>Ga0209347_1004511_pt1 | contig 14393 bp, 16 predicted proteins | sample AutmiccommuBRH23_FD_187382 | JGI IMG/M metagenome (GOLD analysis project Ga0209347, IMG submission 187382) | Deep subsurface microbial communities from Mt. Terri, Switzerland - Autotrophic microbial communities BRH/23 (SPAdes) (version 2) | ecosystem: Environmental > Aquatic > Deep subsurface >... | reverse complement strand
TAAAAATTCTTTCCTTATTGAATTTTAATGTTCTATTATCTACAACATCTTTTTCTTTAAACGATAATTCTCTTAGAATTATAAAATCCTCTGTGATATCGTTACCGCTAATTTTTATCGAATCGATAACTATTTTTCCGCTTTGTGCATTGAGATTTAACGATAACGATAACAGAGCTATAAGTAAGAATAATATATTAAAACAAGGTATTCTCAAGTGTATTATTTTTTATTAGTAGATTGGCAAAGATTATAATATACCGCAATGCATTTATCTTGAATGACATTAATTCCTGCTTCTTCAGCAGGTTTTGTAGCCATATCATTTCTAATCCCTTGTTGAAGCCATAAAGTTTTCGGTTTCACGGCTAAAATATCAGAAATGTGTTCAGGAATATGTTCCGGTCTTCTAAATACATCAACGATATCTATTTTTTCGGGAATATCTAATAATGACGGATAAACTTTAATGCCATCAAATGATTCTATATTTGGATTAACTCCATATACTTTGTATCCACTTTGAGCTAGTTTTTCGGCTATCTCACGACTTGGTTTATTCGGATTATCAGAAATCCCAACAACTGCAATAACCTTAGCGCTCATCAAAACATTACATATATCAATCAATTCTTCCATATTAAATCTCCTTAGTTATATAATCCGTTATAGGAAGACACGAACATACCAAATTTCTGTCTCCATAGGCATTATTAACGCGCCCGACTGCGGGCCAGAATTTGTTTTCTCGAGTATAATTATCAGGGAAAGCAGCTTTTTCTCTCGAATAGCTATTTTTCCATTCATCGGCTATTACAGCTAATGCCGTATGCGGAGCGTTTTTGAGGACGTTTGACGCTTTATCATATTTTCCTTCTTCAATTTCCTTTATTTCTTCCTTAATTGCAAGCATTACCGAACAAAATTTATTTAATTCATTCAAAGATTCACTCTCAGTCGGTTCTACCATTAAAGTACCGGGCACAGGGAAAGAAACCGTAGGTGCATGGTAACCATAATCCATCAATCTTTTAGCCACATCTTCTACCTCAATTCCTGAGGTAGCTTTAAAATCTCTTAGGTCAAAAATCAATTCATGAGCAACAAACCCATTTTCACCCGAATAAAGAACTTTATATTCTTTTTCCAATTTAGCTTTAATATAATTTGCATTTAGGATAGCTGCTTTAGTTGCTTCAGTTAAACCTTTAGCCCCCATTAATTTGATATAGGCATAAGAGATAATAAGAACATTTGCGCTTCCATAAGGAGCGGAGGAAACTGCATTAATAGCTTTATCACTTCCGATTTTAACGAGAGAATGACCGGGAAGGAATGGAAGAAGTTTTTCATTAACTGCAATAGGACCAACACCAGGACCGCCGCCGCCATGAGGTATCGTAAATGTTTTATGCAAATTAAGATGACATACATCGGCACCAATAAATCCGGGAGAAGTCAAACCCACCTGTGCGTTCATATTAGCACCATCCATATAAACTAACCCACCATTTTGATGAATTATATCGCAAATATCGATTATATTTTTCTCAAAAACACCGTGAGTCGATGGATATGTAATCATTAAGCTCGAGAGAGTATCTTTATATTGTTCTGCTTTTTCTTTTAGATCATTAATATCAACATTACCATTGCTATCACATTTAACTACAACCACTTTATTCCCTGCCATAACTGCGCTTGCCGGATTAGTACCATGTGCAGAAGATGGAATTAAACAGATATTTCTGTTTATATCACCCCTATCTCTATGGTAGGCACGAATAACCATAAGTCCGGTGTATTCACCTTGAGCGCCGGAATTAGGTTGAAGAGAAACTCCTTTAAATCCTGTAATCTCGGCTAATTGTTTTTCCAATTCCTTAAAGATGATTTGATATCCTTCAGTTTGATCCTTTGGTGCAAATGGGTGCATATTAGTAAATTCTTTCCAAGTAATACCGAACATCTCAGTACTTGCATTTAATTTCATTGTGCAAGAACCGAGCGGAATCATCGAAGTAGTTAATGATAAATCTTTCTTTTCAAGACTTTTTATATATCTCATCATATCGGTTTCAGAATAGTAGCTATTGAACACAGGATGTGTAAGAAATTCTGATTTCCTTCCGAATAAAGAATCTAAATCTATTGTGGTTTTTCCGTTTAATGATACTGCTTCAATATTTGGAGTTTCTTTTCCTCTTAATTCAGCAAAGACTCCGAGCAAAACTTTAATATCTTCAATCGTTTTTGTTTCGTCTAAAGAGATACCAATTTCTGTTTCGGATATATATCTAAGATTTATCGATTTTTCTACTGCAAGTATATTTAATTTCTGCATCTCTTCATGCGATGCGAGAGAAACTTTAATGGTATCGAAATAGTTTTTATTAATTTGTTGATATCCTAGATTATTTAAATTCAGTTCCAAGAATTGAGTAAGTCTATGAATTCTCAATGCAATTTCTTTTAATCCCTTAGGTCCATGATAAACCACATACATGCTTGCCATGATAGCCAAAAGTGCTTGGGCGGTACAAATATTACTTGTAGCATGTTCGCGCTTTATATGCTGCTCACGTGTCTGTAAAGCCATTCTAAGAGCCGCTCTCCCTTGCGAATCGATCGAAACTCCAATAATTCTTCCGGGAATCTGTCTCTTAAATTCATCACGAGTAGCAAAATAAGCTGCATGAGGACCGCCATAACCCATTGGTACTCCGAATCTCTGAGCCGAACCGACTGCTATATCAGCACCAAATTCTCCGGGAGGTGTAAGAAGAGTCAGACTTAATAGGTCTGCGGCTACAGCTTTATAAATCCCTTTTTGATTGGCGGCTTCAAATAGATTCTTGAAATCTTTTATTTCACCGTTAGAATCGGGATACTGAACTAAAATACCAAATACATCATCGGTCAAATCTTCTTCGTTAATGTTGCAGACTTTTATTTTAATTCCCAAAGGCTGAGCTCTTGTAATCATCACGTCCAAGGTTTGCGGAAAAACAGTATCAGAAACCAAAAACAGATTTGAATTCTTTTTGTTCGGTTTCCTAAGAGAATAAAGCATACCCATAGCTTCGGCAGCTGAAGTGGCTTCATCCAATAAAGAAGCGTTCGCAATCTTTAATCCGGTTAAATCGGCTATAACAGTTTGAAAATTTAATAGAGCTTCTAATCTTCCTTGAGAGATTTCTGCTTGATATGGAGTATATTGAGTGTACCATCCGGGATTTTCTAAAATATTTCTTTTTATTACTCCGGGAGTAATTGTAGGATAATATCCCAAGCCTATATAATTAGTAAATAATTTGTTTTTAGATGCAATTTCCGATAAATGATTAAGGAATTGATATTCGCTCATCGGTTCATCTAATTGTAATTCTTCTTTTAATCGTATAGATTCGGGCAAGGTCAGATTTATCATTTCATCTACTGATTTTACACCAAGCACAGAAAGCATTTCGTTATAATCTTGTTTGCTGATACCGATATGTCTATCGACAAATTGGTCATTAAATTGGAAGTTATTCATAGTATTCACATTTTATTTAATAATGATAGGTAAATATAAAAAACTTTACTGGAATTTAAATTTGAGGATGAGATTAATTTTTAAGAAAAATCAAATTACTGATTATGCAATATTTCCAGAGCTACTTTTGAAGCTTCTTGTTCGGCATTTTTCTTATTTCCGCCTGTACCGGTAGCATAAAATTTATCCCCGATATAGACTTCAACAGTAAATTCTTTTTTATGTTCCGGACCTTTTTCTTCAATTACTTTATAATGAGGATGCCCAATCTTATTAGCGTGAGCTAGCTCTAATAATTGCCCCTTATAATTATTATCAGCTTTAACAAAATCCGTATTTACGTATGGAGCAATTACATATTGATAAATAAATTTATCAGTTATCTCTTCACCCTTATCAAGGTAGATTGCCGCAATAAGAGCTTCCGTGGCATCAGCTAATACGGTCTTCATCCCCTCTTTTGAATTAACAAGGTATTTTTTGTTTAGTAATAGGAAATTAGAAAGCCCAATTCTTTGAGAAGAATTGAAAAGATTATCTCTATTAACGAGATATGCACGTGCCTTGGTAAGAAAACCTTCGTCTTTATATTTATTGGCTTCAAAAAGGTATTTGGCCACAGACATATTTAAAACCGAATCGCCAAGAAATTCTAATCTTTCATTAGATTTCTCTAATTCAGGGAACAGCTCCAAATAAGAGCGATGAGTAAAAGACTTTAAATAAAGTTCTTTATTTTTGATATTAAAACCAAGTACTTTATTTAATTCCTTTTGCTTCTCTTTATTGAAGTGAACTGCAACAAGTTTAGACTTCTTATTGCCAAAAATAAAACTAAACAATTTTATTCTGAATATTTCTTAAATAATAGTGATGCATTATGTCCGCCAAATCCAAATGTGTTACTAATAGCTATATTTATATCTTTGGGAACAGCTACTTTGGGAGTATAATTTAAGTCGCATTCAGGATCGGGTTCGTCTAAATTGATGGTTGGTGGTATAAGACTATTATTTATAGCAAGGACAGTGGCAATAGATTCTACTGCACCTGCTGCACCTAATAGATGACCAGTCATCGATTTAGTAGAACTTACGGCTAATTTATACGCATGTTCACCAAATACAGTTTTAATTGCATGTGTTTCATTTACATCATTAAGGTCGGTAGAAGTACCATGAGCATTAATATAGTCGACCATTTCGGGTTCCACTTCAGCATCTCTTAAAGCTTCTCTCATGGAGCGAACGGCACCTTCTCCGCCCGGAGCGGGAGCAGTGATATGGTAAGCATCACCGGTTAAACCGACACCTGCTAATTCAGCATAAATTTTTGCTCCGCGTTTTATTGCATGTTCTAATTCTTCTAATACTAAAGTACCGGCACCTTCAGCCATTACAAATCCGTTACGGTCTTTATCAAATGGACGAGAAGCTTCCATATAGCGATCATTCCAGGTCGATAATGCTCTTAAAGCATTAAATCCTCCAATAGACATTGGAGTAATAGCAGCTTCTGCACCTCCGCAAAGCATCAAATCCGCCGATCCTCTTTGCACCAACATAAAAGCATCAGCGATTGCATGTGATGACGTAGCGCATGCAGATGTTGTGGCATAGTTCGGACCTTTTAATCCGAATCTAATCGATATTTGACCTGCAGCGATATCTGAAATCATCATTGGGACAAAGAAAGGGCTAATTCTTCTAGGACCACCTTCAAGAAAAGATGAATGTTGTGCTTCAAAAGTAAACATACCGCCGATTCCGCTTCCAAATACAACGCCGATTCTTTCGAGATTTTCTTTTTCAAGATCTAGTCCCGAATCTTCCATTGCCATAACCGAAGCAGCAACACCTAGTTGAGTATAAGGATCCATTCTCTTTAATTCTTTTTTATCGATATATTGAGATGGATCATAATTTTTTATTTCAAAGGCAAAACGAGTATTAAAATTAGTTGCATCAAATTTAGTAATTAGTCCGGCACCATTACTACCTGATTTTAGACCTTCCCAAAATTCAGTTATATTATTACCTATTGGTGTAAGGGCACCTAAGCCTGTAATTACAACTCTTCTATTTCTCATATAAGCCTATTAAAAAATTGATATTAATTTTAATTAAAAATAATCCCCTGCAAAAGCAGGGGAACTATTTATTATTAAGCTTTTTCAGCTAATTTACTTTCTATATATTTTACTGCATCGCCAACTGTAGAAATTTTTTCTGCAGCTTCATCAGTTTGAATATTAAAAGCACTTTCAAATCCCATGATTAATTCAACAACATCCAAAGAATCTGCACCTAAATCGTTAGTAAAAGATGCTTCCATCGTAATTGCTGATTCTTCTGCACCAAGTTTATCTACAACAATTTCTTTTACTTTTGAGTAAACATCCATTTTATTTCTCCTTTAATGATTAATTAATTTGTTTATAAAATTATTACATTACCATTCCGCCATCAACAGTAATAACCTGACCCGTAATATAATCAGAATCAGAACTGCTTAGGAATGAAACTAATTTAGCAACATCTTCAGGTTTCCCCATTTTTTTCAATGGGACATTTACTAAAATTGCATCCTTTTGCTGATCGTTCAGTTTGCTTGTCATATCAGTCTCGATAAAACCGGGCGCAATTGCATTTACATTAATATTTCTTGAAGCTAATTCCTTAGCATTTGATTTCGTAAGTCCGATTACTCCGGCTTTAGCAGCAACATAATTTGCCTGTCCGGCATTTCCGGTAATTCCAACTACGGAACTAATATTTATTATCTTACCAAATCTTTGTCCCAAGAATGGTTTCAAAATTGCTTTAGTATAATTAAAAACACTTTTTAAATTCGTATCAATTACTGCATCGAAATCGCTTTCGCTCATTCTGAGTAACAAATTATCTTTAGTGGCACCTGCATTATTAACAAGAATAGAAACAGAGCCAAATTTTTCCAAGGCGAAATTTACAACATTTTGAGCTTCTTCAAAAGACGAAGCGTCAGCTTTTATACAAAAAGCTTCGCCGCCATTTTTCTTAACTTCATCAACCAATTCATTTGCAACTTTCTCGGAGGACTGGTAAGTAAAAACAACTTTGGCACCTTCAGAGGCGAGTTGAAGAACGATTGCCCTTCCTATTCCCCTGCTTCCTCCTGTTACAATAGCTACTTTATTTTCTAATTTCAATTTTTACTCTATATTCTTTGTAAAATATTCTTCTTTGTATTTTAGCAATTCATTAAATCCTTCTTCTCCTAGAAGATGTTTTAGCTCATTTTGACAGCAATCGAAAACAGTGGAAGTCTGATTCTCAATTTTGTTACAGTAGTGCATTCTGCCTAAATGGTCTAAATCTACTGTTAAAGCTCCTTCATAAATAACTAAGGGAAATAATATACAATATATGGGTTTATATTTCCACTTATTTTCTCCATCTTCAAAAGCGATTTTTTGCAGAGTGCAAAACCCGACCTTATCAAGAAAGACACATTTACCATTATATACTTCTGTACCGACTGCAACACCGGAATCAAAATCACTATCTTCCTGCGGAGCTTCGAACCATTTTTCAGGATCCTTAATTTGAGAATCATCCATCGATTGAATTATTCTCTCTTTAATCTCCATAATTTTATCATGCTCTAATTTATCTGTATAAACGCCATAGTAACAGCATTCGCCAGAGCAGATACACACATCGCATGATTTCACAAATTTTTGTGTGAATATCAATGGATCAATAAAAAGTCCATTTATTTTTTTATCGAATTTTTGTTCGGACATTAAATAAATTTCTCCAAGTCGGTATATTTATCGATTCCAAAGATATTAACATTAGGATTGATTCTCTTAACTAATCCTTGTAATACTTTACCCGGACCGACCTCATAAAATTCAGTTGCTCCATCTTCTATCATATTTTTAATTGTATCTTCCCATTGAACCGGTGCGGATAACTGTTTAGATAAATTAGATTTAATTTCATCTTTAGAAGTTACAGGTTTTGCTGAAACATTTGTGTAAACCGGAATTTTTCCATCTACGAAATTTGTATGTTCTAATTTTGTTTCTAATTTATCGATTGCACTAAACATTAACGGTGAATGGAAAGCACCGCTAACAACAAGTTCTTTTACTAATTTTGCGCCGCTTATTTTAGCAATTTCCATTGCCTTCTTAACACCTTCGACTGAACCGGAGATTACAATCTGACCCGGTGAATTAAAATTAGCACATTGAACGATAAAATCTTTAGAAACATCGGTGCATATCTCTTCTAATTTTGATTTCTCTATACCAAGAATGGCCGCCATTGTACCGGGCTGTTCGATTCCTGCTGTCAGCATAGCAGAGCCTCTTAAACGCACTAAACTCACTGCTTCATGATATTGAATTGCACCTGAAGCAACTAATGCAGAATATTCTCCGAGAGAATGACCTGCAGCCATATCAGGCCTTATAGTTTTAAGCAAGTTAGATAAGATAACGCTATGAATAAAAATAGCGGGCTGAGTAATATCTGTCTGTTTGAGTGCATCTTCCGGTCCGTTGAACATGACATCGGAAATTTTAATTCCGATAATTTCTTCGGCGGATTCGATTAAAAGTTTTGCATCACCGGAATTTTCATATAAATCCTTAGCCATCCCAATGTATTGAGAACCCTGCCCCGGAAATAAGAATGCGGTTTTACCCATTAATCAATACTCCACTTTAAGTAAGCAGCACCCCAAGTGTACCCCGCACCGAATGCGGCAAGAATCAGGTTATCACCTTTTTTGATTTTTCCGGCTCTATAATATTCAGTTAAGCATAATGGTATAGTTGCAGCAGTTGTATTACCATATTTATGAATATTAATCATTACCTTATCTTTCGAGATTCCCATTCGATTGGCGGTAGCATCTATAATTCTAAGATTAGCTTGATGAGGAACGAGATAAGCAACATCATCTGAATCTAAATTATTTTTTTTCATTACTTCATAAGAGATATCAGCCATACCTTTAACAGCTACTTTGAAAACAGCTTTACCATCTTGGTAAATATAATGCATCTTATTATCAACGGTCTCATGCGAAGAAGGATTAAGACTTCCTCCTCCTTTCATATTGAGAGCATCTTTTCCGCTTCCATCGGTAAATAATAATGTATCAATCAAACCGGTAGAAAGGTCTTCGGTAGGTTCAAGCAATATGGCAGAAGCTGCATCTCCGAATAGGATACAAGTATTCCTGTCAGTATAATCAGAAATTGCAGTCATCTTATCGGAACCGACTACAATTACTTTTTTATAACGACCGCTTTCGATCAATGCAGCACCGGTTTGCAATGCAAAAAGGAAACCTGAACATGCAGCTGAGAGATCAAATCCCCAAGCATTCTTAGCACCAATTTTATCTTGCACTAAGCAAGCTGTTGCAGGGAAAAACATATCCGGTGTAACAGTAGCAACAATTATTACATCAATCTCTTCAGCTTTAACGGAGGTTGTTTTTAATAAGTCTAAAATGGCGAATGCAGCCATATCGCTTGTGGCTCCATTTTCCATCTTTCTTCTTTCTTTAATACCTGTGCGGGAAACGATCCATTCATCGTTTGTTTCTACAATCTCTTCAAAATATTTATTATCTAAAACTTTTTCGGGTACATACATACCAACGGCAGTAATTTGAGCATTTAATTTAGTTGACTGCATATCTATTAATTGCTTCCTCCATTTTCTCGATTAAATTTTTATCGTACATCTCCTTAGCTCGAAGAACCATATTCTTAATAGCTAATGGAGAACTGGAACCATGCCCAACGATTGCGATACCATTAACACCCAAAACGGGAACACCGCCGTGAGATTGGTAATCCATATCTTTTAATGCTACCCTAAGGACATTTTTTACAACTAATGCTTTAAGAGAATTTATTAATCCCTTATCGGCATATTGCTTAATTTTAATTTTCAGGAAACCGATGACACTTTCGGCTAATTTAAGTACTACATTACCTGTGAATCCATCACAAACGACAATATCCACTTTCCCCTTAAAAATATCTCTTCCTTCCACATTACCGAAGAAATTCAATTTAGAATTTTTTAGAAGTTGATGAGAAGCCAAAGCGAGTTCATTACCCTTAGATTCTTCTTCGCCTACATTAAGTAAACCGATAGAAGGATTCGGATAGTTATAAATTTCGCCCGCAAAGATAGAACCCATAATAGCATATTCAAAAAGATGAGATGGTTTGCTATCGACGCTCGAGCCGGAATCGAATACAGTAGTAAACTTTCCGGTTTGAGTGGGATATGAAGCTCCGATAGTAGGTCTCCCTACTCCTTTAATTCTTCCGATTAATAAGGTAGCAGCTGCGAGCATTGCACCGGTATTACCGGCACTTACGAAAGCATCTGCTTTTTTATCTTTTACTAAGTTTGCACCAATCACCAAAGAAGAATTTGGTTTCTTTCTGATTGCAGCGGTTGGAGTATCGGACATATTGATTACTTCTTGAGCATCGACAATGGGAATTTTGGAAAGGTCGATCGATTCTTTTGATGCTGTGTCTCGAATTAGTTTTTCATTACCTACTAAGACTACCTCAACATTATCAATCTCTTTTAATGCTAAAGCGGCACCGCGCAATTCGTTTAAAGGGGCGAAGTCGCCCCCCATTGCGTCGATAGCAACTATACATTTTCGTTTTTGTCTTGGATCAATCATTAAAAAAAAGGATTATTGTTCAGGAACAAACATCGACCTGCCGGCATAATGACCGCAGTTCGGGCAAGCTCTATGGCTTAATTTAATCTCGCTACAATTTGAACATCTGCTTAAGGAAGGAGCAGTAGCTTTATAATGAGTTCTCCTCTTATCTCTCCTAGTTTTCGACATCTTACGTTTCGGATTTGGCATCTCTTAACCTGTATTATTAGTTATTTAATTTATTTCTTAATTTTTCTAATGGTGCCCATACATCATTAATTATTTCTATTGAGCAATTACATTTTTCAATATTTAAATTCTTCCCACATTTCGGACATAGACCTTTGCAATCGTCTTTACAAACAATTTTCATAGGTTTGGATATTAAAATAAACTCTTTTGCATCCTCATCCAAATCTAAAGTATCTGTATCTAGCGTAATATACCGCAGATTCAGTTCGTCAGTTTCGCGAAGTTCTCGGGAAAACATATATGTCATTAAGTATTGAGTATTAATAACAGTATCGAAATCCTCACTACAACGATCGCAAGTAAAATGAGCTTTTACCTCTGAATTACAATTAAGAACAATTTGATGAAGCGATTTGTCCATTTTGCAATTAAGGTTTAAATTCCCAAAGAACTCTTTACCAAGATTGAACTTTTCTACTGGTTCTTGGAAATCAAAGTCATGAACTCCTTCAGTAAAATTTGTATATTTGATTTTCATGAGAAAAAACTTAAAATTTAGTCTGAAAATATAATTATTGAAATTCTTATAAGCAAGAAAAAGAGACAAAGAGGTTTTTGATGCCAATTATGTATTCATTCATCGCAGCACTCATTCCAGCCGTTGGTTACAGTCTTTTTATATGGAAAATGGATAAATATGACCGTGAGCCGCTATCACAAATAATTATACATTTTATATGGGGTGCCCTTGGCGCAACCATTTTAAGCATCATATTCTCTCCTATTTTACTTTTCCCGTTCACATTAGTTTCAAGTAACACAAAAATAATTAATCTTATAAGTACAGTATTAATTGCTCCCGGAGTAGAAGAATTTTTTAAAGGGCTATTTTTAATTTACTCAATCAATAATAAAAAGTTTGATAATCTTACCGATGGCTTAGTATATGGGGGTGCTATTGGGCTTGGTTTTGGAATGACGGAGAACTTCCTCTATTTTATTACTTATGGCGATACATTAAATTCATGGGCTACATTAGTGGTAATTCGTTCCGGGTTCTCTGCCGTTACTCATTTATTATCTACCGCATCTTTCGGAGCCATGCTTGGACTTGCGAAATTTTCTTCTAAGTTTTTTAAATATACTCTTCCTATTGTGGGATTTTCGCTCGCAATATTTATTCATGCAGTATGGAATTTTTCGGTAAGTTTTGAATTTACTTATCTCTTTGGATTTTTATTTATTATTATTTCATTAATAGTATTTCTTGTTATTTTTAATTTATCACTTCGGAGCGAAATAAATCTTATTTTAGCAGAACTAACTGAGGAATCGGAAAGCGGTTTAATACCTTTAGAACATTTGACTCTAATCGCCTCAAAAAATATTTTTAGTAAAAAATGGATTAAGAATAATATCAGAAATAATTATACTAAGTCATTAGTTTCATTAGCTTTCAGGAAAGCGCAATTAAAAAATTCTACAGGGAAAAAGAAAGAATATATTGAGAATGAATTAATGTTACTAAGAAGTTATATAGAAAATATAAATCGGGATTTATGAAAGAGAAAAGAATAGCTATATTTGGCGGGGCTTTTGATCCTATACATATTGGACATTTAATTACATGTCAATCTGTATTGGAAGAACGGAATTTAGATAAAGTGGTTTTTATACCAACACACATATCACCCTTAAAGCAGGATAAGATTCCGACTTCGGATATTCACAGATTGGAGATGATTAAATTAGCTATCTCGTCAAATCCCAATTTTTCTTATTCCGATATAGAACTTCGAAGAGAGAATGTTTCATATACTATCGATACTATAATACAATTAAAAAAAGAGTATAAAGAAATTGAGTTAATTATCGGTTACGATAATTTATTATTATTCGAAAAGTGGAAAGAGCCGGATCGAATAGTTTCTGAAGCAAAGTTATTGGTTATGAAAAGGATTACAGATGTTAAAGATGAAAGAAATCGTTATTTTGATGATGCAATATTTTTGAATAATTCCATAATAGAAATATCATCTTCACAAATAAGAGAAAGAATCAAAAATAATTTACCGGTTGAATATTTTTTACCGGATGCGATAGCTCAATATATTCATGAACAAAAATTATACAGATAAAACATGATCAATTCCGAAACAATAGAAAAAATATCGGTAGAGAATAAGAAAGCGGTTTCAAGGGCAATATCATTAGTAGAAAACGATGATAAACTTTCGATGGAACTCTTAATAAAGATACATCATAAAACGGGAAACGGTTATAGAATTGGGATTACAGGACCTCCCGGAGCGGGCAAATCAACTCTCACAAATCAATTAACAAAATCATTTCGTAAAGAAGGCAAGACAGTCGGGATAATAGCAATTGATCCTACTTCCCCATTTACGGGTGGCGCACTCTTAGGCGATAGAGTAAGAATGAGCGAGATAGGAAGCGATCCCGGAGTGTTCATTCGCAGCATGGCAACACGCGGAAGTCTCGGCGGATTGAGCAAAAAAACAGTCGATGCCGGCGATATACTTGATGCCGCGGGTTATGATATAATTATTTTTGAAACGGTCGGAGTAGGTCAATCGGAATTGGATATAGCGCAGACGGCAGATACAACAATTGTTGTGTTAGTTCCTGAATCGGGAGATTCAATACAAGCAATGAAAGCGGGATTAATGGAGATAGCCGATTTCTTTGTATTAAATAAATCGGATCGACCCGGAGCTGATTCTGCGATCTCTGCATTGCAGACTATTCTTTTTATGAAAGATCATAATGCTGATAGCTGGCTTCCTCCGATTCTTAAATCAGTGGCAAGTGAAAATATCGGTTTAGATGAAATAATGGATGCTATCGATAAACATAAATCTTATCTCATTAATAATGACTTGCTATATAAAAAACGAGAGAAGAATTCTAAACTTAGGGTAATTGATATTGCCAATAATTTATTGAAGCGGGATTTTTGGAATAACGAGAGACTTGAAATCCTTGAGAATGAAAAAGAGAAAATAATCTCGGGTGAGATTTCGCCATATCTATTAGCCGATAACTTACTTTCAGATTATAAGAAGAGATGAAGAAGTTTTTTCTTTTATCAATAATTTTATTTCTTCCTATAAAAATTGATGCATCAAAAAGTTTTATTGACGGCGTAGTTTATCTTTCCAAATATCTTTCTTCAAAAGAATATATAGAATTAAGGAAGAGAATCGGTGATGTGGGTATTACGGATTCTTTATTCGTAAAAGCAAAAAAGTTTTATGACGGTGATAATTCAGAAGCATTATTAGCTCTTACATTCAGTTTACTCCCTTTTAATAATATGGCTGTGAAACTTCCTTATATCGGGATTACGTTAAACTTCCCGTTACCCAATGCAGGCGATTCACTTTATTATACTAAATTAAGACATCAGCCACGTTATTTATTATTCGATTCACCGATGAATAATAGTGGCGATATAGATAAATTAGCTCATTACTTTGCGAATGCTTTCCTAAGTTATAATATTGGTTTTTTTAATTTGTCGAAATTTATGGGTATTTTTGTTGAATACTTTGAGGCAGTTTTTAAGGTGCAAGGAAGTATCGATAAAAAGGATTTAATAGTTAATCATCTCGGTGAGTGGTATGGAAAAAATCTAAAGAAAAATGATAAACTCCTCCCCTCTTCGGGATTTAGTATTTACCAACTTTTATATATGAAAATAAAACTATGAGCAACATTCTAATAATTGATGACGAAAAAGAGATTTGCGAAAGCGTAAAAATGATTCTTGAATTTCAGGATTATGAAGTGGATTACACTACCGAACCATCGATGGGGATGCAAAAGTTAAACTATAACGAGTATGATTTGCTCTTATTAGATATTCAAATGCCGGGTACGAATGGTTTTGAAATCTTGCAATATATTAATCAGAATAAAATAAATATAAACACGATAA
>Ga0209347_1004510_pt1 | contig 14393 bp, 12 predicted proteins | sample AutmiccommuBRH23_FD_187382 | JGI IMG/M metagenome (GOLD analysis project Ga0209347, IMG submission 187382) | Deep subsurface microbial communities from Mt. Terri, Switzerland - Autotrophic microbial communities BRH/23 (SPAdes) (version 2) | ecosystem: Environmental > Aquatic > Deep subsurface >... | reverse complement strand
CGTAGGCTCGGTCGCTAAGTGACAGTAGCAGACTCCGGTACATTCCGCACGGACTCAAATCACTCCCCCTCACTGCATGTCGCTTGGAGGTCACGTAGATTTTAGCAAAGGCTGATTGCTGACTGCTGACAGCTGAATGCCCAATGCTAAGTCGCCCGTCAGGGCGTTTTTTTATTTACCCACATAGTTACTTGTAGGCTCGTATGAAAATTAAAATTGGCGGCCCGCCGTTGCCTGGAAACAATGAGGGATGTAGATATTGTGGGGCGATACAGCGGTGAAGAGCTATTAATACTCCTGCCTGACACCGGCACGAAGGAGGCTGCCGCAGCCGCTGAGCGACTGAAAAGACGTTTTAAGAAGTTAACCGTTAGCCTTGGAGCATGCAATTTTCCCGGGAAAGTAAAAAGCGTCTTCAAAAAATTAGGTAGCATCCAGTTCTTCCAGGAATAATATGCTATCATACTCTTTCTGATTTTGATACTACTTGTTTTTGGCTGGGGCTGGGACAGGCGGCTGTTGCGACGAAAAAAATATACCTTTTTTTTACGCGGTTACTACAGTGATAAAAAGTACTTATAGTAAGTAGTAACACTTTTGCCCGGCACTGAATAATTTGTTAAAAAAGTTACAGGAGGTTACATTTAATGGGATACGGATTTGGCGGCGGTAATAACAGTAGCTTTATTATTTTTCTGATTCTTATTCTGCTTCTCTTCGGCAGCGGCGGCAACTACTACGGAGCTGACCAGAAATAATCTCACGAAGAAAAAACAATACCTTAACTGCAGCAAAGAAGAAGGTCTGCGCTAATAGGCGCAGACCCTCTTCTTTTTACAGCACCACATGAACATTATGGATTTAATGTAATATTATGTTATTATCAAACCGTTGCAAGGAGAAAAGAAATGAATAACAGAAATACATCAAGAGTATGGTCCGGTATTCCCTACCCTGGAGAGAATAGGGTGCCTCCCTCAGTGGAGTCAGGGACTTCCTCCTGGCCTCTGTTTTTTTTAAAGCGGGATCAAATTGGCCACTTCACCGATAAAGAAGGTACTCCTCTGACATTGGCAATTCGTCACCCCGATACCATTGATTTTGAGGGAAAACAACTGGAAGCTGTAAAACAGTTTCTCTCCTGTCTAACAAAGCAGCAGATTTGTATTGCGGAATACTGGAATTCAGGCCCTCCACCCAAGCAGTGGACCCCCATTATCGACAGGCTCATAGACACCTACGGCATGTCCCCTCCCCGGGCTTCCCGGGTTCTGGCAGCCGTTCATGGTGGAATGAGTGACTCTATGGTGGTTACGTGGTACCTGAAATATAATTTTGACATCCCCCGGCCCAACCAATTTGACCAGGAGCTGGAAACAATAACCTGCACACCATACCATCCTTCCTACCCGGCTGGGCACGCCGTAGCGGCCGGCTGTGCCGAAATTATACTGGGCTATTTCTTTAGTCCCGAATACTCTCACCTAAAAAAACTGGCGGAGGAATGCGCGGCCTCCAGGGTATATGCCGGGGTTCATTACCCTGCCGACATTTCCGAAGGACTACGTTTAGGCCGCCAAATTGGCAAAGTTATCATAGCAATTCTTGATAAGCAGCGCGACAGCCTGGGCTGCAAGGTGGATTATCCCATTACCGAAACGCGTAATGCCGTTCTTATGCCTCCTCCGTACGTACAGGTAATAAAATTTGAAAGGAAGCGAACCTGTAAATCACCGCTGGATCCCAGGCAGTGCCCCGAGGCCAGATAAACGGATATTATATAACCGGGATACTTCACTGTCTAATATATGGAATATTTCATGATAACCACAGAATTTTCAGCGGCATCCCAGATCGCCCGATATCCCAGGGCCTCAGACAAATACCTGGCGGGAAGATACACCCGCCCTTCCCGGAGTATGGGGGCGGAATTCATTGTAACAGGCTCGTTGTTTATGTAAAAAGTACTCTTTCCAACAGCAAACCTTACGTTTGTGTCAGATTTTATCAGCGTTACCGTAGCATCCCGGGGGCTCCAGATTACCCGGTCCTCAGAAACTCCCAGGGCGGTGGACAGGTAGCGGACAGGCACGAAAGCCCGCCCGTTCTCCATAAAAGGTGTGGCATTCATGGATACACTATTCTTCCCTGCTTTATAGATATTTTTATCAATGGTAAAAATAACCCGGTTTAAGTCATCAGCCCTGATCAGCTTTACCCCGGTGAAAGATATAATGTCCGGGGGAAGACTTACAGACGACTGTGGATAAGTAAGAACCGTGATAACCACACCACTGGGATTGGGATATTTTAACCTGTAAATAACCATTAAGGTACTGCCGTCCAGAAAAACCGATTCAATACTGATGGAATATCCTCCGGTGGGCTTTTCTCCCCAGTAAAGGGTTAATATTTTTATATCCTCAGATAAACTGTAGGTCACCCCGTCAATATTTTCACTCTTTAAAACCTTTTGAAGGATCGGCCAGTCCCTGCCGGGCAGTCCACTCCAAGACGGCTGGCTTAATGCTGAAAGGTTTTGGGTTTGAGGCGCCTGGGCGGCCTCTGCCCGGGACAGGCCCGGGGATTGAGAATTACCCGGAACAATTATGCTTAAACCCAGTAGACACAGGAACAGCAGGGACCAAATAAGCATACTCTTTGTCCTCATTTCAAATCCTCCGCTCATATATTACACTACTTCATTGGACGCTGCCACCATCCATAAAGTTCCAAGCAAAAATTTCGTTCCCAATATCCCCTGAATTTTAAAAAAGCCCTTATATGTTACAAAGGCTTTTCAAGCAGTAGACTTTTCTACGAAATGTTTTTGAGGCGGGAAAATTCCTTCTTTATTATAAAATATAATAATACGGCTACTAAAATACTTATTCCAAGATTGATGTAGTTTTTGCTTATTGTGAGCATGTTATAGCTAAAGGCGCTTTCCAGTAGTAGGGCGGGGAATTTACCCAGGGCGGTGGCTATTAAAAAGTTAACTAAAGGAACGGTGGTCAGCGCCCCGAAAAGGTTGATGACGCCTGAGGGAAAGAAGGGGGCCAGCCTCAAAACCGCTAAAAAGTATATCTGCTTAACCCCTGGCATCAGACTTATGGCCCTTATAACCTTCATGTGGTCAGGGGGTATTTTAAGTATAGTCCTGGCCCCTGCCCTGTAAAGCACGAAAGAGATTGACGCTCCCACAAACTCCCCGGCCCAGGAAACCAGGAAGCCGCCAAAGAAGCCAAAAACCAGAATATTGGCCCCGGTTAAAAAGACTGAGGGTATGACCCCCATAACGCTTATAAAGGTATTGATCAGTATGCTGATTAGAATTGCGGCCGCCCCCGCCCCGGAGATGGCCTTCGATATAGCCTGTGTATCACCGGAAACTGCCAGCTTTAAAATTCCGGTGAGGTCATAATACAAAAAATCGGCTAAAACTATGGCAATAATAAGAAATAACGTTATAATTAGTGAAGCCTTTTTCATTAATACCTCCGTGAAAATAAAGTCATAACCAGATTGTACGGTTAAATTCAGATTTCAACAACTTAAATTTAAAGATTATTTTAGCCTCAGGCAAAAAATCAATAACAGGTTTTAAGGGGGAGAAAAATATGACCGCCAAGAAGGTTTCTTTTAAAATACTGGGCATGGAATGCGCGGCCTGTGCGGCCAGAATAGAGCGGCAGCTAAAAAAGGTGGATGGGGTCAATGATGCCGCGGTAAACCTGGCCATTGAAAAGGCAACGGTTGATTATGACACTGACAGGGTAGGCATGGATGAGCTGATTAACATTATATCGGACCTGGGGTTTAGGGTTCCCACCGAGCGGTTGAACCTTAAAATAAGCGGAATGAGCTGCGCCGCCTGCGCCTCCCGGGTGGAAAGGACCCTGAGCGATCTGGAGGGTGTTCTCCGGGCCAATGTAAACTTCGCCCTGGAAAGGGCAACGGTGGAATATGATCCGTCCAGGGTAAGCCTTCAGGAGCTGAAAAAGGCTGTGGAAGATGCCGGCTACAAGGCTGATAGCGGAGATCCGAGCTTCATTGGGGACAGGGAAAAACTGGAGCGGGAAAGAGATACCCGGAGGCAGCTTTATCTTTTGATTCTCTCGGGAGCTTTTTCCATACCACTTTTGTCCATGATGTTTGCCGAACTGCTGAACTTTCACTTGCCAGCCATACTTCACAATAAAATTTTTCAGTTCGCCCTGGCCACACCGGTTCAGTTTATAGCCGGGTACCAGTTTTACAGGGGGGCTTACAGCTCTCTGCGGCACGGCAGCGCCAACATGGATGTGCTGGTGGCCCTGGGAACCTCTGCGGCCTATATATACAGCGTGGCCACCACTTTCTTTTTCCCCGGCCATGTTTACTACGAAACAGGGGCCATTATCATTACACTGATTATACTGGGGCGCATGCTGGAATCCATCGCCAAGGGACGAACCTCCGAGGCCATTAAAAAGCTCATGGGTCTACAGGCAAGAACTGCAAGGGTACTAAGGGACGGCCAGGAGATGGACATACCTGTGGAAGATGTTCAGGTAGGTGACCTGGTTCTGGTGCGCCCCGGTGAAAAGGTGCCGGTGGACGGGAAAATAAATGACGGCTTTTCCGCCGTTGACGAGTCCATGCTCACCGGTGAAAGCATACCAGTGGATAAAAAGGCGGGGGACGAGGTTATAGGAGGCACTATAAACAAACACGGAACCTTTAAATTCAAGGCCACCAAGGTGGGGTCCGATACCGCCCTGGCCCAGATCATCAAGATTGTGGAGGAGGCCCAGGGGTCAAAGGCACCCATTCAGCGTTTGGCCGATGTCATCTCTGCATACTTTGTGCCGGTGGTGGTGGGCATAGCCCTGATAACCTTCCTGGCCTGGTATTTTGTGGCCGATCCCGGAAATTTCACCCGGGCTCTGGTAAATTTTACAGCAGTGCTGGTAATAGCCTGCCCTTGCGCCCTGGGACTGGCCACCCCCACCTCCATAATGGTGGGCACGGGCCGCGGCGCGGAAAACGGTATTCTTATTAAAGGGGGCGAACACCTGGAAAAGGCGCACTCCCTTAATACCATAGTGTTGGATAAAACAGGCACCATTACCAGGGGTGAGCCCTCGCTTACCGACGCTATTACAGCCAGTGGCGAATTGTCTGAGGATGAATTGATCCGACTGGTGGCATCGGCGGAAAGAGGATCGGAACATCCCCTGGGTGAAGCCATAGTAAAAGTAGCAAGGCAAAAAAATATAAATCTGGCAGAGCCACATAATTTTCAGGCTATTCCCGGTCACGGGATAGTGGCGGACATTGACGGAAAAACTGTACTTATTGGCAACCGCCGCCTGATGCAGTCCCGTGGCATTGATATTTCAGGCATGGAAGACAAAGCCGACGTGCTGGAGGGTGAGGGAAAAACAGCCATGCTGGTGGCCTTCGACAACAAGCCGGCAGGTGTGGTGGCCGTGGCCGATACCGTCAAGGACACATCGGCCGAAGCAATACAGGCACTGAAGGGCATGGGTATACAAACACTCATGATCACCGGGGATAACAGGCGCACCGCCGGAGCCATTGCCCGCCAGGTGGGAATTCCCCCGGAAAACGTGCTGGCCGAGGTACTACCTCAGGATAAAGCCCGGGAAATAAACAGGTTGAAAGAACAGGGCAGAATAGTGGGCATGGTGGGAGACGGAATAAATGACGCCCCGGCGCTGGCCAGCGCCGACGTTGGCTTTGCCATAGGCACCGGTACCGATGTGGCCATGGAGGCCGCCGACATTACACTGATCAAGGGTGACCTGCGGGGAATAGCCGCCAGTATAAAGTTAAGCCGGGCCACCATGAGAAATATAAGGCAGAACCTGTTCTGGGCGATGGTTTATAACACATTGGGCATTCCCGTGGCCGCCCTGGGCTTCCTGTCACCGGTCCTGGCCGGGGCGGCCATGGCGTTCAGCTCGGTTTCGGTGGTTAGTAACGCCCTTAGATTGAAACGGTTTGATCCCTTCCGGGAATTCCGAAATAACTGAACATAAATCTTGTTTAGACTCTATGGGGGAGTATTGTTATGGAAACTATGGAGGATTTACTTTTAGGAATAGCCCTATTCGCAGGGGCCATTTTCTCCTGGTGGATTTTTGTATACCAGAGACAAAAAAAAAGAAAAGCTTCACTACAAAAGGGTAAAAATCCAGAATCTAAATAATTATTAAAGTCCTTGTGAATCTAGTCAGACAACATGGCCGCAAGCAATCGGCCACAATGGATATGAAAATTGACGACGGGGCATTTTGTCAAAAGCTTATAGATTGTCGGCTTTCGCAGTGATCTAAAAGTTCCGCGGTTACAGTGATACTTTTTTACCTTTTTCTTCCTCCCGGTTCCCCTCATTAATACATATACGCAATCAGTATAAAAAGACCCAATACAATACGGTAATAGCCAAAGGCCTTGAAATCCCTTTTACTGATGTAGTCGATAAAAATGGCAATCACGCCCCAGGCAACCAGGAAAGAAACAACAAAACCAACCGCCAGCACCTGCCATTGAGTTATTGTCAATATAAATCCGGAAGCCACTAAAGAGTATGTGGAAGCGGCAAGCATGGTTGGAATGGCCAGAAAGAAGGAAAACTCGGCGGCCACCTTTCTGGATGTACCCATGAGCATTGCCCCTATTATTGTCGCCGCGGACCTGGAAGTGCCCGGAACCATTGCCAAACATTGAAAAAGGCCAATTATCAGGGCATGCCCGTAACTTAACTCTGAAATATCTTTAATAACACTTATCCTGTTTCTACCCTCTATCCATATCAGTATAACACCACCCAAAATAAGGGCGATGGCAACAGTAACGGGATCAAAAAGAAGTTCCTTGATCTTATGTCCCAAAAGAAATCCGGCTATTAATGCAGGTATAACCCCAACCGCGGTTTTATTCCAGAGCTTTAATATTTCACCTTTTTGATGATTGGTCTGATTTTTGTAGAATGGAATTATTCTGCCCCTGAAATAAACAATCACCGATAATATGGCACCAAATTGAATTACTACATCAAACATTTCCCTAAAGTTACTTTCCAGATGAAAAAACTGATTGGCGATAATTAAATGCCCTGTTGAAGATATAGGTAAAAACTCGGTTATGCCTTCGATTATACCTAAAACAACCGGAGTCAAAAAAATCTCCATAGCTTTTCCCTTTCGTTAACAGATGATTTTATTAAAAGTATAAAGATAATAGGTTAATGGGTTGGGAATGTCAAGACGTAAAAATAGCCCAGCCTATATTGCCCCGTTGATTCCCAAAATAGCTATAAGCTGTAAGCTTTATGAACAGTGTTCTCTGTGATCAATTTTCATTATCCATGATGGCCGCTTGCTTCGGCTATACTAATATAAATCCCCTCCGCCATGGGTCTTACGGAGGGGATTTATTGATATCTTCAGTATATCACTGTATTTTAAATGTATACTTATTGGACAGTTATATTCATACTGTCCTGGGCTATGGTATTTTCACTGTTGTTGAGGTCAACCAGCTTTATATCCACCATGTAATTTCCCACCCTGGTCATGTTCAGCCGGAAGGTGGTGGCGGTGCTGTAGTTCGCAGGAAGGGTAACCCCCCCCGAAAGACCACTATATCCAACCACACTGCTACCAATCTGGCTTAGCGATATATTCCTCCAGATGCCGCCTTCCAAGTACTGGAATTGGGCAATATCGCTTAAAACCGCATTGGACACGGTGAATTTGAACATTACTCTGTCGTATGACCGGCTGTAAAGCGGGTTGGCTGTCATTACCGAAAAATCGTTAGCCTGATTGACATTTATAGTCTGGTCGACTGCTGTGATTACCACATCATCAGCATTTACAGTAACGTTCATACTATCCTGGGCTATGGTGGCCTCACTGTCGTCAAGATCCACCAGTTTGATATCCATGTTGAATGTACCCACCCTGGACATCTTCAGCCTGAAAGTGGTGGTAGAGCTGTAGTTTGCCGGCAGAGAGAATCCCGCCACCGGGCCGGAGTAGCCCACCAAACTGCTGCCGTTCTGGATTAAAGGAATACTCTTCCAGGTATCGCCCTCTCTGTACTGGAATTCACTGATGTCGCTCAAAGTAGCGTTGGCCACGGAAAATTTAAACAGAGTCCTCTGGTAGTTTTTACCGCTCAGGGGGTTGGTGGCGCTTATGCCAAAATCCCTTTCCTCGCCGGCAAAAAGACTTAGATCCCCCACCGCGATTGCAGCAGCCGTCCAGGTGTTTACGTTAACCTTAATGCTGTCCCGGGCTATAATGGCCTCATTGCTGTCAAGGTTCACCAGACTGATATCCACGTTGTAGGTCCCTATCCTGGCCATCTTCAGCCTGAAAGTGGTGCTGGCACTATAGTTTTCCGGAAGGGCAAATCCCGCCGCCGGACCTGAATACCCAACCACACTACTACCCGACTGGCTTAAAGTTATGTTCTTCCAGGTGTCGCCCTCTTTGTACTGGAATGAGGTAACATCACTCAATGTGGCGTTGGCCAAGGTGAATTTGTGCGATGCCCTTTGGTAGGCTGTACCACTCTGCGGGTTGGTGGAGCTCACCGTAAACTCCTTCTCTTCATCCAGGCCCATTATTATATCATCTGCAATTACCGCTGGAAGAGCTTCATTTATTGCCGAACCCAGCAATTTTTTGATCAGGCCCGGTGATAATACAATTCTACCGTTGCCGTTTTTAATTAAATTGACGCTGGTACCGTTTACCAGGGCCACACCTTTCACCAGGTCAATTTCAACGCACTTGCCATCTTTTTCAATCTTCACTGAATCAGGCATGTTCCAGGTAATACTGGCCCCCAGTCCCGAGGTAATGGCATTGACTGGTATAAGTACGCGACCATGCTTGAATACCGGTCCGGGAGCATAATTTTCCCCGAAGAATTCCTTTTTACTTTTCTTTTGGGCCTTCCCCTTAATCTTCCCGTCAGCCTGGTCCACCATAATAACTTTTGCCGGCCCGTCTTTTCCCGGACCCTTTCCCTGGCTCTGTTTAGCTCCGGCCATGCCGGCGGAACCCATCACCAGAGCCGTGCACAATACCGCCGTGATAAAAGTTTTAATTTTTAGCACCCGGTCACCTCCATTTCTATTTTCAACCATTAATACGAATGGGTTTTATCTTATAGGGGGGTTCCTGGCACATGAATTAATAACAATTTATGGAACAAAAAGAGGGCTAACGCCGCAGATAAATACCGCGGCGTTACAATTGCGAGAAGGAGGAAGCGGTTTTTTTAAAGGGACGAACTAAAAATGCACCGGTATCTACCCGGTGCAAGGCTTTCAACTCTCCTAGGAAATGCGGTTAAGCTTGCTTATCTTTTTAATGTGTTCCTTTTCCTCGGCTATGAGTTTTTCGATTATCTCTTTACCGGTGCTGTCAACTGCATTCAGAAATTCCTGAAAAATGATTATGGAGTCTTTTTCAAAACGGAAGGCAATGGCCAGGGCCTCTCTGAAGGTTTTGATATCCCTGACCAGCTCGTCAACATTATTTTGATTGAATACGTGGGAATCAATAATGGATTTTAGATAATCTCCATACTCCCCAACATAACTTTCATTGGGAACAACTTCTTTGGCCAGTTTTGCGCCAATATCTTCAAAAACGCATATATGACTTTCTTCTTCCCGGGCCAGGTAGCCAAACATTATTTTGGCATCAGCGTCATCCACCTTAGCTACCGCCTTTTCGTAAAAATCTTTACCTGCTTTTTCAATTTTCACTGCCAGTTCGATAATCTCTTCACCTGTAAATTTTAAAATACTCCAGGTCATTTTAATCTACCCCCTGTTTATACGTTCATCTAATCCCTTACAAGCTCAAACTCCTCTTTGGGCGCCCCGCAAACCGGGCATTCATCCGGCGGTTCCTCACCTTCGTGGATGTAGCCGCACACCTTACAGACCCACTTCTTAACCTTGGTTTCAGTAGGATCAGCAGGCTGTTTATTAGCAGGTGTCTTTTTCTGCTGCCGGTAAAGGGCATATGTCATAGGCTCTGCGTCACTCTTAACCGATCCTTCCACCACCTCACCTATGAACATGGTATGAGTACCAACATCCACCGACAGATTCTCGTCCACCCGGCATTCAAGATAAGCTATGCACTTTTCAATGACGGGTGCCCCGGTAATACCGGCAGAGAATGAAATACCTTCAAACTTGTTAATATCCCGGCCCGACTTGAACCCGAAATTGCGGACCATATCGCCATGCTCCAAACCGAGGATGCAAACGCTGAAAACTTTGCTGCTTTTTATGTAGTCATGGGTAAGATTGTTTTTATTAACGCCAATTACAACTCGCATTGGGGCATTTGTAATCTGAAATACCGTATTGCAAACCTGGGCGTTGATATTATCACCGCTTACCGACCCTACTATAAACAGCCCGTAGGATATTCTGAAAAGCGCCGGCTCTATCCTCTTTTTATCTTCAGCAGTCAGTTCTTTTATGGGGGCAACAGCTTCATCCTTATCAAAGTCAATCTCGGATATATCCACCAGTTCAAATTTTTCCGCAGGCGCCCCACACCTGGGACAATGCTCCGGAGGTTTTACACCCTCATGAAGCCAGCCGCAAACCGTACATCTCCATGCTTTCATTTCCTCCAAGAAAATTCTCCTTCCATTTTCAGCTTACATTGATAGCGCTGTAAACCGTTTATTCACATCATTCCAGTTCACCAGGTTCCACCATGCCTCCACCCAGGCAGCCCTCTTATTCTGGTATTTGAGGTAGTAGGCGTGCTCCCATACATCAACGGTCAGAAGGGGAACTACACCCCATTGGGTTAGATTCTGGTGTTTCTCGGCTGTTAAAATAACCAGTCTGGAGAATACCGGATTCCAGCAAAGCACTGCCCACCCAGAACCTTCCACAGCCACCGCGGCAGCCGAAAATTGTTTTTTGAAGGCCTCAAACCCGCCAAAAGATTGATTGATTTGTTCAGCCACCGCCCCATTGGCAGGCCCGCCACCGTCCGGCGACATGTTCTCCCAGAACAGGGTATGGAGTAGATGACCAGAGCCGTGAAAAGCCAACTCCCTTTCCCAGTGTTTAACCAGGGAATATTCTCCTTTTTCACGGGCTTCGGCCATTCTGACCTCGGCATTGTTCAAGCCGTCAACATAGGCCTTATGATGGACATCGTGATGTAAGCGTACTGTCTGTTCGTCGTAATGAGGTTCAAGCGCGTTATAGACGTAGGGTAGTTGGGGCAATTGATGTTTCATAAAAACCTCCCGTATAAAATATTTGAAATGAGTACAAAAATATTATTTTGCGATTATAACATAAATATCTTAAAAAACTATTAACTCCAAACTCCCTTAAAATTTTTTTTCCTTATATGACAGTATAACCATTTTATCCTTATACCTGCATTAGCGAATCCCCGATTTAATCCAACTGGCCATATTGTGTTATACTAAACTATTGACACAGTAAACTGGGAGGTTCTGCCATGCAAGCCTTTGTGGACTGCGTTCACTGTTACCTCAAACAGGCAGTGACCTGCATGAGTATTGCGGGTATAGACGTGGACAGACAGCACCAGATATTGTTTGAGCTGATGGATGATATCAAAATAATGGACCGCCTAAGGACACCGGCGGAGAATTCGACGGAAATGCTGCTGAAGGTATATAAACTGATAAACAGCGCTGACCCTTATAAAGAAATAAAAATAAAATCAAATGAAATGGCCCTGGAATTATATTCAGGCTTAAGGGACTATCTTGACAGGTCCCCGGACAGGCTTCGTGAAGCCTTGAAGATATCGGTTTCCGGCAATGTAATAGACCTTGGCATTAACAGGACCTTCGATATAAACGCCAGCCTGGAGGAAAGCCTTAAAAACGGCTTCTCCAGGGACGATTACCACTCTTTTGTTAGAATACTGGATGATGTGGAAGATGTGGTTATTGTGGGAGACAACTCCGGTGAAATAGTTTTTGACAGGCTGCTGGCAGAAGAGCTTTCACACCTTGGAAAGAGGGTTACCTATATCGTTAAGGGCGGCCCCATACTGAACGACGCCACCCAGGAGGACGCCCTACAGTCCGGGATAAATAAAACAGCCCGGGTTATAACCACAGGATCAAACTACCTGGGCGCACCCTTAAAAAAAGTATCCGGGGAAGTAATTAATCTTTTGGAAAAATCAAGACTTATCATATCCAAGGGCCAGGCCAACTTCGAGTCTCTGGAGGATGAAGCGCTGGCCAGGGGCCGTATTTTCTTTCTGCTGAAAATTAAATGCGAAAGCGTGGCTAAAGTGGCCGGTTCAACTTTCGGGGACATTGTTTTTTTTAAGCGGTAGTTTCATCATTTATCCTTGCCTTCCCTGGCCAGCGCTTCCTTGAGCAAATCTCCAAGACAGCTTCCGATGTTTGACTGATCGCTGTACTGGTCGATTAGTCTCTGGTTGGCCTGACTTGCCCGCCTGGAGCTGCCAAACCCCTGGTTATATTCCTTTTCCGGCTGCCGGTGCCCGCAGTTGCGGTCCTGGCAGACCAGCATTTTCCCCCGCTTTCCATTGACCAGAAGCATATATTTGCTGCAGACCGGGCATTTAGTTCTGGAAATATTGTCCGCCTTGTAGACCGAGGTATCCACCTTGACACCGCGCACCAGTTCCACGGTATTCTCCCGAATACCTTTAATAAATGTAACCTTGCTTCCCTTGCCCCTGGCAATATTGGTCAGGCTCTGCTCCCACTGGGCGGTAAGCTCCGGGCTCCTGAGCTCTGGAGCAACAATGTTAATCAGCTGCATGCCTTTGGAGGTGGGCGCCAATTCTTTTCCGTTGCGCTCTATATAGTTGGTGTGGAGCAGCTTTTCAATTATTTCGGCCCGGGTTGCCGGGGTCCCCAGTCCGCTGCCCTTCATAGTCTCACGTAATTCTTCATCCTCTATAAACTTACCGGGACTCTCCATGGCTGTAAGTAAGGTTGCCTCGTTATATCTGGCCGGTGGCTTGGTTTTGGCCTTGTTTGGCTTAATGCTTTTTACCTGCCGGTTTTCACCTTTATTAAGGCTGGCCAGAATTTGGTCCGGCAGAGAGTCTTCCTTTCCCTCCTCCCGGTCGGAAAGACTGCGGGCCACTGCCCGCCAACCCTGGTCTTTTACCACCTTGCCCCTGGAATAAAAGCTTTCCCCGTTTACAGAGGTGACAAGGGTAAGCTGATCATAGCGGTAAGGCGGATAAAGCACGGCCAAAAAACGCCGGACAATGAGGTCGTACAGATTTTTTTCTTCCATGTTGAGATCGGCCAGTTTGACCGGCTGATCGGTGGGAATAATGGCATGGTGGTCGGTAACCTTGCTATTGTCAACAAAGCGCCTGGACGTGGTCAGGGGTTTTGACAGAAGCTGCCTGGCCGCATCGGCATAAGACCCCACTGCAATACCTTTTAGTCTGGCAGGCAGGGTGGGCACAATATCAGTGGTAATATAGCGGGAATCGGTACGGGGATAAGTAACCAGCTTGTGCCGCTCATACAAATCCTGCAGCACACTTAGAGTTTTCTGGGCCGAAAAGCCTAAACGCCTGTTGGCGTCCCGCTGCAGCTCAGTAAGATCATAAGCCAGTGGGGCCGGCTCACTCTTACTCTCCTGGCGCAAATCAGATATTTTACCGGTATGCCCCTTTAATTTATTGAGAAGTTCTTCCACCCTGGTGTAATCGAAGATACGATTGCCGTCTTTCCCCCGCCAATCTCCAAAATAGTCTCCTAAATCGGCCCGTAGGGTCCAATAATCTACGGGCACGAATTTTTTGATCTCCTCTTCCCGCATAACAATCATGGCCAGTGTAGGGGTCTGAACCCTTCCCGCGGTTAGTTGGGCATCAAATTTACAGGTCAGGGCCCTGGTAACGTTAAGCCCGATCAGCCAGTCGGCCTCGGCCCTGCACACTGCGGCATCGTACAGATTGTTATACTCAGCACCGGGCTTTAATTTGGCAAAGCCCTCCCGGATTGCCGCATCGGTCTGGGAGGAGATCCACAGCCTTTTAAAGGGCTTTTTCCAGTTGTTCAGCTTCATTATCCAGCGAGCCACCAACTCGCCCTCCCGCCCTGCGTCAGTGGCTATTACCAGATCCCCGATATCCTGTCGCCTCATTAAGCCCTGAACAACCTGAAACTGGTTGGAGGTCTGGCGGATTACCTTCAGCTTCATTTGTTCCGGCACCATGGGCAGGTCCTCCAGCCGCCACTGTTTGTATTTCTTGTCATAGTCCTCCGGCTCGGCCAGGGTGACCAGGTGACCCAAAGCCCAGGTCACCACGTACCTGGGCCCCTCAGATCGGAAG
>Ga0209347_1004509_pt1 | contig 14395 bp, 13 predicted proteins | sample AutmiccommuBRH23_FD_187382 | JGI IMG/M metagenome (GOLD analysis project Ga0209347, IMG submission 187382) | Deep subsurface microbial communities from Mt. Terri, Switzerland - Autotrophic microbial communities BRH/23 (SPAdes) (version 2) | ecosystem: Environmental > Aquatic > Deep subsurface >... | reverse complement strand
GGTTGAACGGATCGGGCGACAGATAGCCGTCAAGGTTCCCGGCACGCAGGTTGGCCACCATCTCGGGCGGCGGCACGACGCGGATCTGGATGTCCTTGTCGGGGTCCAGACCGAATTCCGCCACGTAATAGCGCAGCAGGAAGTTATGCATCGAATACTCAAACGGCACGCCGAAGGTCATGCCCTTCCACATCGTGGGATCGCGTTTATCCAGATGCTGGTTCGACAGGACGATGGCCTGCCCGTTGATGTTCTCGACCGCGGGCATGATATAGGGCTGCGCCACGGACCCCGCTCCCAGCGTCATGGCCAACGGCATGGGTGTCAGCATGTGGCTTGCGTCATATTCCCCCGACAGCGACTTGTCCCGCGCCACGGCCCAGCCTGCGGTCTTGATCACGCTGGCGTTCAGGCCATAGCGTTCATAAAAGCCCATCGGCTGCGCCATGATGATCGGCGTGGCGCAAGTGATCGGGACGAAACCGATGTTGAGATCGGTCTTTTCCGGCGTGCCGAGGTTGTCGAGGATCGCGGCCTTGGCCTTGTCGATCGGAAACACCGAAGCCAGCGCCGCCGCGACCGTGCCGCCCCCCAGCATGCCCATGAAAGACCGCCGTCCGATATCGCTATGCCCGAAGACCGAGCGCACGATGGCGCTTTCCACGGCCCGCTCCATCATCGCTTCCGAGGACATCACCTCGGTCGCGTGGTGGTGGTGTCCTGCCTTGCAGGTGTCGCACCCGCAAGCCGCGCCATGGCGCAGGTCGGAATTTTCGGAAAAGGGATTGCCCAGGCTTTTCATCGTCATGTCATGTCCTCTCGCACAGATCTTGTTGCACCCATCATCTGACGGGACGGGATCATGGCGAAAGGGGCGTGCCTAAAATTTAAGCAACACTTTTTATATCATTAAATCATATATTTAACCTCTGCACCAACCATCCCCGCTTGACGATATTTCGTAATTTACGAAATGTCGTATTGCCATGCCGCGATGCAGCGGTTTTTTCTGATCCCATGCTGGACTTGCCCACACGCTCCGATTCCCTGCTCAATGCGCTCGCCGAAGCCGCGCTCCTCATCGACCTTGTCGAAGACAGGATCAGGGCCGCGAACAGCCGTGCACGCCGTCTGCTGGACCTGCCCGACGCCGACGGCACAGCCTTCTCACCCCTTGTGGGGGCAACGCTGCCGCAATTCATCGTCTTCGTGGATGAAATCGCCCATCGCAGCGAGGCGTGGAGCCGCGACATCACCCTTGCCACCGCCAAATCCGCCCCCCTGCGCTGCGAGATCAGGGGCAGGCTGGTCGAGGACTCGCCCTCACTTCTCCTGCTGACCGTTCTCGATCTGGATGAAATGGACCGCCATGACCGCATCACCGAAGCGGCGGAACTTCACCGCTCCGGCCTGCTGGAATGGCGGCGCGCGCAGGGCTTCTTCTCCGAACTGGAACGCCAGAACCAGTTGATCCTGAACGCGGCGGGGGAAGGCATCTACGGCGTCAATGCCGACGGCAAAACCACCTTCCTGAACCGCGCCGCGCAGGAAATGCTGGGCTGGACCGCAGAAGACCTCTTGGGTCATGACATCCATTCGGTGATCCACCATCACCACCTGAATGGCGAAACCTACCATTCGCATGACTGCCCGATCTACCAATCCTTCCGCTTCGAACAGGTCGCCCGGATCGAGGATGAGGTGTTCTGGCGCAAGGATGGCAAACCGATCCGTGTCGAATATGTCTCGACCCCGATCTATGACCAGAAAGTGCTGGCCGGGGCCGTGGTGATCTTCCGCGACATCACCGAGCGCAAGGAAAACGAACGCAAACTGCGCGAGGCGATGGAGGAAGTGGCCGCCCTGCGCGACCGGCTGGAGCAGGAGAACGCCTATCTGCAAGAGGCGATCACCTCGGAACGTGCGCATCACGACATCATCGGGCGATCCCCGGCGATCCGGCAACTTCTGACCAAGATCGGGCTCGTCGCCCCCACGGATGCCACCGTCCTCATCACGGGCGAGGCGGGCACAGGCAAGGCACTGGTCGCCACAGCCATTCACAGCGACAGTCCGCGCCGCCGCCGTCCGCTGATCCATTTCAAATGTGGCGCCGTCACCGCCGACGCGACCGAGGCGGAACTTTTCGGTCACATGCGCGGCGCCTTTCCGGGCGCCCTGCGCGACAAGCCCGGCAAGCTGGAACTGGCGCATGGCGGCACGCTGTTTCTGGACGATGTCTCGGAGCTGCCGCTGGAACAACAGGGCCGCCTGCTGCATGCCCTGCAAGCGGGCGAGGTCACGCGCCTTGGCGACACACGCACCCGCCAGATCGACATCCGCGTCATCGCCGCCACAACCAAGAACCTTGAACACGAGGTCGCCGCAGGCCGCATGCGCGAGGATCTCTGGCTGTTCCTGAATGTCTTTCCGGTCACCTGCACCCCCCTGCGCGACCGACGCGACGATATCCCCGAACTGGCGGCGCATCTTCTGGACATCGCATGCAAACGGATGAACCGTCCACGCACGGTGATCACCGAACGGATGATGGAAAGGCTCTGTGCCTATCCCTGGCCCGGCAATGTCCGCGAGTTGAAGAACGTCATCGAACGCGCCGCGATCCTGTCCACGGGCGGCAAGCTGATGGTGGAACTGGGCACCGACACGCCCGTGCGCGGATCGTCGGCCCAAACGATCCGGACCGAAGCCGAAATCCAGCAGGCGATCCGCGACAATATCGTGGCCTGCCTGCGCGAGACGAACGGCAAGGTCTCCGGCCCCGACGGCGCTGCCGCATTGCTGGGCGTGCAGCCGACGACGCTTTATTCCCGTATCCGCAAATTCAGGATCAGCGCGCGCGAGATTGGCTGAACACCCAAACGCGCTGCGGGCAAATCGTCGTCAAGTCGGCCAAATGACCGGCAATCATTCACTCTCTGAATGGAATGACAATTTTTTCTTCGATAAACTTAGCCTTTTTCAGCAGTTTCTTCCAAAAACATATGTCTGATACATCACAATTGCCAGAACATTCGCGGGCACAAGCGATACACATCGCCACATTCGTTTGTCCCATCTGAAAGGGGTCTGGCATGAAGGTCGTGGTTCTGGGTTCCGGCGTCATCGGCGTCACTTCCGCGTGGTATCTGGCGCAGGCGGGGCATGAGGTGACGGTGATCGACCGTCAGCCTGCAGCAGCACTGGAAACCTCCTTCGCCAACGCGGGCGAGATCAGCCCCGGCTATTCCTCGCCATGGGCCGCGCCCGGTATTCCGCTCAAGGCGCTGAAATGGATGTTCATGGAACATGCGCCGTTGATCATCCAGCCCAAGATGGACATGGCCAAGCTGCGCTGGATGGCGCAGATGCTGGGCAATTGCACCACCGCCGCTTATGCGGTGAACAAGGCGCGCATGGTGCGACTGGCCGAATACTCCCGCGATTGCCTGACCGATCTGCGCGCCGAGACGGGCTTGCATTTCGATGAACGCCAGCAGGGCACGCTGCAACTGTTCCGCACGCAGCAACAGATGGACGCCGCTGCCAAGGATATCGAAGTGCTGCGCGCCGGTGGCGTCGCCTTTGAATTGCTGGACCGTGCCGGATGCCTGGTCGCTGAACCCGGCCTGCGCGGATCGGCCGACCGGATCGTCGGAGGTTTGCGCCTGCCGGGGGACGAGACCGGCGATTGCTTCAAATTTACCCAAGGGCTGGCCGCACGCGCGGCTGCGATAGGCGTGACCTTCCGCCATGGCATATCCATCGACCGGCTGAACATGACAGGTGGAAGGATCGCATCCGTGACCACCTCGATGGGGGATGTGACCGCAGATTCCTTCGTGCTGGCCCTCGGCAGCTATTCCCCCGCCTTGGTGGCACCCTTGGGGATGCGCCTGCCTGTCTATCCGGTGAAGGGTTATTCCATCACCCTGCCCATCATCGACGAAGCCCGCGCGCCCCTGTCGACCGTCATGGACGAGACACACAAGATCGCCATCACCCGACTGGGCGACCGCATCCGCGTGGGCGGCATGGCGGAACTGGCCGGGTTTGACCTGTCCCTGTCCGAAAAACGCAAGCGCACCCTCCTCCACTCTGTCGAGGACCTGTTCGGCGGCGCGGGAGACCCCCGCCAGACCAGCTTCTGGACTGGCCTGCGCCCGATGACCCCCGATGGCACGCCGGTCGTGGGACAAACCCCCGTGGCCAACCTTTTCATGAATACCGGCCACGGCACGCTGGGCTGGACCATGGCCGCAGGATCGGGCCGCGTGCTGGCGGATATCGTGTCAGGGCGCGCGACACAGATCGACAGCAGCGATCTGGGCTTTGACCGTTATCAGGGCCGCGGGATCGGCCTGAAGCCGACCGGTCAGATGCGCCCGGCCTTGGGCTGACACAGCCGCCGCAGACATAAACAGCAGGCATCACGGACAATGCCTGCCGTTTCCCCATGTCTGTCTCGAAAAAGGAAACTGATCCGGAGTCATTCTCGCCCCGTAATGATCAATCATTGCGTCACTTTATCGCAATGCTCACACAACCGGGAGATTAGAATGAGCACTTTCACGACCAACATGATCACGGGGATCAGCCGCCGCACCCTGTTCAAGACCGGCGCCTCCGCCGCATTTGCCGCGACCCTTGTGGCCTGCGCGCCCACCATGTCCGAGCCCGATGTCGTCGACATTCTGGCCAGCAATGACCAGTTCAGCACCCTCGTCGCCGCCGTGGGGGCCGCCGGTCTGGCCGAGACGCTGAAGGGCGACGGCCCCTTCACCATCTTCGCCCCGACCAATGCCGCTTTCGCCGCGCTGCCCGCAGGCACGGTGGAAAGCCTGCTGCTGCCGGAAAACAAGGACACGCTCGTGTCGATCCTGACCTATCACGTCGTCCCCGGCGCTGTGACCTCGGATCAATTGGCCGGGCAGCGCCTTGATGTGGAAACCGTTCAGGGCCAGACCGTGCACATCAACGCCACCAACGGTGTGCGCGTGAACCGTGCCAACGTCACGCAAGCCGACATCATCGGCTCGAACGGCGTGATCCACCGCATCGACAGCGTGCTGCTGCCCAAATAAGCCCGATCCGGCTCCACACCGGACCAAAGTGGCAGGCAGGGTCTGCCCCTTTTCTTCATGCGTCACCCTCCTGTCAGGGCTCTGGCCAGACCACAGGGATGCGCCGAGGTCTTCGCGCATGCGAAAAAAGCGCGTGCTATTGGCCACGCGCCTTATTCTGCTCCCCCAAACGTCAGCAGCCTGAAATCAGGCTTTCTGACGGCGGTTGCGCTCCCACATGAAAGCGACGATCGCCAGAACGGCGGCCATCGCCAGCAGGCCGGTCGATGCGTCGATTTCGGGAACGCTGGCCACGTTGCCGGACACCGGAGCGTCGCTGCCGGGAATGGTCGAACCAGAGGTCGACAGATTGGACGACCCTTGGCCGCCATGGCTGCCATACTCACCCGGACGACCCGAACGGCCACCCATGGCGAAAACGGTTGCGGTCGACATTGCAAATGCAGTTGCGGATGCCAGTGCCGTTGATGCAAGCTTGAATACGGTCACGTTACGGTTCCTCATTGAAAATTTTCCACCAAATGGCACAAGGCCACTCACGACGAAACAGATCACTCGGAACACAAATCCTAGTAATATACCTTAGAGAGTTTTCCCAAGCTGCGCCAATGAAAAAACACCGAATTGCCATATTTAATAGGCTGGTTTTGGAAACAATGACACAAGTCTCGCCCAAAATATGATCAATCTGTGGCTAAAACTTTGCCTGCCACCACAATGGGTGCCTTCTGTTCTATCTTGGGTTGTCCACCACCGAATCCCCATCGCGTGATGATCTCACCCTATTCGCTGACGCCCCGCCCCATCCCTCGAAACAACTGAATGCCAGCCCGCGCCGCGACACCACTCTACGGGCATTGCCCCCGCAAAACCCATGCAAACCCTCGCATACGGCCGGGCAAAGGGCGGATAATGTCCGAACTTGGTTGACGTCCCCCCCTCCAGAGTGTTTTTTTCGCCCACCATCTGCGCAAAGAACGCACTCACAACCGGGAGAGAGAGAACACCATGAAACAACTGCTCATTGCAGCCGCGGCAGCACTGGCCATCGCGCCCATGGCGCAGGCCCAGGAACTGTCCATCGCCACTGGCGGTACGGGCGGCGTCTACTATCCCTATGGCGGCGGTCTGGCCGAAGTCATCAACAATCACGTCGAAGGCTACTCGGCCAGCGTCGAAGTCACCGGCGCCTCGGTTGAGAATATGGCCCTCATCCAGCGCGGCGACAGCGATATCGCGCTGGCCCTGGCGGACACTGTCTATCAGGCTTTCACCGGCACCGGTGCGTTTGACGGCAAGCAGATCGCCGAAGCGCGTGCGCTGGCCTCGATCTATCCGAACGCGGTGCAACTGGTCACGCTGGCTGACAGCGGGATCACCAGCCTTGAGGACCTGCGCGGCAAGCGTGTGTCTGTTGGCGCACCCGGGTCGGGCACTGAACTCAGCGCCCAGATCATTCTGGCCGCCAATGGCATCACCTACGATGATTTCGAGCCGCAGCGCCTGAACTTCAACGAAACCGCCGATGCGATCCGTGACGGTGACATCGTCGCGGGGTTCTGGAGCGTGGGCCCGCCCACCTCCTCGATCATGAACCTTGCCGCAACCCGCGAGATCCGCATCGTCGGTCTGACCGATGATCAGATCGCCAAGGCGCGCGAGGCAGAACCGACCTTCGCCCCCTATACGCTGCGTGCCGAGATGTATGACGGGATGGCCGAGGCGGTGACGACCATCTCGACTCCGAACGTTCTGGTGGTGCATGCCGATATGGACGAAGAACTGGCCTACAACATCACCAAGGCGATGTTCGAGAACGTGGCAGAACTGATCGCGATCCATCCCGCGGCCAATGACACGACCATCGAATTCACCGTGGACTCCACACCGATCCCCTTCCACCCCGGCGCCCTGCGCTATCTGGAAGAAGTCGGCGCGGCCGTTCAGGATCACCAGCGTCCGTGATCCCTATTTGGAAAGGGCGGTCCTTGCGGGCCGCCCTTTTTGCCTGCCTGGCGCTGGCCGGTTCGCCCCTCTGGGCACAAAGCACGCTTGTGGTGGAAACCCCGGCAGGGCTGACGATCGGCGTGTTGGACTTCGCCCCCGGGCAAGAGATCTGCCTGACCTGGGCGCATTCCGTCACTGGTGGCCGGGTGGCCGATTGCTTCGAGAACAGGTCTGGAACCATGGTACTGTCGCGGTCCTATCTGCATGATTTCGCAGCCGGTCTGGGCGAAATTGCCGGGCGTGGAACCCTCAGGACCGCCGCGACAGGCGGCTACTGGATCGACGGGATCAACGAACCGATCCCCGACAACACGCTGCGCCTTAGGGTGGGCGCGCCGCGCGTGGGACATGTTCTGACCGATGGCACCCGGCGACTGAATCTCAGCGCGCGGGCCGCAGGGGCCAGCGTGCGTCTACGGCTCAGGCCTGAGTCTCCCTGACAGGGGCCGCACGGCCCCTTTTCATCTTATTCTTCACCCCGACAGGATGATAGCATCATGATCGACAGGACCCAGCAGACCGCCATTCCCGAGGCCGTGCAGCCCGCCAGCCTGTCGGACCGCATCCAGCCGCGCCCGATCCTGTGGGTCATCACGCTGGTCGCCATCGCGATGTCCCTGTTCCAGATGTATACTGCCGGGATTGAGCCGATGGGCCTGTTCTATCAGCGTTCGGCGCATCTGGGTTTCATCCTGTTCCTGGCGTTTCTGATCTTTCCCATCACGGGTTCGTCCCGTCCCCGTGGCACCATCGGCTGGATCGTGGATGCCGTCTTTCTGACGGCGGCCTTCCTCAGCGGGTTCTATATCTTCTATTTCCTTGACGACATCATCGACCGCGCGGGCTGGTGGTCGCAGACAGATATCATCATGGGGATCATCGCCACCATCGCCGTGCTCGAGGCCAGCCGCCGTGTCGTGGGTCTGGGCATGACCATCATCGGTCTGATCGCCATCGCCTATGCGCTGGCCGGCCCGCGCGGCGCGCTGCCGTGGCTGGGCGAGTGGATGCCGGGGATCCTGTCACACCGCGGGGCCAGCCTCGACCGTCTGGTGGGACAGCTCTATCTGGGCCAGGAAGGCATCTTCGGCCTGCCGCTGGGTGTGGCCGCGACCTATGTTTTCATGTTCGTGCTGTTCGGCGCCTTTCTGGAAGTCACCGGCGCGGGCAAGTTCTTCATTGATCTGGCCTTCGCCGCCACGGGGCGCAAGCCGGGCGGCCCCGCCAAGGCCGCCGTCATCGCCTCGGCGGGAATGGGCTCCATATCCGGCTCGGCCATCGCGAATGTGGTGACGACGGGGGCGTTCACCATCCCGCTGATGAAGAAGCTGGGCTATAAGCCCAAGGAAGCGGGCGGGATAGAGGCCGCTGCCTCGACCGGCGGGCAGATCACCCCGCCGCTGATGGGGGCCGGTGCGTTCCTGATGTCCGAGTATACGAACGTGCCCTATATCGACATCGTCATGGTCTCGATCTTTCCGGCCATCCTCTATCTGGGCACGGTCTATCTGTTCGTGCACCTGGTGGCGATGAAGGCAGGCATGAAGGGCATGTCCGCATCCGAATTGCCCGTGGTGCGCCATGTGCTGGCTGCGGGCTGGCAGTTCATCGTGCCGCTCGTGGTGCTGATCTATCTGCTGGTCAACAATATCTCGCCTACACGCGTGGGGTTCTGGGCGATCATCTCGGTCATAGCGGTCACGGCGTTGCGGGCGGGCTTTACCCTGATCGTGCTGGACCCGAAGAACGGCCATCCCCTGACCCTCGACCGGCTGCGGGACGCGATCATCGGCGGGTTGCGTCTGATGGGACAGGCGCTGGAGCTGGGCGCGCGGAATGCGGTGGCGGTGAGCGTGGCCTGCGCTGTGGCGGGCATCATCGTGGGTGTCGTCGGATTGACCGGGCTGGGGCTCAAGTTCTCGTCCATGATGATCTCGCTCTCGGGCGGGAACCTTGCGCTGGCGCTGATCTTCGTGCTGCTGGCAAGCCTGATCCTTGGCATGGGTCTGCCTGTAACCGCCGCCTATATCGTGCTGATCGTCCTTGTGGGGCCTGCGCTGAACCAGGATTTCGGCATTCCGCTGCTGATCGCGCATCTGGTGGTCTTCTGGTATTCGCAGGACAGCAACGTGACGCCGCCCATTGCGCTGGCCGGGTTTGCGGGGGCGGCGATTGCCGGGTCGAAACCGATGGAGACCAGCATGCAGGCGTGGAAATACGCCAAGGGGCTGTATCTGATCCCCGCCTTCATGGTCTACAACCCCGAGATCATCATGGGTGGCGAGACCTGGTATGTCATCTGGACCGGTGTGATCGTGGTGATCGGTCTGGTCGGGTTTGCGGCTGCGATCGAGGGATATCTTTTCACATGGATGGACAAGATCTCGCGTCTGTTGATCGTGCCGGGGGTCATCATGATCTTCAATCCCGATGAGATCATCGAAGCCTCGGGGGCGGCCTTGGTCTTTGGCCTGATGGTCTGGAACTGGATCAAGAGCCGCAGGGCCGACGCTGCGACGGCCTGAGATGGCTTGCCCGCCGCCCCCTTGGTTGTCCGGGCCGAGGGAGGGCGATGAGGTGTGTCCCACCGTGGGACATTTTTCGGTCCGTTTGTTTTCAAAAGGTTAGGCGACAGCGTTAGGGAAATCTTAACATATGTCCGGCCTGTGGCCGTAAGACAGGGAGAAGTGGGACAGCCAGAAGAGGGAGAAAGTGGGATGACGGATATTGCCACAAATCCGCCCTCAAATCACCAATCCACGCTTTTAACAGTCCATTGTCGCTGATGTTGCGACAGTGTCCAGAATGACCGTTTCCAGATGTGCGTGAATGACGTTTTCGAGTGCCCTTCGGTCAGCTTGGCGCAATCTTGAAGGGGGCCTTGGGTCATGCGTCACATCAGAAGAACGGGCCTGTCATTGGCGGCGGTCACATTGCTGGCAGGCTGCGGTGGCGGCGGCGGCGGCATCGCATCGGGTGCGGCGGCGGCTCTCAATTTCATAACCGAGACTATCTCGGGCGGGAATTTCAGCGCAAACGCGCTGTCGGCGAGCTTTGTCACCAGTTTCGCCAATTACGAGGATGAGGCGCGACGCCTGCGAGAGTCGGCCAAGTACGACATACAGGAAACCTTGTGGTACGTCGAAAGGGATGGGATCGCAGGACGTGACCCCAGAACGGAACCGCAATATTTCAGCTATTCGCTGGCCTCTGCCCGAATCGATTATGCGCATGCCGCACGGCTGTTCGGAACCGGTCAGACCATCGCCGTGCTGGATGACGGGTTTCGAACCGACCACGAAAGTATTCTGGGCCGCACATCCGGTGTCGCAGGCGCGCCGCTGAGCCATGGGACAGCCGTCGCCTCGGTTCTGGCGGGCGATTCCACAACCATGATCGGTGTCGCGCCCGGCGCAAGACTCGTTTTGGGGACCTATGAATCCTCTGCAAGCCGGACAGCCGCGACCGATCTGGCCCGCACCTCGCGGGCCGTGGTGCAGAACAACTCTTGGGGTTTCGATGGCCGGTCTGCCAGCGCCGCAACGTTCCGGACGCTTTTCGAGGCTGGCAGCGAGGTCAATTATCTGAACGCCCTGCGCGAGTATACCCGCGACGGCGTTGTCGTCTTTGCAGCGCAGAACCAGCGCGACTCGACCAGTGCAGGCATCATGGAAGCCTTGCCGCTGTTTGCGCCCGAACTGGAGGCAGGCTGGCTGGCCGTCATCAGCGGCGTGCCGACCTTCAACGAAGAGCGTATCCTCAGCGTGCAGCGCGTCTCGGCCCCCTGCTTGCAGGCCGCGCGCTGGTGTCTTGCCGCAGACGGAACATGGCTTGCGGCCAATGCGACCGGCACTGATCAATACAGTCTGTTCGTGGGCACCTCTTTCGCCGCGCCGGTCGTGTCGGGCGCGATTGCGCTGCTGGCACAGGCCTTTCCGAACCTTACGCCGCATGACCTGCGGGCACGGCTGATCGCCACGGCGGATAACCGCTTTGACGGGTTCGTTGCCTCTGGCCGGCTGGAAGTGATCCCCGGATCGGGTTTCTTCCATGACTACAGCACCGAATGGGGCCATGGGTTTCTGGATGTGCGCGCAGCCCTGTTGCCCATCGGCACGCCGGTCGCGCGGATGGCGGATGGATCAACGCATAGCGTGGCGCAGCCGCTGATCATCGGCGGTGGTGCCTCGGGCGATGCGGTGGCCCGCAGCCTGTCGGGGGTGCCTGTGCTTGTGACAGACCTGCTGGGCGGAGATTTCACCATGCCCGGTCAGGCACTGGCCACGCCCGCCCCTGCGGCACCGGTGTCGGAACGCTTGTGGCCTGCGATGTTCGGGACGGCCTCGCGCTCGGGCCTGATGCGCGAGTATGGCGGCGGGGAAATGACCCTGCGGCAGGGACCGGTCGAACTGTCCCTGATGGGGCCTGATAGCGGCGGTGGCCGTGCGGCCATGGCCGGGGCCGAACCTGCGATGGCCGCTGCCATCGGGCAGTCGCTGGCCGCGGCGGGGGGAGAGCTGTTCATCGGTCTGAACATCGCCCGTGACGACGGCACGCTGATGCCGGGGATCGGGGGGGCCGCCAGCACCCTTGCCGCGCTGGAGGTGGCCTTTACGCGCGAGGTCGGACAGGGCGGGTTCATCGAACTGGGCGGCACTTTCGGCGTGTCACCGGGGGGATCGGGTGCCGCGATGTCGGATCGTTCGGATGTGCGCTTCAACGCGTTCAGGATCGAAGCGGGTCAGAGCGGCCTGCTGCGGACCGGCGACCGCCTGAGCCTTGGCCTGTCGATGCCTGTGGCGATCACCTCGGGCGGGGCCGATATCGCGTTGCCCGTCTCGCGTGGGGCGGGCGGCATCATGCATCGCACTGTCGGGATTGATTACGCCCCCGAGGACCGCGAGATCGACCTGTCGATCACCTATGGCATGCCGTTCGGTCAGGGTGGCGAGGTCTTTGTGGGCGCGATCCATGCGTTCAACCACGGCCATGTGTCGGGCGCGCAGGATACGGCCGCCATTCTGGGCTTCCGCATGGCGTTCTGAGACGTGCCGCAGCGGCCGGGCGGCAGGACCGCCAGGTGCGGCGCCTACTCGGCCTCGTCCATCTTTGAGGCGTTGAGCTGCATGTATTTTTCGGCGCCCATCTTGTCGAAGAGGTCAAGCTGGGTTTCCAGAAAGTCGATGTGACCTTCCTCGTCCGCCAGCAGTTCCTCGAAGAGTTTCATGGTCACGTAGTCGCCCGCCGTGGCGCAATATTCGCGTGCCTCGCGATAGAGGGCGCGGGCCTCCTGTTCGGCGGCCATGTCGCATTCCAGCGTCTCGCGCGGGGTCTGGCCGATGCGCAGCGGATCCAGCTTTTGCAGGTTGGGATGGCCTTCGAGAAAGATCACGCGGGCGATCAGCTTGTCGGCGTGATGCATCTCCTCGATGCTTTCCTCTCGGCTTTTCTTGGCCATGTGGCCCAGACCCCAGTCTTCCTGCAGGCGGTAATGCAGCCAATACTGGCTGACGGCGGTCAGTTCCGATCTGATTGCGCGGTTCAGGTAGTCAATGACTTTTGCGTCACCCTTCATCAGTCTTATCCTGTGTTGGTCCGCTCTTGCGACCGGCGTCGCAGCGTGCGGAGGTGCATGGGAACTTCAAGGTTATCATTCTGACGCATGGTGGAAAGGAAAAGCGGCATGCATCCGCCACAATCCGCCGCCTTGCCGAGCGCGTGATAGATCTTGCCGGGCGTGATCAGGGCGTCGGCATCGGCGGCGCGCATCCAGTCGATGGCGGCGTTGATGTCGTGGTCGGTGATGGACTGGCAGTGGCAGATGATCATGGCGCGGCTCTGGCGGGGGTGGCTGTCATTTGGTCAGGATGAGCTTGCCCGCGCGGGTGATGCGCAGGGTGTAGATCTGTCCGTCCAGCTCGATCCGGGCCTGTGTGCCCCCTTCGGTCAGGGTGCGGGCGGAGTGGCTGGGCAGAGGTTCTGGGCGCGGCGCGGGGGTGCCGGTCTGGTGGCGCAACGCGATCATGGCCGGATCTCCCGGCTGGTCCGGGCCTCGATCCGGTCGAGCCAGAATTCGACGTTGCAGGCGTCGGGGAGCGCGAAGTCGTGCAGCAGATCAAGCGCGGCGGCGCGGGCCGGACAGGGCGAGGGCACCGGCGCGGCAAGCCTGTCGGTGATGGAATGGGGTCTGTTCTGGGGCGACATGGCGGAAGTCCTTTCATCTTTCGATTCGGGCTTCCCCTCGGGAATGACGGGGGTGGCTGGAACGCCTCCTATTTCTGACAAAAAAACTCGGACAGGTCAATCCGAGTTTTTCTGTCAGGTATAGATCCGCCTCAGGCGGGTTCAGGCGGCGGCCCCGATGGTCAGGCTGATCGGGTCCAGACCGTCGATTCCGCCGGTGATGACGTCGCCGGGCAGGACCGCGCCCACACCCGCAGGCGTGCCGGTCATGATCAGGTCGCCCGGTTGCAGGTGATAGAAGCCCGACAGGTGGCTGATGATTTCGGGCACGGACCATATCAGTTCGGTCAGGGTGGCGTCCTGCCGGACCTCGCCATTCACCGCGAGATGGATGCGCTGGCTGGCGATGGCGCCGAATTCGGCGGCCTTGGTCAGGGGGGCGAAGACGGCCGAGTTCTCGACATCCTTGCCCAGATCCCAGGGCCGCTGATGCGCGCGTTCGGACAGTTGCAGGTCGCGGCGGGTCATATCCAGTGCGCAGCCATAGGCATAGACGCGCGACATCGCATCCGCGACGGCCACCTTGAACGCAGGGGCGCCGATGGCCACGGCCAGTTCCATCTCGTGATGGTAATTGCCCGTGCCGGGCGGATAGGGGGCGGTGGCGCCGGTGAGGATGGCCGAGGCCGGGGATTTGGTGAAATAGAAGGGCTTTTCGCGGTCCACCTCGATTCCCATTTCGGCTGCATGGGCGGCGTAGTTGCGTCCCACGCAGAAAATCCGGCGGATCGGATAGGTGCCGGCCTCACCCTTGACGGGGATGGAGGGGATGGGGGGAATGTCGAACAGATGGCTCATCGGCTGCGCTCCTCGTCTGGCCCAGCTTTTCGTGCATTGGGCGGTCATGGATGCGGATCAGGAAACTGGCTTCCTCCGCGATGTGATCTATAGGGGCAAAGGGCGGGGCAGAAAACGTGTCCTTTGCCATCCGCGCACAGTTTGTCCGGCAGCCGGAGACTGATCGCCGTATTTCAGGTGGCATGCTAACTGTTAGTATGCTTGTCAAATGAACCTGCCCCAAGATAGCCTGACGCTGGCCAAGGCAAGGATGCGCGGGGATG
>Ga0209347_1004508_pt1 | contig 14400 bp, 15 predicted proteins | sample AutmiccommuBRH23_FD_187382 | JGI IMG/M metagenome (GOLD analysis project Ga0209347, IMG submission 187382) | Deep subsurface microbial communities from Mt. Terri, Switzerland - Autotrophic microbial communities BRH/23 (SPAdes) (version 2) | ecosystem: Environmental > Aquatic > Deep subsurface >... | reverse complement strand
GTCATCCGAAGAAAAGAGCCATCTGTGCACGCGTTCTTGTCGTGGCTCGCGCACACAAAGGGTCGCTGGTCGCGGCCAGTTGCAGGATCGGCTCATGTCGAGGAGTTCGGCACCGCAGTATTCGAGCGCGCATGACCCCTTGGGTCAGGGAGCGCCGGACCGCCGTCGCAATGTCCGCTATCAGCTCAGCCTGCCCGGCCGCTTCATGCGCGCCGACAAACTCGATTATCCGTGCCGCCTCAAGGATATCTCGGTCGACGGTGCAGCCCTGACGACGCCGACTATTCTGCATGTGGGCGAGCACATCATCGTCTACCTGCTCCACCTGGGCGGTCTCGAAGGCTACGTGGTGCGCCGTTTCCCCGACGGCTTCGCCATGAGCATCACGGCGACGCAGCGCAAGCGCGACAAGCTCGCCGGCCAGATCAGCCGCCTCATCGGCCGCAGCGACCTCTCCGAAACCGAAGAGCGTCGCGATCCGCGCGTGCCGGTAAACAAAATCCTGACGCTGCTGCTGCCCGACGGCACCGCGCTCGAATGCCCGGTCCTCGATATGTCGCGCGGCGGCGCCTCCATCGTCACGCCCGTGCGCCCGCCGATCGGATTGGAGGTCGTTTTTGCCAATCGCCACGCCACCGTCGTGCGCCACCACGAGGAGGGTGTCGCGGTGGAGTTCTTTAACGATCAGTTGGAGCGCCAGGCCTATTTCGAGCCGTAAGCCAACGCCTTGAGCCGCAAAGGTGAACGAGACCCCACCGTTTTGCATCAAATCGTCGGGCCACATTTCAGGGGAACTCGAAGTCTCTCAGCTAGCTTTAGAGGAAAGCGTAACGGGGTTTAGTCATGCAGCGGGTTCACTTCAGCACCATCGTCTTTCTCGGCAGCCTTGTGCTGGGAGTAAGCGGCGTTCACGCCGAAGACGTGTCAGCCGTCCAGCCGATGGACCAGTTGGATCGCTCCACGGTACCCGCCTCGGCATTCATGCGCGTGTACGGCTCGGCACAGCCCCCGCATGGTTTTGTTCGGTTCTGCGAAGCGACCCCCAGCCAGTGCAATCCCGACCACAAGCAGGACGCCCGCTTCGACGCCTCGGCTGAACGCCTCCAGCAGCTCGACGACATCAACCGCGCGGTCAATACGTCGATCGCTCCGGCCACCGATCTGGAGGTGTACGGCGTCAACGAGTACTGGACGTTGCCGCACACCAAGGGCGACTGCGAGGATTATGCGCTACTGAAGCGCCGCAAACTCATCGAGAAGGGTTGGCCCGTGAGCTCCCTTTTGATGACGGTTGTGCGCGACGAGAAGGGTGAAGGCCACGCGGTGCTGACGGCCCGGACCGTGCAAGGCGACTTCATTCTCGACAACAAGACCGACGAGGTCCGCATCTGGAACCAGATGCCCTATCAGTTCGTGATGCGCCAATCGTACCTCAATCCGCACGTCTGGGTTTCGCTCGATACGCGCCAGGGCAACATGGCGACCGCTTTGTCGGGTGTCGAAGAGAACAAGTAAGGCTCAGGCCCTGGCGGCCTGAGCGCGCACGCGGGCTCAGGTCTGTGGCGCAAGACCCTTGGCGTAGCGCTTCCAATTATTGGCATAGCGCCCAGCGGCCGCCCCGTAGCGAGCGGCGTCCTCGTCCGAGAGTTGGCGGACGATCTTTCCAGGCGAGCCCAGCACCATCGACCGCGGCGGGATCACCTTGCCCTCCGGGATCAGGGTGTTGGCGCCGATCAGACACTCCTCGCCGATCTTTGCCCCGTTGAGGATGATCGAGCCGATGCCGATCAGGCTGCCGCGTCCGATCGTGCAGCCGTGCAGCATCACCATGTGGCCGACGGTGCAACCCTCGCCGATGGTGAGCGGATAGCCCGGATCGGTGTGCAGCACACAAGCATCCTGAATGTTGGTGCGCGCGCCGATGTGGATGGGCTCGTTGTCGCCGCGCAGAATGCTGCCGAACCAGACGCTCGCGTCGTCTTCGAGGATGACTTTGCCGATGACGACCGCGTTGGGCGCAACCCAATACCGGCCCTCCCCCGGCGTGGTTACGCGCGTGCCGTCGAGCTCATAGAGCACCATCGCAGTCCTCTGCGCTTGAGGCGATCACACGCCTTCCAGGTCGAGGTCGAGGATCGCCATCTGGAACTGATAGGAGACCTCGCCCTCTTCCTCCTCGCGGAACAGCACTGCAATGAACTCGTCGCCGATGTAGACCTCGGCGGAATCCTGCTTCTTGGGGCGCGGGCGCACCTCCAGGCTGGGCGTGCCGAAAGTCTTGCGCAGATAGGCCTGCAAGCGGGCCACTTCGTCCTTATTCACGCTGGGAATCTCCTTTGTGCGGACAGCGGAAAATGCGCCGTCTGCTGTCACACCTTAAAGGCCGCCGAAATCGTCGACCCAGGTCTGCTTCATCTCTAGCGCCGGCTCCGCGCAACCCGCAGAGCCCACGACTTTCGCCGGTACGCCGGCCACTGTGACGTTGGGAGGAACGTCCTTGAGGACGACGCTGCCCGCTGCGATGAGCGAGCAGCTCCCAACCTTGATGTTGCCGAGCACCTTGGCTCCGGCACCGATCAGAACATTTTCGCCGATCTTGGGGTGGCGATCGCCCGTTGCCTTGCCGCTGCCGCCAAGCGTCACGCCGTGCAGGAACGAGCAGTTGTTGCCGACGACCGCCGTCTCGCCGACGACGAGACCGGTGGCGTGGTCGATCATGATGCCCTGCCCCATGCGCGCCGCGGGGTGAATGTCGACGTTGAAGGTGCGCGAACTCTGGCTCTGCAGGAACAGCGCGAAGTCCTTGCGGCCCTTGTGCCAAAGCTCGTGGGCAAAGCGGTAGGCGACCAGTGCGTGGAAGCCCTTGAAGTAGAGCAGCGGCTCCAGATAGCGGTAGCACGCAGGATCGCGCTCGAAGACCGCCGCGAGGTCGGCGCGGAACACCGCACCCAGCTCCTGGTTCTGAGCCAGCACCGTCAGGAAGGTCTGGTTGATGAGCACCGGGTCGACGTCGGAGTGATCGAGCCGCTGGGCCAGGCGATGGCAGATTGCGTCCTCGAGCCGGTCGTGGCTAAGGATGGTCGCATAGATGAAGCTGCCGAGCGCGGGCTCGCCAGCCATCGCCGACTGGGCCTCCTCGCGGATGGCGGACCAGATCGGGTCGCAGGCGCTGACCTTGGTCTCGGCGGCCGAACGCGTCCGGGCCATAGTGACCACTCCTCGGGACATGGTGCTCAATAGGGTAGAGCGCGATTTGCGCCCTACCGGTTCGACCGGGGTACAAAGATGGCGCCGCCGCGTCAACGCCTAGCAGGCGACAGAATCCTTTCCGGTCCCTCAACGGCTAGCGAACCCAGAATAATCTGGGCATTGTGACCAATTGCCGAAGATGCCCGATCGCGCTCTAAAGACCTGAAGTCAGACAAAGGTTGCACATGGACGACACCCAGCCGGCCACCGGCACGCTGCGGCTCGAGCGCGCTGGCGCCATCGCCTATCTGATCGCCGACAATCAGCCGCGGATGAACGCGCTCAATTCGGCGATGTGGAAAGCCCTGCCCGATCTGGTTGCACAGGCCGAGCGTGACGAGGACGTGCGCGTCATCGTTTTGCGCGGGGCCGGCGAGCGGGCGTTTTCCGCAGGCGCCGACATCTCCGAGTTCGAGACGGCGCGCTCGGGAGATGCGGCGGCCCAGTATGATGCCTTGAATGATGGCGCGTTCCTCGCGCTCAGCCACTGCGGCAAGCCGACGATCTCCATGATCCATGGGTTCTGCCTGGGCGGCGGCTTGGCCCTGGCGCTGTGCACCGACATCCGCCTCGCCGACGAGCAGTCGCAATTCGCCATTCCCGCAGCCAAGCTCGGCATCGGCTACAACGCGCGGTGGGTGCGCCCCCTGCTCGCGGCCGTGCCTCCCGCACGCGCCAAGGAGATGCTGTTCACCGGGCGGCGTTTCAAAGCGGCCCAAGCGCTGCAGATGGGACTGATCAACGACATCGCGCCCGCGGCCGAGCTAGAGGCGCGTACGGTTGCGCTCGCCGATGAGATCGCGGCCAATGCGCCGCTGACGATCCGTGCCGCGAAGCTGACGATCGACGAGCTAACGCGCCATCCCGAGCGGCCCGATCAGGACGCGCTCGATGCCGCCGTGCAGGACTGCTTCGAGAGCGAGGACTACGCAGAAGGCCGGCGCGCGTTCCTGGAAAAGCGTAAGCCCCAGTTCCAGGGCCGCTGAGGGGCCTGTGCGGTGGTGGCGCTCTTTGCTGCTGAGAATTACGAGCTTGCCGTTGCCGGCGCGCGCTTGAGCCTTGGACCGCTTCCTCCAAGCGACGCCGCCGCGCTTGGACAGGCCTTCGCGGCCATGGATCCCTGGGCGAGCTACGCCTATCCGGCCGATGCGATCGCCTCGTACCTCGCCGGCACGGAGATCGACGGGCTGCGCTTTCTCTTGCGTGTCGACGGTGAGGTGGCCGGCGCGCTCGGCCTGCAGACCGTCTGGCTGCGCGGGCCTTACATTCGCTTTCTTGCCATTCTGCCGACGTTTCAGGGACGCGGGCTCGGTACAGCCATCCTGATGTGGATCGAAGATGAAGCGCGCAAGGCCGAGCAGCGCAATCTTTGGGTCGTCGCCTCGCAGATCAACACAGGCGCGATCCGGTTCTACGAGCACCACGGCTTCAAGCAGGCCGCACAGTTCGATGGGCTCGCCTACGACGATCGCATCGAGATCCTGATGCGCAAGCAGCTCGCGGGCGGCTGATCTCAGATCTCCAGAATGGTGCGTCCGCGCACATGGCCTGCGAGGATCTGCGGTGCGAGTGCCACGACGTCGGCGATCGGCCGCGTCTCAGAGACCGCGGCGAGCTTGGCCTTGTCGAGATCGCATGCGAGGCGATCCCACGCTTTGATGCGCATCGCCTTCGGTGCCATCACGCTGTCGATGCCCGCGAGCGTGATGCCGCGCAGGATGAACGGCGCAACCGATGCCGGAAGGTCGAGCCCTTGCGCAAGGCCCGTCGCGGCGACGGCGCCCGCGTACTGCGTCATCGACAAGACATTGGCGAGCGTCGTCGAACCCGCCACGTCAATGGCACCCGCCCACCGCTCCTTGCCCAGCGGGCGCGGCTGGGATGCAAGCTCGGCGCGATCCAGGATTTCTGCAGCACCTAGCGACGTCAGATATTCGCTCTCACTGAGACGGCCTGTCGCGGCGATGACGTGATACCCGAGCTTGGCAAGCAGTGCGACGGCGACGCTGCCGACGCCGCCGGCCGCGCCCGTGACCAGCACCGGTCCCTTGCCGGGCGTCACGTCATGAGCCTCCAGTGCCAGCACTGCAAGCATGGCCGTATATCCCGCCGTGCCGATCGCCATCGCCTCGGCGGCCGTGAACGCAGTGGGCCGCTTGATCAGCCAATCGCCGTTGACGCGCGCGCGCTCGGCATAGCCGCCATGATGGCGCTCGCCGCAGCCCCATCCGTTGAGCACGACATCGTCGCCTTCGGCGAAGTCGGGATGGGTCGATTGAATGACCGTGCCGGCCAAGTCGATCCCCGGAATGAGCGGCAGGCGCATACCGGGCAGCCGTCCCGTCAGCGCCAGCCCGTCCTTGTAGTTGATGGTCGAATGCGAGACGGCGACGGTGACGTCACCGTCCATCAAATCAGCGTCCGACAACCTCGTCCAAGTTGGCTTCACGCCGCCTTGCGCACGTTCGACGACGAGCGCTTTGAAGTCCGTCATGCTGGGTCCTCGGGACTTATTTGAGAGTTTCAACAGGAGCCTTTCGCAACCGCAAAACGTACAATTGCCTAGATAGTTGCTGCGGCACTAAGCAACTGATCATTGGTACTGGTGCTTTTCTGCGCAAGATGCTTAGGGCTAAAGCAACGCAATCGCCCAAAGTTTGCAGTTCGACCACACTAGTGTTGCCCATGCGCAGACTTTGATCAGGGTCAAATCGGATTCGATTACAAACTGATCAGCCTCCCGCGCCGCAAAATATTTTTCGCTTGGCAAGAGTGCCGGCAGCCACATACGCTCATTGTGCTGGTGCGAACCCCTTTCGCGCCGAACGAGCTGTCAAGGCAAGACAGCCAACGGAGGCAACGATGGAACTCTCGATGCGACTGAACGTGCTCGCTGCGCTTCTGTCATTCGGCTTCATCGCTGCAATCGTGCTTGGGATGGTTTGAGGCGTTGAGTTGAGTGACAGGCACGGTTGGCACATAGCCGCGTTTCGAGCATCGCCCCCGAACCTCGAGACGCTTGATCGACCAAAGACATGCCGAAGGCGCGGAACGAATTCCGCGCCTTCGTTGCTTTCAGCGTTCGATTGATCAGCGCTTGGCGTGATAGCCGATGATGGCGCCGGCCAGGATCAGGGCCTTATCGGGGATCTGGCTGATCTGCGGAATGAGCTGCGGGCCCCAGATCGCGATGGCCGCCGCTATCAGCGCCAGCACCAGCGACCAGGTCAGCGTCGCGCTTCCCGGCGAGCCGACTTCCTTCAGCACCAGAGCGCCTATGACGCCGATCAGGAACACGAGAATGGCGCAGATGACCGCAAACAGGAACGTTTCCAGAATGCCGCCAAGATGCACGTAGCTTGCGACTTTCGGCGCCGCAAACCACGCGATGACGACTTGCAAGAGAATGAGAATGAGGCGTCCAAGCATGTTTTCTCCCCCCGGGACGAGTCTACTCAGCCGGCAAACGCTAGCACGCGATGACAACACATGCGACGTCAGCGTTGCATATGTGGGGAAAATGACGAGGGCCTTTGGCCGCGGCGCATATCAGGCCGCGGCGTTGCGCATCGACGACGGGTCGTAATTGAGCACGGGTGCCAGCCAGCGCTCGGCTTCCTCGACGGTCCAGCCCTTGCGGCGCGCGTAGTCCTCGACCTGATCGCGTTCAATTTTGCCGACACCGAAATAGTGACTTTCCGGATGAGAGAAGTAGAGACCCGACACCGAGGCTCCCGGCCACATCGCATAGCTCTCGGTCAGCGTGATGCCGGCAGCGTCCTCCACGCTCATCAGATCCCATAGCGTGCCTTTCTCGGTGTGATCGGGCTGCGCGGGATACCCGGGTGCGGGACGGATGCCTTGATATTTCTCCGCGATCATATCCTCGTTCGACAAGGTTTCCGTCCGCGCATAGCCCCACAGCTCGCGACGTACGCGGGCGTGCATGCGCTCCGCGAATGCTTCCGCCAAACGATCGGACAGCGCCTTGACCATGATGCGCGTGTAATCGTCGTGCGCCTTGACGTGCTTGGCGAGCGCCTCGTCCTCACCGTGCCCCGCGGTGACGGCAAAGCCACCGACGTAGTCGGCGACACCCGTCTCCTTGGGCGCGATGAAATCGGATAGCGCGGTGTGCGCGCGGTTGCGCGAGGGATCCCGCGCGATCTGCTGGCGCAGCGTATGCAGGATCGCACGCTGCTCGGCGCGGCTTTCGTCGGCAAACACCGCGATATCGTCGCCTATGCTATTTGCCGGCCAAAACCCGACGACACCGGAGGCCTTGATCCACTTCTCCGCCACCATGCGCTTCAGCAGCGCCAGTGCGTCGTTGAACAGCTTCTGCGCCTCGGCGCCGACCTTGTTGTCGCGCAGGATAGCAGGATAGCGGCCGTTGAGCTCCCAGGCCTGGAAGAAGGGCGTCCAGTCGATGTAGGGAACGAGCTCGGCCAGGTCGTAGTCGGCGAAGGCGCGTGCGCCGAGGAAGCTCGGCTTGGGCGGCGTATAGGCTGCCCAGTCGATGACGAACTTGTTGTCGCGCGCGGCGTTGAGCGTGATGCGCTGCTTGGCCGCCTCGTTGCGCAAGTGCGCCTCGCGCACCTTCTCGTACTCGGAGCGGATCTCGCTGACATAGACGGGCCTGTCCGTTGCCGACAAAAGCTTGGAGACGACGCCGACCGCGCGGGAGGCATCGAGCACGTAGATCGCCTGGCCCTTGGCATAGTTGGGGCTGATCTTCACCGCCGTATGCACGCGGCTGGTGGTGGCGCCGCCGATCAGCAACGGACACTCGAAGCCTTCCCGCTCCATCTCGGCGGCGACGAAACACATCTCATCGAGGGAGGGCGTGATGAGGCCGGACAACCCGATGATGTCCGCCTTCTGCTGCTTCGCCGTCTCGAGGATTTTGGCGGCGGGGACCATGACGCCGAGGTCGATCACCTCGTAGTTGTTGCACTGGAGAACGACGCCGACGATGTTCTTGCCGATGTCGTGCACGTCGCCCTTCACCGTCGCCATGACGACCTTGCCGGCGGCGGGCAGCGCCTCCAGGCCCGACTTCTTCTTCTCCTCCTCGAGGTAGGGCTGCAGGTAGGCGACGGCCTGCTTCATCACGCGCGCCGACTTCACGACCTGCGGCAGGAACATCTTGCCGGCGCCGAACAGGTCGCCGACTACGTTCATGCCCGCCATCAACGGGCCTTCGATCACCTCGAGCGGCTTTGACGCCTGCTGGCGCGCTTCTTCGGTGTCCTCCTCGATGAAGTCGGTGATGCCGTGCACCAGCGCGTGCGTCAGCCGCTCCTGCACCGGAGCCTCGCGCCAGGAGAGATCCTTCTCCTTGGCCTTGGCGCTGCTGCCGTCTCCCTTGAACTTCGGCGCCGCCTCGAGCAAGCGGTCGGTCGCGTCGGCGCGGCGATTGAGGACGACGTCCTCGCACAACTCACGCAGCTCCGGATCGATGTCGTCGTAGAGCGCCAACTGCCCGGCGTTGACGATGCCCATGTCCATGCCGGCCTGAATGGCGTGGAACAGAAACACCGAGTGCATGGCCTGGCGCACCGGCTCGTTGCCGCGGAAGGCAAACGACAGATTGGAGACGCCACCGGAAATATGCACGAGCGGCATCTTCTTCTTGATCGTGCGCGCGGCCTCGATGAAGGCGATGCCGTAGCCGTTGTGCTCCTCAATGCCGGTCGCAACGGCAAAGATGTTGGGATCGAAGATGATGTCTTCCGGCGGAAAACCGACCGTCTCCGTCAGCAATTTGTACGCGCGCTCGCAGATCGCAATCTTGCGCTCGGCGGTGTCGGCCTGGCCCTCCTCGTCGAACGCCATGACGACGACGGCCGCGCCGTAGCGCAGCACCTTTCGGGCCTGCTCCAGGAATGGCCCCTCGCCTTCCTTGAGGCTGATGGAGTTGACGATCGCCTTGCCTTGCACGCACTTGAGGCCCGCCTCGATCACGCTCCACTTGGAGCTATCGATCATGATCGGGATGCGCGCGATGTCCGGCTCGGATGCGATGAGGTTCAAGAACGTCTGCATCGCCTTTTCGGAATCGAGCAGTCCCTCGTCCATGTTGACGTCGAGGATTTGGGCGCCGTTCTCCGCCTGCTCGCGCGCGACGCTGAGGGCGGCGCCGTAGTCGTTCGCCTCGATCAGCTTGCGAAACTTGGCCGATCCCGTGACGTTGGTGCGCTCGCCCACGTTGATGAAGATCTGTGCGGCGTTTCCAGTGGTCATGATTTTGATCTCATCATTCGTGAACGAAGGGCTCGAGGCCGGACAGGCGCATCTTCGGCGCGATCTTGGGGATCGCGCGCGGCTTGAAGGCCTGCACGTGCTCGGCGATGTGACGGATGTGGTCGGGCGTGGAGCCGCAGCATCCGCCGACGATGTTGACGATGCCGTCCTTGGCCCAAGGCTCGATGTGGCAGGCCATGTCGTCGGGTGTCTCGTCGTACTCGCCCATGGCGTTGGGCAAGCCGGCGTTGGGATAGGCGGAGATGCGCGTGTCGGCGACCGCGGAAAGCTCGGCCAGATACGGCCGCATCAGCTCTGCGCCCAACGCACAGTTGAGACCGATCGAGAACGGCTTCAGGTGGCGCATGGAGTACCAGAACGCCTCGCCGGTCTGGCCCGACAAGGTGCGGCCCGAGCGGTCGGTGATGGTGCCGGAGATCATGACCGGCAGCTCCAGGTCCTTCTCCTCGAACACCTCCAGCGTCGCGTATCCCGCAGCTTTGGCGTTCAAGGTGTCGAAAATGGTCTCGATCAGGATCAGGTCGGCGCCGCCGTCGATGAGGCCGCGGATCTGCTCCTTGTAGGCGTCGCGCAGCTCGTCGAAATCGACGTTGCGATAGCCGGGGTTGTTCACGTCCGGCGAGATCGACGCGGTGCGGTTGGTCGGCCCCACGGCGCCAGCAACGAAGCGGGGCTTGTCGGGCGTCTTCGCCGTCCACTTGTCTGCGGCAACGCGAGCGATCTTGGCCGCGGCCACGTTGATCTCATAGGCGAGCTCCTCCATGCCGTAGTCGGCCATGGAGATGCGCTGTGCGTTGAAGGTGTTGGTTTCGAGGATGTCGGCGCCGGCCGCAAGATACTCCTCGTGGATGTCGCCGATGATCTTGGGCTGGGTGAGCACGAGCAGGTCGTTGTTGCCTTTGACGTCCCGCGACCAGTCCTTGAACCGCTCGCCGCGATAGTCGGCTTCGGTCAGCTTGTAACGCTGGATCATCGTGCCCATGGCACCATCGATGATCAGGATGCGCTCCTTCGCGGCCGCCTCGATCGCGGCGTAGCTTGGTTTTCTTCTCATCCGGTGTCTCCTCAGCCCGCGGCGCGTTGCGTGACGCTCTGGGGCACGCGCTGTGCGCGCAAACCCAAGAGGTGGCAGATCGCATAGACCAGATCGGCGCGGTTGAGCGTGTAGAAGTGGAACTTCTTCACTCCCTCGTCGACCAGATCCATGACCTGCTCGGTCGCGACGGACGCGGCCACGAGATGGCTGGTCGCGGGGTCGTCTTCAAGGCCTTCGAAATCGCGCGACAGCCATGAGGGGACGCTGGCCCCTGCACGCGATGCAAAGCCAGCAACCTGCTTGAAGTTGTGAATGGGCACGATGCCGGGCGTGATCGGAACCCAGATGCCGGCGGCGCGCGCGCGCTCCAGGAAGCGCAGGTAGTGGACGTTGTCGAAGCCGAACTGGGTGATGATGCGGTCGGCGCCGGCATCGACCTTGGCTTTGAGATTGTCGAGGTCGGCTTCGAGCGAGGGGCTTTCGGGATGTTTTTCCGGATAGCCCGCAACCGAGATCTCGAACGGTGCGATCTTCTTGAGGCCGGCGACGAGATCGGCGGCGTTCACGTAGCCGCCGGGATGGGGCTCGTAATGCGTGCCGGGCCCGGGCGCGGGATCGCCGCGCAAAGCCACGACATGGCGCACGCCCGCATCCCAGTAGGACCGGGCCACCGCATCGACCTCCTCACGGGTTGCATCGACGCAGGTGAGGTGCGCGGCCGGCTTCAGATCGGTCTCGCGAACAAGGCGCGCAACCGTCGCGTGCGTGCGCTCGCGGGTAGAGCCACCCGCGCCGTAGGTGACCGAGACGAACTCGGGCTGCAAGGGCGCAAGCCGCTCGATGGCCGTCCAGAGCGTGGCCTCCATCTTCTCCGTCTTCGGCGGGAAGAACTCGAAGGAGACCTCGATCTCTCCAGCGCCGATCAACCGGCTCTTGCGCTCAGGCGTATTCGCCATCAGGGGGCCTCCTCCAAGGCGCGGCTCGTCGCCGTCTTGTGCTGTTGCGTTTGCGGCCGCTCGGCAAGCCAAAGCGAGACCGTCAGTTTCTTTGCGCCGCTCTTGGCGTCCGGCCCGAGATCACATTGCTGGGTGGGGGTCAAGCCGGCATCCTTGAGCCATTGCGCGACCTGTGGCGGCGCAAAGCCAAGTCGAGCGTGAGCAAAGTCCTCGCGCAGGAAATCGAGCTCGTGGGGCGCGAAGTCCACGATCAGCAGGCATCCACCCGGCGCCAGGACGCGCGCCGCCTCCCGGATGGCCAGAGCCGGCTCCGAGAGAAAGTGCAGCACCTGGTGCATGATCACGGCGTCCGCGATGCCGTCAGCCAACGCCAGAGCGTAGATGTCGCCGTGGCGTACCTGAGCCTTGGCGATGCCGGCCTTCGACAGCTTGCCATGGGCGTACGACAACATCGCCTGGTTGAGGTCGAATCCGATGGCGCGCTGGTAGCGGTCCGCGAAGAGCTCCAGAGTGCGCCCCGTCCCGGTGCCGAGATCGACCAGTAGCTTAAAAGGACCGGGCCCGAGCGCGGAGAGCATCGCGCCCTCGACCTCACTCTCGGCCACGTGCAGGGCGCGGATGCGATCCCAATCCGCCGCATGCGAGCGGAAATATTCTTGCGAGGCCCCTTCGCGCTCACGCTTCAGGGCGTCGGCGCGCTCCCGGTCGCGCACGACTGCGGGCTCGGATTTATCTACCAAAAAGAGAATGTCGAGCACCAGACGCCCGCCATGGGTGCGATCGGAGACGTGGAAGTAGGCCCAGCTCCCCTCGCGGAAGCGTTCGACCAGACCGGCTTCGGCGAGGAGCTTCAGGTGGCGGCTGATGCGCGGCTGGCTCTGGCCCAGGATCTGGGTGAGATCTTTGACGTTGAGCTCCCCGGCCGCCAGCAGCAGCAGGATGCGCAGGCGCGTGGGCTCGGCCGCGGCCTTGAGCGCGGTCACGATCTCGTCGCTGGCGAATGTCGCTGCCAATGGGGCCTCCGTTGGCGACAGATGATATAAAGATATGTTTATGTGTCAAGACGCATGATCGTCCGATTTCGGCGCGACGATTAACGCGAAAGTAAGCGTGTCCTTTTACCGTCGGTTCGACATCAGATTAGGTTGTGGACACCTCCATGCGCGTAGCGATCTTCGATCGGGTCGAGCCCTCCACGATTTCCAGGCTGCCGCTGCGCCTGGTCGAAACCTGCTCGCGCCGCGCAGCCGCGATTATGCTCGTGGCGACCATACCGGTCGTCATAGGCCTCGCCATCTCCTCCTTCGGCCTGCTCATTGAGGCAGCCTCCGCTCCGACGGTCCGCACCATCGTCGCCGCACACCCGGTGATCGGCCTCGAGGTTCTCGCCGGGATCACGGTCTGGCTCTACCTCCTAGCACTCCCCCTGAAGCGCTTGGCCCGCCGCCTGTCGATCCGCCGGACCGTCGAGATCGACGACGGCACGGTCCGCATCATCGAGCAGGGCTACATACGCACCCGGAGCTGGGTCGCCCCGCTGGCCTCGTTCGAGGGCGTCGCCCACCATGTGCGTGCCTCACTTTCGGGCACTCGCCACGAGCTGATCCTCGTCCATCCCGCGCGCGGAAAGTCCGTACTCCTGAGCCTGGCCAGCCAGCTTTCCCAGGTTGAGGTCGAGCGCGTGGCAACTCTCCTCGGGCACAAGGAAATTCCGCCTTCGAGCCTATATCGCTTCAATGCTCTGTGGCCGCGCGTTGCCGCACCGACCTTGGGGGATCCGGCTCATGCCTGAGAAAACAGGTGTCCAAAAAATGGTCGTTATCCTCGGCCACCCTTTGACTGCGACACGGCGCGCATGGCTAATTGAGTTGAAGGGACAACGACAGTTCAGCAGGGGTTTGGGGCAACCGAAACACTCGCCGTCTCCAAGAGGGAGCCATTTCGCATGTTGTTGACAGTTCCGATGCATACCGCCCGCCGCGGCAGGTTATTTTCGTTTTCGCGGGCGTTCGTGTTGCTCGCTGTTTCGCTGGTCTCGATGGGCGCGGCTGCGAAGGCCGAGTCGCCGGCTGCCTACATGAAGCGCGTCGGCAACGAGCTGCTCGCGGCGTCGCGCTCCGGCTCGACCGCACAGTTTGCCATGGTGCTGAATGCCAACGCCGATGTTCCCTCGATCGGACTGAAGGCTCTGGGCGGCTACGCGCACAGCCTGCCGCGCTCCGACCGGCCCGACTACTACACCGGCATGATCAATTTCATCGCCCGCTACGCGGCCAAAGAGGCGCCGAAGTATCCGGTTGCGCGCTTCGTCGTCACCGGCCAGTCGCGCGAGGATGTGCGCGGCACCTACGTCGATACGCGCATCGTGCTCGCCGCCGGCGGCAGTTATGACGTGCGCTGGCTCGTGGTTCGCCGCGGCAACACCTACAAGGTCCGTGACGCGCAGGTCATAGGCTTCTGGATGACGTCGTTCCTCGACAACCTGTTCCAGAACTACATCAGCGAGAACGGCGGCAATCCGCGCTCCCTCGTCGTGGCGCTCAATCGATAAGCGTTTGCGTAGGTAGATGGTGTTTAGGTGCTGGGCCTGCTCACTTTAAAGCGTCGGCTTTGGCGGCGAAGCAGGTCTGGCACCCATGAGCTTTTCAGAGGTGCTGCAGGCGAGAGCCGCACCAGGGCACCAGAACGCCCGCCCCTCAAGGCGTGAGGCATAGGATGCCCGCCGTCGGGCTCGCCGGATAGACGGTCGAAAATCCCAAGATCGCAATCGCCAGACCGATGGCGCCACGGGCCAGGCCGCGCGCCTCGATCCGCGCCAGAGCTGTGACGCCGAACGCGGTCAACGTGACGGCCGGCAACGTACCAATGCCGAAGCCCGCCATCAGCGTCGCG
>Ga0209347_1004506_pt1 | contig 14402 bp, 11 predicted proteins | sample AutmiccommuBRH23_FD_187382 | JGI IMG/M metagenome (GOLD analysis project Ga0209347, IMG submission 187382) | Deep subsurface microbial communities from Mt. Terri, Switzerland - Autotrophic microbial communities BRH/23 (SPAdes) (version 2) | ecosystem: Environmental > Aquatic > Deep subsurface >... | reverse complement strand
TGACGCCCACGAGCCCCTATGCGATATATTAGTGCGATTCGCGGTATTCTGCTTCTTCCTCGCGCATATAAATCTGGTTCCAGACGGGGCCCAGTCCACGGAACTCTTCCACGCCGGAGAGTTTGGACACGGGCACGCCGCCCACATACGGCCACCAGGCCATGAAGACCAGGTTGTGTGATATAAAGGCCGCCGGAGCCTCGTCCACCAGGATGGTCTCCGCTTGCTTGTACAGTCTGTATCGCTCGGCCTCGTCGGCGATACTGCCCGCCTGGGTCACCAGGTCATCGAACTCCTTGTTGACCCACGAGTAGCGGTTAGACCCCATATCGTTGCTGCTCTTGAAAATACCACCGAGGAAGTTGGCGGGGTCCATATAGTCATACTCATAGGCTCCCACAAAGATCTCCAGGTCGTGCTCCGAGCGTTTCTGGCTCCAGGCAGGGCCGTCCATGGCGACAAGCTCGACCTTGATGCCCAGGTTGGTCTCCAGTTGGTCCTTAAACCACTCACCTCCCGCGCCAGGGGCACCACCGAACTCGGCCTTGAGCGTCAGTTGGTTCCCGCTCGAGTCCTTCCCTTCAGGATAGCCCGCCTCGGCCAGCAGTTGCTTGGCCAATTCCACGTTATACTCCTGGTAGGGTTTCAGGTCTTCGCTGTACCCAGGGAAGCCGGGTGGCAGCAGCGTGTAGGCTGGCACCTGGGTGCCCAGCAACACGGTGTTGCAGTAGGTCTCGCGATCCAGGGCATGGCAAATGGCCTGCCGCAGCTTCTTGTTGTCCAAAGGCGGCCGCATGGTGTGGAGAGCATACCAACTGGTCTGGAAGTTGGGATAGAAGTGGATCATCGGGCTGAGCTTGGGGTCGGTGCGCATACGCGCCACTTCTGCCGTGCCCAGGCCCATGACATCGATCTCGCTGTTCAACCAGGCGTTGAACCAGTTCGACCCCACCAGGAACTGCACCACGCGCTGGACACCAGCCTTCCAGGGGCCGTTGTAGTAGGGGTTGATGTCCCACTCGATGCGCTGGTTGTGGTCCCACTTGGCCAACTTCCAGGGCGCAGAGGAAACATGACCGGTGTCGGACCAGTGCTGCTTGTCCTTCTCGGCCAGGTGCTTGGGGGTAGGAACCATAGACATCATGGCGAGCAAAGAGGGCAGGTGCGGCACAGAGCCAGTCGCGCCGTGGAAGCGGATGGTATAGTCGTCGAGTTTTTCTACGCCGACATCCTCGCGCTTGCCAGTGCCCTCCTTGAACGCCTGGACACCCTTGATGTCATAGATGTACCAGGTCCAGGGGTTGTCCAACTCGGGATCGGCCATGTGCTGGAAGGAAAAGACCCAGTCATCGGCGGTAATCGGCTCACCATCGCTCCATTTAGAGTCCTTGCGTAGGTGGAAATCCCAGTACGTAGCATCCGGGCCCGGCTCCCACGACTCGGCCTGGGCGGGCAACAGCTCCATGTTCTCATCGCGCCAGCAGAGCGGCTCGGAGCCAAAGTGTAGCGCCACGGCGGAGGAGTACAGGTCGCGGGCCACGTCCAGGTGCTTGGGCTCGCTGCGGTCGCCTACGAGGTAGAGCACTTGCTTGTCCAGTGGGGCGGCGTCAGCGGGGAGCTCGCGTCCCTGCGGAGTGACGATATTGGGTTGTGGGGTAGCGGTGACGACCTTCTCGACGACCTTGGTCACCTCTTTGGCCTCGCCCTCGATGATTACAGTCTCTTTGACAATCTCTTGCACGACCTTTTCGACCTCGACGGTCTCCTTGACTACGTTGGGAGCGCATGCTCCCAGCAAAGCCCCCGCACCGGCCAGGCCCATCACGTGTAGAAAGCGGCGACGCGAGAATCCTTTGTTCATCTTGTCCTCCAATGAATGTCTTTCGTTTTGGACGATTCCAAGGCTATTCGCAAAACAGGGTCATTCTGTTGTGCTCACCCCCTTTCTCTTGTCGCTCTGGCGGGAGAATGCCGAAATGGTCGGCATCAACTGGTGTAGCAGTTCAGCCAGATTTAGGGATCAGACAAGGCCCCAACCTGTACATAGCGCGATACGCCGCGCATATCGCGCTATGTGAGGAGGTCTGTCCGGGTTATCTTGGGGAACGGATCGCGCCCAATGGGGAGCAGCACGCAGGCATCCAACCGAGGCAGTCAGGAGCAAATTGCGTTCCGTACGAGGTTGTACGAAGCGCAAGTGTCCCGATGGGTCGGGTTCACTGTCAGTCAGAGATTCCTCCGAGAGACCAGTGCTACAAAGTAGATGAGACATGCGCTGATGCTGTGCATCCATGCACATACGTCCTCAAAACTTGGGCGAAACTTGGCCTGTCTTATACTCTTGTTATCTTATCGTATCTATCCAGGAATGTCAACCCCTTCTGAAAGGATATTCGCCAGGTAGCGGCCCAGATTGGCTCCAAATAGTATGCAGGTTTGAGCAGGGCCGCCATCCTTGTATACACGAAAAGTGGGACAAATGGCGTGCGATGACGGATGGAGCAGGGCAAGGCTTGGCAGTTAGCAGGGGAGGCTGCCTCCGAAATGCGTGAGAGCGGTTGATCTCCCGCATTTAGGCCAGCTCGTCCAGCGAACGGATGATGCGATCAGGGCGCACGGAGCTATCTGTCGGCAGCCCGCGCCCGGCATAGTCATGCCAGATGGCATAGATGCCCAGACGCTGGGCCGCCGCGATGTCTGCCTCCAGGTCATCCCCAACCATCCAGACCTGTTCAGGAGGAATGCCCAGACACTCCAGCGCGTGACAAAAGACCCGCGCATCGGGCTTGCCCAGGCCAAATTCGCCCTCGATCACGATACAATCGAACAGCGGCTCCAGGTCAAAGCGATCCACCTTGGCGCGCTGCCCGGCGGCGCTGCCGTTGGAAATCAGCGCCAGGCGCACGCCTTGCTCGCGCAGGTATTGCAGCGCCTCGACAGCTCCGGAAAAAGGGCAGAGCCGGCTACGCAGTTCCGGCGTAAAAGCCTCCGCCATCTCCCGCGCCAGGGCAGGATCATCGACGTCCAGCCCGGCCAGGGCGCGGGCCACGATCTCGGTCAGGGAATCTTCCAGGTACAGGCGGCCCTGCCGGTGGCGCTCCGGGTCGCTCCAGAACCAGGCGTTGCTGGCATCGATGGCTGCCAGCAGTTCCTCAGCGGTCAGCCCCTCGCAGCGGGGCGCGAACTGCGCGCACAGGCCCTCCCAACAGGGGCCAATGCTATCCGTCAGGGCGATGATGGTGTCGTCCAGGTCCACCAGGATGGCCTGAGGCAGGGGTTCGATCATGGTTGCGACTCCTACGGGGTCACGCCCCGGCTAGCGATTTTGGGGAGTGTAACATGAGCCTATCCCTGGCGCAAAAAGCAGCGGCAAACGCCCGGCTGTGACACTTGCGTGGGGGCGATGCCTGATTAGAATGTGCCACACGGTCACACATCAGACCGTCCATCGCCTGGTATACCACATTTTCCACCCCTACTCTCTGCATCACCCCCGACCCTCATCTCGCCCTGGCGCGGCATCTAGCCCGCTATTCCTTTCAACTTCTGCACCTCCAGGCAGTCTCGGAGAGAAGGATGAAGGTAATCGAGGTCCGTGATCTGGTCAAGAAGTATGGCAATTTCACTGCGGTGAACAGCATCAGCTTTGAGGTGTACGAGGGGGAGCTGTTCGGCTTTCTCGGCCCGAACGGTGCAGGCAAAAGCACCACCATCAACATGCTCAGCACGCTGTCGCGCCCCACCTCCGGCCACGCCACCGTCAACGGCTACGATGTCGTCCGGGAACCGGACGCTGTGCGCCAATCGTTGGGGCTGATCTTTCAGGATCCCAGCCTGGATGAACGGTTGACCGGCTGGGAGAACATGCGCTTTCACGCCTTATTGTACAACGTACCAGGCCCAGTCTTTGAGCAGCGGGCCGAGGAACTCTTGGAGATGGTCGAGCTGACGGACAAGGCTCGCGCGCTGGTGCGCACCTATTCCGGCGGGATGCGGCGTCGGCTGGAAATCGCGCGCGGCCTGCTACACCATCCGGCGGTGCTGTTCCTGGATGAGCCGACCCTCGGGTTGGACCCGCAGACGCGGCTGCACATCTGGGAATATCTGATCAACCTACGCAGCCAGGAGGGTCTGACGATGTTCCTGACGACCCACTATATGGAGGAGGCCGAGAACGCGGATCGAATCGCCATCATCGATCACGGCGACATCATTGCCCTGGATACCCCGGCGGGGCTCAAATCGCTGGTGGGCGGGGACATTATCGGGGTGCGCACAGAAAACAACGCGTTGGCCGCCGCCAAGCTGGCCGAGGCGTATGGGGTCGAACCGCGCACCGGCCCGGAGGGGCAATTGCTCATCGAGACGGTCCACGGGGACCAGTTCATCCCGCAGATCGTGTCCACCCTGGCAAACAGCGAGACGCCGGTGCCCGTGCAGAGCATTGACCTGCGCCGCCCCACGCTGGAAGATGTGTTCATCAAGCTGACCGGGCGGGCCATCCGCGAGGAAGAAGCCAACGCCAGGGACCAGATGCGCGGCCATCTAGGGCGGCGGCGCTAGGCCGTTGGGAGGGGGAGGCTGCTGATGATGGACCGCTTGAGGCGCGACCTGCGGGGCATCTATACCATCTGGTATCGGGACGTGTTGCGGTTCGTCCGCGACCGGGTGCGCATCGTCGCTTCCCTGGCCCAGCCCGCCCTCTACCTGTTCGTTTTTGGCGCGGGACTGGCCCCGGCCATCTCCGGCCTGGGGGGCGGGGAGATCGACTTTACCCAGTTCGTCTTCCCCGGCATCCTGGCGATGGCGGTGCTGTTCACGTCCATCTTTTCCGCCATCTCGATTGTGTGGGACCGCGAATTTGGTTTCCTGAAAGAGGTGATGGTGGCGCCCGTCTCGCGCACAGCCGTGGCGCTGGGCAAGGTGGCCGGGGGCAGCACGGTGGCAGTCTTTCAGGGGTTGCTGGTGTTGGCCTTTGCGCCGATCCTGGGGGTCCAGCTAAGCGTGGGACAGATTCTGCTGATTATCAGCCTGATGCTGCTGCTGGCCGCGATGATGACAGCCTTGGGCATCCTGGTGGCCGTGCGCCAACGGACGCTGGAGGGCTTTCAGGTACTGATGAACTTTTTAGTGCTGCCCATGTTCTTTCTCTCCGGGGCCTTTTTCCCGTTGAACAGCGCCCCGGCGTGGTTACGCACGCTGTCCCGGTTCGACCCGATGACATACGGAGTGGACGCGCTGCGCCAGGTGACCCTATGGCAGAACGTGTCGCCAGCGGCCTTGCAAGAATTGCGGCTGTTTCCCATCGGCGTGGATGTAACCATCATGGCGGGGTTGTTTGTGCTGTTCCTCACACCGGCGGTGTGGCTGTTCAGCAGGCAGGATTAACGGCGCGCCGTGGGGGCTATGGGCGAGCGTGGGCTGTCGGCTGGGCCGCATCCACCGCCAGCCCGCCATAGTAGCGCCGGAAAACGGGCTGATAGAGCGTGGTAAGCTCGGCCAGGCGTAACCCCTCGGACAGCAGGGGCATGGGCATACGCATGATGAGACCCTGCATGCCCCGCAGCCACCCATAGGCCCGCCGCCGCTGTTCCACCAGCCCGCGATAGAACGCCCGTGCCGCCTCGGGGGTCATGCGCCCCTCTAGCGTGGCGTTCAGGAGCCGTCCCAGATGCGTGCCGAAAAAGAGCGCCGCGCGAATGCCCTCCCCGGTGGTGGGCAGGCAATGCCCGGCAGCATCCCCCACCAGGAACAGGTCGTCTACAGTCGCCGGACGCAGGGCGGCAGGGATCGCCCCGCCGTACACCTCCCCGCACTCCAGGCCCTGCTCGGCCAAGAAGCGGTCCAGCGTGTCCCGTAGCGAGCTATTCCCCGTATAGCGGGCCACCCCCACGTGGCTCACATCGCCCGCCGGAAAGACCCAGCCGATGTCTATTGCCCGCCGCTCCGAGAGGCCCGCCCAAAAGTGCAGTCCCTCCCGGCGATGGGGGATCACCGTCTCGATGCCCACGCTCAGATGGTCGGCGCGCACCAGATCGGGACGCAGGCTGCTGGCCAGCGTGGCCCGCCAGCCGGTGGCGTCCACCAGGAACTTGGCCCGGAAAATGCCCTGGCTCGTGCGCACGCCGCCCTGCTCCAGGCCCAGCGCGGGCGTTTGCAGGAACTCGGCATCCCCCCGCTCCCGCAGCAGGCGACAGAGCAGTGGATAGTCCAACACGCATTGGGTATGCGTGGCGGGGTAGGTCACCGAGCGCTGGGGTGTGTGCAGCGTTACCTCGTGGTGGACCTGCTGCACGGCTTCCTCCAGGCCCAGGGCTTGCAGTGCGTGCAGCGTGGTGCCGCAGGCCGACGTGGGGTGCGTGCCCACCGGCTTGCGGTCCAGCAACAGCACCCGCTTGCCCCGCAGAGGGGCCGCCACTGCCAGCCCCGCAAAGCTGGCCCCGGCGATAATCACATCATACTCCGCGCCGTCCGCTTGTTTCTCCACTTGCCGCCTCTCCTTAGTACTAAACCGCCAACCGGGCGATACCCGTCCACTCGACTACAGTTTAGCCGAAGGCGAGCGTTGTGCAAGGCTCTGCGGCTCCCAGGCAGGCACGGAAACGTGCGGGGCTTGCTCTGCCTCTGCCATCTCCCGCTCGAGGCGCTGCTCCCAGGCGGCCAGTTCCGCGGGATAGGCCCGTCTGGGCCGGGGCAGGTCCAGGTCAAAACAAGCCTTCACCCGGCCCGGCCGCGGCATTAGTAACACCAGGCGGTCCGCCAGCAGCAGCGCCTCGTGGATATTATGGGTGACGAACAACACCGTCTTGCGGTATTCCTGCCAGATGCGCAGCAATTCCTCTTGCAGCCGCGTGCGGGTCAGGGCGTCCACCGAGGCAAAAGGCTCGTCCAGCAGCAGCACCTCCGGATTTACCGCCAGGGCGCGGGCAATGGCGACCCGCTGGCGCATCCCCCCCGAAAGCTGGTGCGGATAGAGCTGCTCGCACCCTTCCAGCCCCAGGTGGCTTAACAACTGGTGAGCGGTAGCACGCCGCTCCTCAGGGCCGATCCCCTGCACGCGCAGCCCAAAGGCCACGTTGTCCCGCGCTGTGAGCCAGGGGAACAGGTTCCCCTCCTGAAAGACCAGGGCGCGCTCCCGACCCCACCCCCGAATCGGCTGGCCCCGCAGCCGCACAGCCCCCTGAGAGGGTTGCTCCAGGCCCGCCACGATCTGTAACAACGTGGTCTTCCCACAGCCGGATGGCCCCAGCACCACTACGAATTCGCCTTCGGCCACGTCCAGGGAGATGTCTACCAGGGCGGGCACGTTCGCCGGGCCATTCCCAAAGGTTTTAGTGATCTGTTGCACGCTCAAAAAAGCCATGCGCCTCCGTTCCCTCCCGCCAGTGTAAAGCTCGGCGTTCGACGATGCCCAACATCCCATCCAGCGCCCAGCCGACCAGCCCCACAGTGACCATGCCCGCCAGCACGGTGTCTGTCTGAAACAGATTGCGGGCCTGGATCATCAGGTAGCCCAGCCCCTGCCGCACGGCCACCATCTCGGCGGCGATCACGCACATCCAGGCCAGCCCCAGCCCCACGCGCAACTGGGTCAGGATGGCGGGCAGCAACAGCGGCAAGATTACCAGCCGCACCGCCTGCCGCCGACTGGCCCCCAGGGTCAGCCCCGCCTTGACCCACCGACTGTCTATGCTCCGCGCGGCACCCAGCACGCCGACCAGCAGCGAGAACATGGTCCCCATCCAGATGATGAATACCGCCGGGCGGTTGCCGATGCCGAACCAGAGGATCGCCAGGGGAATCCAGGCCGGGGGCGAGATGGGGCGCAACATGCCCAGCAACGGCTCGGCCCGCTCCCGCAGGGCAGGACGCAGCCCCAGGAGGATGCCGAGCGGGATGGCGGTCAGCGCCGCCAACACGAACCCGGCCAGCACGCGCAGCAGGCTGATGACAACGTGCGCGCCCAGCTCCCCGCTCATCAGCAATGCCGCCCAGCGCGCGGCCACCCGGTCAAAGGGAGGCAGCAGCAGCGGGTCCACCAGATTCAGCCGGGGTAGCAGTTCCCACAGGACCAGCAGCACCAACAGCAGCGAGGCTCCCCGCAGCCTTTTTCCCAAATCACTCACTTGACGGCTGCCTCCAGCGGCGACAGGTCCAGCAGTTGTTCGGTGGACGGCTGCCGCTCGATCAGGCCATAGGCGTGCATGAGGCCCGCCATCTGCTCCACCTCGGCCGCCACGATGCGATAGTCGATGCGCATCTTTTCCGGCGCCAGGGAGGCTTCGACCAGGTCCACATCGAACGCGTCCAGATACTCGACGATGATCTCGGCGGTCTCGCGCGGGTGGGCATTGGCATAGTCCACGGCGCGGATGTGGGTGCGGAGCAACTTCTGCACGGCGTCAGGCCGCTGGTCGAGCAGGTCTTGCCGGACAAACACGACGCAGCAGGGGTGGTCGGGCCAGGACTCGGTATAGTAGGATAGGATGCGGCCCCAGCCTTGCAGTTCCGCCTCGGTCATGAACGGCTCGGTGTTGGAGCTGGCGTCTACCTGGCCCGTCTTGAGGGCCTGGATCATGTCCCCCAACTGGTTAAAGTAGACCAGTTCCACATCCTGTTCGGGGTCCAGCCCGGCCTGGTCCAACGCCTGGCGCAAGGGCACATCGAGAATAGAGCCGCGAATGGTGGCGATGCGCTTGCCCCGCAGATCGCCGATGGCCTGGATGCCGCTGTCGGCGCGCACCAGCAAGCCGTCGCTGCCCCGGCCCGTCATCGCCACGATCTTGATGGGCGCGCCCTGGGCGATGGCGGCGATGGCCGTGGTGATGGGAGCCACGCCTACCTGCAGGTCGCCGCGCTGGATGGCCTCGACAATCTCGGTGTTGGAGGGGATCAGTTGCACGTCCACCTGCAACCCCTCGTCGGCGTAATAGCCCAGCTTGTCGGCGATGTAAAAGGGCGCGTGGTCGTTGGCGGTACGCACCCCGATGGCGAGGGGATCATCTTTTTTGGGCGCGCAGCCAGTCAGCGCGGCGAGCGCCAGCAGCAACACGGCCAGCAGCAGGCGGACAACGGGCAAGCGTGGAAACATGAGGGCCTCCTTGGATGCGTTGGTGAGCGACGACTCCAACGGGCCGGGGAATAGCAAAAGGCACCCGGCCACGTAAGGCTGGGTGCCCCTCAGGACTTGGCATACCTTCTGCGAGATTATAGTACGGCGTGTGCCGGGGGGCAAACGGGAGCGAGGGGAGTTCCTGGCAGTCCCATCGCATACCGACTACAATCGAGTTATGTGCAGGGAAGGCGGGGGTGGGTGCTCCTGGCGTACGACGCTGATACTTCATCGAAAGGGGAAAACATGTCTGGCCTTGACATACTCATTCGCGACGCGACGCTGGAAGATGCTGCCGATTTGCAGGCGCATTGCCTGCCCAGGAACAGCGTCGAACAGGTACGAGACTATATCCGCGAGTGCCAGGACGCGCCCGACGGGGCGGAGCAAGTCTATCTGGTGGCCGAGGTACAGGGGCACGCGGTGGGGCAGGCCGTTCTGATGCGCAGCGCGCACGGCTTGCGCGCACACCGTGCGGAGGTGGCGGGGCTGGTTGTCGCCCAACGATATTGGCGGCGGGGGATCGCCCGCCGTCTGGTAGAAGCGTGCCGGGCGCGGGCAGCGGCCCTGGGGGTCACTATCCTGGAGGTGGCCGCGCGGGGCGGCGAGCCTGCAGAGGAGGTCTACCGGCGGCTGGGTTTCATCGAATGGGGCCGTCTGCCCGGTGGCCTGGTGGAACCGTGGGGGGAGCGGCGGGGGTATGATGAGGTGCGGTTCTATATGCCGGTGGAGGGCTGAGGCGGCCCATCGCCGCCCCAGCCCTTGCCCTTCTATCCCAACATCCCCGCCACCGCCTCCAATCGCCGCAGCGTCGCAGCTTGGCCGAGACAGGCCAGCGTGTCAAACAGCGGCGGGGTGGCCTCGCGTCCGCTGACGGCAATCCGCAACGGCATGAGCAACTCGGCGCGTTTCCACTCCAGGCGGGCGGTCTCGTCGTCCAACACCCACTCCAGGTGCTCCACCGACCAGCCCTCCGGCCCGATCCCGCGCAGGGTCGCCAGCGTGCCCGCCAGCGCCGCCCCCAACTCGGCGACGGAGTGCTTGCGAGCAAAGCGGTTGGCGCGCAGCAACTCCAGGCACGCAGCGGGGTCCGGCTCCCGAAAGAAGAATTCGAGCGAGGCGGGTGCCTCGGCCAGCGTCTTGAGCCGCTCCTGCTCCAGGGCCACGATGCAAGTCAGCCGGGCCAACGTGGCCGCGTCCGGTATCTCGGAGGCCAGCAGACCCGCCCGCGCCAGGAACGGCACGACCCGCCGGGTCAGCTCCTCCACGGTAAGCTGGCGGAGATGGTACCCGTTGAGCCATTCCAGCTTGCCCCGGTCATAAATGGCGTTCGATTTGCTGCACCGCTCCAGCGAGAAGCCCTCCACCAGGTCGTCGAGCGCAAACACCTCCTGCTCCGTTCCCGGACTCCACCCGCTGAGCGCCAGGTGGTTGACCATCGCCTCCGGCGTATAGCCCATGTCGCGGAACTCGCCGATATACACCGCCCCTGTGCGCTTGCTGATCTTGGAACGGTCCGTGTTGAGCAGCAGGCCAAAGTGCGCAAAGGCGGGCGGCTCGTAGCCCAGCGCCTGATAAAGCTGAAGCTGCGGGAAGGTATTGGGGATATGCTCCGCGCTGCGCAGCACGTGGGTGATGCGCATGGCGTGCTCGTTCACCACCGTCGCCAGGTTGTAGGTGGGCATACCGTTGGCCCGCAGGATGATGGGATCGCCCAGCAGCGCGGCGTCCTGCTCGATAGGCCCCTGCACCAGGTCCACATAGGCCATCGGCCCCGGCTCGATGGACAGGCGGACGACAGCCCGCTTCCCTGCCCGCAGTCGGCTGTTGACCTGCGCGGGGGACAGGTGGCGGCATTTGCCGCTGTACTGGTACGGCCTGCCCTCGGTGATGGCCCGGCGGCGCTCGTCCGCCAGTTCCTCGGGGGAGCAGAAGCAATAATAGGCGCGCCCGCGCTCCACGAGCGACTGCACGGCGTCGCGGTATAGCTCCTGCCGCTCGGACTGACGGTAGGGACCGAACGGCCCGCCGATGTCCGGCCCCTCGTCCCACTGCAACCCCAGCCAGCGCAGTCCCTCCAGCACTCCCCGCTCCGATTCCTCCGTGGAGCGTTTGACGTCGGTGTCGTCAATGCGCAGCACAAAAGCCCCTCCCCGCTGGCGCGCAAACAGCAGGTTATACAGGGCGTTACGCGCCGTCCCCACGTGGCAATTGCCGGTGGGGCTGGGCGCGATCCGCACGCGGACCGGTTTGCCATCCTCTGGCTCGTTCATGCTCTTTTTCCTCCATACAAAAAAAGAGAGAGCTGGCGCTAACTCTCGCGCAGCTCCCTCTTGGGTGGCAGTTGGGTGATCTATCAGACCACAGGGATTCCTCTGCCGGGTCCAGGGACGGCTGCACGCGCCAGCGCTTCACGCTGCTGCTGCTGCATGCTCTGCTGTTCCTGCTGGACCTGGGGTTGGGCGTTCATCGGGCAGGCAGGGATACCCGCCGCCACGGGCGCGGTCCGGCCGCTGCTCTTGAGGTGGTTGGCATTCCGGTAGATGCGCCGGTCTCCGGCGTCATTCCCTGTCCCGCTGAACACACGCAATCGCTCCCTCTGGGTGATAGGCCCTACTATGCTCGAATGTACGGCAACTGTTGGCTTTTGTCAAGCGTGGTAACGCGGGAAAAAGGTACGCCGATTGCTCATTTCGGCACGCTGCCGACAGCGCGCTGCCTGAAAACCCTGTACTGATACTCTAACAAGATGTGGCGTATGCACACGTGTTCTGTAGGGCCGAAATTGACCAGGCGGCGCGCTTGTGTTAAAATAGTGTGTTCGGATAGGTCCAATGAGGCACCTCGGCCCGGGTGGTCGGGCTTTTTTATGCCGGGAAATCGAGAGTAACGATAGATGCTAATTGAACGCACGAACCTTCGGAATGTGGCTATTATCGCGCACGTAGACCACGGCAAGACCACCCTGGTGGATGGTATGCTGCGGCAGGCGCGCGTCTTTCGCGAAAATCAACAGGTGGCCACGCGAGTCATGGACTCGAACGCCCTGGAACGAGAGCGCGGGATCACCATCCTGGCCAAGAACACGGCCATTACCATCTGGGACCCAGAGACCTCGCAGCAGGTCAAGATCAACATCGTGGACACCCCCGGCCACGCCGACTTTGGCGGGCAGGTGGAGCGGGTGCTCAACATGGTGGATGGCGTGCTGCTGTTGGTAGATGCGGCGGAAGGCCCTATGCCACAGACCCGTTTCGTCCTGAAAAAGGCGCTGGCGATGAACCACCGGATCGTCGTGGTGATCAACAAGGTGGATCGCAAAGGGGCCGATCCGAACGACACGCTCAATCGCACCTTTGACCTGTTCTTGGACCTGGGCGCGACCGACGAGCAAGCCGAATTCCGCGTGATTTATTCCAATGCCGTGACCGGGCAAGCCGGGCTGACCCCTGAACTCAGCCCCAATCTGCAACCGCTGTTCGACGCGATTTTGCGCCACATCCCGGCACCCAAGGTAGACCCTGACGCTCCCCTTCAGGTGTTGGTGACCACTCTGGACTATGATGAGCACCGGGGCAGCACAGCCATCGGGCGAGTTACCAGCGGGCGTTTGCTGGCCGGGCAAGACCTGATGCGGATTACCCGCGACGGTACGCTAATACCCGAAAAGGCCCGCTATTTGCAGATATACGACGCCCTGCACCGCGTAGATGTAGAGTACGTCGAAGCGGGCGACATTGCCGTGGTGGCGGGGCTGGAGGACGTGGCTATTGGCGAGACGCTGGCCGATCCTTTGCAGCCCAAAGCGCTGCCGGTGATCCACGTCGAGGAACCGACGGTGCGCATGACCTTTGGCGTCAACACGTCGCCGCTATCGGGAACCGAGGGGCGTTGGAGCACGTCGCGCAAGCTGCGCGAGCGATTGTTCGAGGAACTGCGCCACGACGTAGCCCTGCGGGTAAACGAGACCGACAGCCCGGACACCTTTGAGGTGTCGGGGCGCGGCGAGCTGCATCTGGCCATTTTGATCGAGAACATGCGTCGCGAAGGGTACGAGTTCCAGGTTTCGCGGCCCACCGTGCTGATGCACGAGAACGAGCAGGGGCGCATGCTGGAGCCGTTCGAGGAAGTGCAGATCGAGACGTCGCCGGAAACGGTCGGCATCGTCGTAGAAATGCTGGGCAGCCGTCGCGGGCAGATGCTCAACATGGTGGACAAGGGCGATGGTAGCATCCATCTCTCCTATCTGGTGCCCACGCGGGGGTTGCTGGGTTTTCGTTACCAGTTCCTCACCGCCACGCGCGGCATGGGGGTGATGCACTCGCTCTTTCACGACTACCTGCCCACCGTGGGCGAGATTCCCGCGCGCACAAGTGGCTCGCTGATCGCCTCAGAGGCGGGGCAGACTACCAGCTTTGGACTGAAGAACGCCGAGGAGCGAGGGATGTTGTTTGTAACCCCCGGCGTGACGGTCTACGAGGGCATGGTGGTGGGCGAGAATCAACGCCCGGTGGATATTGCCGTCAACGTGGTCAAACGCAAGCATCTGACCAACATGCGCCAGTCCACGCGGGACGTCGAAGTGCGCCTGAACGCACCCCGCGAGATGAGTTTGGACGAGGCCATCGAGTACCTGGGGGATGACGAACTGCTGGAAGTTACTCCGCAGAGCTTTCGCATCCGCAAAATGATCCTGAACAAACACGAGCGCGGCAGAGAGCAAAAGCGGGTCAAAATGGCAATTCAGTAGCATTGCGACTACCTGCGCAGCAGATAGCGCTCGCTGAGCGGATACTGGAAAATACAAAAAGAGCCACGTCGCAATCGGCGTGGCTCTTTTTCGTAGATACAAAAGTGCAGAACCCCAAGTGACCTCGGATCACTTTCCTTCGACTCGCTCCTTAGCCGGAATCCCTCCCGAGGGTGCGATCTCTCCTCCGGACAGAGTTGTCGCCTCTGTCCTTTGGAAAGGGCCTCCCTGTGGAGATCTCTTCCCAACCAGTTCTTCTTCCGGCCCCTTCACCCAGGTTTCCCTGGACTACTGATTGGCTTCCCGAACGGCCGTTTTCTCTCAGGCTTTCGGGTTTCCCCTTATGCCTGTAGAATCTGTACCGTTCTTTCCGCCAACTCACGGCCTGATGAGCCTTGTACTCACCAACCCGCTGACCGTCTTCCGAACTTGCGGTGGCGAACCTAACGAAAAGTGTCTTCAACCTCTCAGGGTTCTGCAACAACAATAATACCACATTTCGATGTGTATGTCAAATGTTTTTCAACGAAAATCCTTAAT
>Ga0209347_1004505_pt1 | contig 14405 bp, 14 predicted proteins | sample AutmiccommuBRH23_FD_187382 | JGI IMG/M metagenome (GOLD analysis project Ga0209347, IMG submission 187382) | Deep subsurface microbial communities from Mt. Terri, Switzerland - Autotrophic microbial communities BRH/23 (SPAdes) (version 2) | ecosystem: Environmental > Aquatic > Deep subsurface >... | reverse complement strand
GCCCTATGTCCACAAAGGCGGCCTGCATGCCGGGCAGCACGTTTTCCACCCGGCCCTTGAAAATATTGCCCACCAGCCTCTGGGTAACCGACCTCTCTATATACAGCTCGACCGGAGTTTTGTCCTCAAGGACGGCCACTCTGGTCTCCTCATCGCTTACGTTTATAACAATCTCTCTAAGCATGCAAAACCATCCTTATAGTCAGGCAAACCAAAACAGTGCATTTTTCCTGACAGTTACTGATTCTTCGGGATAAACCTATTTCCCTAAAATAAGTCTTTACCCCCGTGTCCCGCAACCCTGGACCGGGTGATATCAAGGTGGCAGTCCTGGCCAAAATCACCGTAACAGCCGGCTATGGCCGCTATGACCTCCCGGGGGCGGACATTAAAGCTGCTGGAGGTTACGAGCTCCATTTCCAGCACCACCGCGTCCCCTTCCTCCCGGGCGGCAAGGTGCAGAAGCCCCGGGCGGATGTTGAAGGGTATATCCCGGCCATCCTTTTTGCGGCGCATAACGTTAACCTCGGGAGACTTTAGCAGTTCCTCCAAGCAGCCTTTCAGCTGTCCTGCCCCGGTGGAACATTTGCTGTCTACCCGTATAATGTAGGCGGACTGCTCTGTAGAAGCCATCAGGGAAGGGGCGCCCTCCTCCACCGGCCTGGCACCGGCAACCCTCATGCCGGGGGGCATGGCCCGGTCCAGTGCCTGGGCAACCTCTTCCGGGGAAACGGCGGTATCCAGGTCTATATCCACGTACTCCTCCAGCCCGGACACTCCCACCGAAAGCGGGAACCCGAAGCTGAATCTGGGATGGGGATTGAATCCCTGGCTGAAGGACACCGGGATTCCCGCCCGGCGTACCACCCGCTCGAAGGTTCGCAGCATATCCAGGTGCGATATGAATTTGGCGGCCCCCTCTTTAGAATACCTTATCCTGTAACGGGGCAAGAACAACACCCCCACCTATTTCCGGATTTATTCCCAGGCCGTCACATACACCGCAGGCCGGGCACTTGCCTCCCCTGCAGTCCGGCGTGGGCCGGGCCTCCATGGCCCTTTTGTGCTCTCTGATCAGGAATTTTTTTTCAATTCCCGCCTCGATGTGGTCCCAGGGCAGTATGTCGTCATAGCCGTACCTGCGGTGAGCATACCAGCCGGGGTCAATACCGGTGTCTGAAAAGGCCTGAAGCCATTTTCCATAGTCAAAGCACTCTGACCAGCCGTCAAAGCGGCACCCCAGCCTGAAGGCCCTTTCCAGCACGGCCGACAGCCTCCTGTCGCCCCGGGCGAATACACCTTCCAGTATGCTTACTTCGGGCTCATGCCATTTAAAGGATATCCTCCTGTCCCTGATCAGTGATTTAAGAAAAATCTGCTTTTCCCTTAGCTCCCCGATGGTATTCTGGGGCTCCCACTGAAAGGGGGTATGGGATTTGGGAACGAAGGAGGAGGAGCTGACGGTAACCTTAAGCCGCCCTTTTTTAGCGCCGGCCTCCAGCCCTTTTTTAAGAACTTCCCCGGCCAGGACGGCTATTCCCTGTATATCTTCCATGGTTTCGGTGGGCAGGCCGATCATGAAATACAGCTTTACAGCCTGCCACCCTGCGGAAAAGGCGGCCGACACCGCATCCAGCAGGTTCTCACCGGTAACTCCCTTGTTGATCACATCCCTGAGGCGCTGGGTGCCCGCCTCGGGCGCAAAGGTAAGGCTGGAGCGGCGGACCCTCTGTATTTCTTTGGCCAGGTCCACAGAGAAGGCGTCAACCCGCAGTGAGGGCAGGGAGATCCCCACCCCGCTGCCTCCCATCCTGTCCAGCAGCTCCCGGGCCACCCGGTCTATTCCGGTGTAGTCGGCCGAACTGAGTGAGGTAAGGGATATCTCATCATAACCGGTGTTTTTAACCAGCCTTTCAGCCTGATCGATCAGTGTCCCGGGAGATTTTTCACGTACCGGCCGGTAGATGGCCCCGGCCTGGCAAAACCGGCAGCCCCTGGTGCAGCCCCTGAGCACCTCCAGCATTATCCTGTCGTGCACCACCCCGGTGTTGGGGACAATAGGCCTTTCGGGAAAGGGGGACTGGTCAAAGTTGGCCACCGCCCTCTTCCTTACCTTTTCAGGCGCTCCCTCAACCCCGGAGCTGACTGACTGTATGGTTCCATCCTCATTGTAGAGGACCCGGTAAAACTCAGGGATGTAAACTCCCTTAACACCGGCCAGCTCTTTCAGAAGGCCTTCCCTGCCCCGTTCCCTGCCCGCCTTAAAGGCGTCGATTATGTCGTGAACAAGCTCTTCCCCTTCACCAATGGCAAAAAGGTCGATAAAGTCCGCCAGGGGCTCGGGATTAAAGGCGCAGGGCCCCCCGGCAATGATCAGGGGAAAGCCCTGGCCCCGGTCTGCCGACCTTAAAGGTATGCCCGCCAGGTCCAGCATGTTCAATATGTTTGTAAAGCTCATTTCATACTGCAGGGTAAAGGCCACTATGTCAAACTGGCCCAGCGGCCTCTTTGACTCAAGGCTTAAGAGGGGCAGGCCGTTTTGCCTTAACTGGACCTCCATGTCTCCCCAGGGCGCGAAGCACCTTTCCATGAGGGCGTCATCGCGGTTGTTGACTGTGTGGTAAAGTATCTGCAGGCCCAGGTGTGACATGCCAACCTCGTATACATCGGGGAAGGAAAAGGCCATTTTTACTGAGGTGCGCTCCCAGTCCTTAACCACCGAGTTAAGCTCGCCACCGGCATAGCGGGCGGGTTTCTGCACCCTGTCCAGAATCCTTTCCTGCTTCACACCATAGTCCTGATCTGCTGCTAAAGTCAATAATTTCCCTCCAGTAAATAATTCGGCCGTAATCCACCCCGGGAATGCGGGTTCCCGGCTTTTAACAAAATATACCTGCCGGAGTATATCTCTTCTACAAGGCTTTATAATTTACCTGCGACTTTTCCAAAAGTATTCCATAAACCATCCGGAACTTTATCCGGCACACTTTAGCCGTATATCTGAAGATCCTTGCCGCCGGCAGCCTTTATTATGTTGAGGGGCACATCATTTCTCATAATCCTGACCTGTTCCAGGTAGCCTTCATCTATCAGCCTGTTCATGGCGATGACTATTTTTTTAAAACAGAAATCCCTATATTCCGCGGGCAGTTCGGTTTTTTCCAGGTAGGCCTGGGCCGTCCTGATAAAGGTCAGATACCGGTAGCGCTCTTCCTGACCGGCAATGAAACGTTTCAAATCCTCCAGGTCAACCTCGTAGCTGATACCGGTTATTTCTATGACATCGTCCTTTCCGGCAGCCATCTGAAGCTCCCGGCTTATCGATCCCTTTACCCCCACCACAATTACTCTTCTGCCGTCCCTTATCTTAAGCCTGGCTACAATATTTGAAAAATGACCATCCCCGGTGGCCAGTAGTATGATGGCCACATCCCTGTTCTCTTCCTTGAACACAAACAGGTCTTCAACAATTTTGAAATCGGTATAGGATTTTTCTTTGCCGCCCACCACCTCGGTCCTGGTGTGCACCACCTCGAAGCTGGCGGCCCTAAGCTTGGGCACCTCGTTTTTAATATAGTGGTTTTTTTCAAAGTCCCCGTACGCCCTGGCCGATATTATCTGCCCGTATTCCCGGGCGATGCTGATAAAGTCCATGGGATCGGGCTGGGCCTGGTACTTGTTGTGCATACTGTAAAACAGGTTTTCATAGTCAACAAAAATAGCCACCTTACCGGTCTCTCTATTATCCATATCATCTTCACCCCCTTTTAAGCCCGGTATTTTAAGTATTGCCCCAATGATTTAAATCCATGCCCGGGCCGTGGCGGCTACAGGGAATTGATCTCTCCTATGCGGTGATCAAAACCGTACTCAAAAAGGGCGTCAATAATACTGTTTTCTGAAAGAACCCCCTTAAGCTCCAGATCACCGGAATAAACAGCCACAAAATAAAACCTTTGCGGAAGAAAAAGGCGGACAACCTCCCCCAGGGTGGCCTCCTCCCGCGCCACCAATCCTTCGGCGGGGAGTACTCCGGACTGTAAAAGCTCCTCTTTTTTCTGCATCATCTGCCTCATGAAAAGAAAGGGGGCGGACACCCTTTCCCTGGTGGCCGCGTAAAAAAGAAAAAGGCCGGTGATAAGCACATCCAGTCCTGTCCTGCCCATAGCCAGCCCGGCAGACCCGGCCAGTATGATCACTACCCCCCAGACCTGCCCCAGCCCGGCCGCCTTGTAGGTGGCGTTTTTAATGCCCACCTTGCCGGCCAGGAAGGCCCGGTATACCCTTCCCCCGTCCAGGGGAAGGGCGGGCAGTATGTTAAAGGCGGCAATGATCATATTGCTCTGCAGAAAAAAGGGTCCCAGGCTGTCATCCCACACCCCGTGGTTTTTAAAGGCCAGCCCGGCCATAAAAAGAACCAGGTTACCGGCTGGACCGGCAGCGGCTATGAGTATCTCCCTGTCCGGCCTCACCGGCATGTCCCCACCCATCCTGGTGACCCCCCCAAAGGGAAGCAGCTCCACGTCAGACACAGGAACACCCAGCTTTTTGGCCATGGCGGCGTGGGCAAATTCGTGGACCAGCACCACTCCAAAGGCGATTAGCCCTTTATCCACAATGCCGGCCACAAAAAACAGGCCCAAAAGGGCCAGAAAGAAAGGATTCAGATAAATATTAACACCCATTATCCTGCCGATTTTCAAGAAGCTGCCCCCCCTATTTAACCGGTGGAAAATCGATCCTGTCCAGAGGGTCGGTCAAAACTCCCTTTTCCCTCAGCTCAAAGTGAAGCCCTCCGCCGCTTACATCCCCGGCCCGGGCAGTATCTCCAACGGTTTCCCCGGCCCTGACGGTCTGCCCTTCAGCCACCTTAACATTTTCCATACCGGCATAAAGAGTGTATACTCCTTCACCATGGTCAAGGACCACATAGCGGCCGTACTTCTGGTCGGACCCCACCTTTTTGACTTTCCCGGTCAGGGCGGCCTTTACAGGTTCACCTGCCTTTACGGCTATATCAATACCAGGGTGAAACCTTTCCATATCGTCCAGGGAGTCCTTGTTCCACCCGTACTCCCGCACCACCCTGCCTGATACCGGTATGGTCATGGGACCCGGGGAGCCGGCAGCGCTGGCCGCCTCTTTCATGGTCCCGTCCTGAGGCATCCCGCTGTCCAACTGGCTGTCCACGCCGGCCATCTGCAGGCCGAACTTTACCGCCTTCTCCATGGCCGGCCGGACATCCCAGTCTGTGGTCAGCACATATCTAAGTCCTGAACGCATGTTCTCACCCGCCGGGTGATCGGTCTGCCTGACCAAAAAAAGCAGCGCCAGTATGGAAAGCACCGCCGCCACCCGGAACAGGTTGCGCCGACCGGAGGAACTCCTCTCCGGAGGCTGTCCCCATCCGAAGGAGGCCTTCTTTCTCTTCGGCCTGTAGTAATCTATCCAGTCATAGTCCTGGGAGTACTTTTTATCCTGGTAAAAATCCTGCAGAGACTGGGAATTCTTATCCTTTCTATTCCAAAACAATACTTTCACCCCCATTTTTTCCATTTTTTTGGATACTGAATATATATTTGGGGGATGGGACAAATATGACAAGCTCTGCCGCTGCCGGAAAGCAAAAAAAAACCGCCTTTCGGCGGTGCCGTCTTCCAGACGGCGGGGAGACAGGAGACAGGAGACTGCTTAAAGGTAATACCTCTGGTCGGGAGACAGGAGACAGAATAGGCCATGCCGTTACCCCGCTGCACAGGCTCCCTCACCGAATCGGACATAAAAAAGACCTGCCCGGCCGCTTTTAATCGAAGATGCATAATCCTGTCCTTTATTTGTTCATCGGCCTGGGGCAGCTCGGCGAAGGTTCTGACCATGATTATTTCTCCATCCAGGGCCTTTGCATAGAATCTCCCGTCTCCTGTCTCCTGTCTCCTATCTCCTGTCTCCTGTCTCCAACCAGAAAGCTATACCTGTTAGCAGTCTCCCGACCAGAAAGCAATGCCTATTAGCAGTCTGCTGACCATTAAGTATTACCTTAAGCCAATTACTTCCGCGAGGGGCTGTAGTGCCTTTTTAACCACCGTGAAAGCCCGTCAAGGCCCGGGAACATAACCCTTTCGGTAATGTTGGTCTGGTCCAGCTTATCCCTGATCTCCCATTTAAGGGCCGCCGGTATTATTATCCTGTAAAATATCTCCGGGTGGTCGGCCAGCCAGTGCTCAAGCAGTGCCCCGTTGCTGCTGATCATGGAAAAAAGTGCGTACTGGTTAACTATCCGGTCATCCAGTGAAGGAGGCTCAAAAAACACCACAAAGTCATTGGCGGAAAGCCCGTCAAACTCCGGCAGGCTTGACGCCGCCCGGGACAGCATCTCTACTGTGAACCCGTTGGCCCCCTCCCACTCCAGTATCTCCCTCAGCGATGCCGGCAGGTATTTGTGGGCCGCCACATAGTCCACGCTCCAGATGACCCCGTCTATATCATACTTCTCCAGGTTTGCGGTGGCAAAGTGCATGGCCACGTAGGGAGAAAAGGTCCAGTCCAGTAGCCTGGTGGGAAGGCCGTGATGCTGTGCCACGGCCAGCCAGTTCCATATGGAGTCCCCGCTGACTGCGTCCCTGTGGGCATATTTTCTGAAATTCCGGAGAATGTGGTTTTCCAGGGTGCGGTAAAGACCTTCCAGCCTCATCAGGCTTGTCTTCAGCTCGTAAGATGCGTCCGACAGCCCGCGGTAAACATAGTTTGACCTGAACCTCTTCAGGGGCTCCTGCCACGAGCCCTCAAACACCAGCTCGTTCAGCTCCATCCAGCTGTATACTTTAATGTCTTTCACCGGCTAACATCACCTCACCATCTATACCCTTGATTCTTTATTTATATCAAAAATCCTCCGCCAAAGCCCTGCTTCCTTTTTTTTGACTTAAGGAGCATAATGGTATTGTTGCGGCAGACGCCGCCTGTATAGTAGAATATTGTTTAAGGCAGTTAAGGCGCCGCCAAAAAAAAACGGGGGAACTATGGCTATGGAACAGCGGGATGCAAAGGTATACCAGTTTGACGCGCAGAAAAAAAGAAAGCTGAAAACTGTTAAATACGTTTCCCCTGAAAAGAAACAGCTGATGCAGGAAAGGCAGAGGGCCCGGACAGACAAAAAGAATTTTTATATCGGCGCAGCCGTGCTGCTGGCAGTGATTGCAGCCATTACCATGATGAAACTGTATCTTTTCTAAACATTTTACATAAAAAGCCAGACTAAAGGGGCTGTGTCAAAAAATTTGCTTTTGACACAGCCCCTTTTAAACTCCTGTCTCCTGTCTCCTGTCTCCTGTCTCCCGACCCCTGAGCAAATGCCTATTAGCTAAAAAATAAGCTTTTGCCTCCTGACGTACACATTCATAAGCACTCCCAGAGCGGCCAGATTCATCATCATATTGCTGCCCCCGTAGCTGAAAAGAGGCAGCGGTATACCGACCACCGGGGCAACACCGGCGGTCATGGCCACGTTCACTATAATGTGGAAGGCGAACAGTGAAACAACTCCTGTAGCCATCAGGGTGCCGTAGACATCCCTGGCCAGGGTGATAATGCGCACTCCCCTGTACAGCAATATAAAATACATAATCAGCACCAGCATGCACCCAATGAAGCCGTACTCCTCTCCCACCACCGAGAAGATAAAGTCAGTGTGCCGGATGGGCAGGAAGGTGTAGTGGCTCTGGGTTCCCTCTAAAAGTCCCTTTCCTGCCAAACCCCCGGACCCTATGGCAATTCTGGACTGCCAGACGTGATAGCCGGAGCCCAGCAAATCGCTTTCGGGGTTTACAAAGGTGGTCAGTCTGGACATCTGGTATTCCTTAAGGGTCAGTTTATGGAATTTCTCATGTCTTTCTTTAATGGGCCCGTCTTCTTTTTTCAGCTCTTCCAGATATTTATTCAGGCTTGAGGGGGTCGTATTAAGACCCTTTTCTTTAAGCTCGGCCATTATATCCGGTTCATTTCTCAGATACCAGTCGCTGCCTGACAGAGCCTTGTTCACATAGGCAATTTTCTGTTGCAGCTCCACGTCGGGCTTGTGCACGTAGTGGTGGACGCCATACAGCGAAAGGCCCATAACCACCCCCAGCGCGATAATGCCCACCAGTATGGAGGGCCTGGCCCCGGCCACAAAAAGCATGCCGAACATTATAGCCGCAAAGACCAGGGATGTGCCCAGGTCGGGCTGCTTTAATATAAGCAGCATGGGCACCCCGATGTATATAAAGCACGGTATCAGTTCCCGTAAGGAATTGAGCCTGCCCTGGCGCTTGGCCAGGAAATCGGCAAAGGTAACTATTATGATAAGCTTTGAAAACTCCGACGGCTGAAAGGAAAAGGGGCCGATATGAATCCACCTCTGCGCCCCCAGGGCCGTGTGCCCTATAAACACCACAGCCAGCAGCATGGCCAGGTTTATAACATACAGATGCCTTGAATATCTGGAGATGTCCTCGTAGTCGATGTAGATAAGCACCAATGCTGCGATGAGGCCCATGATGATCCAGCCAAACTGCTTGATAACATACTGGTAGTCCAGATGCAAAAGCCTGAACAGTATATTAAGGCTCTGTATCTTTTCCATGGAGGAGTCGCTGAATTCAAGGGTGGCGCTGCCTATGTTGATAAGGCTGAACAGCAGCAGTGCCCCTGTCACTGCCACCAGAGGATAATCTATACTCTTAAAAATTCGCCTGATCAAGGATATACCCCTTTCCAGTTGAGGCCTTACCCAATGTTGTACTGCCAATTATAAATTATATAGCTTTTTTCTATTTGTTTCGATATGTTTTTTATGGCAGAATAATATACGGGCTTCCCGGAAGCATCGAGGACATTCCTTCGACCCTAGATTCCGGAATTGGGAATTAGGAATTGGGAGAGAGCAAAAACCATACCGATCGGGGACATTCCTTCGACCCTAGATTCCGGAATTGGGAATTAGGAATTGGGAGAGAGCAAAAACCATACCGATCGGGGACATTCCTCCGACCCTAGATTCCGGAATTGGGAATTGGGAATTAGGAATTGGGAGAGAGCAAAAACCATCCCGATCGGGGACATTCCTCCGAACCTAAATTCCGGAATTGGGAATTAGAAATTAGGAATTGGGGGAGACCAAAAGCCATACCGATCGGGGACATTCCTCCGACCACAGAGCCACTCACGTTAGGGAGGTGTGTCCCCATTCCTTATCAACTAAATAAGGCAGGGAATACCCTGCCTTACGGCGTTAATAATTTACACAACGTTAGCGGGCCTTTTTACATTTTTGATGGGAATGTTGGCTATCAGGGCCACCTGGTTTTCGGAGTTTTCAAAATTGACCTCCAGGGCGTCCTCGTCTATTTCCATGTAACTGGATATCACTTTAATCAGGTCGGCCTTAAGGTCCTGGAGTATCTGGGGAGATACACTGGACCTGTCATGCACCAGAACCAGTCTTAACCTTTCCTTGGCTACATTCTTGCTGGCGCTGCTCTCCCTGCCGAATATGCGGGTAATAAAATCCAGCACCTTTATTCACCCCTCCCGTTTTATTTAAACCCGATCATACGGCGAATCCTGCTCATTAGCCCATCTTCCTCCATAGAAAGAAGGGGGACCTGCTGGCCGGTTATACGGCGGACTATATTTCGGTAGGCCTGCCCGGAACGGGAATGGTCGTCGCAGACCACCGCCTCGCCGCGGTTTGTGGTAATAACCACCATTTCGTCCTCCGGGACAACCCCCAGCAGGTCGATGGCCAGTATGTCAATAATATCCTCTATGCTCATCATATCCCCGGCCTTGACCATCTTATACCGGACCCTGTTTACAATAAGCTTGGGATCCCTCAGCTCGGCGGCCTCCAGAAGCCCTACTATACGGTCGGCGTCTCTTACTGCGGAAACCTCCGGGGTGGTTACCACCACAGCCCTGTCAGCCCCGGCAATGGCGTTTTTAAAGCCCTGCTCTATGCCCGCCGGGCAGTCTATGATAACATAGTCAAACTCCTGCCTTAAATCTGCACACAGCTCCTTCATCTGGTCGGGATTGACTGAGGTCTTGTCCTTTGTCTGGGCAGCCGGCAAAAGAAACAGCCCCTCGTAGCGCTTGTCCTTTATAAGAGCCTGGCGCAGGCGGCAGTGCCCCCCGGTAACATCGGTTATATCGTAAACTATTCTGTTTTCCAGTCCAAGGACCACATCCAGGTTCCTCAGTCCTATGTCTGCATCAACAAGGGCAACCTTCATTCCCAGCTGCGCCAGCCCGGTTCCCAGGTTTGCGGTAGTAGTGGTTTTACCGACCCCGCCCTTGCCTGAAGTTACTACAATTACCTCGCCCATTATGTGTCCTCCCTCGCACCTTTAACGCTTTGTCCTAACCAAATATGAGTATTTCACCTCGCCTGCCGCCTTTTAAAAACCTATACGGCGGTTCGCCCGGTCTGATAGCTCTCAATAGTAACCACACCGTTTTTAATCTTTGCTACCTCCGGAAATGTGCCTGGCGGAATCTCGTCATCCGGCGGGCGGGTAATGTGGTTGGCTATCCTCAGCTGGGTGGGAAGCAGGCGGAAAGCCATAACCATAGCCGATTCATCTCCCTCAGCCCCGGCATGAACCATTCCCCTCATCTGACCCATGACAATGACATGACCTGTGGCCACCACTTCGGCCCCCGGGTTTACATCACCCATCACTATCACGTTGCCGTCGTAATAAAACTTCTGCCCGGACCTGAGAGTACGCCTGATCAGAATTGTATTTTCTTCCCCCTCAACATCTTCCTGCAAGAAGCTGACGGGGACTTTCCTACCTGTATCCAAAACTATCTCCCCTCAATAACGGCTGGTTTATGAATTCTACAGCGGGCACCCAAATCCTGCTAACAAAAACCAACAAATAAACAAAAACCGGGGCCTCTGCCCCGGCAAAATTTGCGTTTTTTCACTTTTTAAAGACTCTGTTCCGGCTATTGTGTCCCGGTCTGAACGGTTCCGTTAACCTGACCTCCATTTGTCCCTGGAGCAGGGGACCCTCCCTGGTTTCCGTTTGTATCCGGCACCGGGGGCCCGCCCTGACCTCCGTTCGGCTGCTGGCCGGTATTTCCACCTGTGCCGCCGGTTCCGCCCCCTGCCGGGGGAGGAAGAACACTGCCGGAAGGCTGGACAGCCCCGCTGCCGGTTCCGGTGCCTGTACCGGCGGCAGGAGCCCCGGAAATCCCCCCGTCCTGGGGTGTAACACCGGGGGAGGAAGGTGTCTCCTGACCCTGGCTGCCGGGCTGAGTCGGCTGAATGGGCCGGGTTGTGTTCCCTGGCTGGGTTGGCTGCCCAGTTTCTGCAGTCTCAGGCTGCTGGGCTGCCTGGGCCGGAGACTTGCCTTCGGCGTCTTCCTTCTTGAACTGGAAGTAGCCATCCAATATCTTTCTGGCTGCAGGGCCGGCTATGCCGGCTCCCTTGCCGCCATACTCAATTATAACCGAAACGGCTATTTCCGGATTCTCATAGGGAGCGTAGGCCACAAACAGGGCATGGGCGTTTTTGGCCGCATCCCCCACCTCGGCTGTGCCGGTCTTGGCCGCAGCACTGTAGGGAGCGCCCCAGAAGACACCCGAGGCGGTACCGCCGCTTGTAGTCACCTCGTGCATTCCCTGCCTGACAATATCCAGGGTCTCCCTGGACACATCCACCTTTTTAAGCACCTCGGGCTGAAAGCTGATCAGCTCATTGCCGTCGTTGCTGATTACCTTTTTGGCCAGATGAGGCCGGTATATGGTTCCGCCGTTGGCAATGGCCTCCACATAATTAGCCAGCTGGAGGGCCGTTACCTTGGTCTCCTGCTGCCCGATGGCCATATCCATGCTGTCATACTCCCGCCACTGGGATTCCCACTCGTTACCGGCCCATACTTTTTTCTTCAGTTCCTTGGAGGCCACCCGGCCCACCTCTTCCCCGGGCAGGTCTATGCCGGTGAGCTGGCCCATCCCGTACCTGGCAGCGTAGTCGCTCATCAGGTCAGGACCGGCCTGGATGCCAAACTGGTAAAAAAAGGTGTCGCACGAGTCCCTAAGGGCCTTTACTATATTAACCACCCCGTGGCCTCCTGGCTTCCAGTCTTTTTTATACTTGTAGTAGCCAGGGTCGGAAATAGTGTCATTAATGTCCAATATCTTTTTTTCCAAAAGGGCCGAGGCGGTAACCATCTTGAAAGTCGACCCCGGGGTGAAGGTGGTCTGTATGGCGTGGTTTCTGAGGGACCGGTTGCTCAGCAGCTCACTGTATTTGCTGGCCGGCAGGGGCCCTGAGAAAATGTTCAGGTCATAGGACGGAACGGTGGCCATGGCCAGCACCTCACCGGTGTGCACATCGGTAACCACGGCCGCTCCGGCCACAGCCTTGCCCGGGGGCAACTTTATATATCCCAGTTTCTTGGCCTGCTCAATCTGCCCCACTATGGCGTCCTGGGCCACCCTCTGCAGGCGCTGGTCTATGGTTAGGATGAGGTTACTGCCGGGCACAGGCTGCTTCAAACCCAGGTCCCGCACCGGGTGTCCCTGGGCATCCACCTCTACCTGCCTGGCTCCGTTGACCCCTCGCAGGTAGTTCTCATAGGTATTTTCCAGCCCCACCTGCCCAAAGGAGTCCCCCATATTATAGCCTTCGTCCTTGTGGGCCTCCAGCTGATCTCCGGTTATCTCCCTGACATAGCCCAGCACCTCGCCCATCAGGTTACCGAAAGGATAGGACCTTACCGGCTCAATATCGATATTTATGCCCGGCAGGTCCAGGCGGTGCTCGTCAATCCTGTTGATGGTTTCCTGGGATACGTCGGCCGCCACCCGGACAGGCTCATACAGCCTATTGTGGTCCTTTATCTTATCCTGGATGTCCTGCTCTATCTGCTGGGCGGTCATTCCCTGGAAGGTGATTTCACCCTCCAGAAGAGCCGCCAGCCGTTTTATCACCACGTCAGAGTCCTGCAGTCCGAGATAAACCAGGGACACCGTGTAAACCGGCTTATTGCTGACTATTCGGACCCCGTTCCGGTCGATAATTTCCCCCCTGGGAGCCTCCACCGTAATCAGCCTCTGGTGGTTTTTGGTGGACTTGGTCTGGTAGTAATCGGCCTGGACTATCTGCATGTAGCCCAGCCTTAGCACCAGCACCGCAAAAAATACCGCCAATATGCCGGTAAATATCTTCATTCTTTTTTCAATTACTTTCTTTTCCACAGCTGCACCCTTCCATCACCGGAATATTGTACTGAATCTGGGCCGTTACCAGGTGCAAGGTCTCTTTATATATTTCCCCCCCGCAGAAGGCCGGCCTGGTTGGAACAGTAGAACCTGTGATAGAATAGGGGAACCAGTACCGCAGTATAGGTTGCCGCTGGCAGCATAACCCTGAGCAGGGCCACCCCCGGGGATATCTGAACGTTCATAGAATACAGCAGAATATAGGTCAAAAGCTGGTCCAAAAAGGCTGCCATCCAGACCATAAAGATTACTATTATGGAGCTGTCCTTGTATATCTTTGACTCGGTAAAACCCACCAGGTAGCCCACAATCATAAGGGCCAGAGCGTTCATGCCTATATAGCTGCCGGTGGCCAGATCTACAAAAATGCCTCCCAAAAACCCGACCAGCGCCCCCTCCCTGCTTCCTTTAAGAAAGGCGTTGAACACCACTATTATAAGTACCAGGTCGGGCTTAACACCAAACACCGGAAAAAAATTCAGCAGGGTAACCTGAAAAAATATAGCCAGCCCCATTAATAACAGCAGTAATAAAAGCCTCACTGGAAAACCAACCCCGTTTCCTCACCGGCATTTATTATACCGGGGGAGCGCCCCCGGTTATCCGCCTCACCCTCTCCCCACGGGTACGGCAGCTGGGCTATATTGGGCTCGCCCTGGGCAGCGGCGGACCCTGTTATCACCAGTACCTCTTCAATCCGGTTAAAATCCACAAAGGGTACAATCATCGCACTGTTAAAAAGTCCCGAGGGCTCCCGTTTTGAATCCTGCACCCACCCGATGGGAATCCCCTTGGGGTACATGCTCCCGAAACCGGAGGTCACCACCGCCTGCCCTTTGGAAGGCTCTGTTTCCACCGGAATGTGCACCATTCTGACCTGTCCGGGAAAACTGGCCACACCCTCAACCATTCCGGGGGCCCTTGTTTCCTGGATAAGGGCGCTGACCCCGCTGCGGGGATCGGTAATAAGGAGTATTTCAGAGGTACTGCCGGACACCGAGGTAATCCTTCCCACCAGGCCCTGGCCGTTTACAACGGTCATATTGGGCCTCAGGCCCTGGTCGGCTCCCTTGTTAATGGTAATGATACCAAACCAGTTGCCCGGATCTCTGCCTATTACAGCCGCGCCC
>Ga0209347_1004504_pt1 | contig 14410 bp, 18 predicted proteins | sample AutmiccommuBRH23_FD_187382 | JGI IMG/M metagenome (GOLD analysis project Ga0209347, IMG submission 187382) | Deep subsurface microbial communities from Mt. Terri, Switzerland - Autotrophic microbial communities BRH/23 (SPAdes) (version 2) | ecosystem: Environmental > Aquatic > Deep subsurface >... | reverse complement strand
TGGTCGCCGTCCTACTTCGCCGTCTCCTGCGGAGGCGCACCCCCGTCGATCACCAAGCAATACATCGACCAGCAAGCTCGGCCACTCTGACCACCGGCCTGGCACCCGGCGACGGACGGGACGGGCTCACCCCGCCATACATGGCGAGGCTTGCGCCCAAGAATTCGGTCAGGCCGCCCAGCGAGGCGCCGACCAGCACCGGTCGCGGCGGCAGCTGGTCGAGGATCTCGCGGACGTCGGCGGCGAAGCTCGACACCCGGTAGTCGCCGTCGGGCGACCAGTCCGATTCCCCGTGCCCCCGCATGTCGACGGTGACGGCCTGCCAGCCGCGTCGCGCCACCGTCGCGGCCGCCCTGCCCCAGGACCGACGGGTCTGACCGCCGCCGTGGAGGAATACCACCGCCCGCGCGGCGGGGTCGCCGTGGCGATCGGCGGCGATGCGGACGCCACCGTGCCCGTCGATCAGGAACTGCTGCGGCCTCGATGGCACCGTCGTCATCTCCGGATCGTAGAAGGTGGGTGACACTGGCCCGATGAGCAGTCTCGCGGGCAAGGGCGTTCTGGTGACCGGTGCGGCCTCGGGCATCGGGGAGGCCACCGTCAGGAGGCTGCTCGAGGAGGGCGCCTCGGTGGTCGGCGCCGACCTCGTTTCCGAAGCGCCGCAGGACCTTCCGGCCCGCTTCGAGTATCACCGCGCCGACGTGCTCGACAGCGCCGCCGTCGGCCGCGCGGTCGCGGCCGTCGTCCAGAAGGCGGGCCGGCTCGATGGCGTGGTCCAGGACCGGATCGACGGCGAGCGCGGCTCGATCGTCACGCTGTCCAGCGTCGAGGGTCTGGAAGGCACAGCCGGCGGCAGCGCATACAACGCCTCCAAGGGCGGGGTGGTGCTGCTCACCAAGAACGCTGCAATCGACTACGGGCCCAGCGGAATCCGCGTCAACGCGATCTGCCCGGGCTTCATCGAGACCCCGTTGTTCGAATCGGTCATGCGCCTTCCCGGCATGGACGCCCCACGCGAGGGCCTACGCCACGAGCACAAGCTGCGGCGGTTCGGCCGGCCCGACCAGGTCGCCGCGGTGGCGGCGTTCCTGCTCTCGGCTGACGCCAGCTTCGTGAGCGGCCAGGCCATCGCGGTCGACGGCGGCTACACCGCCGGACGCGACCACCAGGTCACCGAGTTGATCGGACTCGGCGAGCAGTAGCCACCAGGGCTCACCACACGACGGCGATGGCGGCCGCCGAGAACGCGAGCACCCCGACCCCGACGAACAGCGGACGCGGCACCGCCTCCCCGGTGCGCTTCTGCCGGGCACTGCCCATGCCCAGGAGCGCGCCGAGGATCACCAGGATGACGAGCTTGATCCCGATCTTGGGGTAGTTCAACTCGATTCCGGCCGGCCACGGCGCGGCCAGTGCGAGCCCGGTGAGCAGCGACACCAGCAGCCCGTAGTCCATCACCCGGGTGGTGCGGAACCGGCCGGCGGCGGCCTCGGCCACCCACGCCCCGAAGGTGACCGCGAATCCGACGATGTGCAGTAGAACAACTACAGAACGTAGTACCTCCATGGCGTGAGGCTACAACACCCGAGGTGCACTCCGTCCCAGATTTCGCCCTCAGATGCGGGGGGTACCCGGGGGCACCCGGTAGCAGTTCGTCCCGCCGGTCCCGAACACGTACACGGTGTCGCAGCGGATGAAGCTGCCGTCCGGCCCCGGCGGGTAATCACAACGTCCTCCGCCGTTCCCGAAAACCACCGCGTTGGGACCCACACAGGGCTGGTTCGCCGACGCGGTGCCCGCCGTGCCGAGCCCGGCGATCACCAGCGCCGCCGCGGCGCCTGCGCCGAACATCAATCCTCGTGTCATGGCCGTACTCCTCCTTCGCCCGTGGTGCCGAGCGGACGAACCGGAGGCGGCGACACGTGCCGACCTCCGGCACATGCATCCACTGACCATCGTCCGCCGATTCGGCGGATTGCGCACCCCCCGCCATGCGCCGCAATGGACAACCACTTCCGAAAAGCTGTCCGTGACGGATAGCAGCTGATCGGGTTCACGTCCTTACGCTCGAGCCGTGACAGACACCCCGATCGGCGGGCCCCACGTGCCGCAGGTGCGCCGGGCCCGCACCGACGTCCCCGGCCCCCGCTCGCGCGATCTGGCCGACCGGCGCAGCGCCGCCCTTCCCGCCGGATTGACCAGTGCCGCAGGGGTCTACGTGGCTGCAGCAGGCGGCGGCGTCATCGTCGACGTGGACGGCAACTCCTTCGTGGACCTCGGCAGTGGAATCGCGGTCACGACAGTCGGAAACTCGGCACCGGCAGTGGTGTCGAGGGCGACCACGCAGCTCGCGCAGTACACCCACACCTGCTTCCTTGCCACACCGTATGAGCCCTACATCGAGGTCTCCGAAAGGCTGAACCGACTGGCCCCCGGAACCCACGACAAGCGCACCGCGCTGTTCAACACCGGTAGCGAGGCAGTGGAGAACGCGGTCAAGTACGCCCGCGCCGCCACCGGACGGCCGGCCGTCGTGGTGTTCGATCACGCGTTCCACGGCCGTTCACTACTGACGATGACGATGACCGCCAAGAACGAGCCGTACAAGCACGGCTTCGGTCCGTTCGCGCCCGAGGTCTACCGGGCGCCGATGGCCTACGCGTACCGCTGGCCATCGGGACCCGAGAACTGCGCAGCCGAAGCGTTCAGTCAGTTCGCCCAGCTCGTCGACGCCCAGATCGGCGCTGACGCCGTGGCGTGCGTGGTCGTCGAACCCATCCAGGGCGAGGGCGGATTCATCGTCCCCGCCGAGGGGTTCCTGCCGATGGTGGCCGACTTCTGCCGGGACCGCGGCATCCTGCTGGTCGCCGACGAAGTCCAGGCCGGAATCGCCCGCACCGGCGCCTGGTTCGCCAGCGAACACCACGGCCTCGTGCCCGACCTCCTCACCACCGCGAAGGGGTTGGCCGGGGGGCTGCCGCTGGCGGCGGTGACCGGACGCGCCGACGTCATGGATGCCGCCCACCCGGGCGGGATCGGGGGCACCTACAGCGGCAACCCCGTCGCCTGCGCCGCCGCGCTCGGGGTCTTCGACGAGATCGAGGACCATGCGCTCATCAGCCGTGCCCGAACCGTCGGCGACCTGATGGTCGAACAGCTGCAATCGATCGGCGCCACCACCGACGTCATCGGCGAGATCCGTGGCCGCGGCGCGATGATCGTCGCCGAACTGGTGCTGCCCGGCACCCGCGAACCGCACCGTGACGCCGTTGCCGCCCTCACCCGACATTGCCACAGCAACGGCGTACTGACCTCGACCGCAGGAACTTTCGGCAACGTTCTGCGATTCCTTCCGCCGCTTTCCATCTCCGACGCACTGCTCGTCGAGGCTTTCGACGTGGTGCGAGAGGGCTTCGCGGCTCTCTGACACCGCTACAGGAGTACAGCCGATGTCCACGACCGCAGCACCGCTGGAACTGTTCGACACCGCACGGCTGCTCGACTTCGACGAACGCGAGATCGCGGCCACCACACGCAAGTTCGTCGACACCGAACTCAAGCCCAACGTCGAGGACTGGTTCGAATCGGCAACCCTGCCAAGAGAACTCGGCCGCCGGTTCGGCGAGCTCGGGGTTCTCGGCATGCACCTGCAGGGCTACGGCTGCGGGGGTGCTCAACCTGTTGATCGGCGGCGCGGAGGTCGGCGACGCCATCGTGAGCCACGGCGGTATCGACGGGATCACGTTCACCGGATCGACCGGAGTCGGTCGGCGCATCGCCGCCGCCGGCGCGGCACGCGGGGTACCGGTGCAGGCCGAGATGGGTGGAAAGAACGCCGCGGTGGTTCTCGACGACGCCGACGTCAGCCTCGCGGTGGAGCAGGTGATGTTGGGAGCGTTCCGGTCCACCGGTCAGAAGTGCACCGCAACTTCACGTTTGATCCTCACCTCGGGTATCGCCGAGCAGTTCCTGAGCGAGCTGCTCGACCGGGTCGGGGCACTGCGGGTGGGTAACCCCACCGACGACAGCACCCAGATGGGTCCCGTCGTCAGCGACTCGGCCCGCACATCCATCACCACCGGGATCGACACCGCCACCCGGCAGGGCGCCGTGATCCTCTCCGGTGGGGTTGCCTACCCCGACGGGCCGCTCGCCGAGGGCTTTTTCGTCGCACCGACGATCGTCGAAACCGCCAGTGCTCCCGTCGATCTGTGGGCCGACGAACTGTTCGGACCCGTCCTCGCGGTTCGACGGGCCGACGACGTCGCACCACTGTCGTCGCGCAAGGCTGCCGAGATGCTGGCCGCGTAGGTCACCGACGCCGTCGACAAGGGCGCCACCCTGCACTCCGGCGGCGTGCTGGCCGAAGCTCCCGCGGCGTTCTACACGCCCGCCGTGCTGACGGGCGTCACCCCCGGCATGCGGGCCCACACCGAGGAACTCTTCGGCCCGGTCGCCGTCGTCTACAGAGTCAGCGACGAAGAGGAGGCAATCGCGCTGGCCAACTCGTCGGCCTACGGACTCGGCGCGTCGGTGTTCAGCACCGACACCGCGCGTGCGGAGAAGGTCGCCCAACGTCTCGAAGCCGGAATGGTCAACGTCAACACCCCAGCGGGCGAGGGTCCCGACATTCCGTTCGGCGGTGTCAAACGATCGGGCTTCGGACGCGAACTCGGTGCGCTGGGCATCGATGAGTTCGTCAACAAGCAGGTCTACATCGTCTCTGACTGAGGCGGCGTCTCTGACTGAGGCGGCGTCTCCGACTGAGGCGGCGTCTCCGACTGAGGCGGCGTTTCCGACCGAGGCGCCACGGCGGGGGTCAGCGCCGCCACGATCATCCTGGCGGTCAGAGCGACCATCGCGTCACGATCGGATCCGGCCGGGCGCTGCAGCGCGATGCGCAGGCACGCACTCGACGTCACCCCCATCGTCACGAACACCAGGTCGTTCAGTTCGGCCGGGGAAAGCTCGGGCCGCGCCCGTCCCGGGATGGCGCTGGCGAGCGGAAGCAGGCTTCGTTCGATCTCGTCCATCGCGGTGTGATTGAGGTACGGCGGCAGGTCAAAAGCTGAGGATGTCAGCGCGGCCTGAAGGATCGCGGCGTGCTTCTCGTAGGCCGAGGTCAACGTGTCCACCACGGTCAGCGCCGCGGCGTCGACGTCCTCGTCCAGTGCCCGGCTCCCACCGTGCACCAACTCGAAGGAGATGTCGCGGGCCGCCTCGTCGACCAACTCGGCAATGATCGCCTCGCGGTCTGGAAAGTAGCGATAGACAGTGCCGATACTGACGTGAGCGGCGTCTGCGACGGCCTGCGTGGTCAGTGTGTCGGCACCGCGCCTGGCAACGAGCGTCAATGCGCTCTCGAGCAGCCGCCGACGCATCTCCCTGGCCCGCTGCTGCTGCGGCCGGGACCGCGACCGAGTCGGCATCTGCACCCCCGAGAAAGGTGAGTAGTAAGTGAGTCATTCTCATGTTTGCATAGAGGTATGACTCAGGTGGACGTTTCGGTACCGAGTTCCGACGTGGCGATTCGCCGCTACGGCGAGTTCGGAGCCCAGTGGGTGGCCGGGGTCGGCACCGCCGACCCCCTGGCCGACGCCGTTGTCGCCGACTTCGCCGGCCTGCCCCGCGGCGACGGCATGGCGATGTTCCGGACGGCCGCCGAACGTGGCATCGCTGACCTCGGGGGCGATGAACTCCACGGCGGGAATGCCGTTGGTGATGACGGGCCGCTACACCAGCCAGGCGGCGGTGCGGTCCCTCGAGGTGGGTTCCTGGCTCGAGTCGATCCTGACACCGGGCGGCCTGCGTCGTGGCGGCGCAGGTTTCGCAACGACGTTGCGGGTGCGGATGATTCACGCGTTCGTGCGCAAACACCTTTGGGACAGCGGTGATTGGGACACCCGCGCGTGGAGTGCTCCGATCCCGCAGAGCTTCATGGCGTTCACCATCGTCGAGTTCGGCCACATCGCGCTGGCGGCCATGCACAAGCTCGGCGTCCGGTACGCCGCAGCCGAACTCGACGACATCTACCACTTCTGGCGCTATGTCGGGCTTCTCAACGGTGTCGGCCCCGAACTGAACCCGGCGACGGAGGCCGACCACATCCGCATCGAGGAGCTCTACGCGCTGACGGCCACCGATCCCGACGACGAGGACCGCGCTTTCGTCCGCGCCCTCACCCACGACTACCTCGCCGTCGAGATCGCGGAGTTGCTGCCGCTGGGCAGGCGCCGCAAGCACGACTACGCCGTCGCCACCGTGAACGGGCTGACGCGGGCGTTCCTGGGCGACGAGGCGGCCACCAAGCTCGGCGTGCCGGATACGGCCTTCAAACACCTGCCCACCGTGATGAGCCCGGTGGTGGGCGGTGCCAACCGGATCTTCGCCGCGCTACCGGGTCTCAACGCTCTGCGCACGAACCGGGCTCTCGGCGATCACGGCCGGGTGCTGACCGAGCAGCGTCAGCGCTACGGCGTGACGCACGACCTGGTGGACACCGCCCCCTCGCACGGAACGCGGCATCCGGCGGCCGGGTAATCGCCTTTCGCGCGGCCCTGACGGCGATGTGTGGACATCGCCGCCCGGTCCGTGTGCCATGTGCCGCGTTTCCGACCCAGGGTGACCCGGACCACAGCAAACTGCACCGCACCTGCTCCCGGCATCGGCCGAGGAGCCCCCGCGAGCGTCGGTTGTCGCCAAACTCACATCAATAAAGTTGATTTACCCAGAATTAACAAGCACCATCGAGGTGTTCCACTGATGAGAGACCCTCGTCTCGATGGACACCCGAGCAAACAAACCCCGCAATCCGGGGACTGAAGGAGTTGAAAACAATGTCGTTCACGCAGTTTCGTACAGACGTGAAACGCGCCGTGAATCGGCGACGCATGTATGCGCGGATCAATGCCCTGCCGGACTCAACAGTCCGCAATGAACTACTGGCCATTGCCCGTCGCCATGAGGACGCGCGTCGCTGACGCGAAGACCTCGTTATCCAGAGCCGGTGCCCTCGCGGTCACCGGCTCTGTTGTTTCTGTCGGCACCCTCATCCCGCGCGAGCACCGCATGGATCAGATCGACCGCGCGGGCGGCGCTTTGCGCGGCCCCCTCCATCGTCGTGGGCCAGTCGTTGTGGGTCCAGTCACCGGCCAGAGCGAGGTTGGGCAGTGACGTCTGATTGCCCGGACGGAGCGTGGACATCCCCACCCTGGACGAGAACGTGGCCTTCGGCCACGGCACCACGGTGACGTCGAGCACCTCGGCGTCGCAGGCAGTCGGATAACTGTCGCGCAGCGCCGCGACGAGGCGGTCCGCGACGTCGCTGTTCTTCAGAGCCATCAGGTCGTAGGCGGCGCAGGTGGTGAGCGCGTACAGGTGGTTACCGTCCTCGCGCGGGCCGTGCATGCGGTCGCGGTCGAAAACCCAGCCGATGTCGCTGTCCAGCAACGATTCCCACGGCGCCACGGTGCCGAGCGGACGGTCGAGCAACACGTAGGCGTTCATGACCGGAATCGGCTCGAGCTTCTTGGCCGCCAACCGGATGTCCTCCGAACTCGGCACGTCGCCCAGCAACGACCGAAGGTTCCACGCCGGCACCGCCAGCACCACCGCGTCGGCATCGACCACCGAATCGTCGGACAACGTGACACCGGTGGCACGACCCTCGCTCACCCGGACCGTCATCGCGCGGGTCCGCAGCCGAACGTCCACACCGCGGTCGGCCATCACCCGATGCGCACCGTCGAGGTAGAGCGTCTCCAGATCCACTGTCGGGTATCCGATGCGCACGGCGTCGCCTCCACTGCGGCGTACCCGGTCGGCACCGGTGCGTAGAAGTGCCGCGAACGCATGCGCGGACGCGAGGTGAGGTTGCTCGTTGAGCAGGCCGATCACCATGGAGTTGAGTATGATTCGGCGGACCTCGGCGGGGACGCGGAGCCGGTCGAACCATTCGTCGACGGTGATGTCGTCGAGTGAGTCGTCGAATCGGATCATGTCGCGGACCAGGCGGACCCAGGCCGGCGCGGCCTTGAGCAGGGTCGTGACGCCCAAACCCTTCACCTGGCCGAGCATCAAACGCCTGAGGTGACGGGGGCGCATCCCGAATACCTCCGCGTGACCGCGTCGGTAGCGCACCCCGAACTCGTCGGGAAACTCCAGAAGAGCGCGTGTCCCAATGGAATCCAGGTACCGGAAGATGTTCTGGTAGGAACCCGCCAGCACGTGCGGGCCGTTCTCGACCGCGTCACCGCGGCCAGTGGTCAGACCGATGGTGCGCCCGCCGAGGGAGCCGTTGCTCTCCACCTGCGTGACGCAGTAGCCGAGTTCGGCCAGCCACACCGTCGAGGCCAGGCCGGCGAGGCCGCCGCCCACGACGACGACACGGTTCCGCGGATTGGGCATGGGTCGATCGTAGGGGGGTCGCTGCCCCGGTTCGTCAGGCGGCCGAGAACAGCGCAAGCGCGGCGCCCACCTCGACGAGGAAGTAGAACCAGTTGGGGTAGAAGCCGGTTCGGCCGGTCAGGACCGACATCAGCCGACCGAATGCCATCCCCACCAGTGCGGCGGCGACCGTCGTCACGATCCCGGCCTTCAAATCCGGCGTGGTGAGAGCGACCGCGAGCATCGCGGCGATGGCGAGGCCGAAGCCGCCGTAAACCGCACGGACCTCGGCGCGCGCCGACGCCGACCCGAGGGTGATGTCGAACGGGGCCACCAGCCGTCCCGGTGCCGCAAGCGCGTACCCCCCCATGCCGACGAAGAACACCGCAGTGGCGACGATGACAGCGGAGTCCACGCTAACCTCCATTTCACGGATGTAGGAGATCACCATGACAGCAGCGGCCCCTGCGGCGCTTCCACGAACCTGCTGCCCGTCGGTGTGGCTGTGGCCCGGGCAGGCGCTCTACGCCGGGCCGGGTCTGGACCTGGCACCGCATTCCGGGTCGGTGTGGTGCCTGGCGGTCGGCGTCGACCGTCCTGTGACCGTCACCGCCGGTGAGCATGTCGTTTCCGCCCGCAGCGTGCTCATCCCGCCGCGCCTGACCCACCACCTCGACACGCACGGCGGCCGGCTCGTGTCGTGCTATCTCGACCCGACCTCCGATCGGGCAAGCGTGTGCCGCGACAAATGTCGAGGCGCCTCAGGTGAATTGGCCTTCGGCCACGCCGACGAGCGGGCGTTGGGGAGGTCGCCGACCGACGATGACGCCGCGCGACGCTGGCTGGACCTCGCCGCCCCGGCAGCCACGCGTCGAATGGATCCGCGGATCGCCGACGCGGTGCGGCGCGTCACCGCCGACTCACCGGCTTCACCGTCCGCCCGCCAGCTCGCCGCCGACGCCGGGCTGTCCGAGTCCCGGTTCCTGCACCTGTTTCGGCGCGAGGCCGGAACGAGTTTGCGCCGCTACCGGCTGTGGATCCGGTTGCTGCGCGCCGGTGTCGCGATCAGCGCGGGACAGAGCTTGACCGAGGCTGCCGCCGAGGCAGGATTCGCCAGCCCGTCACACCTGGCCGATCGATTCAAGTCCACCTTCGGGCTGACCGCGACACAGCTGCTGGCTTCCGGTGTGGTGGTGCATGTTCCAAATGATCCGGAAGGAAGCGTATGGCGATCGAATTGATGAATCCCGAAGGCATGCCGACAGTAGGGCTCTACCAGCAAGTGGCGGTCGCGTCGGGGTCACGGCTGGTGTTCATCGCAGGTCAGGTCGCATGGGGCCAGGACGGTGCCACGGTCGGGATCGGTGACCTCGCCGCCCAGGTGGAGCAGTGCTATCTGAATGTCGCGGCGGCCCTGGCGGGGGCGGGGGCGACGTTCGCCGACGTCGCGAAGCTGACCGTCTACCTCGTCGACTGGTCCCCGGAGAAGATGCCGCAGTTCGTCGCCGGTGCACAACGGGCCGCCGAGCGGCTCGGCATCAGCACTGCGCCGCCACTGACCGGGATCGGCGTCGCCGCGTTGGCAGCTCCGGATCTCCTGGTCGAGATCGAGGCGACCGCGGTGCTGGACTGACGGTCATCCGTCCGGCGGGTTACTCCGAGGACTCCGTGATTTCAGCTGACCCGAAATCACTGGAGAGGCGGATCGGCGAGTCGACATCCTCGGGGTCGTCGACGTCGACCTGATCGGCCTCGGTGGACTCCGACGTCGTCGCCTCGTCGGCCTCGACGGCTTCGACTACGGCTTCGTCCTCGTCCTTGGCCGGGGGTGTGCCCGTGTCGCCGAGGGCGTCAACCGTCTCCGCGCCGTCCGTCACGACATCAGTCGGCACGTCGGTGGCGCCGGCCTCGTCACCGATGACCTCGACAGGTTCCGCCACATCCTGCGGCGCATCGCTGTCGTCGACGACCTCGGCCTGTTGAGTCTCCTCGGCGGCCGGAGTGTCGGTCTCATCCGCGACGACGGGCGCCGCGGCGACGAGCGTCTGCAATGCTCCTGCGGGAGCGTCGTTGCGGCTGTAACCCTTGTCGATCGCGGCCTTGAGCTCTGTCTCTTGCGCAGCGAGGGACGGAAACATCTGAACCAGAGGCAATTTCGCAGTCGGCACAAGGTAGTGGCTGGTGGTGCCGCCCTGAGAATTCACGTCAACCGTGATGTTCTCGGCGGGCACTTTCGACAGGTCGGCGAACATCACCGGGATGTGGACGTACACCGAACCGGCGACGGCATTCGCGACCGCGAGCAAGTTCCACCAGCGATCCGGGAAATCGGCCAGCCCGTCGTACTCACCTGTGACGACGATGATGTCGTACTTCGTCTCGGGGGCCGGCCGATAGGTGTAGTCGTGCTTCGAGTTGTACCGCGCCTCATCGATCAGCTTCTGCCTACTGGAGTCTGCGACCACGATGCAGGTGATCTCTTCGCTGCCCGGAGCCTCGGTGTCGGCGGCCAGTTGCCGCAGCACCTCGTTGACCACCAGCGACCCCGCTGACAGTCCGACCACGGTGACCTTCTCGCCGTCGACGACGTTGCCGCCTTCGTCCCTGGCGAGTCGATCGAGCGCCGCGTCGATCTGCGCGTTGAGGTTGGTGATGCCCACGTTGATCGACGCCCCCAGCGTGAGGTCGTCGGCTCCGGTGTAGGGCGCGGCCTGCGCGGGCCAGTTCACACTGACGCGTTCCTGACCCTGCAGTGCGCCGCCGAGCAACTGGGCCATGACGACATCGTGCATCGTCGGGGTCGCGGTGCCACCGATGACCAGGGCTGAACTGCTGCCCCACGCCGAGGTGGCGGTCGTCAGCGTCAGGAGAGCCGAGGCAAAGACAGTGCCGCAGGTTACAGCCGCTTTGCGCATGCCGGTACGCATAGAAAGTCTCCAATGACAAGCAGTAGAAAAACGCGCCGCGCTTGGCGCCAGCACAGCATAGGGGGGCCGAATACAAAATGGCTACAGCAAAATAGTTACGTTCGAAGTGATATTCGTATGGCAAAGGTAGCATCCTTCGCTGTGCGGGCATAGTCAATGGCATCACCGTGAGCGACACCGCGCGGAGCGCCCACGGTGGCCTCGCATATACGCAGTTAAAAAGCACATTGAGCACAGGCGCGGCCGCCCGAGAACCCGTCAATGCACCACATTGCGCAACATTGCCATGGGCTCCTCCAGATAAAGAACGACTGCCCTATTTGCAAATCCGTCGCATATACATTACGGCGCGCAACCAGCGACCGGCCGATGAAAGCGAGGTGTTCATCAGCTGTCCAGAACGTGACCGCATACGCTGACCGGAAACTGACGCTCGAGTAAGCGTTGCGATGTACGGAGCAAACACCTGGGCCGACAGTGACTGGCTGTGGCCGACCCTATCGGCCCGCCGGCAGATGTGTTGGGCCTACGGCTTGGCGAAGCTGGTCTCGTCTTCGGTCATCTGTTCGCGGCCAGGTCGGCCGGTGCCTTGGCGGTCTCAGACGGTGGATCCGGCAGCTTGAGCCGTTTGAGCAGCAGTGCGTTGACCGCGACGATGAAGCTGGACCCGGACATCGACAGAGCGGCGATCTCAGGCCGAAGGACCAGCCCGAAGGCAGGCTGGAACACCCCGGCCGCGATGGGTAACGCGATGACGTTATAGCCGACGGCCCAGGCGAGGTTCTGCCGCATCTTGCGCAGCGTGCCGCGGCCGATGCGCAGCGCGATGGGCACGTCGAGAGGATCGGACCGCATGAGCACCAGGTCTGCGGTTTCGATGGCGACATCGGTGCCTGCTCCGATCGCCACACCGAGATCGGCTTGCGCCAGCGCAGGTGCGTCGTTGACGCCATCGCCGACCATCGCGACCTTGCGCCCGTCACGTTGCAGCGCCGCGATGTTGGCGGCCTTGTCCTCGGGCAGGACCTCGGCGATGACCGTGTCGATACCCAGTTGCGACGCAATGCGTTTGGCGGTGGCCACGTTGTCACCGCTGAGCATCACGACCTGCACCCCGAGGTCGTGCAGTGCGGCCACCGCGGCGGCCGAGGTCTCGCGAGCCGCATCCGCGAGGGCGATCACCCCGACGCCGCGCCCGTCGACTGCGACAAGCACGGCGGTGCGCCCGGTGGCGGCCAGCTCGTCGCGGCGCTCCATCAGCGCACCGAATTCGATGCCCTGGTCGATCATGAGCTTGCGGTTGCCGACGGCCACCCGGCGTCCGTCCACCATTGCGGTGGCGCCGTGTCCGGGAACGTTGCGGAAGTCCCCCAGGGTCGACGGCTGCACACCGCGCCCGGCGGCATGGCGCACGATCGCCGCGGCCAGTGGATGTTCGGAATCGGCTTCCACCGCCGCGACCAGCGCGAGCATGTCGTCTTCGCCCATCCCGTCGACGACGACGTCGGTGACCTCGGGTTCGCCTTTGGTCAGCGTGCCGGTCTTGTCCATCACGACGGTGTCGATGCGCGCGGAGGTCTCCAACGCGGTGGCGTTCTTGAACAGGACACCACGCTTGGCGCCCAGCCCGGTGCCGACCATGATCGCCGTCGGCGTGGCCAGGCCGAGTGCGTCCGGACAGGTGATGACCACCACGGTGATGGAGAACAGCAGGGCGGTCTGCACTCCGGCGCCGACCGTCCACCACACGAGGAACGTGACGGTGCCCCCGACGAGGGCGACCAGGACCAGCCAGAAGGCGGCGCGGTCGGCCAGCCGCTGCCCCGGCGCCTTCGAGTTCTGCGCCTCCTGCACCATCTGCACGATCTGGGCCAGCACGGTGTCGGCGCCGACCCGTGTGGCGCGCACCCGCAACGTACCCGTGGTGTTGATCGACGCGCCGATCACCGCAGATCCGGAATCCCTTGGCCACGGGCAGGCTTTCGCCGGTGACCATGGATTCGTCGACCTCGGAGTGGCCGTCCTCGACTGTGCCGTCGACGGGGATCTTCGCGCCCGGGCGGATCAGCAGCAGGTCACCGGCGACGACCTCGGCGGTGGGCACCTCGACCGGTTGGCCGTCGCGCAGCACCGTCGCCATCGGCGGAGCCAATTCCAGCAGGGTGCGGATCGCGTCGTTGGCGCCGCCGCGGGCCCGCATCTCGAACCAATGACCCAGCAGGACAAAGGTCGTGAGCACCGCCGCGGCCTCGTAGAAGACCTCCCCGCCTCCGGTGAGGGTGACTCCGACGCTGTAGAGCCAGCCGGCGCCGACCGCCACCGCGACGAGCACCATCATGTCCAACGTGCGGGCCCTCAGCGCCCGCCAGGCACCGTCGAAGAAGATCCACGCCGAGTAGAACACCACCGGCAGGCTCAGCAGCAGCGCGAAGACGTCGTCACGCAGCCCGAACGGCGCAGGCAGGTGGAAGCCGAACATGTCGCGCCCCATCGGGGACCACAGCGTGATCGGGATCGACAGCAACAGCGCGACGAGGAAACGGTTGCGCATGTCGCGGACCATGGCGTCCATCGACGTCGCGCCGTGACCGCCGTGGCCCATCATGTCGTGTGGTGATGGCTCTGCCTTGAGTTGGCTCGGCGCGCCACCGTCGGCCATGGGATCACAGACGTGATCGGGCACGGCGCGACCCGCGCAGTGGAAACCGCAGTCCCGGATCCAGTCAGCGAGTTGCGCCACAGACGTCTGGCCCGGTTCGTAGGTGACGGTGGCGGTCTGGTTGACCGCGTTGGCCGACACGGCGACCACACCGGGACGCCGCGCCAACGTGCCTTCGATGATCGGCGACGAGGTGGCCCAGTGCAGCCCGCCCACGCTGAGAACCGTGGTTTCGGTCATGACGCGCGCTCCTCACCTGTGGCAGAGCCCAAGGTGACAAGCTTCGTCGCCGACCATGTGGTTGCGATGGCTAGGAATCGCGCAGTAATTAATTAGGGTTTTCGGTTTGGTTTGTCCACACTTGTGGTATGACGCTGCCTGCTATGGACCCCGATCCGGTCGCCGCCCGGTTGTCGCTGATCCGCCCGCATCTGGACGA
>Ga0209347_1004503_pt1 | contig 14413 bp, 10 predicted proteins | sample AutmiccommuBRH23_FD_187382 | JGI IMG/M metagenome (GOLD analysis project Ga0209347, IMG submission 187382) | Deep subsurface microbial communities from Mt. Terri, Switzerland - Autotrophic microbial communities BRH/23 (SPAdes) (version 2) | ecosystem: Environmental > Aquatic > Deep subsurface >... | reverse complement strand
ATGATCTATTTCAATTAGTATTGTAAACGTTGTGTATTCCTCCGATCGATACATTCTTTCCTTCCTGGCCCGTTGAAAATGATCCATGGCCAATAGGATGTGCTGACGAAGGAAGCGCATCGTTCGAGTGAAACGCCTCCCCCTAAAAAAGCAGGGTAAAGGTAAATGGAAAACCAGATTGAGATTTACCAAAGTCCTGATAAGCAGGTGGAACTGGTGGTCCAGTTTGACGGAGAGACCATCTGGCTGTCTCAGGGGCAAATGGCGGACTTGTTCGCCCAAACCAAGCAGAATATAAGCCTGCATGTTAACAACTGTTTCAGGGAAGGAGAGCTTGCGCCGGATTCAGTTGTCAAGGAATCCTTGACAACTGCCTCGGATGGAAAAAAATACAGGACAAAATATTACAATCTAGACGTTATCATCTCCGTCGGCTACCGGGTAAAATCCAAACGGGGCACCCAGTTCCGCCAGTGGGCCACGAAGCGGCTCAAGGATTACCTGGAGCAGGGATACGCCATTAATGAAAAACGGCTGGCGCAGAAACAGCAGGAAGTGGAATACCTGAAGAACGGCATCCGGATTTTGAGCCGCGCCATTGAAGATAAAGCAGCAGATATCGATAACGAATGGTTGAACCTGTATGCCGAAGGGCTGCGGCTGCTGGACGATTACGACCATGAAACCCTGGATGCCAAAGGCGCCACGGATGCGCCGGTGACCTATCCGGCGTATGAAGACTATATGGCCATTGTCGATAGGATGCGGGCCGAATTTGATTCCACGGTTTTCGGCCGGGAACGGGATGGCGGTTTCAAAAGCGCCATCGCCCAGATCCGGCAGAGTTTTGCCCAGGCGGATGTTTACCCGACGTTCGAGGAAAAAGCCGCGACCCTGCTCTATCTCATTGTCAAAAACCACGCCTTTGCCGATGGCAACAAGCGGATAGCCGCCGCCTGTTTTCTGCTGTTCCTGCAACAGAACCACCGTCTGCGCCCAACCGAAAAGCGCCTGACCATCAGCAATGAAGCACTGGCCAGCCTTACGTTGTTCATCGCCGTCAGTAAAAGCGATGAAATGGAAACGGTTAAACGATTTGTCATCAGCATTTTGAACAGAAATAGATAATTAAGGATACGGGCACTCGACCCGATACGATGGCGGTTTTTCCCATAGATGCCATAAGTCCAATCGATGTGCTGACGAAGAAAACGAGGTCCGGGTTTTCCCCGGGAGCGCCGCACCCCAGTGCGGCATTAAGCTGGTGCGAATACCCGGGATACCGCCCCAAAAGGGGTGAAACAAGGGATAAGGGATTCCATGAAAAAAACAGTCCCCACCGACAAGGATGCCATTAAAAACTACGGCGATTTATTAGCCGATATCAAAACGCGCATCCGGCAGGCCCAGACCCGGGCGGTGATGTCTGCCAATGCCGAGATGATTCTCATGTATTGGGACATCGGCCGTATGGTTGCGGCCAAGCAGGATTCCGAGGGATGGGGGACCGCTGTCATCCCTCGCCTGGCAGCAGATCTGCACAACGACTTGCCGGCAATAAAGGGCTTTTCGGAAAGAAACATCGGCAGGATGATTGCCTTCTTCCGAGCATATCCGGGCATGCCCGGAATTTTGCCACAAACGGTGGCAAAACAGGGGGTTTCAAATTTGCCACAGGCTGTGGCAAAAACCAGGATGACCGATATCATGGAACGCCTGCTTCGGTTTGTCCCAAAAGTCCCTTGGGGACACAATATCCTGCTGATGGAAAAGGTAAAGGACCTATCCGCGCGCCAGTGGTACATGGAGCAGGTCCTTGAAAACGGCTGGAGCCGCGCCCTGCTGACGGCGGGCATCCAATCCAACGCCTATGCCCGGCAGGGTGCGGCGGTCAATAATTTCGACTCCTGTCTGTCCGCCCCCCATGCGGAACTCGCCATCGAAACATTGAAAGACCCTTACATCTTCGATTTCCTTACCCTGGAGAAACCCTTCCGCGAGCGGGAACTGGAAGCGGGGCTGATCGCACATCTTGAACGTTTCCTGTTGGAACTCGGCGCCGGGTTTGCTTTTGTTGGACGGCAGGTTCACCTCAACGTGGCGGAAGAGGATTTCTACATCGATCTGCTTTTTTACCATCTCCGACTCCGGTCGTTCGTCGTCATTGACCTGAAAACCGGGCCATTCAAGCCGGAATATGCCGGGAAGGTCAACTTTTATTGCAACGTGGTTGACGAACAGATGCGGCACGCCACTGACAACCCTACCATTGGCCTTATTCTCTGCCAGGATAAAAAACATATAGTGGCGGAATACACCCTGCGCGGCATGAACAAGCCGATCGGCATTTCCGAGTATGAGTTGACCCGGGCCTTACCGGAGAAGTTCAAATCCGTTCTGCCGAGTATCGAGGAAATCGAGGCGGAATTATCCACTGGTCTTCAGGATCAATGAGGAGAAAACCATATTTGATATTGGGGAATCTGAAATTCTCGCGGGCGAATGACATGAACGATGCGTTTCCTTCATCAGTGAAACCTGTGGCTATTCGTGAAGTGGTTTCGCGGGTCCACTGTCTTGTAGAGGATTAAAAACAAGTGGCTAAATTTGGTTCGGCCGTTCAAGGTATTGAAAAATAAATAAATAACAAAATTATTTTTGAGCGGGGTCAATATAATGCTTTCACTTAATGACTTCAAATTCCTTCTTCCGCCGATTCCGACCGAGGAAGACTGGAACAAAAATATAAACCAACTCGAAGGTCTTGAGAAAGAAGCAGCGGTTATCCGAGCTAGAGGATATAATCTCTTAGAAGATTTTCAAGAAACCAAAGTCAATTTTGAGCGAATTGGCTGGCTTAACGCTTGGGCCAAGGCAATGAATGCACTTGATACGGCATTTTCAGCTTTTCAGTATGGGTCGGACTGGGTGCTCCAAACGTTATCGAGAGCTACATTTGAGTTGGAGCACCACCTCCTTGTTATAATTGAACCGATCTTTGACATTACCCAAATCAAGAAAAGCCATAAGGTTGTTGTCCCTGGCAGGTCGCATGAGTATGCAGAAAGACAAACCATAGAGAGACTCCGAGCTTATGCTGCATGGTGTCTATGGTCAGACAAGGTCTATTTCAATGAACTCATCCATCCGATGACATTGAAGGGGGTTTGGGACCCAATTCCCGCAAAGACGATTCTTTCAAATAAAGAGGCTCTTGAAGGGCATGAAAGACTTTATGGCAGGTTAGAATCTGAAATAGATAGTGAGAAATTGAAGCAAGGGCGCGCCGAAATGGAGCTTTTTTATAAGAATAAAATACAACAAATAGATCAATGGCTTGAAGGCGCTCAGTTAAAGAAATGGTATGATATGATACTGATGTTGTCGCGCGAGAATAGAAGAGCTGTCTCGTTCTTTAATCTATTTGATCCGGAAGCCACCTTGGCAAAGCGATTAAAAAAACATGGAGTCAGATTCGGATATGCTCAATATTCAGCAAGCTCGATGGGCTTACATGGTTCGACCATGGAGCAATTTGTTTTTTTTGATGATGCTGTGGTTGCGCCGAAGCTCCAGATGGACAAAAAAGCTGATGAAGCGCTATTTAAAGGGGTCATTTCTGACTGTAACAGCCTTTTCGTATTGCTTGGCATGATGAACCATTATGTTCTTAAAAAGGCTGAAAAATGATAGAATCCAAGAGATTTAGAGTTACAGAGGTGTTAACTCATTCCATCTAATTTGATCTCTATTAGAATAGCGCAATAAGGAGGTAATATGACCCCCACCGACAACATCTGGAGAGACCAACACGGCGTCTGCCACATCGAAGGCAAGGACAAAATCGCGGTTTTTGAACTGATGGGGTATGCCCATGGAAAAGACAGGGGGATGCAGATCCTGTTGATGCGGGTCCTGGGGGAGGGGCGGGCATCGGAAATCCTGGAATCGAGCGATCAGCTGCTGGAAATCGACACCTTCTTCCGGCGGATGAACTGGACCGGCGGCTGCGCGGCGGAAATCGAAAAGCTCTCTCCCGAAGCAAAAGCCGTCCTGAACGCCTATTGCGCCGGGGTGAACCGGGCGTTTTCGGAAAAAGTTCCCTGGGAATGCAAGCTGTTCGGATACAAGCCGGAACCGTGGCGCGCCGAGGATTCGATCCTGATCTCCCGGATGATCGGATATCTCACCCTGGCCCAGTCCCAGGGGGAGATGGAGCGGCTCCTGATCGAGTTTGTCCAGGCCGGCATGGATGAGGCCCGGCTGAACGAACTCTTCCCGGGTATCCTCGGCGGGCTCGATATCGATCTGGTCAAAAAGATTAACCTCCAGGAGCGGCTCGTTTCCCCGTCATCGCTCTGGAATATCGCCGCCCCGGTAATGATGGCGTCGAATAACTGGGTGGTTTCCGGAAAGAAGACGGCCTCCGGCAAGGCGATTATCGCCAATGATCCGCACCTGGAAGTCAACCGGCTGCCGAATGTCTGGTATGAAATGGCGCTGAAAACCGCTGATTCCTATGCCATGGGCGGCACCATGCCCGGCGCGCCGGCCCTGCTGGTCGGCCGCAATCCGGACCTTGCCTGGACGGCAACCTATACGTTCATGGACGGCACCGATTCCTGGATTGAAAAATGCAAAGACGGCAAGTATTTCCGGGAGCCGGACCAATGGATCGCGTTCACGAAGCGCACGGAAATCATCAAGCGGAAGAAGAAAGATCCGGTCAGTGTCACGTTTTATGAAAATCCCCACGGGGTTCTCGAAGGCGATCCGAACCGGGAAGGACACTACATTGCCACTGCCTGGGCGCCGGCCCATTCCGGGGCGGTCACCTTCGACAGCATTATCCGGATAATCGATGCAAAAACGGTGACGGAAGGGATGGACCTGCTCGGCCGCATCGAAACCTCGTGGAACCTGGTCCTGGCCGACCGGCAGGGCAATATCGGCTACCAGATGTCGGGGCTTATGCCGAAGCGGCGGGAAGGGGTGAGCGGGTTTGTGCCGTTGCCCGGGTGGGAGGAAAAAAACGACTGGCAGGGGTTTGAAGCGCCGGAAGATCTGCCGCGATCCTATAACCCGGAATGCGGCTACCTGGTTACCTCCAACCAGAACCTCAATGAATCCGGGAACGTCGATCCGATCAATGTCGGGATGGGATCGTACCGCTCAGACCGGATCGGCGAGATGCTGGCAAAAAAGAATGACATCGACCCGGAATACATGTTCAAACTCCATTATGATGTCTATTCAAAACAGGCCGAAGGGTTCATGGCGATCCTCGCCCCGCTCCTTCCCGAGTCACGGCAGGGCGCCATCCTGAAAAGCTGGAATCTTGAATATTCGCCCGATTCCGAAGGGGCGTTTCTTTTCGACCGGTTCTACAAACAGCTTTACCGGGATGTGTTCGGTGATCACGGGTTTGGCCCGGAGGCGGTCGATTACATTGACCGGCACACCGGCATGTTCAATGATTTCTACATCAACTTCGACCGGATACTCCTTTCGGAAACGTCATCCTGGTTCGGCGGCCGGACCCGCGCGGACATCTATCGGCGGGCGGCGGAAACGGCGCTGAAGGCGACACCCGAAAAATGGGGAAACGGCCGGAAGGTGATCATGAAAAACATTGTCTTTGACGGAAAGCTTCCCAGGTTTCTCGGGTTTGACCGGGGTCCGATCACCATTATCGGCAGCCTGGCCACGCCTCACCAGGGGCAGATTTTCGAAAGCGCCGGCCGGCTGACCACGTTTGCCCCGTCCTTGAGGATGGTGTCCGACCTGGGTACGGACGAAATTCATACCAATATGGCCGGCGGCCCGTCCGACCGTCGGTTTTCCAAGTGGTACTGCTCGGATCTGGAAAACTGGGTGACCGGGAAATATAAAGTGATCGATGTCAAGCCGGGAAAGGTGAAGCTGCCGTTTAAATGATCAGGCTGGCAAAAAATCATCGGAATGGATCAATTCGAACCCCCCTCCCGACCTTCTCCCCCCCAAAAACGGGGGGAGAAGGGGAACACCCCTTCGGCGCGTCTCCGAAAGAAGGAGGGGGAATTCCCCTTCGGCACCGTCAAGTTGTATCCCGGCCACACGGCGGTTTTCCCATCACTTTTCCGGCATGCTTATGATTTAAACATGGCTCCGGAACTCACGAATCTTGAACAGCTGCTCGACCAGATGGCCACGGCGGCGCGCGGCCGGGAAGAGGTTTCCCTCGGCGCGCTGGTGGAAGCGGTTGGCAGCCGGTCGTTCGGTCCGCTGTTGCTCCTGGTGGGGGTTGTCCTGGCGTCGCCCCTGAGCGGAGTGCCGGGAATGGCCACGACCATGGCGGTGCTGGTAATGTCGATCGCCGTGCAATTGCTTTTCGGCAGAAAACACTTCTGGATGCCGCGCTGGCTGCTGAACCGCTCGGTGTCGCGGGACCGGTTTATAAGAGCGCTCGACTGGCTTCATCCTCCGGCCCGCTGGATCGATCGCTGGCTGCGGCCTCGCCTGACGGTTCTGGTGCACCGCTCCGGCGCATATGCCATCGCGATCATCTGTACCGTCATTGCCGTCGGTATGCCGGCAATGGAGCTGGTTCCCTTTTCCGCCTCAAGCGCCGGCGTGGCGCTCGCTGCCTTCGGCCTGTCGCTGGTCGCCCATGACGGGCTGCTGGCGTTGATTGCCTTCGCCTTTACAGCGGGCACATTCGGGCTGGTTGTTTACCACCTGATTTGATCAGGCAGGCGAGGGCATCTTGTTAAATCCATCCCAGGACACCCGCAAATACGATCAGCATTGCGGCATTGACGGCAAAAAGCCCCCCGATCCAGGTAAAACTCGCTTTCAGCCGGGCATCGTAGGCAAGGGCGGCGGCCATGAAAAACGGGATGTAGACAGTAAGGAAGACCGGAAAGGCCCCCCACCAGGGAAAGACCCAGTGGAACCCGGGGGTCCGGGCCAGGAAGATCTCGAAGATGCCGAAGAAGGCGGCATTCCCCACCACGAACCCGATCCGATTGTTTAGGCCGAGGATTTTCATTTTCGGATCTTCGGGTAAAATCTTGCTCATGATGAGACCGGCCACCGCGAACATCATCGATATTTCCCAGCCGACCCCGACCAGCAGCAGGAAACTTGTCCGTCCCGGGACCGTCCAGAGGGCATGCCCCCAGAAATGCTGGATCAGGGCGTTTCCGATCTCAAATGCCCAGTGGACCATGTAGAGGGAAAGGCCGGCGGCGATCCCTTTCCAGTTCTTCCGTTCGATTTCGTTGAAGTAGATGTAGACGACAAATGCGAAGATCGGGATGAAGTGCCATTCGAATGTGGAGGGATCACGAAGGATTCCGAGTGCCTGTTGGGTGAGTTCGGGGCGGTCGAGCGTCATTTGGCCTCCTGGATGCGGGTGCGATTCGGTTGGGGAGTCAGGTTTGGATGGATCGCTATACTACCAGAAGTTCAGGAAAAAACGGAAATGAAAATTCATGGCTTCGTAAAAAGCGATTTACCCCGCCGGGCGGTGTTTTTGTAGAAACTAACTTGGAGCCCGAAAAGCGAATCCAGAATCCAGAATCCAGAAGGAAGACGAAAATCAGCAGATTGAGCCATTTGGTTACGAGTTGTCGAATCAAGTTCCTTGAAAAGAATCAGATGAACTGCCGGAAAGGGTGGAGCGCCCGGCCGAGGAATTTGTTCAGGGGCGGGCGGGTTTTCCATTTGCGGTAATCGAATGCTTCGGAGGATTTGAGGCCTTTTTCAAAATGGCCGGCCACCTGGTCGACAAGGTACCGATTCCGGGAAATGAGCATCATTTCGTACTGGTGAACGAAGCTGCGGTAGTTGAAATTGGCCGTGCCGAACATGACCTGATTGTCGGCCATGATGCACTTGGCATGGAGGGTCCGTGGATTGTAGAGATAGATGTGAATCCCTGCCTTGTGGAGCAGGCCGAGGTAGCTGTTGGCCAGAAAATCGGCCATCCGCACGTCAGAATGCTTCGGAACGATGATCGTCACGTGCGTCCCCCGCTTCGCCGCCTGCCGCAACGCGGCAAAAAATTTCAGGTCCGGGATGAAATAGGGGGATTCAATGAAGATCCGTTCCTTCGCCTTCCGGATCATCCACAGGAGTTGGGCGCGGATCCGTTGATGGCGAAGTGACGGGACGTCGCGCAGGATGGTATAACCGTCTCCCTTTATCGGAATGATCCGCTTTTTCACCGAATGGAAATGGCGGTTGTAAAGGTTGAAACTGTCCAGGAACGCTTCCGCCAGTCCGCTGTTGCCGTCCTCGATTCTCGCCGACAGCTGCCACCACGAGGACTCCACTTCCGAGATGTTGGCCGAACCGATATAGAAGATGGAGTCGTCGACCACCAGCAGTTTCCGGTGGTTTCGGCGGTGGTGCTGTTTGAGCACCTTCGGGGAGAGCCGCAGCTGCCGAAAAATCCGGATTTCGCCGCCATGCCGGACAGTATCACGGAAAAAATCAGCCCTGATGTCCGTTCCCCACGAATCGAGCAGGATCTTGACCTCAACCCCTCGTTTTGCGGCGTCGGTGAATGCGTCCCGAAGCAAAATCCCGTAACGGTCCGGAATGAAGATGTACATCTCCAGGTAAACCCGGCGCCGGGCCGCGGCAATGTCCCGGACCATCCGGAAGTACATGTCGGCGGGGTTATCAAATGTATCGCAGATCATTATCGGAATTCCGGATGGCTGAATGGATTATAATTTCCAGTTAATAAAAAAGTACCGGATCGGCCGGTTGTCAAATGGGCCTCGGTCGCCCATGGGGTCAAATCACCACACGGCGGTGAAAGAAACAGTAGGCGGCGGGATGGGTCTTGATGCGGGATACAGGGGTTTTCAATCTGAAATACCGGATATCTTCCATTTCATTTTTCAGGGTCACCGGTATCTTTTCTAATGAGCACACTATCGGGCGAATACGTCCGGGCCGGGGTTCCGGCTGAATCATGCGGTTTCGGCCGCTAAAACCAGAACCGTCAAAAGGAGGCGAAAATGGGTATTTTCAAAAAACTGATGTTTGTCCTGATGCTGTTGAGTGCGTTGACTGTGGGAGCCATCGGGTGCGGCGGCAACGACCAGGAGCAACCCGGCGGGGAAACACGGGAGTACATGGAGGATACCGGTGAGGGCGCCGGCGATGCAATGGAGGATACCGGTGAGGAAGCCGGAGAAGCCATGGAGGAGGGCGGCGAAGAGATGGGGGAAGGGGCCGAGGAAATGCAGGAAGGCCCTGGCAGCGGTCAATAACGCTTTCCACCCGGTGAAGTCTATAATTCCGGATCGGTTATGCAGGGATAACCTTTCTGCATAACCGATCCCCCGGTAGTTTAATACAAAGCAATGTTGTGTACCCCGAAAGCGCGCGTTATCCGGGAGACAGGTTCGACAGGATCCTCATTCCCTCATCCGTCCGGCGCCGTTCCGGTGCTGGAACGCGGGATGGGAGATGATCCGGAACAGTTCCCGGTTTTCATACTCCAGGTATCGGCCTAAATCGGCATTGGTGAAATTAAGGACCCGTTTGAGCCCCGCCAGTGTCATCTCCGGGACATTCCCGAACTGATGGGCGATGGCGAGCGCTTCGGTTTCCAGTTCAGCCACGGGGACGACCTTGTCGATAATACCGTATGCAAGGGCATCATCGGCGGTGTAGCGCCGGGTCAGCACCAGCAGTTCGTAGGCTTTTCCCTGGCCGAGCAGTTTCGAGAGAAAAAACGGCCCACCCCCCATCGGCACCACCCCCACATCCAGGTACGAGTTTTCATAGATGGTATCTTCGGCCGCAATCCGGTAATCGCAGGCGAGGCTCACGTTCAGGAAAAGCGGAATCACATGGTTGCGCGTAATGTGGATGACAATCTTGTTCAGGGTGAACAGCTTCATGATGACTTCGGAGTAGACGTTGCAGAGGATCTTCAGGTTAATGAGGTTTCCGGGGGATCTGGCCTGTTCGAAGAACTCCATGTATTCCCGGTGCCCTGATTCCTCCAGGGATGAATGGATAATGATCACCTTGATCTCCGGGCATTCGGCCAGGTGATCGAGATAGAGGAGAAGGGCATCGCGGTTCTTGAAACTCGTGGCCTGCAGCAGGAGATTTTTCTGGAAATCCATCCAGATCACCTCGTCATGCCGCCGCGTCGAAAAAAATGCATAATCAACTTCCAGTTCCGGCGTGCGTTTCATCGACAAAACCTCCTTAATAAGTTCGAGATCTGTGGCCGCGGGTTCCGCCCGGATGGGACCGTGGGCGGGCGCGCCAATGACGTTTTCCGGTTCCGATGAATATGCGGCGCAGCGGGCCAGTATATTCGCTACAGCAATGATTATGCCAGTCGACCGTCGAGTTGAGATTCTTAATATTTACGAGATCATATGATTAATGGTAATGAATTCGGGACCGGTCCTCGCCTTCCATAACCGGAAAAGAGTTTTACACCCTGGAAAATATTTTCCGCCGGACGCGAATGAAAACCGATAATCGGAGCAGAGCGGAGTCGCGGGTTCCCAAGCATCAGCTTGAGCACCCGATGGGAATGGTACGAATCGTTGGTTCCCAAGTTCCAGCTTGGGAACCAGCAACACTGAATAATCGTGTAGTTTCATGCAAGGAATTCCGAGCGAAGCAGATAACTCCATAATATTTTTCTTGTGACCTTCCGGCGGCATCGTGGTAAACCTTTCCCGGCAGCTACTGCTGAGAAAGTGAAATCCGAATCCGGGAATGGTTTAACATGATTGAAAACACCTTCTGCCACGTGCAGGGAATCGGGATCAAAACCGAACAGCAGTTATGGTCGGCCGCTATCGGGGACTGGGAATCGTTTTCCCGGTGCGCGCAACCCCCCCTGTCGGCGACAAAGATAAAGGCCATCACGGCGGAAATCGAATGCTCGCGTGACGCGCTTGCGGCCTGCTCGCCGGAGTATTTCCATTGCCGGCTCAAACCGGCGCAGCACTGGCGGATGTTCCGGGAGTTCCGGCACAAGGTGGCTTACCTCGATATCGAAACCACAGGTCTCGGTTTCATGGACACGATCACCACCATTGCCCTCTACGACGGCTGCGGAATCCGGTATTACGTTTCCGGCGACAACCTCGACCGGTTCATCGAGGACATATTCGATTATAAGCTGCTGGTCACCTACAACGGCAAAAGCTTCGACGTCCCGTTCATCGAGAATTTCTTCAAAACTCCGCTTCCCCATGCCCATATCGACCTGCGCCACCTGCTGAACGGACTCGGCTACAGGGGCGGGCTGAAACGATGCGAGCATCAGTTCGGCCTTTCCCGGGACGCCCTCGATGGGGTGGACGGCTATTTCGCCGTTCTGCTGTGGCAGGAATATATGGCAACCCGGAATTGCCGCGCCCTGGAGACGCTGCTGGCCTACAATATCGAGGACGTGGTGAATCTCGAGTACCTGATGCACCGCGCGTACAATCTCAAGGTATGTGAAACCCCCTTTGCGGACAACCTGACCCTTGATGTCCCCGTCCGGCCGCCGGTGCCGTTCTCCGCGGACACGGCGCTGGTAGAGAAACTCCGCCGCCGGATGATGGCCAGTTCCTATTACTGATGTAAAAAGTCGGTTATTCGCTGGTTCCCAAGCTCCAGCTTTGGAACCAAATTTTAGCCCCCCTCATCCCGACCTTCTCCCCCCCAAAATCCGGGTGGAGAAGGGGGAAGACCCTTTCGGAGCAACTCCTGTTTCTTCCTCGATCAAACTGGCTGCCCAGCCAGCGGCGGCGCTGGATCGAAGGACCTTACCATCTCAAAGTTTCTCCAAAAAATTTGATACTTACCCCAACCGTAAGTTGATCTGAAGCCGCCAATCGGTTATAAGTCATTGGAATGCATCGGCGGCGGCTTTTTTGTGCCCGGCTCGCGCACGGCATGTCCGATTATCGATCGGCGGCTTTTTTCACCTGTGCGCCACACGCACGTTGAACCTCCGTCATTGCCCTGCATCGAATCTTTACGGAAAAAAATTCATTTGAATATATTCAATCGGCGGTTTTTGCCACAACTGCAAGGGTGCAACCGGAAATGGATTGTCATTGCGGTTCTTGTTTTCGCGTGTCTCGTGGCGGTTAATGCCGGCATGGACATCCTTCTGGCGCCCATAGTGGAAGAACGGCTGGGGGAGCGCCTCGACGCGCGCGTGGAAATTGAAGGGTTCGATTTCGGATGGATTACCGGCGCCCGGACGGACCGTTTGATCATTCGTCCCAATAGCCGAAACGGAAAATCCCCCGCGGATATCGTCCTGGCGAATGTCGAGATCGATCACCATGTCGTGGATCTGCTGACCGGAAAATACCGGATTTCCAGGATCGGGATCGAAACCCTGGAAGCGGAAATGATTCCCGGGTTTATCGAATGGATCATCAGCCTGGGCGATCGCGCCGGAACCCCCGGCGATTTTCCTGAAATTGCGCTTGCCCGGGGAATGGCTGAATTCGATTCTCCCGTGCTGAACCGTCCGCTGGAGGTGGAAAACGTCAAGATCTCCATTTGGCGGCCGGACACCCGGAGGTTCAGGGGCGCTGTTTCATTCGACGTGGGAAAAAGCGCGATCCGAATGGTGTTTCTGGCAATCCCGGAGGAACATTTTGTTGAAACCGATCTACTGGTCCGAAATTTCGATCTGTCTTCACTTCCGGAAATCCATACCGCGAATTTCAGCCTCGAACCGGCACAGCTCGACGCCACCGGAGTGCTCGAAGGGAAAATCCGGGCGTTTCTCAATGAACCGGATCAGCCCCCCGATATTTCCGGGGAACTGACGCTGTCCGGTTTCAACATCCGTCATCCGGCGATTCCGCTCGAATTGACAGACGGAACCGCCCGCTTCCACCTGGCGGGAAATACCGTCACTCTCCGGGACGGGGATATGAATTTCGCCGGGGGGAGTATCGGAATCCCGGCCGCCGGTTTTCAGCTGGGAAAATCCGGAATCGAACAGTTCTGGTGCCGGGCCGATATCCGCAACGCAGATATACCGACCATATGCGAACTGGGGTGTTTTCGGGCGGTTCCGAAAGCCTACCGCCCCGTCGTGAATTCCGGAACGGTTGCCGGGGCCGCCAATATCCGCTGGTCACCGGTCCAGGGGTTCCGGTATGACGCCGATGTGACCCTTCGGGATGTGTCCGGCGAGGCGGAGCAGTCGGGGATTTCCGTAAGCGCCCTCAATGCCGAAGGAAACGTTGATTCCTCGGGACGGGTGGTGCTCCGCAACGCCCGGGGACGGGTTTTCGGCGGCCGGGCGGAAGCGTCCGGCGCATTTTTCATCTCCGGCCACAAACTCCTTGAGCGGCATCTCGAATGTTCCTTCACCAATATCACCCAGGATCCGGTCCTGATCGGGCTGCTGCCGGCCCACGTGCGAAAAGCGCTCGATTTTACCGACCTCCGGGGCGCCGAGGCCGATGGCGCCATTGCGATCGATCCGGACGGCATCCAGCTCGACATTACCGTACATGCCGCATCCGCCGAACTTCCCAAGCTGCCGTTCCGGGTGAGCGATGCGACGAGCACCGTAAAATGGGCATCAGGTACCCGCAAGGTGTTCCTTAACGGCTTCCAGGGGAATATCGAGGGGAGCCCCGTGGAGGGGTCGGCCACGCTCCTTCTTGAAAAGCCGGTCCGGGCCGATTTCATTCTGCGGGGGGACTACCTTCCCCTTGACCGGGAACTACTTGACTGGCTGAAGTTTGACCTGGGGAAATGGAAAGCCGGCGGCAGGTACGACATCGTTCTCCAGGCGGAAAAATGGCGACCGGTGAAAGGGTCGGTCGTCCAGTCGCTGGAAGGATTGAAAGCCCAGGCCGATCTGCGGGAATTTTTTCTTTTCCACCCGGAGTACGGACATGTTGCCCAAAATTGTTTTGGCAACGTGAGCCTGGGGAAAAACGGGTTCCATTTGACCAATCTCCGGGGGGATCTCTACGGGATCGGCTTCCGGGGCAGCGGAATTCTCCCCCTGGCGGCTTCCGGAAAACGCCGCTATCTCCAGCTGGAATCCGAGAATATCATCCTCGGCTCCCGGCTTTACGACCGCCTGCCATTTGATCTCGATCTCGAGAAATTCGGCCTGACCGGACAGTGCAAGCTCCAGGGTGAAATCCAGGATTCCGCTGAAAATGGGGGGTTCGATGCAAATCTCACGGCGGTGGTCCATCATATGGAATTGCTGCCCGATTCGGCCCGGCTGACCGCCAGCGGTACGGCACAGGTACGGCTCGGAGGAGACAACCTGCGTCGCCCCTGGCTTGAGGGAACCATCAACCTGGATGAACTGTCGGTCGGCAAACTGGAGGGGGATCGGCTGAGTGCCGAATTCGGGTTCAGTTATCCCGATTTAGGATTCCGGGACATCGATATC
>Ga0209347_1004502_pt1 | contig 14413 bp, 11 predicted proteins | sample AutmiccommuBRH23_FD_187382 | JGI IMG/M metagenome (GOLD analysis project Ga0209347, IMG submission 187382) | Deep subsurface microbial communities from Mt. Terri, Switzerland - Autotrophic microbial communities BRH/23 (SPAdes) (version 2) | ecosystem: Environmental > Aquatic > Deep subsurface >... | reverse complement strand
GAACGATCAGTTCATTCTCTCATGGATACCTCGTAACCGAAAAGGAAATCGGTACGAAGCTCCACGCAGACTTACCGCCGCCCACGCTTCTCTTTCTTCTCAATATCAAATTGTCAAAGATCACGGCGAAAACTTCGCCGTCGGGCCGGTCGACGCTGTGCGCCTCGAGTGACCCTGAAGAACGACCGTGACCGGTCTGCCTTCTGATTGTTTCCGACTGCCTGACACCAGAGCAAACCCAAGGGCTCGCCGGCGGCGTCTTCGCCGTCGATGAGTGGCTTATAGGCGGTCCCGGCTTTTGGAGTCAACAGCCGATTTGCGAAAAAATGCACTGCAGCAAAATTTCCCGAAATCGCCGCAAACCCTTGCGTACCGGCCTTCCCTCACGTCATCCGGTCGTCACATCGTAGAGCGTCGGCAAGGCCGCCCACCGCCGGTCACGCCCCGAGGGCGAGGAAATCCGTAACCAGCTTGACGTTCAATCCGACGATCAGCACCGCGATCACTACAGCAAGCGCCAGCACCCAGACAGGCGCCCGGAAATCCCCCATCTTGCGCCGATCACTGGAGAACATCACCAGCGGCACCACCGCGAAGGGCAGTTGCAGCGACAGGATCACCTGGCTGAGGACGAGCAACTCCGCAGCGCCGCGTTCGCCATAGATGACGATGATCGCCGCCGCCGGAACGATCGCCAGCCCGCGGGTGATCAGCCGCCGCGCCACCAGCGGCAACCGCAGCCGCAAGAATCCCTGCATGACGATCTGCCCGGCCATCGTGGCGGTCACCGTCGACGCCAGACCCGAGGCGAGCAGCGCCACGGCAAACAGGATCGGCGCGATCGAAGCGCCGAGCAGCGGCGCCAGCAACGCGTGCGCATCGGTGAGATCCTCCACCACCCCCGCCCCGCGATCGTAAAAGGCGGCGGCAGCGAGAATCAGGATCGATGCGTTGACCAGCAGCGCGAATCCCAGCGCGAAGGTCGAATCCAGCGTGGCGAATCGGATTGCGTCGCGCTTGCCGGCCGTGTCCTGGCGGTAGGCCCGGGTCTGGACGATGCCGGTATGCAGATAGAGATTGTGCGGCATCACCGTCGCGCCGAGGATCCCGAGCGCCAGATACAGCATCCGGTCGTTGGTCACGATCTCCGGCGTCGGCAGGAAACCACCCAGAATCGCAGCGATCGACGGCTCGGCGAGGATCAGCTGGCCGACGAAACAGATAGCGATGACCAGGATCATCGTGACGATGAACGCCTCGACCCAGCGAAATCCGCGCGACTGCAGATAGAGGATCAAAAAGACATCGAGCGCGGTGATGACCACGCCCCAGACCAGCGGCAGGCCGAACAACAGCTGCAGGCCGATGGCCGTGCCGATGACCTCGGCAAGATCCGTGGCGATGATCGCCAACTCCGCCAGCACCCACAAGCCATAGGCGACGGGCCTGGGAAAGGCATCCCGGCAGGCCTGGGCGAGATCCCGGCCGGTGACGATGGCAAACCGCGCGCACAGCGCCTGCAGCAGGATCGCCATCAGCGACGACAACAGCACCGCGGTCAGCAGCGTATAGCCGAACTCCGACCCACCGGCGATCGAGGTCGCCCAGTTGCCCGGGTCCATGTAGCCGACCGCAACGAGGAATCCGGGACCGAGAAAGGCTGCGAAGCGGCGCAGGAACCCAGCGCCATGGGCGACATCGACCGTACGATGCGATTCCACGAGGGACGGTTCTCCGACCGGTTCCTTGAACCCATCGAACAGTCGATCGTCGCCGCGACCCGCGTCGCCGGTCGCCTCACCCTGCGTTTTCATCAAAGCCCCGAGAGCCGTTCGCGGCTCCGATGGCAGCCGACAAACGCCAATCTAGTGCCATCGCGCCTGATTTGCGACCATATCGCCGGGACGTGACTGCGGTTCGCTGTAACCCGCCGGGCCCCGGAACCGGCCCTGCAATGCGAATGGCCCGCGCTACGCACGGGCCATCGATCTCGAGTAGGGGTCTGGCTCAGACGAGCTTGGCGTCCAGTGTCACCGTGATCGCCCCGAGTGCCTTGGATACGGGACAACCGGTTTTCGCCTGCTCTGCCAATTCATCGAATTTGGCTTTGTCGATGCCAGGGACCTTGGCTTCGAGGGTGATGGCGCTCTGCTTGATCTCGAAGCCGGCCGCGACCTGCTCGACATTGACGACGGATGTCGCCTTCAGCTCGTCAGCCGGCGTGCCGTTCTCGGCGAGGAAATGCGACAGCTGCATGGCGAAGCAGCCGGCATGGGCCGCTGCCAGCAGCTCCTCGGGATTGGTCCCGGATTTGCCGCTCTCATCCTCGAACCGGGCCTTGAACGAATAGCCATGATCGCTGAGGGCGCCGGATTGGGTGGTTATCGCGCCGGTGCCGTCGCCGAGCGCGCCTTTCCAGATTGCAGTCGCATGACGTTTCATGGGAGTCTCCTTCGATGGGAAAGGATCGGCGTCTTGTCCCGCAAGGGCTCGCCGATGGAACGGGTTGAGCCGGCAGCGACCGACCAAGGGCGCAAAGCCGCATCGACAAGGAAACCCGTGCCGGGCCGAAGGGGTTCCGAGAACGAAGCGTTCACCTTGATCGTGGATGATGGCCGTACGTTCCGGAGCCAGACGGAGCTGATTCGAGCGGGATGTTTCTCACCAGAAGAGACGCGGGGGATGCGGCGATGAGCCAGACAGTTCTTGTCCATGCCACCAAGCCGCTGCTGGCCGAAAAGGCCGCTTGGCTGACGGTGCTCGCCGAGGAGCGCCGCACCAGCCGTCACACGCTCGCCGCCTATGAGCGGGATCTGCGCCAGTTTCTGGTGTTTTTGACCGGCTACAACGCCCGCCCCGCCGAACTTGGCGATCTCGCCGACCTCAAGACCGCCGAACTACGCGGCTTCCTCGCCGCGCGTCGCCGCGACGGCGCCGGCGCCAAGACTCTCGGCCGCGGTCTTGCCGGGATTCGCTCCTTCATCCGGCATCTGGAAAAGAAGGGGCTCGCCTCCTCCGCCGGCGCCAAGGCGATGCGCGCGCCCAAACAGCCGCGGTCGCTGCCGCGTCCGCTGAGCGTGACCGATGCCAAAGCCGTCACCGAGGATGCCGGCGCCTTCGCCGCCGAGCCGTGGATCGCCGCCCGCGACGTCGCCGTGCTCACGCTTCTCTACGGCTGCGGCCTGCGTATCTCGGAAGCGCTGGCACTGCCCGGCGACGCGCTCAGTGAGCCGACCGCTCGGTCGATGCCCATCGCCGGCAAGGGCGGCAAGACCCGCCTCGTGCCGCTGCTGCCCACCGTGCTCGCGGCGGTGGCCGAATATCGCCGTCTGTGCCCCTATGCATTGCACTCGAACGAGGCCTTGTTTCGCGGCGCCCGCGGCGGCCCCTTGAAGCCGCAGATCATCCAGCGGGCCATGGCGCGGCTCAGGGGCGGCCTCGGCCTGCCCGAATCGGCGACGCCGCATGCACTTCGGCACTCCTTCGCGACCCATCTGTTGTCGGCTGGAGGGGATTTGCGCACGATTCAGGACCTTCTCGGCCATGCCAGCCTGTCGACCACGCAGAACTACACCGCCGTCGATTCGGCCCGGCTCTTGTCGATCTACGACGGCGCCCATCCGCGCGCGCGCCGCCGCGCCTGATCGGTCGATGTGAAATACCCGAGAGATTCAGGCTTTGGTCGTAATTCCCCCCTAGACTGCGCCGTTCTTGCGAGGGAGTTCATCAGCCGCCCATGACCGGCCCCATCGACCGCTTCGACCGTTACGCGACGATCCTTTTCCGGCTTTGCCTCGCGCTGCCCGGCATCGTCTTGGCATTTTTGATCGTCGGTATTCTGGCCGCCGACGCAGCGGAGCCAAGTGCCTGCGACGGCCGCGACCTCCGCCCTGCCCTGCGGGCAGAGGGCAAACTCGCGGGCGTCGAGGCAAAAGCGGCAGCGGTCCCCAACGGCACCGGTAAACTGTTTCGCGTGGAGCGGGCCGGCCTCGCGCCGTCCCATCTGTTCGGCACCATCCATCTCACCGATCCGCGCGTTCTCGCCCTGCCGGCATCGGCCGAAAACGCCTTTGCCGCTTCCGAGCGCCTGGTCATCGAGACGACGGATGTCCTCGATCCGGTCAAGGCCGCCGCTGCGTTTTTCGCCCATCCCGAGCTGATCAACCTTCCCAAGGGCCAGACTCTCGCCGATTTGGTCGACCGGCAAGAGCAGGCCAAGCTCGAGACGGCGCTCGCGGCCAAGGGGATTCCGTTCCAGTCGATCCAGACCCTGCAGCCGTGGTTCACCTCCATGAGCCTGATGCTGCCGGACTGCGAAGCGGCGCGGAAAAAGGATGGCGCCTCGGTCCTCGACGTCCGGCTCGCCGAGCGCGCCATCGCCGCCGGCAAGCCGGTCGACGGGCTGGAGACCTCCGAGGAGCAATTGCGGGCACTCGCTTCCCTCTCGACTAATCTCCAGGTCGACAGCCTCCTGGCCACGATCGAGCTCCAGGACCGCATGCCCGATGTGATGGAGACGATGCTGGCGCTTTATCGCGAGGGCAAGATCGCGACGATCATGCCGGCGATCGAGGCCGCGGTGCCGGACGGCGGCATCCTCGTCGGCGCCGGCGAGGGCTACGCCGAGTTCGAAGAGCGCGTCGTCACCGAGCGCAACCATCGCATGGTCGAGAGGATGCAGCCGGTGCTGGAAAAAGGCGGCGCCTTCATCGCCACTGGCGCCCTGCATCTTCCCGGCGAGGACGGTCTGGTTGCCCTGCTGCGCAAGGCGGGCTGGACCGTCACACGGGCGGATTGACGCAGTCGGAACTGCCGTAACCGCAACGGCTCTGGCGCAGTGTCGGCGTATGAGGACCACTCGGGCGCGCGATCGCCGGCTTGTTGGACGCGACCGACCGGCATAAGCTCCGACGGTCGAAACAGCCAAGGAGTGCCTGCGCATGAAATCCTTACTCGCTGTGACCATGAGCCTTGGGCTTCTCGCCGCCGCGTCCGGCGGCGCGATGGCGCAATGCGCGTCCCATCAGGACACCGTAGCCGAAGCGCCGATGACGCCGATCGTCACCGCCGACACCACCGGCACGGACACAAGCACCGTGGTGAAGGAAGCCGACAAGAAGGGCTGAGTACTGCGGCCCCTGTAGAGAATGAAAAGGCCCGGCCGCTGACGCGCCGGGCCTTTTTCTGGTCGATGTTTCACGTGGAACATCAAATCGGGCGGCTTTCGCGCCGCCGTTTCGTCACACGTGAATCGGCTTGGCGAAGGCCGCGAAGGCCGCCTCGCGCATCGCCTCGGACAGGGTCGGATGGGCGTGCGAGGTGCGGGCGAGATCCTCCGATGAGCCGCCGAACTCCATCAACAGCGCCGCTTCCGCGATCATGTCGCCGGCGCCCGCGCCGAGGATGTGGCAACCCAGCGCCCGATCGGTCTTGGCGTCGACGAGGAATTTGACGAAACCGTCGGTCTTCAACATCGCCCGGGCTCGGCCATTGGCCATGAACGGGAACTTGCCGACACGGTATTCGATGCCGGCCGCTTTCAGCTCCTCCTCGGTCTTGCCGACGGAGGCGACCTCGGGCGAGGTGTAGACCACCGAGGGAATCGCGTCGTAATTGACGTGGCCGACCTGTCCGGCGAGTTGCTCGGCGAGCGCGACGCCCTCGTCCTCGGCCTTGTGAGCCAGCATCGCGCCCTTCACCACGTCGCCGATGGCGTAGATGCCCGCGACATTGGTGGCGAAATGTTCGTCGATCTCGACCCGGCCGCGATCGTCGAGCTTGACCCCCGCATCCTCCAGTCCGAGCCCCTCGGTGTAAGGCTTGCGGCCAGTCGCGACGAGCACGACGTCCGCCGCGAGCGTTTCCGCCTCGCCGCCCTTGACGGGCTCGAAGCTGACGCTTGCGCCCTTCTCGGTCTTCTCGACGCCGGTGACCTTCGCGCCAAGGCGAAATGCGATGCCCTGCTTGGCGAGCAACTTCTGGAAGGCCTTCGACACCTCGCCGTCCATCGGCCCAAGCACCTTGTCGAGGTACTCGACGACGGTCACCTTGGCGCCGAGCCGCGCCCAGACCGAGCCGAGCTCGAGACCGATCACGCCGCCGCCGACGACGACCATCGTTTCGGGCACGCTTGCCAGTGCGATCGCCTCGTCGGAGGAGACGATCGTGTCGCTGTCGAAGGAAAGCTCAACGCCCGGAATGCCGGCGACGGCCGAGCCGGTGGCGATGCAGATCGCCTTGGTGGCGAGTGTCTCAGTGGAACCGTCTTGCTTGGTCACTTCGACTTCGCCGGCCGCCTTGATGCGTCCGGTGCCGATGACGCCGGTGATCTTGTTCTTCTTGAACAGGAAGGCGATGCCGTCGACATTGGCCTTCACCGTCTTGTCCTTGTGGCCGAGCATCGCCTCAAGATCGAGCTTCGGCTCGACCGAAATGCCGAGTTCGGCGAAGGAATGGCCGGCCTCGGCGAACATCTCGGAGGCGTAGAGCAGCGCCTTCGACGGGATGCAGCCGACATTGAGGCAGGTGCCGCCATAGGTCTTGCGCTTTTCGACGACGGCGACCTTGAGGCCGAGCTGCGCCGCCTTGATGGCGCAGACATAGCCGCCGGGTCCCGATCCGATGACGACGAGGTCGAAGCTGGCAGACATATTGCACTCTTTGCTAGCTGGGAGGCGCTACAGAACAAGGCCCCAAAGTAGGATGATGATGCCCGTGGCGGAGACGCCGAAGAGCGCCGAACGCAGCCACGGGATTCCGGAAAGATAGGCCGGGACATATGCGACACGGCCCCAGAAATAAAGGGCGGCGCCGATGCCGGTCCACCCATCAGCAGAGCCGGTAACTTCCACCGCGAGGACCAGCGCGGCAAAGGCCGGAAAGGTCTCGCGGAAATTTCGATAGGCCCGATCAGCCCGGGCCGCCATCCCGCTCGGGCGGATGTCCGCGTCGCGTGGGCCGGCATTGTAGGGCACGCCGGTCTGGGCGAGCATCAGTCCGCCCTGCAGCGCCATGTGGACGAACAGGAGTCCGACGGCGAGGACGAGATAGGCCATCTCGACGCTCAGTGACGGAATGATCGCGCTTGCCGTACTCACGGCAGGATCGACCGGCCACCGGAGACGTCGATGATCGTGCCAGTCGAATAGCTGGCATCGTCCGACAGCAGCCAGAGGATCGCCTTGGCCACCTCCTCGGCGGTGCCGGCCCGCCGCATCGGCAGGGTCGGCGCGATTTCCTCGACCCGGTCGGGCTCGCCGCCCGAGGCGTGAATGTCCGTCGCGATGATACCGGGCCGGACCGCGGTGACGCGGATGCCCTCGCCAGCGAGTTCCTTGGCGAGTCCCACGGTGAAGGTATCGATCGCGCCCTTGGCGGCGGCATAGTCGACCCGGACACCACCGAGGCCGAGCTTGGCGGCCGCCGAGGACAGATTGACGATCGCGCCACCCTGGCCGCCGCGCGCCGTCGACATGCGCTTTGCCGCCTCTCGGGCGCAGAGGAAACTGCCGATGACGTTGATCCGGAACATCCGGTCGAGCCGGTCCGCGCTCATCTCGGCGACCGGCGCGACGGCGTCGACCACGCCGGCATTGTTGACCAGCGCCGCCAGTGGTCCGAGCTTATCGGCCGCCGCGAACAAGGCAAGGATGTCGGCCTCGGCGCCGACGTCGCCCTTCACCGCGATCGCCGTACCGCCAGCCGCTTCAATGTCGGCGACCACGGCCTTAGCCGCGGCTTCGTTCGACGCATAGTTGACGACGACGGCATAGCCGGCCTTGGTACCGAGCCGCGCGGTGGCGGCGCCGATTCCGCGCGATCCGCCGGTCACGATCATCACCCGTTCAGTCATCGCGCAGCCCTTCCCGGTCGTTCCGTCCTTCCGCGCGACCTGCGCGATCTAAAGATCCAGCACCAGCCGCTCGGGGTCTTCCAGGCTGTCCTTGACCCGCACCAGGAAGGTCACCGCCTCCTTGCCGTCGACGATTCGGTGATCGTAGCTGAGCGCCAGATACATCATCGGCCGGATCACGACCTGGCCGCCGATCGCCACCGGCCGCTCCTGGATCTTGTGCATGCCGAGAATGCCCGACTGCGGCGCGTTGAGGATCGGCGTCGACATCAAGGAGCCGTAGACGCCGCCGTTGGAGATGGTGAAGGTGCCGCCCTGCATGTCGGAGACGGTGAGCTTGCCGTCGCGCGCGGCAACGCCGAGCCGGCCGATCTCCTTCTCGATCTCGGCGATGGTCATCTGGTCGGCATCGCGCACCACCGGAACGACGAGGCCCTTCGGCGTGCCGACGGCGACGCCGATATGGGCGTAGTTCTTGTAGACCAGATCGGTGCCGTCGATCTCGGCGTTGACCGCTGGAATCTCCTTCAGCGCGTGACAGACGGCCTTGGTGAAGAAGCCCATGAAGCCGAGCTTCACCCCGTGCTTCTTCTCGAACAGATCCTTGTATTTCTTGCGCAGCTCCATGACCGCGGTCATGTCCACCTCGTTGAAGGTGGTCAGCATCGCCGCCGTGTCCTGCGCGTCCTTCAGCCGCCGGGCGATGGTCTGGCGAAGGCGGGTCATTTTGACCCGCTCCTCGCCTGCTACCTCGGCCTGGGAGGACGGGGCGCGGGCGGCCACCGGCTTTTCCTGCGGGCTCGACGGCGCGCCGCGGGCGATCGCCTCCAGCACATCGCCCTTGAGGATCTGACCGCGCTTGCCGGAGCCCTCGACGTCGCCGTCACCGAGGCCCTTTTCGGCCATCATCTTCTTGGCCGACGGGGCCGGCGGCATGTCGCCCGACGCGGCCGTTTCGTCAGCGGTGCCACCAGATCTCGACGCGTCACCGGTAGCGCCGCCGCCGTAATCGGCCTTGGTGTCTGCCGCGGCATCCGCCTTGGCGGCTTGGCTCTTCGGCTTTTCGGTCGGCGCCGTCGTCCCGGCGCTCGAGCCTGACCCTTCGCCAATGGAGCCGAGGACCGCGCCGACCTCGACCGTCTCGCCCTCCTGGACGGCGATATCCTCAAGCACACCGGCGGCCGGCGCCGGCACCTCGACGGTCACCTTGTCGGTTTCCAGCTCGGCGATCGTCTCGTCGATCTCGACCCGGTCGCCGGCCTTCTTGAACCATTGACCAATGGTGGCCTCGGTTACGGATTCACCCAGCGTCGGGACTTTGATTTCGGTGCTCATCGTTCTCTACGTCTTTCGAGGTCCGGTTCGGTCGTGGCGTTCGGTTCAGCCCAGCGCGTCTTCGAGGAAGGCGGCGAGTTGCTTTTGATGGGTCGACATCGTGCCGGTCGCCGGCGAAGCCGCCGCCTGACGGCCGGTGTAGCGCACGCGCCGCTTCTCTGAACCGATATGGTCCAGAACCCATTCGAGGTAAGGGTCGATGAACGACCAGGCGCCCATGTTCTTGGGTTCCTCCTGGCACCAGACCATCTCTGCCTGCTTGAATCGCGACAGTTCGGTGATCAGTGCCTTGGCCGGGAACGGATAGAGCTGTTCGAGGCGCAACAGGTAGATGTCGTCGATGCCGCGCTTCTCGCGCTCTTCCAGGAGGTCGTAATAGACCTTGCCGGTGCACATCACGACGCGCCGGATCTTGTCGTTCTTGACCAGCTTGATCGGCGAATCCTTGCGCAACTCGGCATCGTCCCAGAGCAGGCGATGGAAGCTCGTGTCGCCCGCCATCTCCGACAGGCTGGAGACCGCTCGCTTGTGGCGCAGCAGCGATTTGGGCGTCATCAGGATCAGCGGCTTGCGGAAATCGCGCTTCAGCTGCCGACGCAGGATGTGGAAGTAGTTCGCCGGCGTGGTGACGTTGGCGACCTGCATGTTGTCTTCCGCGCACATCTGCAGGAACCGCTCGAGCCGCGCCGAGGAATGCTCCGGCCCCTGGCCCTCGTAGCCGTGCGGCAGAAGCAGCACGAGCCCGGACATGCGCAGCCATTTGCGCTCACCGGACGAGATGAACTGATCGATGACCACCTGCGCGCCATTGGCGAAGTCGCCGAACTGCGCCTCCCAGAGCGTCAGGGCGTTCGGCTCCGACAGCGAGTAGCCATATTCGTAGCCGAGCACGGCTTCCTCCGAGAGCATCGAATTGATGACCTCGTAGATCGCCTGACCCTTGGCGACATGCGCCAGCGGGATGTAGCGGCTCTCGTCCTCCTGATCGTAGAGCACCGAATGGCGCTGGGAGAAGGTGCCGCGTTCGGAATCCTGGCCGGACAGCCGCACCGGATGCCCCTCGGCGACGATCGTGCCGAAGGCCAGCGCCTCGCCGGTCGCCCAGTCGATGCCCTCGCCCGTGTCGATCATCTTGGCGCGGTTGTCGAGGAAGCGCTGGATGGTCTTGTGGACGTTGAAGGTCTTGGGCACCGTCGCCAGCTTGCCGCCGATGTCCTTCAGCGTCTTCAGCGGCACGCCCGTCACGCCCCGGCGCGGCTCCTCGAGCTCCTCCGCCTTGCGCAGGCCGGACCAGGCGCCGTCCAGCCAATCGGCCTTGTTCGGCAGGTAGCTCTGACCGGCCTCGAACTCCTCCTCGACGATCTTGCGCCATTCCGCCTTTCGGGCGTCGACCTCCTCCTGGCTGACCACGCCGCCTTCGACGAGCCTCTTGGAGTAGATCTCCAGCGTCGTCGGATGCTGGCGGATCGTCCTGTACATGATCGGCTGGGTGAACGCCGGCTCGTCGCCCTCATTGTGGCCGAAGCGGCGGTAGCAGAACATGTCGATGACGACAGGCTTGTGGAATTTCATCCGGAATTCGGTCGCCACCTTGGCGGCATAGACCACTGCTTCCGGATCGTCGCCATTGACGTGGAAGATCGGCGCCTCGACGGTCTTGGCGACGTCGGACGGGTAGGGCGAGGAGCGCGAGAAGCGCGGATTGGTGGTGAAACCGATCTGGTTGTTGATGATGAAGTGCAGCGAGCCGGCAACCCGGTGGCCGCGCAGGCCCGACAGGCCGAAGCATTCGGCCACGACGCCCTGGCCGGCGAAGGCGGCGTCGCCGTGGATCAGCAGCGGCAGGATCTGTGCGCGCGTCTCCAGCGGCACGATCTCAGTGCGGGTCCGGCCGGCGATCTGGTCCTGCTTGGCGCGCGCCTTGCCCATGACGACCGGATTGACGATCTCCAGATGCGACGGGTTGGCGGTCAGCGAGAGGTGGACGTTGTTCTGATCAAACTCGCGGTCGGACGAGGCGCCGAGATGGTACTTGACGTCGCCCGAGCCTTCGACGTCCTCCGGCTTGTACGAACCGCCCTTGAACTCGTGGAAGATCGCCCGCAGCGGCTTGCCCATCACCTGGCTGAGCACGTTGAGCCGGCCGCGATGGGCCATGCCGAAGACGACTTCCTTGAGCCCCAGCTGGCCGCCACGCTTGATGATCTGCTCCAGCGCCGGCAGCAGCGCCTCGCCGCCGTCGAGGCCGAAACGCTTGGTGCCCTTATATTTGACGTCGATGAATTTCTCGAAGCCCTCGGCCTCGATCAGCTTGTTGAGGATCGCGCGCTTGCCCTCGGCGGTGAAGGCGATGCCCTTGTCCGGACCCTCGATGCGCTCCTGCAGCCAGCCCTTTTCCTGCGGATTCGAGATGTGCGTGAATTCGACGCCGAGCGTCGAGCAATAGGTCCGCTCGAGGATGTCGACCATCTCGCGGATGGTGGCGAATTCCAGCCCCAAAACGTTGTCGATGTAGATCTTGCGATCGAAATCGGCCTCGGTGAAACCGTAGGCCTGCGGCGACAATTCGTTGTAATCGTCGTCGGCCGGCTTGGCGATGCCGAGCGGATCGAGCTTGGCGTGCAAATGACCGCGGGCGCGATAGGCGCGGATCAGCATCAGCGCCCGTACCGAATCCTGCGTCGCTTGGTGGACGGCCGTTCCGGGCAGGTCGACGCCGCTGGTCTGGGCCTTGCTCTTGACCTTTTCCTGGACCTTTGCCTCGAGCTGGCCCCAATCCCCATCGAGAGCGGAAACCAGCTCGCCATTCGCCGGGATCGGCCAGTTCGGCTTTTGCCAGGAGGGCCCCTCGGCGCTTTTCAGGACGGCCGAGCGGTCGTCCTTCAGCGCCTTGAAGAAATCGCCCCATTCGTCGGCGACCGAACTGGGGTCGTCCTCGTAGCGGGCGTGCAGATCCTCGATATAGTCGGCGTTGCCGCCGTAGAGGAAGGAGGTAAGCGCGAAGGTTTCGTTCGCTTCAGTGCGTGCCATCTATATCGTCGCGACCCCGTCGTCCGGGTGCCGTCTCCTGTGATCGATCGTTCGGGGAACCGGACCGCCACAGTGACGACCGTACCATGCCTGAACCCTTTGGACTGCGTTTTCGGCGATGCCGTGGCGCGGGAGGCTGTCGCGCCGGTCTTTTTCGAACCCCGTCGTCAGCCCTTGAGGAGTTCGACGAGGGTTTTGCCGAGCTGGGCCGGGGAGGGCGAGACGCGGATGCCGGCGTCTTCCATCGCCGCGATCTTGTCCTCGGCGCCGCCCTTGCCGCCGGAGACCACCGCCCCGGCATGGCCCATGGTGCGGCCCTTCGGCGCCGTGCGCCCGGCGATGAAGCCGACCGTCGGCTTCGAGCGGCCCTTCTTCGCCTCGTCCTTCAGGAACTGCGCCGCCTCTTCCTCGGCCGCGCCGCCGATCTCGCCGATCATGATGATCGACTGGGTTTCGTCGTCGGCCAGGAACAGCTCCAGCATGTCGATGAACTCGGTACCCTTCACCGGATCGCCGCCGATACCGACCGCCGTCGTCTGGCCGAGCCCCGCGCTGGTGGTCTGGAACACCGCCTCGTAGGTCAACGTGCCCGACCGCGAGACGATCCCGACATTGCCCTTCTTAAAGATGTTGCCCGGCATGATGCCGATCTTGCACTCGTTGGGGGTCAGGACGCCGGGGCAGTTCGGCCCGAGCAGCCGCGAGTTCGATGTGTCGAGCCTGGCCTTGACCTTGACCATGTCCATCACCGGGATGCCTTCGGTGATGCAGACGATCAGGCCGATCTCGGCGGCGATCGCCTCCTCGATCGCGGCGGCCGCGCCCGCCGGCGGCACGTAGATCACGCTGGCGTCGGCGCCGGTCTTCTCCTTGGCTTCCGCCATCGAGGCGAAGATCGGCAGTTCGACGGCGCGGCCGTTGGCATCGCCCTGCCAGGTCTCGCCGCCCTTCTTGGGATGCGTGCCGGCGACCATCTTTGTGCCGTGATAAGCCAGCGCCTGTTCGGTATGGAACGAGCCGGTCTTGCCGGTCAGACCTTGGACGATGATCTTGGTGTTCTTGTCGACGAGGATGGACATGGTTTTCGCGAGACTCCGTTAGGGTCGGTCAGCAGAAAGGAAAAAGAAAGGCGGTGGGCAGCGAGAGGAGGCCACCCACCGTGAAAAGGGTCACCCCACGGCCTTGACGATTTTCTGCGCCGCGTCGTCGAGATCGTCGGCGGCGGTGATGGCGAGGCCGCTGTCGTTCAGGATCGCCTTGCCCTTGTCGACATTGGTGCCTTCCAGGCGCACCACCAGCGGCACTTTCAGTCCGACTTCCTTGACCGCGGCGACGACGCCCTCCGCGATCACGTCGCAGCGCATGATGCCGCCGAAGATGTTGACCAATATGCCTTTGACGTTCGGGTCCGAGGTGATGATCTTGAACGCCTCGGTGACCTTTTCCTTGGTCGCGCCGCCGCCGACATCGAGGAAGTTCGCCGGCTCCTTGCCGTACAGCTTGATGATGTCCATCGTCGCCATGGCAAGGCCCGCGCCGTTGACCATGCAGCCGATGTCGCCGTCGAGCGCCACATAGGCCAGATCATGCTTCGACGCCTCGATCTCCTTGGCGTCCTCTTCCGATTCGTCGCGCAGCGCCTTGATGTCGTCATGGCGATAGAGCGCGTTGCCATCGAACGAGACCTTGGCGTCGAGCACCCTGAGATGCCCGTCCTTCAAGACAATCAGCGGGTTGATCTCCAGAAGGCTCATGTCCTTCTCGGTGTAGGCCTTGTAGAGGATCGGAAAGAGCGTCATCCCGTCGGCGCGGGCCGGCCCGTCGAGCTTCAAGGCGTCGCAGAGCCTGGTGGCGTCGGCTGCGGTCACACCGGCGAGCGGGTCGATGGCGACGTTGTGGATCTTTTCGGGCGTTGCCTCGGCCACCGCCTCGATGTCCATGCCGCCCTCGGTCGAGACGACGAAGGCGACGCGGCCGACCGTGCGGTCGACGAGCAGCGACAGATAGAGCTCGCGATCGATGTCGGCGCCGTCCTCGATATAGAGCCGATTGACCTGCTTGCCGGCCGGGCCGGTCTGCTTGGTGACCAGCGTATTGCCGAGCATCTCCTTGACGTCGGCGACGACGGCCTCGATCGATTTGGCCAGCCGGACGCCGCCCTTGGCGCCCTCACCGAGTTCGGTGAACTTGCCCTTG
>Ga0209347_1004500_pt1 | contig 14421 bp, 21 predicted proteins | sample AutmiccommuBRH23_FD_187382 | JGI IMG/M metagenome (GOLD analysis project Ga0209347, IMG submission 187382) | Deep subsurface microbial communities from Mt. Terri, Switzerland - Autotrophic microbial communities BRH/23 (SPAdes) (version 2) | ecosystem: Environmental > Aquatic > Deep subsurface >... | reverse complement strand
ATTTGAATTGATCTTAGGTGATATGTCAGGCGAGAAGGAACAGTTGGAACAATCCTCTAAAGAAGAAATCGACTTGGAAAAACGGATAGAACACTTCCGTAAAGTGCTTGAAAAAAATGAAGTTCTGACAGCCTTTGACCGCTGCGTATTTGAGAGCATTGTGGAAAAGGTTATTATCGGAGAGATTGGTGAAGACGAGAATCCAAATCCATACAAGCTTACTTTTGTTTATAAAACCGGCTTTTTTAATACTGTGCAGAGTAAAATGCACAAGCAGATCAAAAAAAACAGACGGCAAAATGATATGGTAAATTTGCCTTCCTATTCCGCGGCCGACACATGTGGAGAGTATAGTTCTGATGACGAATAGTGGTTTTAAGAGCAAATAAGGCAGGTCAACCACTATATGTAGTGGTTGTGGAGCAAAAAAAGGGCAAAAAACGGGCTGAAAAAGTGCATTTTTCGGCTCGTTTTTTTGAGGCGTTTTATAGATGACATTCGGAATTTTTGAAGAAAACACCCTAAAATTAAATTGCACAGGTGAAAGACAAAGGCATCAGGATGAAAAAGTCCTGGTGCCTTTGTTTTCATATAAACAAAATGACCGAATCATTTCGGCGTCAGGTTAAAATGTAGAGGGTTATGTTTTTCACTTCTTAGAAAAGCATGACACTTTTTTTGTTGCCTGACAAATCAAAATACATCAAATGAAATGGAGGTAAGCAAAATGGCAAACGAAACTGGAGGGCGCTTTTTTATTTCAGAAAGGAGATGATCCAATGTCAGAAAAACAAAAAGTGATGAGTGTGACACTCATGCGGTCGGACCTATACGATTCATCGTGGTATACCGGGGCGATATCTCCTAATGTAACAATAATACCGATTTTCTTTAATGTTTTGCAAAATCTGAACAGTCTTATAGAATAATAAATGTATTCTAAAACCTTATTCTTTTCGAAACCACTTATCAGTAGCTTCTCTTGCTTCCTCAGATAAAATATTGTTATAAACTTCACCGTGTAGCCATGCTAAAGTTTTTTGCTCCAGATATTGTTTCATTTCATTTTCCGCATTATTCATAACAACTTTAATCAAACATGGACATTTCGTATAGGAATCGGGTAAATTATTTTTATCTAATAATATATTGTTTTGCCTGATTTCAGCACACTGAAAGAATGGTTCATTTCCTTCCACAGCAACAACGACATCCCAAAAGGATATGTCTTTTGGGTCGCGTGCCAAAGCATAACCTCCCCTTACTCCAGATACAGATTTGATGAGCCCGAATTTACTAAGTTTTGCAAAAACTTTTGATAAATAACTTTCAGAAATTCCTTGAAATGTTGCTAGATCTCTAATGCCAACAGATTTGTCTTTTTCTAGATTTATCATATATAGCAAACAATGCAACGCATATTCGACTCCAACAGATAATTTCATTCAGTCAACCTCCTTATAAAGTGATATGTTATATCATATATGATTATGTGAATGAATTCAAGACATAAGTTGTCGACGATTATGAAAAATACTATTGACATTTCCAATTGAGTGGTGTAATATAATGAGCGACAATATAAATCGACGATAATATAAGTCGACAATAGGAGGATGAAATATGTTTACTGAGAAATTTTTTGAAGTATTAAAACATGAAGGGGTTGTATCCATTGTTACATGTGCTAATAATGAAGCACATGTAGTCAATACATGGAATGGTTACTTAGAAGTTGTTGATGATAATAAACTTTTAATACCAGCAGCAGCAATGATAAAAACAGAGAAAAATATTAACGGGAACCCTCATGTAAAACTGACTTTAGGCAGCAACGAAGTAATGGGATATAAGTTTATGGGAACAGGATTTTTGTTAGAAGGAACAGGCAAATTTTTAAAAGAGGGTGATTTATACGATAAAATGTTTAAGAAATGCCCTTTTCTTACCAGAGTTTTAGAAGTGACAGTTGAGTCATGTAAACAGACATTATAATCAAGGTATGATAAAATGCCTAGAAGAATTGATAGCAATAAATTTGTAGGATGTGGAAAGTGCCAGAGAGTCTGCCTTGTAGGATGTATTATACATCAGGAGGACACCAGAAAACGTAAAATTAACGAACAGGAGTGTGTTGATTGTGGAGCATGTCAGCTGATATGTCCAAAAGAGTGCATAAATCCTATCGATTAGTATTAAACTACATTCTAAAATAATGTGCAGTAAGCATAGGCAAATGAAGATATAATCTTCATTATGAGAGGAACAATTAATGAAAACATTACTTATAAATGCACATCCAGAATTTGATTCTGAGATACCGTATTCATCAAAATTGCAACAATATTTTCTATCTAAATTGTCACAAGATGTCACAGCAAATGAACTTGAAGTGCTAAATTTGTATGATGAAAATATTCCCCGATTAGATTCTGGAATGCTTAGATTATTTCGAAAACAGAGTGCTCAGGAGAAACTTACGGAAATCGAGCAGGAGACAGCAGATAGGATGGCAGAATTAATGGCACAATTCAAACGTTGTAAGCGAGTTGTGATAGTTATGTCAATGCATAATTTTAATATCCCATCCAAGCTAAAAGATTACATGGATAATATCTTAATTGCACGAGAGACATTTAAATATACAGAGGATGGATCTGTTGGTCTAATGACAGATAACCGAAAAATCTTAACGCTTCAGTCTAGCGGCTCTGTCTACACGAATCAAGATCGTTATACACCATTAGAATTAAGCCATTTTTACCTAGAAGCTATGTTTGGTGAAATAATGGGATTCGATAGCTTTGATATTGTTAGAGCACAAGGTACTGCAATAGGATTATTTACAGAGGAACAAATATTAAACAAGGCATATGCAGAGCTTGATTCTGCTTTTAAAAAATTCTACGATATTTCATAATACTTTATAAGGGTGTCCCTAAAATCATAAAATGGCTTGAGGGACACCCTCTTCTTGTAGGGCTATCTTTAAAAAACCACCGGCTTGGCCATGGCTATCCAAATGGGTATACGTGGTAAATTCATATGTTTAAGAGTCGGGCAAAATTCAGACGGCTATGGCGAAGGATTTGAGCAGCGTCCTATAAAAACGCCGGATGGAGAAATCTATGTCAGCTTTTGGGACAGCGAAAATTACTCCATGAAGCTGGAGAAGGAGATGAAGAACAGCTCGCCTGATGCTGGATACGGCGGTCCGGTGATGGGAGGAAAGAAAAAGTAAATGGACAAATAGCGCTCCTCGGTTTCTGTTGAAGCTGACGGGTGCTTTTTTGTCACAGCTTATGCTGTAAGCTATACAACTAAATAAAAGAACGAGAAGGCGCTGTCTTTACAAAAAAGGCAGCGCTTTTTTTGTTTTTCCGAGAAAGGAGCTGAACCATGAACAATGATTTAAGCACAAAAACAAAACCAAATGCGGGAGAAACCGGTACGCCTAAAAAGTTTACTGTCCCCCCGCCCAAAGATACCACCCGATGTGATGGCTGCCCATATCCCGGCGTCGGCTTCATCTGCTGGAGTCCTGACGGCTATTGCAAAAATCGCAATAGCTTATTTTGCATTGCTTTTGTAAATACAAAAGCATATAATGCTTATATAGGAGGGATTGTTATGGCGAAAACAACAAATATTTATGTTAGGCTTGAGCCTGGTCTTAAAGAAGAGGCAGAAGCTATTTTGAGCAAATTGGGAATACCGGTTTCTAATGCAGTAAATATATTTTTAAAACAGGTTGTGATGCAACGAGGTATACCATTTGACGTGAAGCTTCCGACTCAAAAACCTGTTGCAATTGCCGATTTAACGCAAGACGAGTTAAATGCTGAATTGGAAAAAGGATATGCTGATTTCGTGCAAGGAAAAACTAAGCCAGTAGCGGAGGCTTTTGCCGAGATTCGTAAAGATTATGGCATATGAAATATGCGATAGTAACAACGGATAAAGCGGACGTTGATTTGCGGAGAATATATGAATATATTGCCTTCAACTTGCTAGTGCCTGAAGTAGCGGCAGGGCAATTGGAACGAATTGAAACGGCTATAAAGAATTTGGAAAAAATGCCGAATAGATTCCGAGTATACGAAGAAGAACCTTGGCATAGCAGAGGTCTTCGTTGGATGCCGGTAGATAATTTTATTATTTTTTATATTCCAAGAGATGAAGATAAAACAGTAACTGTTATTCGTGTTCTATATGGAGGAAGCAATTCGAATGAGCAGCTGATAGATTATGCTAAAGAACTGGCGACAACCAAGTTGATGAACAAACTTTGTGATGGACGAAAATTTGGAGACGAAAAGGGGTGGCTCTTACATGAGGATGTAAGAGAATACTTCATAGAGAGAACGAATGAATAATCCATATAGGATCAGTTATCCGAAAATTACGGACAACTGACGTTGGTTTAATGTTACTGAATTCGGTAACATTAAAAGTTTAAAGGTGTTGAATCCTGATTTTAATTATGGCGAATCCGCCATAATAACAAAATTCTGCCGCTAGGGGGATACCAGATTGATACGATATCTTTTTTGTATCCGCAAGGCACGTTGAGTGTATAGTTCTGATGACGAATAGTGGTTTGAAGAGCAAATAAGGCAGGTCAAACACTATAAGTAGTGGTTGTGGAGCAAAAAAAGGGCAAAAAACGGGCTGAAAAAGTGCATTTTTCGGCTCGTTTTTTTGAGGCGTTTTATAGATGACATGGGCTTGTATTTGTTCATAAAGTAACGGGCTTCATTGGCACGTAAACCAGCAAGCGCTTCTACTACGGGTGAAGACTCTAAACCAACCGTAGACACACTTTTAAAATCAACGATATAGGACATTTCCATCCCTCCTTCTATTTCCTTATTTCCTAACAACAGGAATCCACATTTCACCAAAAACTAAGCCGTTTCGCTGCCCCATCTCAACCATTGCGGTTGGCCCACCAACATAGGCAAAATTCTTTGCTTCTGGCAAGGCTTGCCAAAGGAAAGGCCAGAAAGCTTATTATTCAATTCATCAGCCGTCTTCCCTTCCCCTTTAATAACTAGGTATTCCCCCTTAGGGCATTGGATAACTCTGGCTTCTTCTGGTGCCGATGCCTCTGTCATGACGCCAGCATAATGCATCTTGCTTTTTGAAGGGACTAACCCCAATAATCCCGACCTACTTGATCTTTCAGACCTCCTCCATCCTATGTTAGAAAAACTCATCCAAATCCTTCTTTTGGATCGCTATTTATTGATTACCATCAAAGGAGAGAAGGTAATAAAGTCTTATCCAATTTATATCTTGCACCTTTATCGTGAAAAAGCCTTTGGCTGATTGAAGGCTTTGACTTAAAGGAAGAAAAGAAGCGGATTTTTCCTGTCGACCATCTCATCGATGTCAAACCCTACCCGACGAAAAAAAGATTAAGTAAGAAAAAGATTTTAGAAAAACTAAGTAAGCAGGAAGAAGTAATCAAGCTTATCCTTTAACTTGGTCCAAAAGCGATTGCCCAGTTCAAAAAATACCATCCTTTAAAAGTTTCAATTTCCTATACGAATCCTTACCAAGCCACAGCCATTCTAAAGACTTTTATCAATGTTAATAAGCCCGAAGATTTGACCGAAATAATAAATTGGCTACTTTTCCTAGGTGGGGATGGTAGTTTTATGTCATTGAAGCAAACCCGGTCAAACAGTTGTGTTCATGTCAGCCTATAATTCTGTTTTGCGAGTAGCAGCAGTGATTGCCCTTGTTGGGGCAATTGTCTCCTTTAACCGAAAAAGCTATGGTAAGGCAGTAAAAAGTTAAGAAAAATTAAAATTCCTTCAAGCAATTTTCAGCTTGAAGGAATTTTTTATGTGTATCCAGCTTGGGGCAAACCAGCTTTATCTTCGGTTTCAACAAGACCCCCACCTCAACACCGTAGGTGGGGGTTGTTTCAATCCTCGAAATAAGTGCGGCTAAGGTTCAGGTGGAGATAAAAAACTCCACCTGAACCAAGTCTTCTTTACTAATCTATAACATTTAGTCCGAATTTATTACAGAGATCACCTAATGTTCCGGGAAATATAGTTCCTAAAGGCTTGAAGGAAAAATCACCTGTTTCTTGGCGCTGTAATTCCCCGACATACATCGCCGTATTCAGAGAAAAATCCTCTGATAAATCATATTCCATCAATACTTGATTTTTTTCATGCTCCAGAACTTTAACGAAGGCGCTAGAAATCATTCCGAAGTTTTGTTTTCTTATTTTTGCTTCATGGATTGTTACGGCAATAACTATTCTAGTGATATAATCTGGAATACTGTTTAGATTGATGACTATTTTCTCGCTGGCTTTTTTTTCTTCTGTATAGCCAATTTTATTATCGCCCATAAAGCTGACAGAGCCCATACCGCCGCTCGGATTATTGTAAAATATCAGGTCGTCCTCAGAATTAACTGTTCCTTTCTCGTTTAACAAAAAGCCAGTCAAATCGATATCTATATCTTCATCCAGACTATCCTTGTTCAATTTCCAACCTAACCCTACTTCAATAACCATTCTTAGTCTGCCACTCCTGCTATACTAAAGATTTTCGCAAAGAAACGCGTGGTTTCTTGGATTCACCAATTAGCGTTCTTTCAGCAGCTTTCCTTGGTTGCTCGGCGTCGGAAGCTTCTAAAAGATGGTGATCTTTTTTAGCAATTAGCGCTTCATTTCCTGATAATATTTGTATCATTTCGGAATATTCCTCTACTGTAATTTCACCTTTAGCCAATCTTAACTTTAATGTTTGCAACGCATCAGGATTATTTGGATTGGCTGTTGAATTGGTATTTGCCGGTTCTCGATAATCCGGTCTTCCTGTGTAAAAAAGTCCATTTATACCACAAAACATAACTATGTCCTCCTTGTAATTTATTTTTTAACTACGTCGATTCACTTCATGCCGAAACATTCTCGTAGTGCTCGAAGAGTGCACCTTTAATTTAGTTTTCCCTTAAATTAATAATATAAAATGAATGTGTAGAAAATATGAAAAGGATCTGGTTGATTTCATTATTTCTCCATATGATTGTAGTACTCTAGACCTAACTCGATGATACGGGTGTGCATATATTAAAACTAATCCCTCAAAGGGAGTGATAAATGTTGGAAGATAATTTAATTTATTCTAGAATAAAGCCGTTACTCCTTAATGTTACTGAAAGTAATTGGGATGACTTATTAGGAAAACCGCTTTATCAAAGAGCTGGTTACCAGGTTGAGAATGGTGTCTATTCTTTTGGACAACTAGCAGGCAGCTTTTTAGGTGTACCCAAAGCACATGAGGAATATTTTGATTACCTATTTGATTTAGTTCATGATCCAAATCTAAAAATTAATCTTTTGAGCAGAGATAATCTAAACAAAGATATTTCTCCAGAGCATTTTCAAGCCTTTCAGAGGATTTATTTAGTTCATCAAAAAGAGCAGCTTACTGTCAATCGTTTATTAGCCTTTTTGATTGGCAAAGAAATTCTGCCTGCTTTTAAAAATCAGGGTCTGAACAGCCATTTTCAGCATGCGCTAACTCTTGTTTTCAATAAGTTCAAAAATGCTCATCCAGACGGGTTATTAGACCCCACTTTTAGAAGGGTAGCTATCGATATTATTAAATGGTCTTGGACTTATTTAGTAAAATGGTTTGCCAATCATCCTATTGAAAAGCAAATGCCAAGAATATTCTGGTTTGGAGATGGAACAAAAAGCAATGAATATTTTTTGTATTTAATGCTGAATTTAGGCTGTGATCTTTATATTTTTCACCCTGAGGGCAAAGATATACTAGCTGCATTTAGTTCTGATTTTCAGAAAATCTTTAAACATAGCTACCCTCAACAAATAGAAATGAAGTCTTTTCCGGAACAAAAATCTCGGAAAGCGACTGTTGCTTATCGAGCATCAAAGCAACTCGAAGGGATCATCTATGATGAAGACTCCATTTTTTATAAAGCCTGGCAGTATAGATCGCATATTCCGATTCCCGCAACTTTAAAAACAACTTATGACGAAATGTATTTAGTTTTAAAAGAGGAAGCTTTTGTCCGACCGTTCTTTGCTGTTGAAAATAATGAAATAAGAATACCGAACATTTTTACTAAGGTGACGGGAGTATCGGAAGACAGAAACGATTATTGGCAAAGAATTAATTCAATCAGCGATTATGATTTAGGAATAACGATCAAGCATTTTCCATTTACTAAAGCTGCAGAAAGCAAAAGAGAATATTACCACGAATCATTAGAAAGCAATGGGATATTAAGCCCTAAAAAGATGATCTCCAGTAAGTATTGGCGATATAAATCTTTATCTGCAGGAATCCAATTGGCATTGGCTAACGCTATTTCTCGTTTATGCGCTAAACCGAAGCTGAAGTTAAATTCTAACGAGAAAAAGCTTGATATTCAATTATTTCTTTTCTCTCAGGCAATTATACTGCCTGACCAATATATCAGGATTCTGCAAAAATTTGATTACGCTCATGCTGTTCCTCGGGTACTTCTTTATAAGAATGAAAAAAACGGCAGCCTATCTAGATCCGATGCGGTAACTCTGCTATTGTTAAATGAACTCGGATGGGATATTATTTTTTATAATCCGACAAGAGATAAGGATTTGGAAGTATTTATCGATGAAAACCAAATCGATGTCCATATGTTAGATGAGATTGTTTTTGATTATGATTTTAAAGAACCTTCTTTGCTGCAACGTTTCTTGTCAAATGGAATATTTAAAACCGTTAAGGAGGAATAATTAATGACTTTAGAAAATGATGAAAAATTGTTAAGTAAGAGTGAGTTAGACGAATTAAGCATCTCACCGGAGGTTCAAAAATTAGTTAAAAATATCGATGAAAAAAAACCGACTGATCTATTAGCTTTTGGAAAAGAGCCTGCTTTACAACTTTCTACCTTTGCCGATCGAATCCTCAGGACGATTAAATCGAATAGCCTGGAGGATTCCAGTAACTTGTTAAAGCAATTAAATAAAATAATGGTTAAATTTGATAAACAGGATTTTACAAAGGAATCTAATGGGATACTTAATAAGTTCTTTAGAAGAAGCAAAAAAATAGTCGAGGAGATTTTTAATAAGTATCAAACTATGGGGAAAGAGATTGATAAAATTTATATAGAAATCTCCGAGTATGAGAATGAAATGATCGAATCGACAGAAACACTTGAAGAAATGTATGGGCAAAATTTAGCCTACTATTTGGAGATAGAAAAATACATTATTGCCGGGGAAATAAAACTGGATGATTTAAAAACTAACACTTTGCCGAAGTATGAACTACAAGCAACCGGTGGCGATGAAATTGCCAAAATGGAGCTGGACACTTTAGTAAATGGGATCGAATTTTTGGAACAAAGAATTTATGACTTGAAAATGGCTCAGATGGTTGCCTTGCAAACAGCCCCGCAAATTAGAATGCTGCAGAAAGGGAATGGGAAATTAATTACAAAAATAAAATCGGCATTTATCACAACAATACCAATTTTTAAAAACGGACTAATTCAGGCGATTTCTGCGAAAAGGCAAAAATTAATCGCCGACTCTCTTAATGAATTGGATAAGCGGACAAATGAGATGATCATTAAAAATGCTGAAAATATTTCTAGACAGCATAAACAAATAAGTGAACTATCCGGCAGATCAAGTATCAAGATTGAAACAATGGAGGAAGCTTGGAACATAATAATGAGAGGGTTAGAAGAGGCTAAAATAATTGAAGAGGAAAATAAACGCTTGCGTGACGAAGGTTCGAAACGCTTACAGGAATTCAAGGAAAGCTTAAAACAATAATTTGATTTTAACAACAGGACAGTTGACCTGACCCCATGTCAGAAGAAAAAGCAAAAAGTACCGTCCCCGATATGCCCATTGAGTATCATTCTCATTTACCGTATAAGGTTAATATGAAGATTCTAAGGAGTAAATGCGACAAATACGTGAACAAAAATAGTATTGTTTGTGAATATCCTTATTGGAAACGTTCACAAATAGTCAAAAATTACGAAGGGAGAATCGCGATTCAATGATATAATTAGGTAGAGCTGTAAAAAATGATTTAGGAGCTTAAAGAATGATTATTGTACATAAGTTTTTTGAAACTAATTTAATCATCGTTTACTTCGTTTATCCGTTAATCTTTTTTCTTATGGGGTTTGGAATACTTTTGAAGAATAGAAAATATAGTCGTTTTTTCTTAGCCAGAAGCTTGCAGTATTTAGCTATTTTTGGCATTCTTCATGGGATTGCCGATTGGGGTAGTATCTTTATTCCGATTCAGGAGTCTTATATGTCTAAGTCTTTTATTTTTGTGTTAGTATCGTTGAAGCAGATTATTAATGCCGTATCTTTTTATTTCTTATTTTACTTTGGACTGGATTTGCTTGTTCAAACTAAGAAATGGAATAAAAAAGTTTTATTGTTACCGCTTTTTGTTTTGGTAACATGGCTTGCTAATTTTATTTTCCTTGAGCCGGTGTTGGTAAATGAAAATAATCAAAAATGGTGGTTTGCGATTAGTGACATCTGGGCACGTTATTTGCTGGCCTTTCCCGGAGGTTTAATTAGCTGCTATGCTCTGTTTCTGCAGAGGAAACAGTTTGAGAATTTTGGAGTATCGGAGATGACAAAAACATTGTTTTTTGCTGTTTTTTCCGTCGGCTTTTATACTATTTCTGGTGGGTTAATTGTTCCTTATGCCCCGGTACTTCCGGCGTTGTTATTTAATTCCGAGTTGTTTTTTAACTCTACGGGTATTCCCATTGAGTTATTTAGGGGAATAAGCGGTTTATTTATGGCTTTTTTCATTTTGAGTATTTTGAAGGTATTTGATATTGAATTTCAAAACTATTTTTATTTGTCAGAAAAAAACAGAGCTTTATCAAAAGAGCGGAATAAGATTGCCAGGGATTTGCATGATGGGATGATTCAATCGATCTATGCTACCGGACTTCATCTGGAAAGAATTCGCAAATTCCTATTTGATCACCACGGGGAAAAGATTGCTCAAGCCGATAGTGAGCTGCAAATTGTTATTAAAAAACTGAATGATGTTATTCGGGAAATTAGAGGTTATATCAAGCATCTAAAAATACCGGCGAATCAGCAATCTACTTTGAAGGAACAGATAGAAAGCCTGTTGGATGAGTTGAATATCGCTCAAAAGACGCAGTTTGATTTGGCATATAACTATCTTGGTGCAGACCCGCCGTTAGCAAAATCCGTACAAATTTATTACATTATTAAAGAAGCGATTAGCAATATAATACGTCATTCTGAGGCGACTAAAGCTGCAATTCTTGTCCAGGAAAATAAGAAAGAGATTTTATTCGAAATAACCGACAATGGAAAAGGAATTAGTTGTTTGGAAGATAATAGTAATAATGAAGAAAGTTTCTTTTTGAAGCAGGGGATCAAAAACATGAAATATCGGGCACAAGTCATCGGCGGCAAGCTATTAATTACTTCTGAACTGGGAGAAGGAACGAAAATTACCTTGCAAGTCAAGAAAATGGGGGAAGCAGAGGAATGAAGAAAACTATTAAAGTGCTGATAGTTGATGACAGCGAAGTTGTGCGAATAGGTTTACGAAATTTATTGGCAATGTATCCCTCAATGGAGGTAGTAGGTGAGGCCGATTGTGCTGATAAGGCTGTCCAACTAACGATGGAGAATGAACCTGATGTCGTTTTAATGGATATTCGAATGCCTTGTAAAAGCGGAATTACAGCATGCAAGGAGATTCTTAAGAAGAGTCCTTCTACTTCGGTTATTATGTTAACATCATATGACGATGATAAAGCAATTTATGAGTCGATAATGGCCGGTGCAAGCGGATATGTCTTAAAAGAGATCTCATCTCAGGAAATAATCAGTGCCATTGAACTGGTGGCTGACGGCAAATCCCTTCTTGATCCTAATATAACATCGAAGTTATTTAGAAGGTTAAGGGATATGCAGGACCATAATAGAATCAATGAACTTTCTGAACAAGAAAAGCAAGTGCTTTTCTTGATTGCGGAGGGGAAAACTAATAAAGAAATTGCTGAAAAAATGGTTCTTAGCGAGAAAACAATTAGAAATTACGTGAGTCAAATTTTATCAAAGCTTGATGTAAGTAATCGGGCTGAGGCGGCTGCCTATGCAGTTCGCTACCAGTTAGGCAAATAGGCATCTTGAGGAAGATTGAGTTAAAGGATTAATGTCCCGAATCGTTGGGGTACATAAGTCCTTTTTTAATTGAGAGAATAGTCACTTCCGTTAATTAGCATGTGGTGAAATAATGGTAGCAAAAGGATTCCTTTTTTAGAATACTGATGAAAGAGAGGGACAAAGGATGTTTAAAATCTTTAGTGCGATGCCTCACGTAATCTTTGGAGTTTGGGGGGTGATTATGGCAGTATGGGCTATGGTGGAAATAATAAATATTAGTGAGAAAAATCAAAAAAGGGTTAGAACCGTCGGCTTGCTGTCATCAATATTTATATGGGCTTCCTATATTCTCGGCGGATGGTGGTATTGGGTTTATTTTGGAGCAGCAGAGGTTGGCGATAAGTATATTATTAAAGGCGGACCTTGGCCTTGGGCTCATGGATTCGTTATGGAAGTTAAAGAGCATTTATTCTTTATGGTGCTACTCGCGAGTATGCTGCTTGTAGTGATCATTAATAACAACAATTTATTGGCTAATAAGAAAATTCGCGTTTTGGCCATAACCGTTGCCATAATTGTAATTGCTCTTGGCTTTGGAATGGAAGCAATGGGGTCAGTAATTACAAAAGGCGTAAAAGCCGGACTTATCGGTCATTAAAATTTAAGAAGTAACGAGGAGGGTATAAAATGGAAGAACTTTTGGATAGAAAAACGGTTGGTTTTAGCCTATCATATGCGATTGCCAGTATCTTTAGCGCTCTTTTGGTAGTTGTTAAGGAAGAGTTTGCACCAATCAAGGACGCAATGAAAGCACTTACCGGACATCACTGGGCAACCCACGGAATCCTGACAATAATAGTATTTCTTATATTTGGATACTTGCTTGCCAAAAAAGACCTGCAAGACAAGTATGATACTAAGAAGTTGAGCGGAATAGTTGTTTGGTCAACAATTATTGCCACAGTAATCATTTCAGGCTATATGCTGTATCACAATTTGGCAGCTTAATTGAGTAAATATTAAACAAATTCAAAAAAGAGGGTGTCGCAAAACTACTTTAGGCAGTTAGCAACGCGCTCTTTTTTAAATACTTTACAATTACAAAAATGCTAAACTGATGTCAACAAAAATTATGTTATGCCATACTTTCTTCATAAATTATTGTTATTCTATTTTAAGAATAATAATAAATAGACATGGAGGTAATGTAGATGGATAAACGACTGGTGATTATCTTAGGGGTGTTATTTTTATCCTTAGTAGTATTTATAGTTTTACCAGTATTTTTTTCTAGTCCAACATATGGATTTGGGATGATGAACAATCATATGACTGGAGGATATCAAAATTATTCGGTCATGAATAATGAAGAGGCAAAATTGGAAGTTAAAGAATCCTTACAAGGCGCAGAGATTAACAAAAAAGATAATACGATCCGTTTTAGCGAAAATGAACTTAGCCTTATTATGCTGGCAGGACATGGGGAAACAGATAATGATCTTGAAGAGAATGCGACCGATCAGGGAGAAAAGTTTATAATAGGCGGTTTAGCAAATCCGACAATTTATCTTCCTAAAGGGGCTAGGGTTACTATGCAGCTTATTAATCAAGATGAAGAAATGCCTCATGGAATAGTCTTAACTCAAGCGAGTCCGCCATACTCTTATATGTCAATGATGAATTGGGGCTACGGGGGTATTAGTGTCCCGGTAATACCTGAGGCAAAAGAAAATAAATTACCCTACGTAGAAACAAATTTTCAAATAAATAAAGCTGCAGAATTGTATTATATTTGCCAAGTTCCTGGACATGCTGCCGACGGGATGTACGGGAAAATAATTTTTGAGTGATTTGGTTAGATACTTATAGGTAACTAATAGATACTTTAGAAAGTGAAGCGGAGACTTAGCAGAGTGGAAAGAAACATGATCTTAAAAAAGAAGAGCATAAACATGACCAAGGAAAGAAGCATGAATACAAGGAAAATGAAGAAAAAAAAGATTCTCATGATCATGAAAATCAAGGTAATTGACACTAGATAATTATGTTGTAAGAAAAATGGTAATTCTTTTCAGGCTGCCTCGTAAATTATCGAGGCAGTTTTTTTAGTGCGCCCAGCATGGGCGCAAACTAGTCGGTGAAAGTCCGATACGGGGGCTGGTAGTGCCAACCGTTAGCTTAAGACAAGGGTGTCCATCGTGAGGTGGAATCTGAAGGAAGTCGGCGGCAAAACT
>Ga0209347_1004499_pt1 | contig 14423 bp, 14 predicted proteins | sample AutmiccommuBRH23_FD_187382 | JGI IMG/M metagenome (GOLD analysis project Ga0209347, IMG submission 187382) | Deep subsurface microbial communities from Mt. Terri, Switzerland - Autotrophic microbial communities BRH/23 (SPAdes) (version 2) | ecosystem: Environmental > Aquatic > Deep subsurface >... | reverse complement strand
CCTTTGGGTGTATCGATGGTAACTGCATCTACAGTTTTCCCGGTCTTTGCCATGATAGCCGCTGCCTTTGATGCCGCTGCTGCACAGGAGCCCGTGGTATAACCATATCTCATTTTCTTTCCATCTTTAACAATAAATTTGTCTAACATCTATAGCCCTCCGAAACCCGTTAACAGTTAGCGCTTGTCCGTAACCCGTTTCCCAAAATAATCTTACGATTAAGGCAGCATATATAAAATAGCGTTAACAATGGCAGCTGCCACAGTGCTCCCACCCTTCCGCCCCCTTGTAACTATGTAAGGGACATTGAGCTTTTCCAAGGCTTCCTTTGATTCCGCCGCCCCTACAAAGCCAACGGGAACACCAACCACCAGCTCCGGTTTTATTTTTCCTTCTTCTATATACTCCTTAAGCACGAAAAGAGCTGTAGGAGCATTACCTATGACAAATATCTTGTTGTCCTCATTGGTTACGGCTTTTTCCATGGCAGCCATGGCCCTGGTGGTGCCCTTCTCTTTGGCCATATTGGCAACATCATCGTCGGAGATGAAGCAGTCAACCTTTCCACCATATTGAGCTAATTTTGTTTTATTAATCCCTGCCATGGCCATTTTTGTATCGGTGATAATATTGGCACCAGATAAAATGGCGTCTTTTGCTGCTTCAATTGCTCCGGGAGATAGTACGGTTATATCGGCATAATGGAAATCTGCCGTTGTATGAATAATTCGTTTTATGATTTTCCCCATATCCTCCGGAAAGGTTTTATCTCCCAATTCCTTTGTGATAATTTGAAAGCTTCTTTCCTCAATCATATGGGGTACTTTAATATAATCACCCATTAGGCTCCCACGGCCTCCTTTGCCCTTTCTTCAATAATTGCTGCCAGTCTTGCATCTGCTCCGATGTGCTTCGCCATAATAAATTCCACATGGGGATAGCTTTCCTTCAGCTTTGACAGTTCTTCAGGTATATCATATTTAACATGATTTCCTTTATATATAAACATGGGAACTATTACAATCTGTTCTGCACCGTTATTGATTAATTCTTCAATCCCTTCCTGAAAGCTTGGTTTGGATATCTGTAACGAGCCCATTCCCACCTCTTCAAAGTCCGTAATATTCATCACCATTTCTACAATATCGGAAAATATTTCATTGGCCTCATCGGCCTGACTGCCATGACCCAGTATAAATAATGCTTTTTTCATTTTCCACGTCCTCCTTTTTTAATCAATAATTTTCACGCCGCCTTCAACAATTTCCGTGAAATATGCTTTCGTATAATCTTCAAACACCCGGTTCTTCTTAAAATCCTCCATCAAACTGTCCGGCTCCACCTTGCTTTCTTCGAATATGATGCCTATTACAGTTCCGCTGTGGGCCACATTGACTCCATAACAGCCCCTGCGTATGGATAGTTCCATAATCTTCTCCAGTTTTTTCTTCGGTAGAATAGATTGATTTGCCCATGCGCTGATTATGGCGGCTTCTCCTAAAAGAACTGCATCCTTATTTTCATAGGCCTTTCTGAAATGTTGATAAGCTTTTTCTACCTGTCCTTGATTCTGAAGTCTTAGAGCATGATGATCTTGCTTTCTGAATTCTTGTGTATCGATAAAGGACTCCGCCTCTAAAACCAATATGTTCAATCTTGGATTCCAGTTAAAGCTTTCTATTCTTATGCCCTTTAAGTGATCGAATAGGGTCAGCTTTTCAAATATTGTACTGTCAGTAGGCTCCACTTGAACACAGATCTTTGCCAATTCATCGGCAGTTAATTTTTTCCCAAGTAACTGTGCAGTGGCCGATGCTGCAGCGGCCACATCCGCCGTGCTGCTTGCCATTCCCTTTCCAATAGGAATCTCTGATTTCACTTGAATTTCAAATCGCTCGCCAATTTTATAAGGTTCTCCAAAGAACTTTAATGTTTCAACCATGGCTAAAGCAGTCTTGCTTCTTCTATCGTCCCTTAAAGGTGATTTCACTTCCTCAATTGTAACCGTTGAAAACAGCTTAATTGGATAGGAGATAAGCTTTTCCCCTTTTCCGATAATCCCCTGAAGCAGTTCTCCACATGAGGCCGGACATTTTGCCTTAGCTTTCATATAATACCTCTTTTAAGATTTTTACAAAGTATTCATTGGAAACTCTGTCTTTAACGGCAGCCCGGAAAAATGATTCCGTTAGATTCTTGTAGTTGCAGCAGCTCCTAATGAGAACCTTATTCTCAAACAAATGTGATTTTATATCCTTCTCTTCCCTTAGTACTTTAAATAATATATAGTTGGCCTTGGGAGAATACACTTTTATTCCATCAATTTCTCTTAATCGACGAAATAAAAAATCCCTTTCCTTCTTCATCCATTCTCTGCTCTTCTTAATGTAATCCATATCCTTGAGTACCGTTTCACCAGCCAGGGCTGCAAAGCTGTTTATTGTCCATGGCTGCTTTTCTTCTTTAATTTTCTTTAGTATACCTTCGTTGGAGGAAACACCGTAACCTATCCTCAACCCGGGAATGGCAAAGAACTTTGTCAGGGATTTAATAATATATAAATTCCTGTAATGGCCTATATATGGAACTAAGGTTTCGTTTTCCGGTTGATTTACAAAGTCGATGAACGATTCATCCACCATCAGGGCAGTGGATTTTTCCCTGCATAATTCCAGGATATCCCTCATTAAACCCCTATCTGTCAGCTGACTGGTGGGATTGTTGGGATTACACAGGATGACTAAATCTATTGACTCATTTATGGAGTTAAGTAAAGTAACATCTATTTGAAAATTATTTTCTTCCTTTAAATAAAAATATTCCATATCACAATTAACCCTGTTTAAAGCCCTTTCATATTCAGAGAAGGTTGGAGCCAAAATCAAGCTTTTCTTTGGTTTAAGTACCCGTATGATCTCATAGATAACCTCCGTTGCACCATTTCCGGCTGTAATATTTTTCTCTTCCACTCCTTCTTCTGCGGCAATGGTTTTCACAAGTCCGGTATAATCAGGATCAGGATAATTCTTGATGCTGTCCCATCTATTAAGTAAAGCTTCCCTGAAAGAAGCCGGTACGCCCAAAGGATTAATATTTGCACTGAAATCAATTATTTCTTGTAAATCTACTTGCAGTGATCTGGCAGCTTCATAAATATTGCCCCCATGCTCGAAATATGCCATGCTTTACTCCTTTCCAACGGAAGGGCACAGGTGGCCCTTCCCTACATTAAAAGAACTATACTTAATAAAAGCAGCAGTCCTAAAAATGAAGTCATATACATGATTTTAATTGTCTGGGATATGTTTTCCCTGTTCAGCTCTTTAACCGGTTCTCCAATAGTGGGTTTATAAAACTGTTTTCCAAAATAAGTGTTGGTTCCTCCAATTTGGATTTCCAGGGCTCCTGCCACGGCGGCTTCCGGATACCCGCTGTTGGGACTGCTGTGGTTTCTGCAGTCACGTTTTAGAATTCCCAAGGCATTTTTCCCGTTGAAACCCAGGAAGAAAGCAGCAATTACGACAAGTATTCCTGTAAGCCTTGCCGGGATATAATTGGTCAAATCATCCAGCCTAGCCGATGCCCAGCCAAAATTCATATACCGTTCATTTTTATAGCCCACCATGGAATCCAATGTGTTTACAGCCTTGTACGCCATCCCCAGGGGCACTCCGCCAAGAAATATGAAACATAGTGGGGCAATAATTCCGTCGGAAATATTCTCTGCAATAGTCTCAACAGCAGCACGTATGACTTCTTTTTCACTAAGCTCCTTGGTATCCCTTCCAACAATATACGACAAGTATTTTCTTGCCTCTTCAAGATTCCCACTGCGCAATTGTTCAAGTACTTTCCGGCTTTCCACATCAAGACTTTTCGCGGCCAGTATCTGGAATATTAAGAATGCTTCAATAAAACTGCCAAAATATTCATGGATGTAATAAGCTAATCTCATCATACTGAAAATAACAATATAAGTGCTCCCCACAATCACCGCAGTCAACAGTATACCACGGTACTTTTCCTGCCTTGCATTGAGATTCTTTCTTCTTAAAAAGCCTTCAAGTCCTGTTATACTCAATCCTATAAATCTTATAGGATGGGGAATCCACCGTGGATCACCAAACAACAAGTCGGCAAAGTAGCCGATAACAGCCACCATCATATGGTATTCGAGTGGATAATATCATAAATCGTTTCCATATCCACATTTTCCCTTACAATTTTGGCAAGCTTATTATACTCATTTTCCTTAAATTCTGAAAAGCTGCCAATCGTGCTGTGTTCCTCTTTTAAACCCTTCATTTTTCTTGTATTATTCAGAATTGCCCGTGTAAAGCCGATGTTATCAAAAATACCGTGTATGTAAGTACCCATCACATTTCCAGATTCGTTGATACAGCCATCATCCTTCATAATGTCTTCATTGAGACTCCTGATAATCGTAGATAAGGCCTTGGACTCTTTTGAAAGTTTTGTAATTCCCATATGGATCTCATAACCCTTTACATTCATACCGAGGGTACCCTTCAGATAGTCTGACCTGTCAGCAGGTATGACAGCTTCCACCTGAGTTGTGGTTTTTTCCATTTCAAAAACTGTTTCCACATCCAAAAGGCCTAGTCCCTCAATTTCTCCCAGATCACTTTCAGTTCTATGGGGATCAAAGATTCTTTTTCCTAACATTTGATATCCTCCACAGATTCCAATGATGAGCCTACCCCGGTTATGAAGCCTCTGAATATCTTCTGCCCAGCCGGTTTCTTTAAGATAGTTCAAATCCTCAATCGTATTTTTTGACCCGGGTATAATAAGAATGTCCGGATTACCGATGGGGTCTTTCCCCATCACATACCGCAGCTTCACATCCTCCTGGGTTTCAAATACATTGAAATCCGTAAAATTTGATACATGGGGAAGATATAAAACTGCCACCTCCAAAGGTTTTACAGTATCTTCCTGATTCCTGAATCTTTCTGCCAGGCTGTCCTCATCTTCGACTTGAATCTTCATGTAAGGGATCGTTCCCAGTACGGGAACCTTAATTAAATCCTCCAGCATTCGAATCCCGGGTTTCAAAATCTCAATGTCTCCCCGGAATTTATTAATAATTACACCCTTCACACGCTTTCTCTCCTGCTCCGTCAGCAGCATCATGGTCCCATATAGAGATGCAAATACCCCTCCACGATCAATATCTCCGATTAAAATCACCGGTGCATCGGCGATTTCTGCCATACCCATGTTGACCAGATCCTTATCCCGCAGATTGATTTCAGCCGGACTGCCTGCCCCTTCGATTACAACCATTTCATTGGCGGCAGCAATCTTCTCATAGGTATCCGTTACCATTTGTATTAATTCCGGCTTAAAAGAATGATATTCCACTGCCGACATATTCTTGTATACCTTACCCTTTAAAATTACTTGACATTTCTTATCCGTGGTAGGTTTTAGCAGTATAGGATTCATTAGAACGTCAGGTTCCACACAGGAGGCTTCAGCCTGAACAACCTGTGCCCTCCCCATTTCCAGTCCTTCCGCGGTAATAAAAGAGTTCAAAGCCATGTTTTGCGATTTAAAGGGTGCCACCTTGTATCCATCCTGATGAAATATTCTGCAAAATGCAGCCGTTAGCAGGCTTTTCCCAACTGAAGATGCTGTTCCTTGGAGCATTAAACATTTATTTTTCATTATCCTCACTCCTATCCTTGAATCGTTTGCAGTTATCTACGAAATCCTCTGCCAGCCTACTATCGCTGTAAAAATGTATATGGGCGTATGCACCTAAGGTATTAAACCTCTTTAATCCGCATTTCCATGCATTCTCTTCATTATTTGATTTAGTTACGGTAAAGGAATGAATGCATCCTTGATTATCATCAATTACGGACCGATGAAACTCATGAGCCCGTACTCTGCTGCTCCCATTGGTTATGGTACAGGGCCCTTCAATATCCACATTGACATATCCGAAACGCTGCAGCCGTTTTGTCATCCTTGCCTGGGTATCAAAGACTCCCACCATTTCATATCTGTTTCCTTCCAGTGTGGTAATTGCCTTTGTCAGATACATTAGACCTCCGCATTCTGCATAGGTAGGGAGTCCATTTTCAATGGCCCTTTTAATTTCATATTTAATCGAACTGTTTTGTTCCAGCTCATGGGCAAATACCTCAGGGAAGCCTCCTCCAAAATATAAACCATGGAGCCCTTTAGGAAGCTCTTTATCAATTAAGGGACTGAAGAAAACAAGGTTAGCACCCAATTGCTGCAGTAAATCCAGGTTGTCTTCATAATAAAAATTAAAGGCTTTATCTAAGGCAACTCCCAGATTAATTTTCTTAGGTTTCTTTTCTAGAGGTACAAGTTCATATCCAACCGCCGAAGCATTTTCGGCAATTTCTATTATTTGATCGAGATCTATGGTATATTCCACCATTTCTGCCAGTATTTCTATTTTTTGTCTTAGGTTCTCAATCTCTACTGTGGGAATCAAACCAAGATGTCTGCTTTCAAAATATATATCAGGATTAGCAGAAAGATAGCCGAGGCATTTTATCCCTGTATCCCTCTCTATGGCCACCTTCAGAAGATTGTAATGCCTTTCCCCCGAAACATTATTGATAAGTACCCCTTTTATCTCTACCCCGGGATCATACAGCTTATAGCCTAACACCTGGGCTGCAGCACTGGCTGCCATCCCTTTGCCGTTCAATATCAAAATCACAGGAGCCTTCAGCAGCTTCGATATATGGGCAGTACTTCCCTTTTCCTTTTCACTGCCGCTGCCGTCATATAATCCCATAACACCTTCTATAACAGCTAAGTCCTTTCCCTGAGAATTTCTTAAAAACAGTTCTACAACCATTTGATTTTCCAGCATCCAGCTGTCTAAATTTCTGGATTTATTTCCTGTTATGAAGGTATGAAATGCCGGGTCTATGTAATCGGGTCCCACTTTGAAGGGCTGAATATTTATATCTCTTTTTAGCAAAGCCGCCATAATTCCTGTAGAAATTGTGGTTTTTCCAACGCCGCTCTGTGTTCCCGCCAAAATAAATCTTGGTATATCCATAAAAAACCTTCCTTTACAATAAAATACCCCAACCATCTCTGGTCAGGGCAAAAAAGCAACAGGTATATGCTAGATTCCTTCCCACCCGAAGGTAATACATTCCATAAAAACAGGCAGGTCTCCTGACTCGTGAATCCTTTTACTCTCGACGTCTTCCCTGTGAATACAAGTGACATTTTGCCGATTTCATCCTCACTTACAGTAGCGGGGGCTGTGCCGGTCTCTCACCGGACTTCCCTTTTAAGTCTATGACACCTATTTCTAATTATTAATTTATATACTATCTTATCAAAATTATATGCGGAATTCAACATTTAAATCTCTTGTTTTATTTTACTGGACCTATTTTTTCAGTTAATTTTATCGATGAGCTCATGAATCGTCCTACATGGAACAGCGCCCTTCTTCTCCAGTCTATTTATGATATCACTTCCAACACCTTTTGTGTAATCAAATTGTTGAAATTGTTCATATTGTTTTATAAAAAAAACTTTTTTCCCTTTTTCCAATGCATATTCCACAGCTTGCAGGTTCTTAAGGTTGCCAAAACCCAAGGGAATACCGGATAAGATAATCTTATCACTATTTTCAATGAACTTTAAATTTTTTTGATACATTTCCTCACTGATTCCTACAAAAGGAGCTTCCTCAACCATTTCAATATCAAAAAGCTTACTGATCTCCCAATCGCTGTCACCCACGTTCAGTACTCCAGTCGACAGCTGATATCCCTCTTCCATCAGCTTCTGAATTATGGCGGTTCCCGTTCCTCCGCCACAAACCACATGTATCCTACTATTTTGTATTATCTTTTGTTCACGGGATACCTTTAGCGGGATAATATAAGGCGTACCTGAAAAGGGATTCTTGTTTATGATAATTTCTATTTCATAGGCCTGTTTTATGTTTTCCTGAGTAATCACTTGTTCAGGAGTTCCTTCGGCAATAATCCTGCCTTCCTTTAACAATAATATATATTTACTGAACCTGGCAGCCAAGTTGATATCGTGTAAAACTGCCACCACCGTCAGCCCATCCTCCCGGTTAAGTCTTTCAAGTAATTCCAATATTTCTATCTGGTGCTGAATATCTAAAAAAGCCGTAGGCTCGTCCAACAAAATAATTTTTGGTTCTTGGGTCAGTGCCCTGGCAATAATTACTCTCTGTCTTTCTCCGCCGCTCAGCTCATTTACAAACCTGTCCTTAAGTTTCCATGTATCGGTCAGTTCCATGGTCCTCTTGGCAATCCTATAATCCTCAAGACTCTCAGTTTGAAATCTCCTCAAGTGGGGGCTCCTTCCCATAAGCACAATATCCTGCACGGTAAAACGAAATTCAACTGCGCCTTCTTGGGGTACAACCGCCATATTCCTGGCAATATCTCTGGACGACATGTTCTGAACGTTTTGTTCACCTAATTCTATTACTCCACCGGAAGGCCTCAGCACTGCTGAGATGTTTTTGATTAAAGTGGATTTTCCGGATCCATTGGGACCTATGATACTAATAAAGCTCTTGGGTTTAATGAACAGCGAAATATTTTCTAAAACCGTTTCACTGCCATACTGAAAGCACAGTTCTTTGATATTAATTGAAATTGCCATATCTGTACTCCTTACTATAAAAGACTGTTTTTTTTCCGGCGCAGTAAAAATATAAAGAATGGACCTCCAAATAAAGCTGTAATAATCCCTACGGGTATTTCCATGGGTGCAATTATTATTCGTGCAATTGTATCGGCCATGAGCATAAAAATTCCACCCACAAGGCCAGCTGCAGGTATTAGAATTCTATGGTCGGGACCAACCATCAATCTGACGATATGGGGGATGATCAAACCGACGAAACCAATAATCCCACTTACTGACACGACCATGGCAACAATAAAAGCATTGAGTGCCAATAGAATTTTTTTTATTCTCTCCACTTCAATTCCTAAATGTTGAGCAGATTCTTCACCCAGGAGCATGGCATTTAGATCCTTTGCATAAAAACGGAGTAATCCCCAACCCAGCAATACAGGAATAAAAATCATCTTAACTTGAGTCCAACTCTTTGTTGAAAAGCTCCCTAAGGTCCAGAAAATAATCCTGTGCATATCCCCACTAAAAGCAACCATCATAAATGACATAATAGCAGTCAAAAATTGTCCCACTGCTATTCCTGCCAGCAGCAGAGTTGTAACGGGAACCTTTGCCTTAATTCTGGCCAAATTATATACTAAAAAGGTTGTTCCCAAGGCTCCAAAGAAAGCAAAAATCGAAATACTGCTTATACCCAAAATCGCCCATTGAAGCCTAAGAACAATTCCAATGGTAGCACCCAGTGCAGCTCCCGAAGATATGCCAATAATAAAGGGATCAGCCATGGGGTTTTTCAGCATTCCCTGAAAGGTAACACCTGATATGGAAAGTCCAATACCCACCAATACGGACAGCATGATCCTCGGAAGCCGGACGCTTTGAATGATCACCACATAGTTTTTTTGAACAGCGGATATATCAACAATATCCCCTAATAGTGGAATCTGATGAATCACGATTTTTAAGGATTCCAAGACCTTTATGTTTGCAGTACCCATGGTGGCCGTAACAACTATGGTCATAAATAGGATCAAAAATAGACTGCCGTATATGAACTGCCGTTTTCTTTTTTGAAGTATCAGTGAATCCATGAACTTGCCCCCTGCCAGGTTATATCTAATCACTTCATAATCAGTTTTCAAACAATTCCGGATGAATAGCCCTTGCCATTAGTTCTAATGCTTCAATAACCCGTTGACTGGGTCTGGATAGTAAATTTCCGTCGAGAATTTCTATTCTTCCGTCCTTCACAGCACGGATATTTTCAAAACCCGGTCTGTCCTTTATATCGGTATAGCTTTGCAGTTCCATGTTAAATGTATTCGTAATATAAATCTCCGGATCCTTTTCTATTAAAGATTCCACACTGTACTGAGCGTAGGCTCCCTCTGCATCTTTTGCAATATTTTCTCCGCCTCCTAGGGTAATGATTTCGTCGATGAAGGACCCCTCTCCGGCAGTCCATAGTGCGGAGCTGTATTCAATTTCGTAGAATACCTTAACCTTCGGTGCATCTTTTACTTTAGCTGCAATATCCTGCTGCTTTTCTTTTATATTTGAAATAATCTCTCCTGCTTTTTCCTCAGTGCCGGTGGCTATTCCTATGATCCGGATGGTTTCAAGGGTCTGGCTGATAGATTCCGGAGAAAAGGTTAATAATGTAATATCGGCATCCACCAGCTGCTTTTTTAGCTCATCATTCATACCCCAGTATTGTATTACCATATCAGGCTCCAATTCCAAAACCTTCTCCAGGTCAATACTGAAGGAATCTCCTACTTTTGGCTTATCCTTGACTTCTTCAGGGAAATCGCAGTATTGGGTAACACCTACAACTTTGTCCCCCAGCCCTAAAGCATATAGTATTTCCGTATGACTGGGTGCAAGGGAAATTATCCTTTCCGGATTATGCAGAAGAGTTATATTGCTGCCCGTGCCGTCAGTAATTTCTATGGGATAATTTTGAGTACCTTCCTCAGTCCGGTTATTTTCTATAGGTTCATTATTTTCTATAGGTTCATTATTTTTTACAGAACATCCAAACATTATAGATATCAATATTAACAAAAGTATCGTTATAATCAGCCTGTATCGCATCAAGTTTTTCATCACTTTTCCTCCCTATTCATGCATTCAATGCAGTTAATATGGAAAACCCATCCACAATTTCTATCCTTGTTATACAGCCATGAGTTACCTTATATTTCCAGTAATCCTCCAATCCTCCGCCGATTAGATGGGCCAATATGGCTCGGATACAACCCCCGTGAGTAACCAGCAATATGTTCTTGTCCTGAAACCTATTGATGACCTCATCAACTGCAGCAGTTACCCTACGATACATTTGTTGAAGACTTTCTCCTTGAGGAACCGTATAACCCGTCCAATCTGCTTGCCAATATTTTGATTCCCGGGGATATTGTCCGATTATCTCCTGATAATCCAACCCTTCCCACATGCCGAAATTAATCTCTCTAAGTTCTTTCACAGTAACATGTTCTATGTCATGGAATTCTTTAATAATATCTGCAGTTTTCATTGTTCTGGGTAAATCACTGCTGAAAATAATATGTAGACTTTCATTTTCCAATTTTCTAGCCACCCGCTGTGCATGCCCTAAACCCTTTTCAGTTAACGGGCTGTCCGACCAGCCACAATAAGCGCCCTTTCGATTCATTTCAGTTTCGCCATGTCTTACCAGGATAAGCTGCAATCCCATCACCTGCCAATTAACAATAGTATGGAAAAATAAATTAAATAGACTACTTCAGAAATCTCACACAAAGCCCCTAGGGTATCTCCTGTCATTCCGTCAATTATATTCGTGATGTGTTTGGTATAGTACAGACTGAAAATAAACACAATGGGGAGATATGCCAGTGCCCATATATATATCAAGGAAAATATGCAGCACCATAATACCGAAATGATCACATGCCCGTTGTGAATCTTGCCAATAAAGATATTTCCCAATCCATTTTCCCTGGCATATCTGGAAAATCTTGAAGCAAATATGATACTGAGCCTAGAGAAAACCGGCATGAGGAGCAGTATTGGATAGCTATCAGGAAATGGAGCATTGTATATCAGTGCTATCTTAAGCAGTACGGTAAACAATATGGCCAAGGCCCCGTTTGTCCCCAATCTGCTGTCTTTCATGATTTCCAAAACTCTTTCCTTTTGACGGTTGCTGTATACACCATCGAAAGTATCACCTAAACCATCCAGGTGAAGTCCTCCGGTAATAAACGCTTCAGCGGAGACTGCAGCCACCGATGCAAGAAATTTCCCTCCCAGCAAATACCCTATATAATATATGGATACAACAAACATCCCGATAAGTAAGCCCACCATTGGGAAGAAAACAATTCCATCTCGAAATTCTTTATCATCTATACGACTTGATACAGGCACAGGTATTCTCGTCAAAAATTGGATCATTAATAATAGTTTTTGCATGTCTTAACCCTTCTTATCTTAATTAATATCTTTACCTAATCTGATACAACTTCTATTTTATTTTCATAGGTATTCCGGAAACAGTAAATATTACTTCATCAGCCTCTTTTGCTATTATCTGATTCACTCTTCCTGCTATATCCCGAAATATTCTTGCCAGTCTATTCTCGGGTACGATCCCCATTCCCACCTCATTGGTAACAGCAATAAGCCATAGGTTATGTTCTCTTATACATTTCATGAGCTGCCGGAATTGTTTTTGAATATCCCCTTCTATCTTGTTAATCTGTTCATAACTCATTGTATCCCAACAGTCTTTCTCCTCATCAAGCATCAAATTTGTAATCATTATTGTCACACAGTCCAACAGTATGGTACCGTGGTTCTTTGTAATGTTTTCAATACTTTTATGTAAATCCTTGTATCCTTCAATCGTAGTCCATTCTTTCGTTCGGGATTCCTGATGCTTTTTTATTCGATCACGCATTCCCCCATCAAAGGGTATGGCCGTAGCCAAATATGCCACCGGATGTGTTGATGTCCTTGCCAGGCATTCCGCATAACTACTTTTGCCGCTCCTGGCACCTCCTGTTACTATGGTAATTTTTCCACTCAAAATATCACTCCTGTTCCTCATAAAAAAAAGCGACTACGTCGCTTTAATTGACTGTTATTGATTGACAGTTGACGGTTGATATAACACAAGGTAGTTTTCTTTATAACAAATTTTATCACGTTTTACCAGGAGACGTCAATCATAACAAAAGCTACTGAATCTTCATCCGGTAGTTTTTCCCCTTCACTGGTCGCTGCTGACGAAACTTTATTTTTCTTCCCGAACTGGATTTTGCCTGGATATCCAATGTTTCATTTTCTTCAGGCTCATAATCCAAATATAATTGTTTGTTTCCCACGTTATGAATCACAATCCATTTCAACATATCGCTGAATTCTTGAATGAATACATTATTAACATTTTTTGTACTATCATACATAAGTTTTGTTCCTTCGTCCGTTTGCATATGAATGCTGACCTTTCCCTTCCCATTCATCAATATGCTTACATGCTCCTCTTCCTTCCCAGTATAACTATCAACAATACTGCCATCATTGACGGTTTCCTCCATAATTCCCAATTTACTCTTAATGGCAAAAGAACACTTTTTCATGATATCCGTATGATCTGCATGAAAAATATAGGTATCCCCCTCTATGGCGGTAGCACTTCGGAATGAAACCGTTCCATCTCCTTCACTGGTTTTTATAACGGAGACAATTTTGCTGTCTTCATTATCATCTGATTTATTAATCTGGAACTTTTCATTAGTTTCAATATTTTTTCCTACTATTAAAGTGACCCTTATTCTTCTTTGTTTAAGCAAATCCTTGTTTTGGTTCAAATTATCCAAAAAACTATTTTTGTAATCTAGCTCTTCATAAGGTATATAATGCAGTTTTTTTTCCTGATCAAAATAATAAATGTATTCGCCATAATCCCGGTTAGGCAGTAAATCCTTTGCTCCCTTAAGAAGATTATGAACAGTATCAATATCATTATCGTATCCATGAAGTCTTGTTAATATCCATAAATAGCCTTCCATTAGAGTTGCAAATGCTTCAGATTCAATATTTTTCTTAGACAGCAGCTTACCCTCAGTCCAAATGCTGTAGGCATTAGCTGCCCCTGTGTGAGGAGTGGCAATAAAAATCATCTGGTCAACATCATAATTATAATTCTTGCTTTGTACATAAGTCCTTGAAACTAGACCTCCCATGCTGTGACATATGATATCGACTTTTTTGCTTTTATTTTTTCTTTTCGCATGCTCAATAACCGGCTTTAGATACTTTTCCATGCTGTAGCTGCATTCTTTTCTCCAATCATAAAATGCAATAAATAGATTTTCTTCTAATACATACCCCATTTCCACCAGTTTTTTAATAAATGGCTCATATATGGAAGCTGCCATCCCAAAACTCCATTTTCCTGTACCCGGAATAATATCATCTCCCATGGAACCGTATAGGCCTGGTACAAATACGATAGAATTCTTTTTATTTATAGTATGACTCCGCCTCATTACACTGAGCAAACCAAGGGCTTTAATGACGTCCACCATTTTACTCGCTTTCTCCTTTCAATTTATAAAATAAAAAAGCTGCTACTTTTCAGTAACAACTTTTCCTTTGTAAACGATCCTTCCTTCCAGTTCCAACAATCTTTTCTTCATATCTAATCCACCACCGTAGCCTATCAAATCTCCATTATGTCCAATAACTCTATGACAGGGCATGATGATAGG
>Ga0209347_1004498_pt1 | contig 14423 bp, 14 predicted proteins | sample AutmiccommuBRH23_FD_187382 | JGI IMG/M metagenome (GOLD analysis project Ga0209347, IMG submission 187382) | Deep subsurface microbial communities from Mt. Terri, Switzerland - Autotrophic microbial communities BRH/23 (SPAdes) (version 2) | ecosystem: Environmental > Aquatic > Deep subsurface >... | reverse complement strand
CACTACCCGCCCGCCAAACGCCCCCGCCAAACGCCCCCGCCGCACTACCCGCCCGCCAAACGCCCCCGCCAAACGCCCCCGCCGCACTACCCGCCCGCCCGACGCTGCGAACCAATCTCGCGGCGACACGCCGAGTGAGGCGCGAGCTGGCGTTGACTGGCCGGGGTGTCGCGCGTCGGGGTGGTTCGTACCGTCCGTGACCGCGCTTCCGAACCGGGGCTCGCGGGGCCGACGGGCGGGTGGGGTTGCGCCTCGGTGGACAGGACATCGGCAGGGGGACTTGTGGTCCCCCTGCCGATGGAGATCCCCACGATCTCTTTCGCGACGGCCCGGAGGCCGCCACGTCTTATGCGTGAACGAGCAAGGTGGCTGGCCCGTTCACCAAATCCAATTCGGGCAACGACGTTTGCATCGTGAGCATGCCACCGTCGAAGTTTGCCGAGTCGAAGCCCTCTTGGTCGAGGATGCGGTGCGCCAGGTACGAGCGGAAGCCCGTCTCGCAGTGGACGCGTACGGGGCGGCCGTCCGCCAACTTGCGGATGAGGTTGAGGTTTTCCCGGATCTGATCGTGCGGAATGTGCACGGCCTCAGGAAGGTGTCCACGCTCGACCTCGCCAGCTGAGCGCACGTCCAGGATGAGTGCATTCTCGCGAGCCCACTCCACGTCTTCCGCGTGCCACAACTTCAGGTGGCCGGACACGTAGTTCTGCATCATGAATCCCAGCATGTTGACCGGGTCTTTCGCGGAGCCGAAAGGCGGCGCGTAGGCGAGTTCAAGCTCGGCGAGGTCGTCGGCGCCAAAGCCTGCGCGTAGCGCCGTTGCGAGCACGTCGATGCGCTTGTCGACTCCCTCGCGGCCCACGCCCTGAGCACCAAGCAGCGTGCCGTCCGGCGCGAACGTCGCCATCAGGTGCAGTTGCTGTGAGCCGGGGTAGTAGCCCGCGTGGTTGAGGTGATGGGTGTGGTGGACCACGTAGTCCATGCCAGCCTGGTCGAGCATGCGGGGGCTCGCGCCGGTGACGGCCGCCGTCAGTCCGAACACGCGGACGATCGCGGTGCCGAGCACCGGCTTCGCGTCCTTGGCCACTCCGTAGATCGATTCGGCCGCGCGGCGACCCTGGCGGTTGGCCGGGCCGGCCAACGGCACGGGTGCGACGACACCGGTGACTCCGTGGCGGACCGCGATGGCGTCGCCGACGGCCCAGATGTGCGGGTCGGCGGTGCGCTGCTGCGAGTCCACAATGATCGCGCCGCGATCGTCGACCTCGAGGCCGGCGGCGGACGCCAACTGCGAATGGGGGCGAACGCCCACGGAGACCACCACGAGGTCCACGTTTGCGGCAGCGCCGTTGGTCAGGGTGACGGTCACTCCGCGTTCTGCGGGTGCGATCGCGGACGCGCCGACGCCGGTGAGGACGTCAACGCCGTTGGCAATGAGTTCGAGTTCTACGAGGCGTGCCAACTCGGGGGAGAGCGGGGGGAGCACCTGGGGAGCGAGTTCGACGAGCGCGACGTCGAGTCCGCGCTCGCGGAGAGCCTCGGCCGTCTCGAGACCGATGAAGCCGGCCCCGAGCACCACGGCGCTGCGCGCGTCGGACACTCGTTCGGCCAGCGCGATCGCGTCGTCGACGGTGCGCAAGTGGGTGACCTGGGGAAGGTCGACGCCGGGGATGGGGGGCATGAACGCGGTGGCGCCAGGTGACAGGACGAGGGCGTCATACGCCACCTTCTGCTCACCTTGTGGGCCCACGACCGTCACGGTCTGGGCTGCGCGGTCGATGTGGGTGACCTCGGTGTTGGGGCGCACGTCGAGGCCGAGCGAGGACCGCAGCGTCTCGGGCGTGTGCAACAGCAACGCCTCCTCGGAGGTGATCTCGCCGCCCACGTGATACGGCAGTCCACAGTTGGCGAAGGACACGTAGGGGCCCTTTTCGAACACGATGATCTCGGCGGTCTCATCGAGGCGACGGGCGCGGGCTGCGGCGGACATTCCTCCGGCAACTCCGCCCACGATGACGATGCGCATGGGTTCTCCCTGGGTGATCGATGCCGGGCTTGGTGGGGTGCCGTCGGCGACTTCTCCCAAGATAACACATACCCCAGGGGGTATAATTCCCAAAGGTCCCGCGTTAGTCTCTGACAGTGACCCAGTTCCAGCGTGCCTCGTGGCTCGCCGTCTTGCTAGTGACCTTGGTCGCGTTTGGCCTGATCATTCCCCGTTTGCCAGCGTGGGGCGACAAATCGACGACGCTCACCGCCGACACGGAGGTGGGTATGGCGACGGCCGTTGTGACCATTCCCGCTGGTTGGGATCTGGATATCGCAGCTTCGTCGCAGCAGATACCGGTGGCGTCCCGCGACGGCGTCGAGGTCACCACCACGGACGCCGTGTGGCTCGGCGAGACCTCCGACCTGCTCGGCAACGTCGCTGACTTGCTCTTCGACGGCGACGCCGTGATCCCTGGCGACGCCGTGATCCCTGCCGTTGCCGCGAAGGCCGATGCTTCGGCAGACGGCGCCTCCTCGCTTGAGGTGTGGCGACTGACCCCCAGTGAGGCGGCGGGCCAAGACGCCCCGGTCAGGGTCGACGTCATCCGCGACGGTCAGGGCGTGGTGTTGGTCGTCGCGCGCGGTGCCGCCTCCGACGTGAACGCGCAGTCCGACGCCATCGACGCGATCACCGCTTCTGTGGAACTCGACCTCCCAGGACTTGATGTGCAGGCCAGCACATGAGGGAGCTGACACGCACTCGCTTCGCGCTGAACTGGCGGGCCCCGCGTCGCGCCGGGTGGTGGGTGCTGATCGTCGCATCGGCCGTGGGCGCCTACGGGGTGTGGCAGGGCCTCGCGCCCGGCTGGCGGGACTTCCCGACCGTGGGCGTGACCGCGCTCGTGCTCACCGTCCCCCTCGCCGTCGCGTGGTGGTGGCTGCTCCGCCTACCCCAACTGTGGGCCCGCATTGCTTCGTCGGGCGCCATCGCGGCAATTGCCTGGGGGGCTTTGGTGGCCACAGGCGTGTACGCACTGCAATCCAACGCGGCGCTCATCACCGTGATCGGCCAGCGCGCGAGCATCGACACCGCTCAAGCATGGGGACCCGCGCTGATCGCGCCCCTCACCGAAGAGACCGGCAAGGCTATGGGCATCGGGGTCGTGCTCCTGGCCGTCGGTCAGAAGCTCCGGACACCGATGGACGCGGCACTGCTGGGGGCGTTTGCGGGACTGGGCTTCACCCTCACCGAGGACGTGTTGTACGCGTTCAACATCGCCTATGTGAACCTGGGGGAGAACGAGCTTGTCTCCACGACGCTGATCTACTTCCTCCGCGCCGTCGTGTTCGGAGCGGTGTCGCACGCCGCGTTCGCCGCATTCGTGGGGGCGGGTCTCGGCTTCCTCATGGTGGGAAGAGGCCGCTGGCGGGTGGCGCTTGGCGTCACGCTCATCGCCCTTGGTCCCGTGCTCCACGGACTGTGGAACTCGCCGTGGCTCGCGCCGCTGTGGCTCGCGCCGCTGTGGCTGCGCGGCGTGTACCTGGTGGTGGTGCCGCTGATCGTGTGGGAGGTGCTGCACGTGGTTCGACGCAGCGAGTACGTGTGGTTTCGGCAGGTGCTGTCGACGCCGGGGGCGCTCGGCGCCGTTCCCCCCGCCTATCTTGATGCCGTCCGTCCCACCTGGTGGCAGCGCCGCAAGTACAGGGAGTCGGTCGCGAAGACGTACGGGCGCGCCGCGATTGCCTCTCAGCGTGCGGTGGAGGCGGATCTCACCGATCTCGCCGACGCGGTGGACATGGGAGACGAGGCGGCAGCGGCCGCGTTGCGTGCGCGGCTCGAAGCCCGGTTGGTGCCCCCCGCGTAAGACCTGTCCTAGGACAGGGACATGAACATCTTCTCGAGGCGCTCGCGGGCGTCGGTCTCGTCTTCTTCCGAACGGATGCACTGCTGCAGGCCAGCGGCGATCATGGTGAATCCCGCGCGGTCGATGGCCTTGGAGACGGCGGCCAGCTGCGTGACGATGTCCCCGCAATCGCGACCCTGATCGATCATGTTCAGCACTCCGGCCAACTGACCCTGAGCCCGACGCAAGCGCTTGATCACCGGGTCGAGGTCGTCGGGCTGCAAGTGAACAGCGGACATGATGCCTCCCTCGTGGCGAAGTGCGGATGCACCTCGTCCTCGCCAAGGATACCCCCACCCGTACCCCGTGCGGAAGGCCCTGCGTCCCGGATCTCTCTGAGCACCGCGCGCACGCCACAATGGGAACATGATGCCCGAAGACTTGCCCCAAGATCGCGGACTCGACCCGGCGTGGCTGTCCGCCACGGTGGCCGCGGCGCTCGACGAGGACCTGGGCGGCAGGCCCGGACGCGACGTCACCACGCAGGTGACCATCTCGTCAGCGGTGCACGTGACAGGTGACGTGGTGGTGCGGGACGACGGAGTCCTCGCCGGCATCGACATCGTCGCGGAGGTCGTGTCTCAGGTCGCGCAGCGGCTCGGCCTGGACACGCCAACGGTCCGGCGCCTCGCCGCGGATGGCGACCGCATTGCGGCAGGCACTGCCGTGGCGCGTATCGAGGGCGCGGGCCACGTGGTGCTGATTGCCGAGCGGACCCTGCTGAACCTCATGTCGCGAGCCTCGGGCGTCGCGACGCACACCCGCCGGTGGGCGGATGCGCTCAAGGGCACCGGGGCCCGAGTCCTCGATACCCGCAAGACCACGCCGTTGCTGCGAGAACTCGACAAGTACGCGGTCAGGTGTGGCGGGGGAGTCAACAAGCGCTTTGGCCTCTACGACTGCGCGATGGTGAAGGACAACCACATCGTCGCCGCCGGGTCGGTGGCAGGCGCTGTCGACGCGATCCGCAAGACCTTCCCGGACGTGCCGATCCAGGTCGAGGTCGAGTCGGAGCAGCAGGCCCTCGAGGCGCTCGCAGCGGGCGTCACCTTCCTGATGCTCGACAACATGGTGCCAGCCGATATGCGACTGCTCGTCGCACGGATTCGGGGGCTCGCGGACCGCTACGGCATCATTCAGCTTGAGGCGACGGGCGGACTCACGCTGGACAGCGCGGCGGACGTGGGAGCCACCGGGGTCGACTTCATGTCGGTAGGCGCACTCACCCACAGTTCCCCGATTCTCGACATCGCTCTCGACCTCCGTTGAACTTCATAGGCCGATGCTCGCGTCGGCTCCCGCGCATCCCGGTACCCTTGAGCCCGTGACTGAGCAGCCGATGGCAGACGAACTTCCCGAGCAGATGCGCGTGCGCCGCGCCAAGCGAGACCGCATCCTCGACGGCGGGGGCCAGGCCTACCCCGTTTCCGTACCGGTGACGCACGAGATTGCGTCGGTGCGCTCCGCCTACGAGTCGCTTGAGGACGGCGTCGAGACTCAAGACGTCGTCGCGGTGGCCGGCCGGGTGGTGTTTGTGCGCAACACTGGCAAGCTGTGTTTCGCCGCCGTGCAGGATGGCGAAGGCAACCGGCTGCAGATCATGCTCAGCCTGGCGGAGGTGGGCGAGGAGGCTCTCGCGGCATTCAAGGCCGATGTCGACCTGGGAGACCACCTCTTTGCCAAGGGGCGTGCGGGCAAGTCCCGCCGCGGCGAGGTCAGCATCTTCGCGACCGAGTGGGCGCTCGCGGCGAAGTCCCTACGGCCGTTGCCCGTCTTGCACAAGGACCTGGCGGAGGACACCCGCGTGCGCCAGCGCTACGTCGACCTCATCGTCCGTCCCTTAGCGCGCGAGACCGCGCGAAATCGCTCCCACCTCATGAGGTCGCTCCGTGAATCGCTGCACGGCCGCGGGTTCATTGAAATCGAGACGCCGATGCTCCAAACACAGCATGGCGGCGCGGCCGCACGACCCTTTGTCACGCACATGAATGCTTTCGACATCGAGTTGTATATGCGCATTGCGCCGGAGTTGTTCCTCAAGCGCGCGGTTGTCGGAGGCATCGAGAAGGTCTTCGAGATCAATCGCAATTTCCGGAACGAGGGCGCAGACTCCTCGCACTCGCCGGAGTTCTCGATGCTGGAGGCGTACGAGGCATATGGCGATTACTCCACCATGGCAACGCTGACGCAGAGTCTGGTGCAGACGGCCGCCACGGACATCTTTGGCTCCACCACGGTGATGCACGCCAACGGAGAGGAATACGATCTGGGCGGCGAATGGCCCTCGATCACTCTCTATGGCTCCCTGTCGGAAGCCGTGGGTCGGGAGATCACTCCTCACACGTCGGTCGCGGACTTGCTGAAGCTGTGCGATTCCGCTGACCTATCGGTCGACCCCAAGCAAGCGAACCACGGCAAGCTGGTGGAGGAACTGTGGGAGCACCACGTCGGCAACGCCCTCACGGCGCCCACCTTCGTGAGGGACTTCCCCGTCGAAACGAGTCCCCTGACGCGCGATCACCGCACCACGGAGGGTCTCGTGGAGAAATGGGATCTGTACGTGAGCGGCTTTGAATTGGCGACCGCCTACTCCGAGTTGGTTGACCCCGTGATTCAGCGCGAGCGCTTCGAGCAGCAGGGGCGCATGGCCGCGTTGGGCGATGCCGAGGCAATGCGGCTGGACGAGGATTTCCTCACGGCGATGGAGCACGGCATGCCGCCCGCAGGGGGCCTGGGGATGGGAATCGATCGGCTGCTGATGGCCCTCACCGGACTCGGGATTCGCGAGACCATCCTGTTTCCGTTGGTCAAGCCCGAGGAGCGCTGATGAGCCTTTCGGTTCTCGCCATGGGGATTCTCCCTTCGCTCGGCGTCGGAGGCCTGTTCTTCTTCATCATGCGCGGGATCATTCGCGCGGACCGCCGTGAGCGGGAGGCGATTGCGGAGATGGATCGCGAAGAGGTGCAGCGTGCTCGGCGACTGACGGCGGAGCACGGCGACCAGCCCACAGAATAGTCCGTCCCTGGCGTTGCGGGTTTCTGTTGCGGCGATTTCTCGCGGCCATTGTTGACGAATCCGGCACGAATGCGGTGAATTGTTTTGGCGATCAGCGCGCGGTGTCCTATTGTGTGAAAATAGGGGCTGCTACTAAGAAAGGAAATGCCATGGCACAGAGGGTTCAAGTGGTACTCGTTGACGATCTTGACAACGGTCCCGCAGATGAGACGGTCAAGTTCGCGATAGAGGGCGTGCAGTACGAAATCGACCTTTCCACCGCACACGCCGCGGAAATGCGCGCAGCACTCGCGCCATGGATTCACGCTGCCCGAAAGCTATCAGGGCGTTCCTCCGCCAAAGCGCGCTCGGGCTCGGACGTCAGCAAGGTGCGGGCGTGGGCAAAAGCGAACGGGTACGACGTATCGGAACGGGGCCGCATTTCGGGCACGGTGCGTTCCGCGTACGACGCCGTTCACTAGGTCGCCTGACGGCGCACCGCAGTACCGCTCATGCCCACACTGTGCTCGTGACGGCACTGTGCTCGTGACGCGATCGCGCGCGTGGCAGTCTGGGGTCATGACCACATTCTTTGTCGGCACTTATCCGCCGGAAGGCCTTGGCACGCCGGTGGGCCGCGGCGAGGGAGTCTGGCGCGTGAACGTCGACGTCGTCGGTGTCGTGACAATGTCGCAGATCACCACCGAACCCGCTCCCTCCTTTGTCGTGGCACACCCGCGACGGGCCTTGCTGTACGCGGTCGAGGAGGCGGATCCCACGTCGCTCGTCGTGTGGGATGTTTCCGAGTTGCCGCGCGAGGTCGCGCGCGTCAACCTGGGTGGCGCTTACGGTTGCCACGCGGTGATGGCCCCCGATGGGGCCACGATCTACGTGTCCCACTACGGCACCGGCGAGGTCAGTGTGATTCCGCTCGCGCTCGACGGGACGCCACAGTCCACCACGCCCGCACAGACGATCTCCCACATGGGTTCGGGGCCGCGGCTCGACCGCCAAGAGGGTCCTCACGCGCATTCGGCAGCCTTCGCGCCAGGTGGGCGTCACCTGGTGGTCGCCGACCTCGGGACCGACGAGTTGAGGGTGTACGCCGTAGGCAAGGACGGCCTGCTCGATGAAGCCGGGATCGCCGCGCCGCTTCCTCCCGGCTCGGGGCCCCGGCACCTGGCCGTTCGCGGCGACCTCCTCTACGTCGTGTGTGAACTCGATCATCGGCTGCGCACCCTCCGGTGGGACCGCGTGTCCACCACCGCCGAGGTGATTGCTGAGCAGCCCATCACCTTGGCGCCGCAACGCACCGGTGACGCCGTCTACGGCGCCCATGTCGACCTCGTACACCGCGCCGCGGGCGACATCTTGCTGGTGTCGGTCAGGGGCGCCGATGTGATCTCCGTCTTCGACGTCGCGCCGGAGGGCGAACTGACGTACCGCGCGGCGTTCGACGCGGGTTACTGGCCGCGCCACTTCGCCGTGGTGGGAGATCACCTGGTGGTGGGCGCGGAGAGGGGTCATGAGGTCCGCGCGTATGCGCTCGCGGACGTGGTGGCGCTGCCGCCCGAGACGGAGTCCGGCGCGGTCGCGTCGTTGCAGTACCTCTCCGCGAAGGTCACCAGCCCGGCCTGCATCGTCCCCGCCTAGGCGGCCGCGCGCGCCTCGAAATGACGGCCCGCCGGGACGTTGGCCGCGAGCAGGTTGCCCGATAATGCGACAGGATGGACCCATGACTTACACACTCATCCTGCTCCGCCACGGCGAGAGCGATTGGAACGCAAAGAACCTGTTCACCGGCTGGGTCGATGTGCCCCTTAACGACAAGGGCTGGGGCGAGGCGGTGCGCGGCGGCGAGCTGCTCAAGGCCGAGGACGTGCTCCCCGACGTCGTCCACACCTCTCTGCTGCGCCGCGCCATCATGACCGCCAACCTGGCTTTGGACTCGGCCGACCGGCACTGGATCCCCGTGAAGCGCGACTGGCGCCTCAACGAGCGCCACTACGGCGACCTCCAGGGCAAGAACAAGGCGGAAACCCTTGAGCAGTACGGCGAAGAGAAGTTCATGACCTGGCGCCGCTCGTACGACGTGCCGCCGCCCGTGATCTCCGCCGACAATGAGTTCTCCCAAGAGGGCGACCCTCGCTATGCGGGCGAGCCGATCCCCAAGACCGAATGCCTGAAGGACGTCTTGGAGCGCGCGTTGCCGTACTGGGAGTCGGCGATTGTGCCCGACCTCAAGAGCGGCAAGACGGTCATGGTGGCCGCGCACGGAAACTCGTTGCGCGCCATCATCAAGTACCTCGATGGCGTGAGCGACGACGACATCGTGGGCGTGAATGTCCCCACCGGCATCCCGCTGGTCTATCACTTGGACGAGAACCTCAAGCCCACCAACCCCGGTGGCACCTACCTCGACCCCGACGCCGCGGCGGAGGCCATCAAGGCTGTAGCCAACCAAGGCAAGAAGAAGTAGCCTAGAAGTACGCAGACGTTCGGTCGACCTCTCATTGTCGGCCGACAAAGCGAAGGGCCCCGCCTCACGGCGGGGCCCTTCGTCTTTGTACTGACAGGTGCTTTAGATGCGCGCGCTTTCGCCGGTGTGGTCGCCCGTCACCAAGTAGACGATTCTGCGCGAGATCCCCACGGCGTGGTCGCCGAACCGCTCAAAGTACCGGGCGAGTAGCGAGATGTTGAGGATCTCCGCTGGGGTCGCCTCGAAGCCGTCGGCGAGCACGCGCTTGTACGCCTCCGCGTGCAACTGGTCCAGGGCGTCGTCGTCGCTCACGATGCGCGCCGCCACGTTGAGGTCACGGCCCTCGATGAGTTCGGCGATCTCTTCCGCGGCCTTCTTTGCGGCTTCGACCATTCCGGCCAGCAGGTCGGAGTGCGAGTCGGGGACGGCACTGTCGGGATATGCCCGGCGCGCGTCTTCGGCGATGTGCTGGGCCAGGTCGCCCATGCGCTCGAGTGCTGCGGAGATGCGCAGGCTCACGATGATGGTGCGCAGGTCCAAGCCCACGGGCTGCTGCTGGGCGATCAGCAGGACGCACCGTTCGTCGACGGTTCCTTCAATGTCGTCGAGTTTGGCGTCGTCGGCAATGACTTGTTGCGCCAGTTCCACGTTCTTGGTCAGCAGTGCCTCGCCGGCGCGCTCGATGGCGGTGGACACGTGCCGAGCCATGGCTGCGAGATCGTCGGCAAGTTCCGACATCTCGGCGGTAAACAGCGTGCGCATGGTTCTCCCTTGGTATTGCGGATCGTTCCTAGTGTGGCACTGACGGCGGCTCCGGAGGCAGAAGTGACCCGTGGGCGTGGTGAACAATCGGTGACGACCGTGAACATTCGGTAAAGGGCTCATCGCCCGGCGGCTCGGGCTTTCACGGAGCGTTCTCGCGGGACACGGCCGAGGCGGTTCATGCCTTGCCTTGACCTGTCGGTCTCGCTGGCCCCGCGCGCTGCACCGACTACGCGCTCACCCCTGGCACCGTCGGAAGCTGGGTACGGGCGCCGTCGCAGCATCCCGCCGCGCAGAACTCCGCCCAGCGCGTGCCGGCGGCCAGGTCACGGCCGGCGGCCAGATGGGCCTGCACGAGGTCGGCAAGTCCGGCGACGAACGTCGGGTGGGTCCCGACCGTGGGCACGCGGACCAGGTCTATGCCCAGTTCGCCCGCAGTGCGGGTGGCATCGGTGTCCAGGTCCCACAGCACCTCGATGTGGTCCGAGACGAAGCCGATGGGTACCACCACCGCGGTTCGGGTCCCGTCCCGCGCTTCCTCGCGCAGGGCGTCGTTGATGTCCGGCTCGAGCCACGGCACGCGCGGCGAGCCGGAGCGGGACTGGTAGACCAGGCGCCAGGGCAACGGCTCCTCGCCAGCGGCTGCGGCAACGCCACCGATCACGGCGTTCGCCACCTCCCGGTGCTGCGCCGAGTAGAGGTCGATCTCGCCCGGCTCCGCGCCCAGTCCGGAGACGCTCGCATCTGCCGACGGGATGGAGTGCGTGGTGAACAGCACCCGCAGACCCTCACGTTCGCGGCCGGACACCGCTGCGGCGAGCAGCTCGACCGTCGTCTCGACGAACCCCGCCCGGTCGTACGCGGGCCGCACCTTGGCCACCTGCATCCGGTCCCCGAGCCCCGTGCGGCTCAGTGCACCGGCGAGGTCCTCGCGGTACTGCCGGCACGACGAGTAGGAGGAGTACTGGCTGGTGGCGAATGCCAGCACGCGCCGGCAGCCGGCCGTGTCGAGCTCGCGCAACGCCTCATCGATGAACGGCGGCGAGTTGCGGTTACCGAGCACGAGGGGAATCATGACGCCGCGTCGGCTGAGCTCGGCGCGCAGGGCGGCAAGCAGGGTTCGGTTCTGGTCGTTGATCGGGCTGCGGCCACCCATTCGCAGGTAGTGCTGGTGAACGGCCTCGAGCCGGTCGCGCGGGATGCCCCTCCCGGCGGTCACGCGCTCGAGGAACGGCATGATCTCGTCCGGGCCCTCCGGTCCGCCGAAGGAGGCGAGAAGCACGGCGTCGTACCCGCTGGTCTCGCCGGTGGTCATCGGACGTTGGCTAGCGGACATGAGAGGAGCTCCTCAGGAGGTGGCGGGTCGGGCAACAAGGAGGGCGGCCAGCTCGCCGCCGACCTTTCTGCCGTCGGCCAGACAGTCGGGTACGCCCACCCCGTGCAGCGCCGAACCGGCGACACGCAACTGAGGGGTGGCGGTGAGCGCCTCGGCGACAGCGCGCACCCGGTCCAGGTGACCAACGGTGTAGGTGGGCATCGCATCTTGCCAGCGGACCAGGTGCCGCAGGAACGGCGCGGAGCGCGCTCCGAGCACTTGCGAGACGTAGGCACTCACGGTGTCGAGCAGGGCGTCGTCGGGAAGTAGCGATGCGGCGCCAACTCTGCCGGGCACGAACGCACGGATGAGGACCATCCCCTCGGGCGCACGGCCCGGCCACTTGTTGGAGGCGATGGTGATGCCGGTGATCGGCGCCGGCTCGGGACCTGCCTCGAGGTAGCCATGGCCGGCCGGTGGCGTGACGAAGGCATCGGCGTGGAAGCCGAGGTGGACTGTTGCCGTCGAACCGTGCGGGATGGCGCGCAGGGCCGCGGCCGCCGCGGGCGCGACGTCGTTGAGCAGCGCTGCGGAGCATGCGCCCCCGCCAGCGAACACCACCCCAGCGGCTTCGTGGCGGGTGCCATCCGCGAGAGTGACGACAGCACCGGCCCCGTCCACCTCCAGCCCCACGGCGCGCGCGCCCGTTCGCAGGTCGGCATTCCGCTCCCGGAGGCCCTTGACGAGGCCATCCACCAGCGAGCCCATGCCCGCCCCCATCGACCGAAAGGGTGAGGCGTCGGGGGAGGCAGGCTGCGGGGCTGACCTGCCCTGCGCCAACGACGCGACAATCAGGCTGCGCCGCTGCGCCTCATGGGTTCGCAGCACGGGCAGGACGGCGTCGACGCTCAGCTCGTCGACTGTCGCCCCGTAGATCCCACCGACGAGCGGATCGGCGAAGCGAGCGACCACTCCGTGTCCGAGCCTGCGCCGCAACAGGGCCCCGATCGACATGTCCTGCGGACCGAGCACTCGCGGTAGCACGAGGTCCAGGGTTGCGCGCAGTTTTTGCGGCCAGCTGAGGATCCGAGTCCTGGCGAACGGGATGAGCCGGGTGGGCAGAACCATCCCCATCCCGGCGGGGATCGGTTCCATGCGGCCGTGCACGCGCAGGTGCACCAGGCGAGGAGGCACAGCGGAGACGACGTCGTCCGCCATGCCCAGGTCCGCTGCCATCTGCACCGCACCGGGCCGGTAACTGACGAAAGAGTCAGGGCCGTGCTCAATGAGGAACCCGTCGACCGTCTCCGAGTGCACCTTCCCCCCGAAACGATCGGACGCCTCGACGAGGAGCACGCGATGTCCAGCGTTCGTCAACTCCCATGCGGCGCCGAGCCCGGTGATGCCGCCGCCGACGACGACGACCTGTGCCGCCATTACGCGCCGCTCGCCACCGACATCGCGTCGGTGCGGTCCGTGTCGCGCGGCTCGTACGGGCACAGGGGGTCAGACTCGAGGGGATCACCCGTCCATGCCAGGGCGCGCGCCCGTGAACCGCCGCACCACCGTGCGTAGGGGCACCGGCCGCACCGGCCCTTGTACTGGGTGACGTCTCGCAGGGCGACCAAGTCGGGGTGGTGACGGTAGATTTCCACGATGTTGTCCGCCGGAACGGTGCCGAGCGGAAGCGGCATGAAGCCCGAGGGCTGCACGACGCCGTCGTGCGCGATGAATACGATCCCGTTGCCGTCGCGGATGCCGAAGCCGCGGCCGATCGGGCTGGCCTCGATTTGCTCCTCGCTCAGACCTTCACGCCTCATTTCTTGCACTGCGACGCGGCGGTGCTGCATCGCTTCGACGGTCTTGACCTGGAAGGGCGAGTCGATGTTGATCTTCTGCAGCCAGTGCATGACGCGTTCGGCCGCTCCCGCGCTGAGCTCCTCGAGTTGCGTGCCCCGGCCCACCGAAATGAGGAAGAACAAGCTCCAACGAGTCAGCGTGTGCTGGCGCAGCAACTCGTAGACGGCGGGCAGGTCGTCGACGGTCTGGGCGGCGACGAGGGTGTTGACCTGGACCGGGATGCCGAGCGCCGCCGCATCCTCCAGTGCCTGGATGGTGGCGTCGAAGGTGCCCGAGACCCCGCGCACGCCGTCGTGGTGCATCGCGTCGGAGCCGTCGAGACTCAGTGAGATCGCTTGCACACCGGCGTCACGGACCTCGGCCAGGCGCGCGCGCGTGAGGAGCGGAGTCACGGCTGGCGCGAGCGACACCCCAATCCTGCGGGTGCCGGCCTCGGCGATGAGCACGTCCAGGTCGCCGCGGCGAAGCGGGTCGCCTCCGGTGAAGACGATGTGCGGTAGCGGCGAGCCGAATCCCGCAATCGAGTCCAGGACTGACAACGCCTGCGCGGTGCTGAGCTCGCCGGGCCCAGGGTCCGGCATGGCTGTCGCCCTGCAGTGCTGGCAGGCGAGGCCGCACGCGGTGGTGACCTCCCAGTAGATAATCATGGGGGCGCGGGCATAGACCCACCCCTCGGGTCGAACTGCACCGATGCCGTGATGGGGGTGGGAAGTCATCAACTACTCCTCTTGCCCCCTTGCGTTGTGATGGGCGCACTTGACGTTAACACGCGAATTGGTGCGTCCATCTCGGACCATAGCGGCGTCGACCGGGACCACGACGGCATAGGCGGCATCGGCCGCCAGCCCAGCGGTTCATGCGCTGTCTGATCGCTTCCAGGCTGAGCTCATCGAGGCGGCAGAACGTGGTCAGATGAGGACATGCGAAGGAAGCGTTGGCGTTGTCGAGGTCTCTCGGACCGGCAGCGTAAGAACCCCCATCATCGGAACACCTCCTGACTTCCACAGGTGCCGGTGATCGTCGCGATATCGTGCCTGGTATCTTGATTTTTGGGGTCTGATTTGGGGCACTAGGTGGGCGCTATTGTGGGTCCGTGAGCCCGTTCATTCGCCGTGTGAGG
>Ga0209347_1004497_pt1 | contig 14427 bp, 6 predicted proteins | sample AutmiccommuBRH23_FD_187382 | JGI IMG/M metagenome (GOLD analysis project Ga0209347, IMG submission 187382) | Deep subsurface microbial communities from Mt. Terri, Switzerland - Autotrophic microbial communities BRH/23 (SPAdes) (version 2) | ecosystem: Environmental > Aquatic > Deep subsurface >... | reverse complement strand
GCGAATACTGGCTGGGGCTCGACGCGGCGCGCAAGGCGAGCTTCCGCTTCCTGCACGTCTCGACGGATGAGGTTTACGGCTCGCTGGAAGACAGCGGCTTTTTCACCGAGGAGACCGCCTACGATCCAAGCTCCCCTTACTCGGCCTCGAAGGCGGCGTCCGATCACCTGGTGATGGCCTGGCACCGCACCTACGGCTTTCCCGCTCTGATCTCCAACTGCTCCAACAACTACGGCCCGTTCCACTTCCCCGAGAAGCTCATTCCCCTCACCATTTTGAATGCGGTTCACGGCAGAGCGCTGCCCGTGTACGGCAACGGCTCGAACGTGCGCGACTGGCTCTACGTCGATGACCATGCGCGCGCGCTGCATCTGATCGCGAGCAAGGGGCAGCTCGGCGAGAAGTACAACGTCGGTGGCCGCAACGAGCGCCGCAATATCGATGTGGTCACCGCCATCTGCGAGATCCTCGACCGGGTGCAGCCGACGCCGGAGCCCCATGCGCGCCTCATCAACTTCGTGACCGACCGTCCGGGACACGATTTCCGCTATGCCATCGATGCGTCCCGGCTCGAGGGCGAGCTCGGCTGGAAGGCGCGGGAGAATTTCGAGACCGGCATCGAGAAGACGGTGCGCTGGTACATCGACAACGAATGGTGGTGGCGTCCGCTGCGCGACAAGGTTTACGCCGGTGAGCGACTCGGCACCGCGCCGCAGACGGTGTAGCGCGCGATGCGGATGGTGGTCACCGGCAAGACGGGTCAGCTCGCGCGAGCGTTGCAGGAGCGAGCCGCCGGACACGGTGCGCAGATCATCGCCGTTGGCCGGCCGGAGCTCGACCTCACCGATCCCAATCCATCGCTTGGGCTCATCGAGGCTGCCAGGCCCGATCTCATCATCTCGGCCGCCGCCTATACCGCGGTGGACAAGGCCGAGGACGAGCCCGATCTCGCCTTCGCCATCAACGCGGAGGGGCCGCGCGCGCTCTCCGACACCGCGACCCGGCTCGGCGTGCCGCTCATTCAGATCTCGACCGACTACGTCTTCGACGGCACGAAACCCACGCCATGGGTCGAGACCGATGCGCCGGTGCCGCGCAGCGTCTACGGTGCCTCCAAGCTCGCCGGCGAGCGGGCCGTGCTCGGGGCCTCACCCGGCAACATCGTCATCCGGGTCGGCTGGGTCTACAGCCCGTTCGGCGCCAACTTCGCCAAGACCATGCTGCGTCTCGCCGGCGATCGCGACACCTTGCGCATCGTTGCCGATCAGGTGGGCGGACCGAGCTCTGCGCTCGATCTTGCCGATGGCGTGCTGAGCGTTGCCCGCAACGTTCTGGCCGAGCCGAGACGCGCCGATCTTCGCGGTGTGTTCCACATGGGCGCCGGCGGCGAGGCGAGCTGGGCCGACTTTGCCGAGGAGATCTTCGCCTGGCTCGACGCCCGCACGGGACGGCGCGTCCAGGTGGAGCGGATTACCACGGCCGAATACCCGACCAAGGCGCGCCGCCCGGCCAATTCGCGCCTCGACAGCACCAAGCTCGCGCAGGTCCATGGGGTGCGCATGCCGCCGTGGCGGGCGTCGGTGGCGCCGATCTTGCAGCGGCTCGTCGAAACGGATTTTCAGCACTTGAAGGGATTGGGGTCGTCATGAGAGGCATCATTCTGGCCGGTGGTAGCGGAACGCGGCTGCACCCGATGACGCGGGTCACGTCCAAGCAGCTCCTGCCCGTCTACGACAAGCCGATGATCTACTATCCGCTCACGACCTTGATGCTCGCTGGCGTGCGCGAGATCCTGGTGATCTCCACGCCCCACGACCTGCCGCATTTCCAGCGACTGATGGGCGATGGATCGCAGTGGGGGCTGTCTCTCAGCTATGCCGCGCAGCCACATCCGGGCGGCCTGGCGCAGGCCTACATCATCGGAGCGGACTTCGTCGGCGGTGAGCGCTCATGTCTGATCCTCGGCGACAACATCTATCACGGGCACGGACTGCAGGACCTCTTGGAGGGGGCGGTCGAGCGCGAGCAGGGAGCGACCGTGTTCGCCTACCATGTGACCGACCCTGAACGGTATGGCGTGGTCGAGTTCGACCAATCCATGAAGGCGCTCTCGATCGAGGAGAAGCCGGCCAAGCCCAGGTCGAGCTGGGCGGTTACCGGGCTTTATTTCTACGACGCCGATGTCGTCGATATCGCCGCCAATCTGAAGCCGTCGGCGCGCGGCGAGCTGGAGATCACCGACGTCAACAAGACGTACCTCGAGCGGGGCGCACTGTCGGTCGAGCTGATGGGGCGTGGCTACGCGTGGCTCGACACGGGGACGCCCGACAGTCTCATCGAGGCCGCAGAGTTCGTTCGCACGCTCGAGAAGCGGCAGGGCTTCAAGATCGCCTGCCCCGAAGAGGTCGCCTGGCGCATGCAGTTCATCGATGACGCACAGCTCGAGGTTGAGGCCGCCAAGCACGGCAGGAGCACCTACGGGCAATATCTCGCCAGCCTGACGACGTCAGCGCTCTAGGGCGACAATCCAGAATACTTTTCGGTCGCAAAGTCTTGTCCGTCTGAACGCAGACGGACGCTCCGTGTTGCGATATTCAGTGTGAAAAATACAACTCGGCTTATTTTATGGTTTTCAGGGACCTACGTCCGCTTGTGTTAACCATATTGCTTACCTATCATTAACAACATATTGAACTAACCAAATTTTATCCAAGGGAAGTCTCCGCCTCGCCGGATTGTGGGGGCGTGATGCACTGCGCGTGGCGCTGGCCCCGAACGTGCATCGTGAGGTCCCTGCAGGCTGTGTGGCTTGTCTTGCGTGGTGGCGTCCTCATGGCTGAAGGCAATGTGCATGTCGAGCGAGTAACCGGTGGTCACCGGTCGCCTTTTCTCGACACGCCCTGGTCCCGACCGTCTCTGAAGTTCGGCAACTTCATCAATGCCTTCGCGCTTGCGGAGGCTGTTGCGATCATCGTGACGGCGGCCCTTTCCAAGTATCTCTACATCGATCTCATTCTCGGGCAGGTCCAGGAGATCTGGCTCTACCTGCTGCCCGCGCCGCTGCTCTCCGTCTGCTTCTATCTCTTTATGAAACAGGCGGGTCTTTATGAGACAGAGGCGCTGACCGAACCGACCATGGCCTGTGGCCGGCTCTGGGGCGCGCTCGCGATGTCGCTCCTGGTGGTGTTGGGCATCCTCTACATGTTCAAGACCGCCGAATGGTACTCGCGCGGCTGGTTCGCCACCTGGTTCGTCATCAATGCCGGCGTGCTGTTCGCGATGCGGGCGATCGCCAAGCGGCGCGTGCGCGACATGGTGATGTCGGGACGGCTGGTGCGGCGGGTGGCGATCTTCGGGACGCTCGAGTTCATCTCCCGGATGAAAGAGGACATCGAAGGCTTCGATCCTTCGATCTCCGTCGACGGGCTCTATCTGGCGCGGCCGACAGTGGTCTCGTCGCCTGATCTGGCTTTCGACGGCGGCCTCGTCGAGCTCAAGGATGCTCTGGCCAAGCGGGCGTACGAGCAGGTGTTCATTGGCCTACCCTCGCAGGACGCCGAGCGTATTCAGATGGCCGTTACCGGGCTCGCGTCGTATTCGACCGAGCTGTTGCTGTGCACCGAGCTGGAGCCCTATCCGGTCGTGGTGCATGCCACGCGCAATTTCGGCCGGCTCCGCACCAATGTGATCAATCTCGTGCCGCTCTCAGAGATCCACGGCTTCGCCAAGATCTCGCTCGACTACGTGCTCGCCACAGTGGGCCTCATCTGTCTGGCGCCATTGCTTGCCGCAGTCGCGATCGCCATCAAGCTCGACAGTCCGGGGCCGGTGTTCTTCCGGCAGCGCCGCTACGGTCAGAACAACAGGATCTTCCGGATCTACAAGTTCCGCACGATGGCGGTTGCCGAGGACGGCCAGCAGGTCAAGCAGGCCGAGCGCAACGATCCGCGCGTCACCCGCGTCGGCCGCTTTCTGCGGCGGACCAGCATCGACGAGCTGCCGCAGTTGATCAACGTCCTGACGGGCGACATGTCGATTGTGGGCCCGCGCCCACACGCGCTGGCGCACGATCAGCTCTTCGAGGAGCAGCTCGACCTGTTCTCCCGCCGCCGCCGGGTACGCCCCGGGCTGACGGGCTGGGCGCAGGTGCATGGGTTTCGCGGTGAGACCAAGACCACCGAGGACGTGCGCAGCCGCATGCAGCACGACCTCTACTACATCGACAACTGGTCGATCTGGCTCGATATCGAGATCATCGCGCGCACCATCTTCGTGCTCTTCAAGGGCGCGTACTAACGGCGGCCCGTTGCTGGCCGCCGTTCAGCAGCGGCGCAGTGGGCGCAATTTTTTATAGGAGAGATTGGCACGCGTTATCGAAGCGCAGCTCAGCGACGCGCAAACCCCTCGAGCAGCACGCTCGGAAACACATAGAGGCATTCGAGGTAGCGTTTGGCGAGACGGCGCGGATCGCTCATCATCCGCCACAGCCATTCCATCCCCGTTGCCTGGAAGAATTTCGGCGCGCGCTGCTGCTTGCCGGCGAGAAAGTCGAGGCCCGCTCCGATGCAGATGAAGCCGAGGCCCTGCATCTCGCTGGCGCAGCGATCGGCGAAGATCTCCTGCTTGGGAGCACCGAGCGCGACGAAGCAGAGGTGCGCTCCCGAGTTGCGGATGAAGTCGAGGCTTTCGTTGGCGTCGTCGGAGAGAACGTCGAGCCCGTACTGGGGCGCATAGACGCCCGCAATTTCGAGGTTGTTGTGATGGCTCTTGAGGTGTCGCGCCGCCTTGGTCAGTGTCTCGAAGGTCGAGCCGTACAGCAGCACCGGCAGCCCGCGGCGGCTGGCTTCTGCGCACAGCGGTTCGATCAGGTCGGAGCCGGCGGTCCGGCGCACGCTGCGCCGCTGCAGGAGCCCCGCGAGCACGATCGGAAAGCCGTCGGGCAGCACGATGCGTGCGCGCTTGTAGGCTGCGCGGAAGACGCTATCCCTGCGCAATTTGACGATGTGATCCAGATTGATGGTGAAGACGGAGAACGCGCTGCCGTTGCTCGCGTCATCGCATATGCGCGCGCTCGCCTGCTCCAAAGAGAGCGGCTGAACACTCACACCTTCGACGAGAAATGGATCGCTCTGCACGCCTTGAGACCGCCCGCCTTGCAGACCGGAAATTTCGTCCCGTCCATAACACGCGTGCGAGCGCGCCTCTTAGATGCAAACCGGATCATGGTTTATTGTCGCCGCCTCGCTTCCACAATTCCTGCCGTTGTATCGCAACGGTTTCACTGTGGCGCACGCGCGTCTTTCGATCAGCGCTTTTGCAGTGTAGGTGTGTTTCAACTAGAGTACATATTACGTGGGCGGATCAAACGCCTGGAGATGCTTGTTAGAGCTTTTTCTAGTCATTGTTACGGAGCCGATTTCTGCGGCGTTTGGCAGGTGTGTCGAGGTGGCGTGTTTCCTGCACGTGAGCGCTGCGAGTGGCTGGGTGAGCGCTGCGAGTGGCAGGCAGCAGTCGGCTGATTGACCGGGGACGAGACAAGTATGTCTGACGTTGAGTACGGCGTATCCCAAAGTGATATCGCTATCGTCGGCATGGCGCTGCGCGTTCCAGGGGCGCGCTCGGTCGACGAGTTCTGGAACAACCTGCGCAACGGCGTGGAGTCTATAGAGACGAGGACGCCCGAACAGTTGCTGGCGGCTGGCGAGAGCCCGGACAATATCCGTCGCAAGAACTATGTGCCGAGGACGGCCGAGCTTCCTGGCCTTGAGAATTTCGACGCCGAGTTCTTCGGGCTGAGCCCGAAGGAAGCGGCGATCATGGACCCGCAGCACCGTCAGTTTCTCGAATGCGCCTGGGAGGCGCTCGAGGATTCGACGCGCACTCCCGGTCATGTGTCCGGCCCCATCGGCGTGTTCGCCGGCTGCGGCATGGGCAGCTACTTCTATTTCAACGTGTGCAGCCATCGCGCGCTGGTCGAGAAGACCGGCATGTTCCTGTTGCGGCACACCGGCAACGACAAGGACTTTCTGGCGACACGCGCCTCCTACCTGTTCGATCTGCACGGGCCGAGCGTCAACGTGCAGACGGCGTGCTCGACCTCGCTGGTCGCGGTTCACTATGCTTGCCAGAGCCTGCTCAACGGCGAGTGCGAGATGGCATTGGCCGGCGGCGTCACGATCGAGCTGCCGCACCGGCGCGGCTATCTGTTCCAGGACGGCGAGATCCTGTCGACCGACGGACACTGCCGCGCGTTCGATCACCGCGCGTCGGGCACGGTGTTCGGCAGCGGCACGGGCGTGGTCGTGCTCAAACGCCTCGCCGACGCGCTGGCCGACGGCGATCCGATCCACGCCGTCATCAAGGCGACGGCCGTCAACAACGACGGTGCCAGCAAGGCGGGGTATCTGGCGCCGAGCGTGACCGGGCAGGCTGAGGCCGTGGTCGAGGCGCAGACGCTTGCCGGCGTCGATGCGAGCTCGATCGCTTACGTCGAGTGCCACGGCACCGGCACCTACCTCGGCGATCCGATCGAGATCGAGGCGCTGACGCAGGCCTTCCGCCAGTCGACCGACAAGCGCGGCTTCTGCCGCGTCGGCTCGGTCAAATCGAACATCGGTCATCTCGATACCGCTGCCGGCGTCGTCAGCCTGATCAAGGCCGTGCTGGCGGTAAAGCACGGCGAGATGCCGCCCACGCTCGGCTTCGAGAAGCCGAACCCCGCGATCGATTTCGCGGGCAGCCCCTTCATCGTCAACGACAAGCTCACGCCTTGGCCGGACAGCGCCGGCCCGCGCCGCGCTGGCGTCAACTCGCTCGGCGTCGGCGGCACCAACGCGCACGCGGTCATCGAGCAGGCGCCGGATCGCGCCGCCCTAGAAAGTCGCGCGGATGTGGGGCCGCAGGTGCTCGTCCTCGCCGCCAAGAGCCGCAAGGCGCTCGACGAGGCCGGTCGTCGTCTTGCCGCGCACATCAAGACCCATCCCGACGTGGCGCTGCAGGACGTGGCCTACACGCTGCTGGACGGGCGCAGGCATTTCGAGCTCCGCCGTGTGGTGGCGGTGCGCGATCGCGACGACGCGGTTGCGGTTCTCTCCCAGCCCGACACCCATCGCATCTTCACGCACTCGCCTGTCGAGGGCCAGCCGGAAGCCGTGTTCCTGTTCTCCGGTGGCGGCGCCCAGTATCCGCACATGGCGCGCGCGCTCTATCGCGACGAGCCGGCCTTCCGCGCCGTTGTCGACGAGGGGCTGTCCTATCTGAAGCCGGAGGTCGCGCAGGAGATCCGCGACATCTGGCTGCCCGCAGACGGCAAGACGGCGGATGGTTCCGAGGAGCGGTTCCTGCGACCGTCGCTGCAGCTTCCTGCCATCCTCATCGTGGAGGTGGCACTCGCGCGCTTGTGGCTCGGCTGGGGCGTGAAACCTGCCGCGCTGATCGGCCATTCGATGGGCGAGAACGCGGCCGCCTGCATCGCCGGCGTCTTGAGCTTCGAGCGCGCGGTCAATCTCGTGCGCCTGCGCGGCGAGCTGTTCGAGGAAATCCCGCCGGGCGGCATGCTGAGCGTGGCGCTGGCGCCCGAGGCCTTGCAGGCACGGATGCCGGACGACCTCGACATGGCGTCCATCAACGCGCCGGAGCTGTGCGTCGTCTCCGGTACCAACGAGGCGCTCGAAGCCTTCCGCAAGCAGCTCGCCGAGGAAGGCATCGAGGCGAGCCGCATTCCCATCGACATCGCCGCCCATTCGCGGATGCTGGCGCCGATCCTGGAGCGCTTCGAAGCGTTCCTGAAGGCGACGCCGCTGTCGGCGCCGACAATCCCCATCGTCTCCAACCGGACGGGAACCTGGCTCAGCGCCGCCGAGGCGCGCGATCCCGGCTACTGGGTGAAGCATCTGCGCTCCACCGTCCGCTTCGGCGAAGGCATGTCGCTGCTCGTGGAGAGCCCCTCCCGCATCTACATCGAGGTCGGGCCGGGCCGCGTGCTGGGCTCGCTCGCAAAGGCGCAGGGCATCCCCGCCAACCAGGTGATCAACTCCCTGCCGCACGCCGACGAGACGGTGGACGACAACCTGCATGTGCTGGGCTCGCTCGCACGCGTGTGGGCCACCGGCCTTGCCGTTCCGCTCGAACGGCTCTGGGCAGACGCTGCGCCGCGCCGCGTCCACCTGCCGACGTATGCGTTCCAGCATCAGAGCTACTTCCTCGATCGGGTCGCGACCGCAGGTGCTTTCGAGAACGAGGCATCTCCGGTCAAGATCGCGGACATGGCGAACTGGGGCTGGCAGCCCGTGTGGAAGCAGTCCGCCGCCGACGTCGTGCTCGAGGCACAGAGCGAGCCGGCCTCGTGGCTCATCTTCCTCGACGACGGCCCGCTCGGCGCGCAACTCGTCTCGCGATTGCGGCGCGAGGGTCATTCGGTGGCAACCGTCGCGATCGGAGACATGTTCGGCGTTGCCGGAGAGGATCGCTACGTGCTCTGCCCGGAGCAGGGGCGCGAGGGTTACGACGCCCTCATCAAGCATCTCGCCGACACCGGCAAGCTGCCCGCGCGCATCGTGCATTTCTGGCTCGCGACGGAGGACGAGAGCTTCCGGCCGGGATCGAGCTTCTTCCATCGCAACCTGGAGCGCGGCTTCTACAGTCTGTTCTTCCTGGGGCAGGCACTTTCGGAGGTCAACGCTTCCGCACCGCTGCAGATCACGGTCGTGACCAACGGCATGCTGCGGGTGGGCGACGAGCTACTCGCTTATCCGGAGAAGGCGACCGTGCTGGGTCCTGCCAAGGTGATCCCGCACGAGATGCCCAACATTTCGGTGCGCGTGATCGACGTGCAGCGCGCCAAGACCGGGGCCGCAGGCGTCTTGGCGCAGCAGCGCGACGTCGTGATCGACCGGCTGCTGAGCCTGCAGGGCGTGACGCGGGCGCACGACACCATCGGCGACCTCATTCGCGATGACGTCCTGGCGGACAATGGCAACGAGATCGTCGCCTACCGCAATGGCCGGCGCTGGTCGCAGTCGCATGCGCCGATCGCGCTCGACAAGGAAGCCGAGGGCGCGAGTGCCTTCAGTGAGCGCGGCGTCTATCTCATCACCGGTGGCCTGGGCGAGCTTGCGGCTGCCTGCGCGGAGGACCTCGCCCGGCGCTTCAAGGCGCGTCTGGTTCTGGTGGCGCGCACCGCTCTACCTGATCGCTCCGAATGGTCCGAGTATCTGGCGTCCTACGGCGAGAACGATCGCGTCGGACGCGCGATTGCTGCCATCCGCAAAATCGAGGCAGCGGGCGGCCAGGTGCGCGTCGCGCGCGCCGACATCACCAATTCCGAGGCCATGACCGCGGTGATCGCCGAGACCAAGGCGCAGTGGGGCGCGATCAACGGCGTGCTGCACACCGCCGGCGTGGTGAAGGACGATCTGATCGCCCTGAAGGACGTCTCCGACATCGAGGAGGTGTTCGCGCCGAAGGTCCTCGGGACGATGGTTCTGGCCGAGCTGCTCGATCCCGAGAGGCTCGACGTCATGGTGCTGTTCTCCTCCACGAGCACCGACACTGCTCCGGCGGGACAGGTGGACTACGTGGCCGCCAACGCCTTCCTCAACGCCTTCGCCGAGAGCCGGATCAAGTCGGCGACGCGGACGATCGCGGTGCACTGGGGCGTGTGGAAGGATGTCGGCCTCGCGGCCCGCGCCATCTCGCGCGCCGAGCACGAGGACGAGGTGACCTCGGTGGAGGCCGCGCGCACGCCGCTGTTTGATCGGCGCGTCTTTTCAGCCTCCACAACTGAGGACTGGCTCGAGACGCGCCTCGACAGTACGCGCCATTGGGTTCTGAACGAGCACCGCCTGAAATCGGGCCACGCGATCTGGCCCGGCACCGGCTACATCGAGCTCATCGCCGAGGGTCTGTCCGAGTTCCGCATCGACGGGCCGTTCGAGGTCGACGATTTGACGTTCCTGCGTCCGCTGCACGTCCCCGACGACGAGACGCGCACGGTTCGCGTCGGGTTGCGCCCCGACGGCGGCGCCTATCAGTTCACCGTGGACAGCGAGCGCGAGGATGGTGGCCTGGAGCGGCATGCCGAGGCGCTCATTCGCGTGCTCGCCGACGCGCCGGCGGCCTTCGACCTGCCAGCGGCTCTGAAAGCTTGCGATCAGCGCTCGCGTTCTGCCGAAGGCCGCGCCTTGCGCTCTGCGCAGGAGGATCACCTGCGCTTCGGTCCGCGCTGGCAGGTGTTGCGCTCCGTTGCCTTCGGGCAAGGCGAGGCGATCGCCAAGCTCGCACTGAACGACGATTTCGAAGCCGACATCGAGCACGGATACCTGATCCATCCGGCGCTGCTCGATATCGCAACCGGCTACGCCATGGAGCTGATCGAGGGCTACGATCCGGCTGCCGGGCTCTGGGTGCCGATGACCTACGGCAAGCTTCGCGTGCACGAGCCGCTTCCCGGTGCCGTCTGGAGCCACGTGCGTCTCAACACCACCAAGGACCTCGGTCCTGGCTATGCAACTTTCGACGTGTTGATCGCCGGCGAGACGGGCCGCGTGGTGGCCGAGGTCGAGGGCTTCACCATCAAGCAGCTTGGCGCCGATGTCGATCTCGCCGCTTCGCTTCACAGCGCGGATAGCGCAAGCACAGCGCATGGCGCCAAGGCGCACGCCGACGCCGAGCTGTCGCCGGCGCTGCAGCGTCTCGCGGCTCAGGTCGATCAGGGGATCGCCCCGGACGAAGGCTTTAAGGCTATGCTACGCGCCATCGGCACCGGCAAGCAGCAGGTTATCGTCAGCTCGATGGATCTTGCGGCCCTGCAGCGCGCGGCGGCGCGCACCGAGACGGCGCAGCCGGCATCGGCCGAGTTCGAGCGCCCCGATCTGGGCGTCGATTTTGTCGAGCCCGGCACCGAGATTGAGAAGACGCTCGCCGGCTTCTGGTCGGAACTCCTGGGCGTCAAGAAGATCGGCATCGACGACAGCTTCTTCGATCTTGGTGGCCATTCGCTGATCGCGGTGCGCCTGTTCCGCATGATCAAGGGGGCCTACGCCGTCGATTTCCCGATCTCGGTCCTGTTCGAGGCGCCCACGATTGCCCAGTGCGCGGCGCTGATCGAGCAGGCCGGAGCCAAATCGCAGGACACGCCCGATACCAAAACCGGCGCGACCATAACCCCGCTGGAGCAGCCCCGCCATCTCGTTCGCATGGACGCCGGCAAGGATCCGCGGCGCACGCCGTTATTCCTTTGCGCGGGCATGTTCGGCAACATCTTGAACCTGCGGCATCTGGCGATGCAGGTGGGCGCCGACCGTCCGGTCTACGGCCTGCAGGCGCGAGGTCTGTACGGCGGACAGGCGCCGCACGAGACATTCGAGGAGATGGCGCGCGATTACGTTGCCGAGATGCGCACGATCCAGCCGCACGGGCCTTATCTGATCGGCGGTTTTTCCGGCGGCGGCCTCGTTGCCTACGAGATGGCGCAGCAGCTTCGTGCGGCGGGTGAGGAGACGGCGCTCGTCGTGCTTCTCGACACGCCCTATCCGGAGGTGCCGGTGCTGTCGGTCCAGGATCGCATCCTGATGAAGATCCAGGACATCCGCCGCCACGGGCTGTCGTACCTCAAGATCTGGCTCGACCTGCACATCAAGACCTGGAAGCAGCGCGCCCGTGCGCGCGCAGGCGATCAGGCGACGTCGGCGGAGCAGTTCCACAACTTCGATATCGAGGCCGCGTTCCGGCGGGCGCTCGGTCGCTATCGTGCCACCCGGTACGATGCTCCCGTGCTTCTCATCCGGCCGAAGCTGATGGTGGCCTATCGCATCACCGGCGGACGTGCGCTGAACTTCGATCGCGATCTCCTGCGTGCCGACAACGGCTGGAGCCGCTACGTCGACAAGCTCGCCATTCAAGAAGTGCCAGGCGACCACGACGGCATGGTGCTCGAGCCCAACGTCCGCGTTCTCGCGGGCCGGTTGCGTGCCGAGTTGGCGCGGGTCGATAGGCCTCGCACGGAACGGCCGATCGCGGCGGAATGAGCTAAAGCGTCAGCGTTGTGGCGATGAAGCCGTCGGCGATGCGGATGCGGCCTTGAGCCGTGGCCTGCGGTTTGCCGAGCATGTAGGTGGCTTCAAAGCGTCCGTTGGCAAGGTCCAGATCGACGCCGACCTGGGAAAACTCGAGCATGGTGCGGGTCAGGGGGAACTGCGCTTTGAAGGCGCTTTCCTTGGCGCTGAAGAGCGCGCGCGCATAAAGCCCCTGCTCGCGCGCCGGTAACTTGGCGATGGCTGCGCTCTCCTCGGGCCGGCACACCATCTCCCATAGATCGGCAGGCAACGGCTCTTGCGGCTCCAGATCGATGCCGATGGCGCGAATGCCGTTGCCGGTGCGCAGTGCGGCTGCGGCGCAATAGTGATCGGTGTGCGTGATGCTGCCGGTGAAGCCTTCGGGCCAGTCGGGCAGGCGGTCGGCGCCGGGAAGCAGCGCGGTCGCGGGTGCGCCGAGCGCTGTCAGGGCGTCGTGGGCGCAGGCGCGGCCGGTCAGGAACTCACGCTGCCGCTTCTCGACGGCATCGGCGACGCACTCAGCGGTTTCGGCGAAGAGGGCTTCCGGCGTCTCGGCGATGGGACGCTCGGCGAGTGCGATGCATGGATCGACAAGTCCCGCAAAGATGCTCACGACACCTCGCGATTGCGCTCGCCGCGCCGGCCCAGCATCGCCTGTCGGCGCGCGGCCGCACGGCTTGCGACCTGGCCCAGATGCTTGCTCGCCTGACCACGATCCTGGATGTGCGCTGCAAGGCCTGCGACCGTTGGGAAGCGATAGATGTCGGTGATGGTGAGATCCGGCGACACATTCGCCTTGAGGTCGCGGTGGAGCTGGACGGCCAGCAACGAGTGGCCGCCGAGCGTGAAGAAGTTATCCGACGCGCCGACGCGCTCGATGCCCAATAGACGCTTGAAGGATTCCGACAGACGGATCTGCAGATCGTCGGCCGGGGCCACGAACTCCGCGGCGACCTTGCCTCGGGCTTCCTCCGGCCTCGGTAGCGCCTTGCGGTCGACCTTGGCGTTGGGCGTCAGCGGGAACGACTGCATGGTGACGAAGTGCGAGGGCACCATGAAGTCGGGCAGCGCGCCGCGCACGTGGTCTTTGAGCTCGGCTTCGGCAACGGGCGCCTTTTCGTAGCGCACGTAGGCGACGATGCGCACGTCGTTGGCCTCGTCCTCGCGCGTGATGACGACGGATTCGGCGACGCCCGGATGCAGACCGATGCGCGCCTCGATCTCGCCCAGCTCGATGCGATAGCCGCGCACCTTCACCTGATGGTCGGCGCGGCCGAGGAAGTTGATCTCGCCGTCATCGCCGATGCGCACGAGGTCGCCGGTGCGATAGAGGCGGGAACCTTCGCGGAACGGGTCGGGGATGAAGCGTTCCGCGGTGAGGTCGTCGCGCTTCAAGTAGCCGCGGGTGACGCCATCGCCGCCGATGTAGAGCTCGCCTGCGACGCCCTTGGGCACCAGGCGGCGGGCCTCGTCGAGAATGTAGAGCTGCGTGTTGGCGATCGGCGTGCCGAGCGGCACCGCACCTTCGCGGTCGGCGAGAGCGGGACCAGTCGAGGACCAGATGGTGGTCTCCGTCGGGCCGTACATGTTCTCGATGGTGGCCGTGGTGACTTTGCGCAGATCGTTGATCAGGGCGGGCTGCAGCGCCTCGCCGCCGATGAAGAGATGCTTCACGCCGGAAAGGGCCTCGCGATCCTCGTCGCTCATCAGGATCATGGCGGCCATGGACGGCGTGCACTGCATGTGGGTGACACCATGGCGGCGAATGAGGGCGGCGATGCCCGTATCCTCGGCGTCCTTGGCGATCTCGACCACCGGCTTGGCGCGCACGGCGGCAACGGCCTCGGCGAGAGGAGACAACGCTTCGAGCGCGCGCTCGGTCGGAACGCCGAAGTCGATGAGGCAGGCGATCTCGTCGACGCCGATGGCGATGAGCTGTTCGGCGCGCGCAATCGCATCCGTAACCGTTCCAAACAGGCCGCTGTCGTCGAAGTAGCGCAGGAACGCGAACTCGATGATCGCGTCGAACTCCTCCGGGTCGAGCGACTGCAGGTCGATGTCCATCGGCTGGGTGACGCCCTGCGGCTTCTTGAAGGCAGGGAAGGCCCAGGCGTACTGCTTAATCAGGGCCGCCGCCGAGCGCAGGTAGGCTTTCATCGGCCCGCGTGCAGCCTCGCGCACCTCCTCGCGGTCGCGCCCGATCAGCGTGTGCAGCATCAGCGTGACGGTGTAGTCGTCGGGATTGCGGCCCGTCTCGCGCAGTGTGTCGCGGTAGATCTTGATCTTGCCGGCGACCTCGTCGATCGACTGGCCAAGCAGATGGGTCAGCACGTTGGCGCCGGCGCGGGCGGCGTCGCGATAGGTCTCAGGGTTG
>Ga0209347_1004496_pt1 | contig 14428 bp, 14 predicted proteins | sample AutmiccommuBRH23_FD_187382 | JGI IMG/M metagenome (GOLD analysis project Ga0209347, IMG submission 187382) | Deep subsurface microbial communities from Mt. Terri, Switzerland - Autotrophic microbial communities BRH/23 (SPAdes) (version 2) | ecosystem: Environmental > Aquatic > Deep subsurface >... | reverse complement strand
CTCGGCTGCTGAAAAGCGCCTGCGGCAGGCACAGGAAGCGCTCCAGCAGGCGCTTGAAGATGGTGCGTCTGACGAAGAGATCGACAGACTGATGGCCGAACTGCGCGACGCAATGGACGAGTTTCTGCGCGAATTCGCCGAGCGTGCGATGCAGAATCCGGGCATGGCCGATCAGATGCCGCGCGATGGCCGGGAAATGCGTCAGAGCGATTTGCAAAAGATGCTGGACCAGATCGAGAATCTCGCGAAGTCGGGCAACAGGGAGCAGGCCCGCGACCTGCTGGCCCAGTTGCAGGACATGATGAACAACCTTCAGGCCAACCGCCAGAACCAGGGCCAGAACAGCCAGCAGAACTCCGAGTTGCGCGAACAGATGGACAAGCTTGGCGAGATCATGCGCCGACAGCAGGAAATGATGAACGAGACGTTCCGCATGGACCAGATGCAGCGCGGTCAACGCCAGCGAGGCCGCGATCGAAGCGAGCAGCGTGGCGAACCTGGCGAACAGGGTCAGCAGGGCGAGCAGGGTCAGAATGGTCAGGGCCGTCCGATGACCCCCGAGGAATTCGCCGACGCCTTGAAGCAACTTCAGCAGGGCCAGGGTCAGCTCCAGGGTGACCTGGAGGCAATGATGAAGGCGTTGGAAGGCATGGGCATGGAACCGGGCGAGGGTCTTGGCGAAGCCAGCGACGCAATGGGCGAGGCTGAAGGGTCGCTCGGCCGCGGCGAGGGTGATCGTGCGGTGGGCGAGCAAGGCCGGGCGCTGGAAGCGCTGCGCAAGGGCGGCCAGAATATGATGGAACAGATGATGCAGGCCATGCAGGGCGAGGAAGGTGGCGGTCAGGAGGGCGGACGACAGCAAAATGCTGATCGCGACCCACTCGGGCGGCCGCGCGCCACCACAGGCCCGGATTTTGGCAATTCGGTGAAGGTGCCCGACGAGATCGATGTCCAGCGCGCCCGCCAGATCCTGGAAGCTATCCGAAAGCGCCTGGGCAATGCGCTGAGCCCCGAGCTTGAGCGCAACTACCTCGAAAGGCTGCTGGACCTGCAATAGGCTGCATCAAACGCTCCAGCCCTGCTCACTTGCGAACAGGGTTGGCATTCCCGGACCAGAAAATCATCGAGCCGCCTGTTAAGACGAGGGCCGGGCAAAGAACGCGTTACGGATCGCTTCTGCCATCCCGTCGATGGCTTCACTCGAGGCGCCCCGGTGAAGCACGACATTGGAAGCATCAATGTCGCCAAAGCCGTCTCCAGCGGTCAGTTCGCGGCAGCCGGCCGGAATGTTGCTGCGCGAAATCGGCGCGATGGCGAGCCCTGAATTGACCGCCAGCCGCATTCCGGCGCTGGTATCGCTGGTATAGGCAACGCGATACTCAATCCTGCGCTGTTCGAGCATTCTGATCGCGAAATCCCGACACCATCCCGAACGCTGGTAAAGTGCGATCGGCAGTGGCGTCGCCTCGTGCTGGCGATGAAGCTCGGAGGTCACCCAAACCGTCGGATCACGCATCAGAACTTCGCCGTCCGAAACGTCCTGCCATTCAAAGACCACGGCAAGGTCAAGCTCACCGGATCTTAGCGCGGCCATCTGAGAATCGGAATGGGCATACTTGACCGTAATCTCGACTTGCGGGTGGCACTTGGAAAAGGCGCCAAGCGCATTCGACACGATCGTGTTGCCGTATTCTTCCGGTATGCCGATGCGCACCGGCCCGTCGAGCGGCGGCGCGCGCATGGCGGCTGCGGTTTCATCGAGCAGCGAAACGATACGGCGCGCATTGGACAGCAATTCGTCGCCCTTGCGCGTCAAGCCGACGCCGCGCGATCCGCGGGCGAACAGCGTATCCCCGACCATTTCCTCAAGCCGTTTGATCTGCATAGAAACGGCCGACTGCGTGCGGTTCACATGCTCGGCGGCACGCGTGAAGTTGCCTGCCTCCGCAACAGCCACGAAGGTCCTGAGTAAATCACTGTCGAGGTGGATGGACATGCTGCTGGCAATCAATGGATCTTATGGCAGGCATCATTCCAATTCGTTTGCAACATGTCAAACGTGGACCGATACTCGCCTTCGAATTCAAGCAGGCGGTCGCGGCTCGCAGGCCCGATCGTCAGGGATACGGAAGGCCAACACTCCTTCCGGCCGGTCCTCACTCAAGCCCGCACCGTAAAACGGTTGCGGGCTCTTTTTGACAGAGCGGGCTTATCTGGAAGGCGCAACGCAGGATGCACAACCGCCTTTTTCTCGGCATAGCCTGCCTGTGCATGGGCGTGCTGGTGTTTTCATTGCAGGACCCCCTTATCAAGGCGGTGTCGGGCGCCTACCCGTTGACCGAAGTGATGGCGATCCGGTCAGTGGTCGCCCTCCCGATCCTGCTGATCCTGGTCCATCTCGATGTCGGGCTGCGAGCAATCCTGTCGAGGCGGGTCGGTATCCTGGCCTTGCGTGCATCCATTCTCTTTACGTCCTACACGGTCTACTATCTCGCCATTGCCGCCCTGCCGCTGGCCCAGGCGGCTGCGCTCTATTTCATGGCCCCGCTTTTCATAATGGCGCTGGCCGGACCCTATCTCGGCGAACGTGTATCGTTGCAGACGCTGGCGACCGTTGGCCTCGGGCTTGCCGGCGTCCTGATCATGCTTCGGCCAGGCTCCGGCATGTTCGAATGGGCCGCGCTGTTGTCGCTGGCATCCGCCCTGCTTTACGGATTCTCGCAGCTGATCGCGCGCCGCATCGGCGACACGGAATCGTCGACCGTCATGACCTTCTACCAGAACGGCATCTATCTCGTCGGTTCGCTGGGCTTTTCCATCCTGTTCGCGGCCACAGGCGTAGCTCAGTTCAGCCATCCCAGCCTACAATTCCTCACCCGGCCATGGGTCGTGCCAAGCATGACCGACGGCCTTATGATGGCAGCATGCGGCATCATCGCGGCCTTCGGCATGATCCTGCTGTCGCAGGCATACCGGCTGGCGCCGGCGAACCGAGTCGCGACGTTCGAATATACCGGTATCGTGTGGACACCACTTTGGGGCTTCCTGTTCTTTTCGGAAATACCCCTGGTCACGACCGTCCTCGGGGCAGCATTGATCGTCGGGGCGGGCCTTCTCGCACTCGACCCGGCACGCGCATTGCGGCTCCGCCGACGTCAGGTAACCGCTGTCGGCATCGGCCCTGCAGCGGCCGGCCTAGGCGTCGCCCTTGACGATTCCCACGAAGGGCAGCTCGCGGAAGGCATGCGCCACGTCCATGCCGTAACCGACAACGAAATAGTCGGGGCAGTCGAACCCGACATGATCGGCGTTGAGGTCCGTCTGGCGACGCATACGCTTGTCGAGAAGGACGGCGATCGAAACGCTCTTGGCGCCGCGTGACAGCATCAGTTCGCGGGCAAAGGAAAGCGTCTTTCCGGACTCCAGGATATCGTCGATCAACAGAACATCCCGGCCGGCAACCTCGTTATCGATGTCGCGCAGAACCTTGACCTCGCCGCTGGTTGTGCCGGCTCCATAGCTGGAGATGAAGATGAACTCGACCTCTGGCGACAGGCCGACATCGTGCATGGCACGGATCAGGTCGGCGGCGAAGATGAATGAGCCCTTGAGCACCGAGATCACCAACAGGTCCTGATAGTCCCGCGCCGCAATATCCTTGGCAAGCTCGAGATTGCGTCGTGCGATGGCGGACGCGGAGTACAGGACCTCGATGTCCTTTCCTCTTACAATTGGCATTTTCAAAGGATCCTATTCGCCGAAGGTGACCGAAACGGTCTTCACCCCGTTCTTAGGCACATCCAGACGGCTCGAAAAGGCGAATGTTTCGCCGGGCGCCATGAGACGGCCCGATGTCCCCAGCCTGTAATGGGTAATTCGACCATCGTGGTCCGTAACCGCAATGTCGAGCGGCGGCAGATTCGACGCAACGCTGCCATCATTGGCAGCTTCGCCATCGACGAACAGCACCGGTCGCGCACCCTTCACATCGACACGGGAGGTGATCCCGGAAATGCGTAGCGCCTGCGACGGCGAAGGGGATTCCAGGAAGCTTGCATTGCGCACAAGCGCATGCCCGCCCGACACCCAGAAGGCAGCGGCGGCAAGCCCGATACCGAAGACCCAGAACAGCGGTCCACCTCGCACCGCAACGCCACGCGGCGCATCGATATTTCCCCGCCGGAGCGTGTCCATGCCGGCAAGCGGCGCAGCCTGGGAACCGATGCCGGCGGGTGCCGATTTGGCAGGTTGCGGATGGTCCTTGCGCTCGGCAAGGGTTTCAAATTCCGCGTCGACGACATCATCGCCAGGCGGGCGCACAAATTGCGAAGTCGTTGAGTCGGGGTCATCCGTCATGATTTCGCCGGAAACCGGGCGTGGCCTGCATTCGTCAGCCATCTCTCAGCCGATCATCCTTCGGGGCGTATCGATTCGGGGGTAAACCGAAATGGTTAACGCTTCGCGACTCTGTCATGGTGCAGGGCATAAATTAACCTGTGGTTAACCACGCGGGACCGATGGTCTTTTGAAACAAACGGCCCGGGCTCCGGAGCCCGCATTCGAGGTCTCCAGGAATTGATCCGGTTCGAAAATGTCGGTCTGAGATATGGAATGGGAACGGAAATCCTCCGTGACCTCTCATTCGATATTCCCGAGAGATCATTCCAGTTTTTGAGCGGCCCATCGGGCGCCGGCAAGACGTCGCTGCTGCGCATGCTGTTTCTGTCGCTGAAGCCCACAAGGGGGCTGATTTCGGTTTTTGGCAAGGACCGCGCGCGCATCACCAGACGAGAACTGCCCCACATCAGGCGGCGAATCGGCGTCGTTTTCCAGGATTTCCGCCTGCTCGACCACATGACGACCTACGAGAATGTCGCGCTGCCGCTGCGCGTGCGCGGGCGGGAAGAGGCAAGCTATCGCGGCGACGTGACCGAACTTTTGAAGTGGGTAGGGCTCGGCGAGCGCATGCACGTCCTGCCACCGGTCCTGTCAGGGGGCGAAAAGCAGCGCGCCGCGATCGCCCGGGCGCTGATCGAACAGCCCGAGATCCTGCTGGCCGACGAGCCGACCGGCAATGTCGACCCGCCGCTCGCTCGCCGCTTGCTGCGCCTGTTCATCGAGCTCAATCGCCTGGGAACCGCCGTCGTGATTGCTACCCATGATCTCGGGCTGATGGAACAGGTCGACGCGCGTCGGATGATCCTGTCCGGCGGAAGGCTGGACATCTATGACTGATACCAACTCCGATAACGGGTTCGATCCCGATGCGATGGCCGCGCCGCGCATCCAGCGCCGCATGGCGCCCATCGTTCCGGCACAAAACATCGCAGGACGCGCATTGATCGCGGTCATAGCGATAATGACGTTCCTGTCCTGCCTGACACTCGGCGCCGTGACCCTGGTCCACGACACCGCTTCGGTCTGGGAAAGCCAGATTTCGCGGGAGGCAACGATCCAGATCAAGCCCGCGGAGGGTCTGGACATGGAGGCGGCTCTCGAAAAGGCAACTGCAATCGCCAGGGGCTTTCCCGGCATCGTCGACGCGCGCATCGTCGACCGCGCAGCCACTGCCAGACTGCTTGAGCCGTGGCTCGGCACCGGTCTCGACATCGACGAATTGCCGGTGCCCCGGCTGATCATCGTGACTGTCAACGAAGATTATCCACCAAATTTGACACGGCTGCGACAGACACTCGCCAGCGATGTCCCGCAAGCCAGCATCGATGATCATCGGACGTGGGTCGACCGGCTTGTGACCATGGCCCGCACGACGGTGCTGATCGGCATGGCGGCGCTGGCCCTGATGCTCACGGCAACCGTTCTTTCGGTGGTTTTCGCCACGCGCGGTGCCATGTCGGGCAACGACCATATTATCGAAGTACTGCATTTCGTCGGCGCCGAGGCTCGCTTCATCGCGACGGAGTTCCGTCAGCACTTCCTGCTGACCGGCATGAAAGGGGCTGCGGCGGGTGGCCTTGCCGCCGTCGTCGTCTTCATCATTTTCTCGTTCTGGTCAGCCCGCAATCTTGCGACGCCCGAAGCAGACCAGGCGACCGCACTTTTCGGCAATTTTGCCATCGGCATGAACGGTTATGGCGGCGTCGCTCTGATCGTCCTTGTCGTCGGCGCGCTGACAGCGGCAACTTCGCATTTAACCGTGGTCGCCTATCTTACCGACCTCGATACACGCCAGACCGACTCATGATATGGGCCAACCCATACATTGCCGCAATTATGGGCTATGAAGGAGCCTATGAAGGGACCTCGGGAACAGAACCTGACTGGCTCCATGCCGGGCGGTGACGAGAGTGGAGTCGCACGACGACACGCGCCTTGGCTCCGGCTTTCAGGTTTCGCCTTGCTCGGTCTCTGCATCCTGTTTGTCGGGGGGTTCGCCCTGTTTTCCACGCATGTCAGCCGGCTGTCGACACCGAGCAACCCGCCCGGCGCCGATGCGATCATCGTCCTGACCGGCGGTCAGGCGCGGCTCGACGCGGCAATTGGCCTTCTGAAATCGGGCAAAGGCAAGCGGCTGCTGATCAGCGGGGTCCACCCGGACGCCAACCGCGACGACCTGCGCGCCGTCACCGGCGGTGACAAGAAGCTGTTCTCATGCTGCGTCGATATTGACCACGCCGCGCTCGACACGATCGGCAACGCCGAGGAAAGCGCCAAATGGGTGCGGGTTCACGATTATGCCAAGATCATCCTGGTGACCAACAACTACCACATGCCGCGCAGTCTGCTGGAGATGGGCAGGCTTCTCGGAAACGCCGTTCTCGACCCCTACCCTGTGGTCAACACAAGGCTTGATGACGGTCGTTGGCTACAGCCGCAGGCGCTGCGCGTGCTTTTTACCGAGTACAACAAATATCTTCTCGCTTTGGCGCGCGGCGTCGTGCCTTTGCGCCCCACCGCAAACGGCCTGGCGGTGGTCAGTGCAACAGCCGCGCCCAACTGATTCATGTCGCTCAGAAGTGAACGCGGGTTTGGGATGGCGACATGCATAAAGGCAAGAGCTCCAGCAGCGTCGTACGAATGAGTCTTGTCGAGACGCGTCTTAGGTCACGAACCGCGTTTCCATTATTCGCCCAGCTGGTGTAACGAACGGCGAATTGTCACCGCCGGGCGCTGCCGCAATGCTCATAATCCGTTCACTGGCGTTTAATGTCGTGTTCTACCTCAACCTCATCATTCAGATGATCGGCTGGTCACCGTTCTATTTCCTGTCACCGCGTCACAGGGCTTGGTTTGTCCCAAAATTCTGGGCCAAGACCAATTTCTGGCTCATGCACAAGATGGTCGGAACCAAAATGGAGATCACCGGCCAGGAAAATCTGCCGCAGGGCTCCTTCATTCTTGCGCCGAAGCATCAGTCGTTCTGGGACACTTTCGCTTTCCTGCCGTCGCTGTACGACCCGCTTTTCATTCTCAAGCGTGAACTTACTTGGATTCCTTTCTTCGGGTGGTACATTCTCAAGATGAACATGATCCCGGTGAACCGGGGCAAGCGCTCCACCGCGCTGAAAAAGGCTGTGGTCGACGCCAAACGGGAGATGCTCGCTCACAACCGGCAGCTCATCATCTATCCCGAAGGCACAAGGCGAGCGCCTGGCGACGTGCCGCTTTACAAATATGGCATCGTCGAGATTTACGCGCAGCTCGGCCTGCCGGTCGTTCCCGTTGCGCATGTTGCGGGCCTGTGGTGGCCGCGGCGCAAGTTCATGCGCTACCCAGGCACCATCAAGGCGCGGTTCTTGAAACCCATTCCGCCGGGGCTCGACCGAGAAGAGTTCATGCGCCGGCTTGTCATCGAGACGGAGGCCGCCTGCGACGCGCTGCTCGTGGACACGGCAGCGCAATCCAGCCACCCGCCTCTGCCACAGACCGCCATCAAGCGGCTGAAGGAACTCGGACAGGCACCGGACTAGGCCCGATCAATCACCTCCAAGCACTCGCGCCGTCGAGTTCGGCTATGTCGTCCGGCGATAGACGCAAGGCAGCCGCCCTGACGAGGCTGTCGACCTGATCCAGCGTCGTAGCGCTGGCGATTGGGGCAGTCACGCCCGGACGCGCGACGACCCAGGCGAGGGCCACTTCTGCCTGATTGGCGGAATGGCGCGCAGAAACGGTATCAAGCGCCGCCAGAATGCGCATTCCGCGGGTATTGAGGTAGGAAGCAACGCCGCCGCCGCGCGGACTTTTGCCAAGGTCTGCTTCACTGCGGTATTTGCCCGACAGAAATCCTTTGGCGAGGCTGAAATAGGTTATGACGCCTATCTCCTCGGCCAGGCACAGATCGCGCAGCGGGCCATCGAAACTGGAACGGTCGTAGAGATTGTATTCCGGCTGAAGCACCTCGTAGCGCGGCAATTGCTTGTTGCGCGACACGTCGAGCGCGTCGCGCAACTGCACTGCGTCAAGATTGGAGGCGCCGGCAAAGCGGATTTTTCCCTGATCGATCAGCCGCTGATAAGCGCCGAGCGTTTCCTCGTAGGCGACCGAAGGATCCGGCCAATGCGACAGATAGAGATCGATCCGGTCGGTCTGCAGGCGCCTGAGAGAGTTCTCGACCGCCTTCTCGATATATCCAGCTGAAAGATCGTGCTTGCCTTGCCCCATGTCGGAGCCAACCTTGGTGATGACCACCACCTTGTCGCGGTTGCCGCGCGCCTTCATCCAATTGCCGATAATCGTTTCGGATTCTCCGCCCGAATTGCCCTCGACCCACCGCGAATAGGAATCGGCGGTATCGATGGCGTTCAACCCGGCAGCCGTGAAACGGTCAAGCAGATCAAACGACGTCTTCTCGTCGGCGGTCCAGCCAAAAACATTGCCGCCGAAAACCAGCGGCGCAATTTCAAGGTCGGTTTGTCCAAGACGACGTGTCTGCACGGGGAATTCTCCATGGATTGGCGTCAAGCGGCGGGGCGACGAAACAGCGACTGTACTGCCAAACTAGGACATGGGCTGTCCAACTTCAAACGCCAGGCCGCATTCATTGCGCCTGTGGTACGATGAGCCGTCCGACCTCCTCGAGCCAGCGGTCCCGAATGCCAAGCGCCCGCAGATGCTCAATGGTATTCAGGACATACTCCTCATTGGGGCCGGCCTGCCCCGCGGAGCCGGATACGATCCTTGCAGCGTCGGATTCGTGAAGATTGCCCGAATACTGCTCGTGTGCGCGGTCGACGATATAGGAGACCGCCGTCTCGACTTCGCCGCCTTCAAGACGAATCGGCAGTTCGCGCTCGATGTAGACGTTGGTTACCAGTTCGCGCGCACGCAGATAGGTCAGGACTTCCTCGCGCAGTTCGCCCGGCACACGGAAGGCGAGGCCGACACAGGACCCACCATGGTCGAGCCCAAGCACCAGGCCCGGCCGCTCAACGGTGCCGCGATAGATGAATGAGGTGACGCAGAGCGACCGGCGAAAGCCGAAGAGACGCGCCCTACGCGTCTCCAGATGCGCGAATCCCGGCCGCCACATCAGCGAGCCATAGCCAAAAACCCAAAAATCGCCCATATCGCCAAGCCAATGTATGTTTAGGCGTTTGTTTCTGCCATCCTGCATCAAGCGTTAACGTAAGTGCACCCAAAGCGGCAGGCCTTTCGTGACGGCACGCGCAAGAACTGCAATCGAGGACCGGAATGGCTGCAACTGACGACACACAAACGAACTATGGCCGGCGCATATTCTGGCTCGGCGTTTTCGTCGTGTTCCTGTGCGTCGCCTACAGCGCAGGCTGGTACTATCTCGCCGACCGCTTTGAGGCTGAAGCGAAAGCAACCATCGCTAAGTTGAACCGCAATGGCGTTACAGCCGAATGCGACAACCCGGTCGCGCGGGGGTTCCCCTTCCGGCTCGGAATCTATTGCGATCGGGTCGCCTTCCTCGACCCGACGGAAGCCGTGGGTTTCTCTGCCGGCGGCTTTCGTTCGGCAGGGCAGATCTATGACCCGATGCGCTTTGTCGCGGAACTGGACAGCCCTGCCACCGTCGATACGCCCGGCAGCGGACCGCTGAACCTCGTCTGGGACAGCATGCGCGCCAGCGCGCGCTGGGCGCAGCCCTTGCCAGAGCGTATTTCACTCGAGGGGGGAAACGTGGCGGCGAGCCTCGCCACCGGAGCGCGGCTGGGAAGTGTCGGCGATTTTCAGGCACATATACGCCCAAACGGCCAAGATCTGGATCTGGCAACCAGTTTTGACGACCTGACGATCGATCCTTCCCGCGTCGATGGTCGCAACCTGCCCACCTTCTCCGGCCAGTCCGACGTCACCATTCTTAACGGCGTAAGCCTGATGGACACAGGAATCGACAATTTGCGCGGCCAATCGGGCACAATCCACGAGGCATCTCTGTTCACCGGTCCCGACACCGGACTGACCATCAGTGGACCGTTCTCGATTGGCGAGGACGGTCTCATCGACGCCGACCTGAAGATAACCATCCGGGACCCGAACGGCCTTTCCCTGGTCCTAGCCACGGTCTTTCCGGAGAACAGCGACCAGATCATCGCCGGCATCTCGGCCTTGTCATTCATGGGCAACGCACCGTCCCTGCCTCTGAAGATCAGCAAGGGCCGCGCCAATATCAGCTTTGTGAAGCTCGGGACGATACCGCCGCTTTGAGGCTCAGGCCTTTTTGGGATGTTCAATGGCCTGGCGGCCGAAATCCGGGACGTCGATATCCTGTCCGGCCTCGATAATGGAACGTCGCACGGCCCGGGTGTGCGTAAACATGTCGAACAGCTTGTCGCCATCGCCCCAGCGTATGGCCCGCTGCAGCGATGCGAGGTCTTCCGAGAAACGCGCGAGCATTTCCAGGATCGCGTCCTTGTTGTGCAGGCATACGTCTCGCCACATCGTCGGATCGGAGGCGGCAAGGCGGGTGAAGTCGCGGAAACCCGAGGCTGAGTACTTGATCACCTCGGACTTTGTAACGGTTTCGAGATCGTCGGCCGTCCCGACGATATTGTAGGCGATGATGTGGGGGAGATGCGAAACGATCGCCAGCACCATGTCATGGTGCTCGGGATCCATGGTATCGATATTGGAGCCGCAGCGGCGCCAGAACTCGGACAGTCGCTCAAGCGCTGCCGGGTCCGTGCCGGGCAGCGGAGTGAAGATGCACCAGCGGTTCTCGAACAGGTCGGCAAAACCGGAGTCCGGACCGGATTTCTCGGTGCCGGCAAGCGGGTGCCCGGGAATAAAGTGGACGCCAGCGGGTATGTGCGGCTCGATCTGGGAAATGACGGAACGCTTGGTCGAGCCGACATCGGTGACGATGGCGCCTTGCTTGAGCAGCGGGGCGATCTCTTCGGCGACCGCTCCTGAAGACCCGACAGGCACCGAGATGACAACAAGGTCTGCATCCTTCACTGCCTCGGCCGCATCCGTCCAATAGCTATCGCCGAGGCTGAGTTCTCCCGCCCGAGCCAGGGTTGCCTCGCTGCGCGTAGCAATAGCGACATGGGCCGCCAGGCCTTCGCGGCGAATGACCCGGGCAAGCGACGATCCGATCAGGCCAATGCCGATCAAGGCGATCTTGTCAAAAAGCGGTTCTGGCATGGCAGTCAGCTTTTCAAGAATTCTGTGAGAGATGCCACGACGCCCCGATTGGCTTCCTCGGTGCCAACGGTCATGCGCAGTGCATTGGGGAAGCCGTAGCCCGAGACACGGCGCAATATGTAGCCTCGCGCTGAAAGGTAGTCGTCCGCATTGGCGGCCGAATGACTCTCATCGGCAGGAAAATGCACGAGCACGAAATTGCCGACGCTCGGCGTGACCCGCAGGCCGAGTGCCGTCAGTTCCTCCGTCAGCCAGCGCAGCCAGCGCTCATTGTGCTCGACCGTACGCTCGACATGGGTGCGGTCGAGCATCGCGGCGATGCCGGCCTCGATCGCGGCCGCATTGACGTTGAAGGGACCACGGACACGGTTGATGGCGTCGACGATGTGCGCTGGCCCGTACATCCAGCCAATGCGCATGCCGCCAAGGCCATGAATCTTGGAGAAGGTACGCGTCATCACCGCGTTCTGGGCGCCGGCGACGAGTTCCACGCCGGCCTCATAGTCGTTGCGCCGCACATACTCGGCATAAGCCGCATCAAGGACGAGCAGCACATTGCCAGGCAGGCCGGAATGCAGACGGCGGATTTCCTCAAAAGGCAGGTAAGTGCCGGTCGGGTTGTTGGGATTGGCCAGGAAGACGATCTTCGTTTTCGGCGTCACCGCAGCGAGGATGGCATCGACATCGGCACGCTCGCCAGTCTCTTTCACGCTGACCGGGACCGCACCCGCCGCCTGGATGTAGATCTTGTAGACCAGAAAACCGTGTTCGGTGAAAATCGCTTCGTCGCCAGGCGATAGATAGCTTTGCGCCAACAGACCGAGAATTTCGTCAGAACCGTTCGAACAGACGATGTTGGCCGGATTCAGCCCATGCGCTTCCGCGATCGCCTCGCGCAGCCGCAGGGCGGAGCCGTCGGGATAAAATTCAAGCCTAGCGGCGACATCGCGCACGGCCTCGACGGCCTTGGGCGACGCACCGAGCGGGTTCTCGTTGGACGACAGCTTGTGTACTATCGCGATCCCGGCCGGCGCGGCACTCTTGCCCGGCACATAGGCCTCGATGTCCATGATGCCCGCGCGCGGTGTCGGTCGTGTCGTTTTTGTCTCGGCCATGGTCTTGAAAATCCGTTGGAATTGCCTGCCCTGCAGACAGCAGCGGAAATACAGGCCGCGACCGCGAATGTCGAGGCCGTTGACGATGCGCCGCGTCAGGCTTAAATACCGGCCAGGATCCGTGGTGATTTGGCCGGTCGGCTTGCAGCCACGTTAAACAACTCGCTAAAGGGCCGTTTGCATCATGTAACCGGCTTGCGAAGGCAATGCCGGTTTTTTTGTTCTGGAGCAACACGATGCCAATCAAGATTCCCGATCAGCTGCCCGCCCATGAAATCCTCGTGCGCGAAGGTGTGTCGATCATGGACGAGCGGACAGCGCTGCGCCAAGATATCCGTCCCCTGCAGATCGGGTTGCTCAACCTGATGCCCAACAAGATCCGCACCGAAACGCAGATCGCGCGACTGATCGGCGCTTCGCCGTTGCAGGTGGAACTCACGCTGGTGCGCATCGGCAGCCACCATGCCAAGAACACGTCCCACGAACACCTCATTGCCTTTTACCAGACGTGGGAGGAGGTCGCGCACCGCAAGTTCGACGGATTCATAATCACCGGTGCACCCATCGAACTGCTGCCGTTCGAGGAGGTTTCCTACTGGAACGAGCTGACGCACATTCTCGACTGGACGAAGGCCAACGTGCACTCATCCTTCTTCATCTGCTGGGGTGCGATGGCGGCCGCCTGGCACTTCCACAAGATTCCCAAGTACACCCTGGACAGCAAGGCCTTCGGCGTGTTCCGGCACAGCAACAACGCGCCTGCATCGCCCTACCTGGCTGGCTTCTCGGACGACTTCGCCATTCCGGTCTCGCGGTGGACGGAGGTCAAGGCGGCCGACATCTCCGCCACCCGGGACATGCAGCTGCTGATGGAGTCGGACGTGACCGGCCCCTGTCTTGCCGCCGAAAGGACCGGCAACCGGCTCTACATGTTCAACCACATCGAATACGACTCGACATCGCTCAAGGAGGAATACGACCGGGACGTGGCCGCGGGGACGCCTATCGCCATCCCGCATGGCTATTACCCGGACAACGACCCAAGACGGCCTCCGCTCAATCGCTGGCGGTCCCACGCCCACCTGTTGTTCGGCAACTGGATCAATCAGGTCTACCAGACCACGTCGTTCGACGCCGAGGAAATCGGGCGCGGCGATCCGCTCGTCGTTTCATAGGACTGGTCATCAGCGGCGATCAGCAGATTTCGGCGTCCGGACCTGCGCCACCGCGCAAGCTGCGTGTCGCGCCCTGCGGCGACAAAACCGGCACGAAGACGCGGCGTGAAGCCCGCTGTGCCAGCGGCACTCCCTGGTAGAGCCGCTTTTGGGCCTCGACCACGATGACCCCGGAAAAAATCGGCCACATTCGGCGGCCGGCTCGTTCCAGCAGGTTATGAAAACGCAGCATCCAGCGTCTTTTCGAAGGCGGAAAGAAAAGCCCGTCGGCCCAGGCTGCCGGGGTGAAATTCGCCTCACGCAGCAACTCGTTAAGCTGGCCGCGCGAAAATGGCCTGCCTGTGCCGAAAGGCGTGTGTTCGAAGCGCGCCCACATGCCGCGCCTGTTGGGAACGACAATGACCACCCGGCCGGATGGCGCCAGCACACGCCAGATCTCATTCAGCGTTTCACGCGGATTTTCGGCATGTTCGAGCAAATGGACGAGCAGCATCCGGTCGATCGAAGAATCGACCAGAGGCAGTTCCTCGTCGAAAACCAGCACCGTGGCCGAAGGCCCGGTCT
>Ga0209347_1004495_pt1 | contig 14431 bp, 14 predicted proteins | sample AutmiccommuBRH23_FD_187382 | JGI IMG/M metagenome (GOLD analysis project Ga0209347, IMG submission 187382) | Deep subsurface microbial communities from Mt. Terri, Switzerland - Autotrophic microbial communities BRH/23 (SPAdes) (version 2) | ecosystem: Environmental > Aquatic > Deep subsurface >... | reverse complement strand
GATGTTCTCCAGGTAAAGGAAGACCGAAAGGAAAATGAGTCCGCCCAGTATGATATTAAAAATCTTGCTGATGGCGTGTGAGGTGTCTTTTTCCACCATACGGTAGAACTCGAACAACGCAACTCCAAGAATGGCGCCGAAAACAGCAAGGAAAGAAAACCGTCCTCCCAGAACACCCAGCAGGATCACCAATATATAGATAATTCCGGCACCAGCACGTGTGATTAAGTCTTTTACGTTCAATTTACCAGTAGTTTAAAAAACATACAAAGATAAGGTTTTATTGACAGGAAGAGGGGACTTCTTTCCTCATAGTACCGTCTTATTGTTCTTCGCTTGCTGACTCTGCTGCATCTGAAGGAGTCTCTTCTGTTGTTTCAACCTCATCAAGGTCGATGTTATTTTCCATAAGTATGTTATACCAGGAGATCAGTTTCTTCACGTCGGATGCATACACACTCTCTTTGCTATAATCGGGCAGGACCTCTTTCAGATAGGTAAACAGTTCATTGCCTGATGATTTTGTGCCGATCATCACCTTGTTGCCGTTCTCTTTTTCCTTTATCTTCCTGAGGACATCCCTCAAAGGGGTGTCCCCATCGTTGGTGTAGATAGAGACATCACTCAATGCTACAACCTTTTCCTGTGCATAAACGGGGATACGTTTACCGTCGCCAAGTGATTCAACAATATTCAGATTTTTACTGGTAGAAATAAGTTTGTACAAACCGGGACGACCGGTAACGGATAATATTTTGGATAGCATAATAAATTAAATTGCTTAATGAACGGGATTATTTTTAAGGTGCAAAAGTACGCAGACTGCTCCATATTCGCAACTTTAAATGCAAAATCTGTTTGATTTTTTTGTAATTGTCAGCTGAAAAGGATAATTTCAGGAAAAAAGTGCTCTGTTACAGAAAATTGATCTATTTTCGTATGAATAAAACTGTAAACTTACATTATGTATTATAAAATTGCCATGGTGACGCTTGTAACCGCGCTGTTCATTTCCTGTACGGGCAATAGCTCAGGTAAATCAAATGATCACGGCTCTTCACAGGATGAAGATACTGTTGTGGAGGGTGACAAGAATGAACTGTTTTTACTTGTTGGTACATACACCTCCGATGAAGGCAGTAAAGGTATCTATCTCTACAGGTTCAACACCGGGACCGGCTTCTCCGATTCGGTGAACATGGTCGAAGTGAAGAACCCGAGCTATCTTACACTCAGTCCCGATGAGAAATTTATCTATGCTGTGGGAGAGAACGATGAGGGAGGCAGCGCAGCACATGCTTTTTCGTTCGATAAAGAGTCCGGTTCGCTCACATATATCAATTCAGCGCTTACAAATGGCGGCGGTCCCTGTTACATCACCATCGACAGCAAAGGGAAGAGCGTGCACACCGCAAATTACGGCGGCGGTAGTATCTCATCGTTTCAGGTGAATAGTGACGGCAGCCTCACGCCGGCCACCTCCGTGATCTCCTTCAAAGGGTCGGGGGCTGACACTGTCAGGCAGGGGAAACCTCACCTGCACAGTGTAATGTATGCTCCCGACGGCCAGTTCCTCTTCGCCTCTGATCTGGGGAGTGACAAGCTTTATCGATTCAATGTGAATGATACACCCTTTGAAGGACAGCCCGCCATTCAGGAAAGCAGTTTGAAAGCGTTCAACACACCTGCCGGTACCGGACCCCGCCATTTCGATTTTCATCCCGACGGAGGCAGATATCTTTACCTTCTGGGAGAGCTGTCGGGAGAGGTGATCGTCTATGATTATCATTTCGGTGAACTGGTGCAGAAGCAGGTGATCACCGCCGACAGTGCAGGTGCCCGCGGCAGCGCCGATATCCATGTCTCGCCTGACGGTCGTTTCCTCTATGCCTCCAACAGATTGCAGGCCGACGGGATCGCCATCTTTTCGATTGACCCTGATGAAGGTACCCTGACCAGGGTGGGTTATCAGCTTACAGGAAGACATCCCCGCAATTTTGTGATCACACCAAATGGCAGGTTCCTGCTGGTTGCCGGCAGAGATGACAATAAAATCCAGGTGTTCGCCATTGATGCCGAAACGGGAGTGTTAACCGATACTGATCAGGATATAATAGTGAGTAAACCGGTCTGCCTGAAGTTCGCACAGATGCGCTAGCCTGTAAGCTCTTTTGTTTCTGTTTACAACTCTCCTAATTGTGCTATCTCCTCAATGTTGAACGGAGTAGCCTGGTAGACGAAGTAGTTCAGCCAGTTAATATAGAGCAGGTTGGCATGTGAACGCCACTGTACCAGCGGTGGTTGTGACGGGTCATCGTTTCTGTAGTAATTCTGTGGCAGCGCCACATCGTTCATCCCTTTCTCCTTATCGCGGTTATACTCGTTATGCAGGGTGAGTGGGGAGTACTCCGAGTGGCCGGTGACGTAAAACTCCCTGCCACCCCGTGAAGAGACAATATAGACCCCCGCCTCATCCGACTCAGAGAGGATATTCAGTTGCGGCTGCTGCCTGATCTCATCGGCAAGGATGGTTGTATGGCGACTGTGAGGGGCGTAGAACTGATCGTCGAATCCCCGGAACAGGGGAATGGTGGGATCATTGAGCGTGTGGCGGAATACACCGAACAGCTTTTTCTCCAATGGGTACTTATTGATTCCGTAGAAATGATGCAGGGCGGCTTGTGCACCCCAGCAGATATAAAAGGTGGAGGTGACATGCGTGCGTGCCCAGTCGAAGATACGGGTAACCTCATTCCAATAGGTCACCTCTCTGAAAGGTAGCATCTCCACAGGTGCACCAGTGATGATCATACCATCGTAGCAGGTGTTCTCAATTTTCCCGAAGGTAGTGTAGAATGACATCAGGTGTTCGATAGGTGTATTCCTGGGTGTGTGAGAGGAGAGACCAAGAAATTCAATCTCCAGCTGTAACGGTGAGTTGGAGAGCAGCCTTATAAGATCTGTTTCAGTTGTTATCTTGAGCGGCATAAGGTTCAATATAAGTAACTTCAGAGGGCGTATATCCTGGGTGGATGCACGCAGATCATCCATCACGAAGATATTCTCCTTTTTCAATATCTCAACAGCAGGTAATTTGTCGGGTAAATTAACAGGCATAATTCAAAACTTGATTTAAATGAAACTGTTTGTCAACAGCTATTGTTATTTTTTCTTTTTCTTTTTCTTCTGTACAGTCCAGCCAAATTTACCGATCTGTTTTCCCAATCCGTAATAGTATCCGTGAGAGTATGCCAGCAGCCCGGCTTTCTGCATATCAAACCGGCCGGTTTCGGGATGAAGGAATTGCTCCTCGGCCCTTACGTTCACCACCTCTGAGATAAACATATCGTGGGAGCCAAGCGGGATAATCTCCTTCACACGGCACTCAATGCAGATGGGTGACTCCTCGATGACCGGGGCGCCCACGATGGTTGCCTTGCCCGGTGTCAGCTTCATCTCCTGAAACTTATTGTGATCCTTGCCGGAACGAACGCCACACCAGTCGGTAGCACGTGCAAGATCCTCTGTGGTGAGGTTGATGACAAACTCACCGTTTCGTTTGATGATCTCATAGGAGTGTCGTGCGGGTCTGACAGAGATATAACACATGGGTGGATCAGAACAGATCGTTCCTATCCAGCTGACAGTGAATATGTTTTGTTCTTCAGGAGTGCTTCCGCAGCTGATCATCGCAGCAGGCAGCGGATAGATCATTGTTCCCGGCTTCCAGTCTTGTTTCATATTTTTAGTTATTCATTGTAAGCAATAAGCTATAAGCAATAAGCTGTAAGCGTTTTAGGTAGGATGGTGCTTTTGTCGGCGGTTTGTTGTCAGCTTTAATCAGTTACTCCTCAGTTTGGAACGTAGAAATCAACCAACCTGCCAACCTGCCAACCTGCCAACCTTCTAATCTGTAAACCTCCTAACCTGCCAACTTCCTAACCTCCTAACGTATCAACGTACCAACGTTCAAACCAACCAACGTATCAACATTCTATATCAGCACCACTTCCTCTTTCCTGATCTTGAGTTCGCAATAGTGACATTGAAGTTCTACTCTCTCCTTGTCGATCACATGAAAGCGGGTTTTCATCGGTTCATTGTTGGAAATACACTTAGGATTGTTGCATCTGACAATCTCTATGATCTCATCGGGAAGGACAACTTTCTTCTTCTCGATAATATCGAAGTTTTTGATGATGTTGAGGTTCACATTGGGTGCCACCAGTGCAATCCTGTTTATTTCATCTTCACGAAAATATTTATCGGAGACCTTGATGATCCCTTTTGCACCCATCTTGCTGCTCTTCAGATTATTTCCGATAGTGATGCGATTGTTCAGCTTTTGCAGCTGAAGTAGTGTAACCACTTTAAACACAGCTGCGGCGGGTATGTGATCGATGGCTGTACCGTTCTCGAGTGCCGCAACTTGCAATTCTTTTCTCATATTCATTCGGGTGTTAAGTTTTATTTCACCTCTATACCCATCAGATCACAGATGACTGCCTGACGGATATACATGCCATTTTTTGCCTGTTGAAAGTAGTAGGCTTTGGGATTTTCATCCACATCCTGGTTGATCTCTTTCACTCTAGGAAGCGGATGCAACACTTTCAGGTTATCCTTAGACTCATTCAGCATATCGTTATGCAAAACATAGACGTTCTTCACCTTTTCATACTCCATCAGATCGGTGAAGCGTTCTTTCTGTACACGTGTCATATAAAGAATATCGGCATTGTTGATTGACTCAGGTGAGAAATCGGTGTATTCCCTGTAGTTAATATTTCTGTTGTCACAGAATGATTTGTACTTATCGGGGATGTTCAGCTCCTCCGGTGCAACGAAGTTAAAGGTAGGGTTGAAGTGCGACAGTCCCTGTATGAGTGAATGTACCGCACGCCCGTACTTCAGGTCACCCACGATGGTGATGGTCAGGTTGTTCAGTGTCCCCTGTGTTTCGTAGATCGTGAACAGATCGAGCATTGTCTGTGTGGGGTGCTGATTGGAGCCATCGCCGGCGTTGATCACCGGTACAGGTGAGATCTCAGACGCATAGCGTGCGGAACCTTCGAGGTGGTGACGCATGATGATGATGTCGGCATAGTTGCTCACCATCATGATTGTATCTTTCAGCGATTCACCTTTGGTGGAGCTGCTTGTGGCTGCATCAGAGAACCCGATGATACGTCCGCGCAGGCGATTGACAGCAGTCTCAAAGCTGAGGCGTGTACGCGTGGAGGGTTCGAAGAAAAGTGTGGCACACACGCTGCCCTTCAACAGATCACGGTTTGGATTCTGTTTGAACAGGGATGCACTTCTGAGGATCCGATAAATATCCTCCTTGTCGTAATCACCGATATTAACTAAACTTGTGGGACTCATAGGTCTGATTTTTCGTGATGAATATAATTGTTCACAAATGTAGAAAAAAACCTTGCAATGCACTTGCAAGGTTTTAAAATTAACCTTAGAATTCCAAATCCACATCAAATAACTCATGCCATGGCAGACCCTGTTGATTGAGCTGTTCCATAAACGGATCGGGATCGAACTCCTCCACATTAAAGACACCCGGTTTGTTCCAGAGGCCTTTCATGAACATGATGGCACCGATGGTTGCCGGAACACCGGTGGTGTAACTTACCCCCTGAGCCCCTGTTTCCTTGTATGCTTCCTGGTGGCTGCAGTTATTGTAGATGTAGTAGGTCCGCTCGTTGCCATCCTTGATGCCGCTGATACGACAACCTATAGATGTCTGTCCCGTGTAGTTCTCTCCCAGCTCACCCGGATCGGGGAGCACCGCTTTAAGGAACTGTATGGGTACGATCTTCTGACCGTTATACTCTACCTCATCGATACGTGCCATCCCTATGTTTTGAATCACCCGCAGGTGCGTCAGGTACTCCTGTCCGAAGGTCATCCAGAAGCGTGCACGCTTGAGGGTAGGGAAGTTCTTCACGAGCGATTCCAGCTCCTCGTGATAGATCACATAGGACTCCTTGGGGCCTATGTCGGGGTAGGTGAGTGGCTTATGTATCTCATGTGGCTCCGTCTCCACCCATTCACCGTTTTCCCAGTATTTACCTTTTTGGGTCACCTCGCGGATGTTGATCTCAGGATTGAAGTTTGTGGCGAAAGCTTTGCCATGATCACCCGCGTTACAGTCTACGATATCGAGATAATGTATCTCGTCGAAGTGATGCCTGGCAGCGTATGCGGTGAAGATACTTGTCACGCCGGGATCGAATCCGCAACCGAGGATGGCTGTCAGACCTGCTTTCTCGAACCTCTCCCTGTAGTCCCACTGCCATTTGTAAGCATATTTCGCCTCATCTTTGGGCTCGTAGTTGGCCGTGTCGAGATAGTTTACACCACATTCCAGACAGGCATCCATGATTGTCAGATCCTGGTAGGGCAGTGCCACGTTGATCACCAGCTCCGGCTTAAAATCATTCAACAGTCTCACCAGCTCCGCTACGTTATCAGCATCCACCTTCGCTGTTTGAATCATCACACCTGTACGTTGCTTCACATCCTCCGCGATGGCATCGCACTTGCTTTTGGTGCGGCTGGCCAGCATAATCCCGGTAAAGACATCCCTGTTTTGTGCCACCTTGTTGGCTACTACTGTCCCTACGCCGCCTGCACCAATGATCAGAACTTTTCCCATATTTTATATTTTAAAGTTGTTTGTATTCAGATGCTTTTTGCTCTCTCCCGCCTTTATACAGCGTTGAAAATCATTGCCAGATACCAGTCGTGTGGCTCAGGGTCGCTGTAGGCATATTTTTCACAAATATACAATGAATCTGTGAAATGCGCCCGGTTTGGGTTTAAAAATTGCCGGTTTTGAACCAATCTTTTAAAAACGTATCTTTGTAATAATAAGAACTGAACTTTCACATCTGTTACTACTACAGCTAATTCTTTCGCTGATGATGTTTAGCGCTGACAGATGCGAGTGTTCAGTTGACAATCACATCATAGAAAGAAAAAAAGAACCTGAATAAGTATGAACGACGAAAAAATTGAACAAATTTCACGCTCGACCAATGCAATTAGTGACTGGTCAATTCAATTTCTCACAAATCTTGGGATCCCCGAAAACTGGGTAAAATATATAAATCTGCTCCTTCTGCTGCTGGTGCTTGTGCTACTGGTGTTTTTAGTGCAATACCTCACCCGGAAAATATTACATCTTATCCTTAAGCGGTCGGCGAAGATCACAGGGATTGAATTCTTGACACATCTCTCTACCAGACGTTTCCCGCATTACCTCGCGATGATTATCCCTTTTAGCCTGGTGAAAGGAGCTATACCGATTATTTTCGACCTCTTTCCAAAAACGATGCTATTTGCAGATAAGCTTGTTGATATCTTCCTCATTTTTTATGTGATATGGCTGCTAATATCAGTAGTAAAAGCCTTAGCTGATACGATCCGTACGAAACCGACCATGCTCGATAAACCCATAGAGAGCTATCTGCAGGTTGCGGTAATTATTTTCTATGCTGTCGGATTCATCATCCTCTTCTCCATACTTACAGGCCATAAGCCCGGTGTGATCCTGGGAGGGCTGGGTGCTGCCTCAGCTATCCTGATGCTGATATTCAAGGATACTATCCTGGGCTTCGTCGCCAGCATGCAGGTGTCGGCCAACGACATGGTCCGCATAGGTGACTGGATCACCATGCCCAAATACAACGCTGATGGAGATGTGATTCAGATCTCACTGACAACCGTAAAAATCAGAAATTTCGATAAAACCATCACCACTATCCCTCCTTACACCCTTGTGTCGGATTCTTTCCAGAACTGGCGCGGCATGGTAGAAGCCGGAGGACGCAGAGTGAAACGATCTCTCTATCTGAAGCAGTCCTCAATCCGTTTTCTAAGCAATGAAGAGCTGAAGGAGCTGGAGAAAATTCAGTATGTCTCAGATTATATCCGTTTGCGAAGCAGGGAGATTGATGATTACAATAAAACATCAGGCGCCGATAAGTCATTGTCTCTCAATGGCAGGAACCTCACCAACATGGGTCTCTACCGTCAATATATAAAAAACTATTTGGGCAATCATCCCGATGTACATAAGGAGATGTTACTGTTGGTACGTCAGCTGCAGCCTACCTCTAAAGGACTCCCTCTGGAGCTCTATTTCTTCACGGCTACTATTGAATGGGAAAGATATGAGGAGATCTCCTCTGACATATTTGATCATATTACCGCCGCTGTGAAGTATTTCGATATGGAACTCTTTGAAGATGTATCCAATCCGGTAATAACCTCCGTTCCGGAAATTGTGGCTGAATCGTAAATGTATCCATATTGTCCTGGTGGCGACATTGCAATAAGTTATTTTATGACGCTAAGGCCATGTGAAATTTGTTTTTATTTTAATTAAAATATCTATCTTTGTCAAATCATTTCAAAAGCAGATAATGATTTATCAAGTAGAGCGAGCAGCGTCATTTATTCACGCTGGTTCATGGTAGCTGCAAGTTCAGACATCTTAACGAGAGAAATAAAAAAGCGTATGAGTAAAATATATAGTGTTTTTACGGGTACAGGTAGTTATGTGCCTCCCAAGCAGGTGAAAAATGACTTCTTTAAAACCTATGAGTTTTTTGACTCAACAGGGGAGATAATAACCACTCCGAATGAAGCAATCGTAGAGAAATTTGAAGAGATCACCACCATCTCCGAACGACGCTATGCCGAGGATAATCAGGTCACTTCCGATCTTGCACTTATAGCAGCTCAGAGAGCGATTGATGCTTCGGGGATTGACAAGGAGGAGCTCGATTATATTATCTTTGCACATAATTTTGGTGAGACACTGGCGGACAATATGCGCATGGATGTGGTCCCCTCCCTGGCTTCCCGCCTGAAACATAAACTGGGTATAAAAAATCCCTTCTCTGTAGCTTATGATATTTTATTCGGTTGTCCCGGATGGGTTCAGGCGGTGATTCAGGCCGATTTCTATATCCGCTCAGGTGAAGCGAAAAAGATACTGGTTGTGGGTGCAGATATCCTGTCGCGCGTTGCCGACCCGCACGACCGCGACAGCATGATCTACGCTGACGGTGCCGGAGCGGCCATCATGGAGGGGCGCGAGAGCGATACGCCTGTTGGTATCATGGGACACAACTCCCGTAGTGATGCATTAGAATATGTGCATATGCTTCAGATGGGCTACTCCTATAATCAGCAGCTGGCTGAGAAGAAAGATTACTACCTGAAGATGAATGGTCGTCGTTTATACCAGTACGCACTGGAGAATGTGCCAAAAACCATAAAAATGGGTCTCGATAAGCTGGATCTGCGTATTTCAGAGATCAGCAAGATCCTTCTGCACCAAGCCAACGGGAAGATGGATGATGCTATCCTGCAACGTTTGTTCAGGCTCTACGACATCAAAGAGGTACCCGAAACCATCATGCCGATGACCATCTCATGGCTCGGCAACTCGTCGGTGGCAACCGTTCCCACGCTATTGGACATCATCACGCGCAGAGAGATGGAGCATCATGATCTGCAGTCGGGCGACAATATTATCCTGGCATCTGTGGGTGCGGGAATGAATATCAACAGTATTATCTATAAAATTCCGTAAGTTGTAGTCATATCCGCTCTATCAGCTGGTTGAGCGGTTTTCTGACCTTGGGCTGGTGTGCCAGTCTGTCCTCTTTTTCGTTGCGATAGCCGAGGGTGAGCATCACCACCGCCTCTTCGTCTGCGGTGTTGAGTGAGAGCAGCTGATTCAGTGCCCGGGGATCAAACCCTTCGATGGGTGTCGCATCAATACCCATCTGGGCAGCGGCGAAGGTGGCAAATCCCAGGGCGATGTAGGCCTGGTGGGTAGCCCAGTTGAATGTGTTCACTGCCGGGTTGAGGATCACATTTTGTATCTTACTGCGATAACTTGCTATATACTCATCAGTGGAGTTCCTTGATCGTTTCAACTCAGCAAGAAATCCTTCCATATACTCTTCGTTCAATTTTTTTCTTGCCTTGAAGATAAGCAGATGGGAGCATTGCTGCATCACGATCTGGGGACAGGATTTTTCATATATCTCGTGTAGTAACTCCTTGTTTTCAGTAACGATGACCCTGTAGGGTTGCAGTCCGTAGGCGGAGGGAGTCAGTCGGATAGCCTCGAGAATGGTCTCTAACTCTTTCTCTCCAATTTTCTCACCGGTCATACGTTTTGTGGCGTAACGCCACTTTAGTGCTTCTATTATATTCATATTTCTTGTGGCTTGTCAGCCCTGATGATTTGATTCGACAACCTGAGACTGCAGGTCGTTTTTATTCACTCTATCATTAAACAGAGAGGGAAGGAAAAGGTTTACTGACCATCTCCTGGAGCTCTTTGCCTGAAAGGCACCTATCTCTGCCGGTGGGCTGTGGTATTAGCCTGCCGAATGATCTCACAATAAAATATTCCTTTTTTTTGCTCTCTCAATCTGCATTTTTCTAACTTACATGATAACCCTGACTGTGCTGTTCCGAGGCACGGAAGAGTGTATACATCTCATCATTCAGCGGGTAATCCCAGCAGCCGAGGCTATGGAAAATATCACCGCCGAACCCCGATTTAAATTTGTACAAACCATACAAAGGGTGCTCGGGGTCCGGGCCCGGGGAGATGCCGAACATATCATACTCGGTACATCCTGCTGCTTTCGACTGACAGATGGCCTCCCATTGCAATGCATAGGTGGCCATAAGGTTACGCTGAGTGGATGAAGATGCCCCGTAAAGATAAGACCCCCTGTTCTTTGTGATCACCAGGAACATGGCGGCCAGCGGTATCTTGTCTTTCCCGGCAACCAGCAGACTCACTTCTGCGGGTGAGCGGCTATCGTCGGCACGGGCTTTCAACACAGCCTGGAAGTACCTGATGTCGTTGAGAAGGATATGATTTCTTATTGCCGTCTCTCTGTAGAGTGCATACCAGGTATCTATTCCCTCCATTCCCACCGAATGTACAGTGACACCTTTGCGGCGTGATAATCCTATATTGTACCTTGTTTTGGGTTTCATCCTTTTAAGCAGGGTATCGCAGTCGAGCGTCAGGTTCAGATAGAACGTGTTTGCAGGGAGGATATTGGTATAGGCCTTTTTAAAATTCCAGTGCTGCGTGTTGAAGTTAAACCGGAGTTCCTGTGCCGGGCTCTCAGGCTCACCTTTCCATATACCGTTTTCATCGAAATGATCTCTCTCTTTTGCCCACCAGGATTCCCAGCAGAGATCGTAACGGATAAGGATACAGTTTTTCGGTAGAAAAGAGCGAAGCGACTCTGACAGTTCCTCCAGGAACATGCCCTGAAGCTCGTCGGCAGGCTGCAGCTCCGGACCGTAGGGGACATATGCCACCGAATGGTGTCTGTCAATCTGTTGCAATATAATCAGCATATCCGATATGATCGTTGAACGATCATTGGCGGACCCGTACAGGTCGGATTTTCTAGCAGTGAAATTGATGGCGATTGTATCTGCTCCGAGTGTTTTCTTCACGACAGACCAGAATGCCGTTTGCTGTAAAATAGGTGTCGCGTAGAGCTCTTCAGTCTCCTTGGGACAAATGTTAGTAAGCATACCTTCTGCATTTTAAACCTGCAAAGGTAGCCAAAATAAAAAGTGTAAACAAATGAATAACACAAGAGTGCGTGAGAAGTAAGAAAGAAGATGCATCTCTTTATTATTGCCTGCTGATGATGCGTCTCACCTCTTCCAGCAGCAGCGGGAAGGCAGGGTAGGTCATGCCGTGGCCATATCCCTGCAGCTCCAGCAGACGGGTCTGTCTGTGTCCCGACACCTTCATCATGCGGGCCAGGTAGGCGTTCTCCTCATAACGACCCAGCATCTCCATCTCCCGGTCACCGGTGATCAGCAACAGGGGGGGAGCATCGGGACGGACATGGTAGAGAGGGGCATATTGATCCACGAGAGGGTGGGTATCTTTCATCCCGTACTCCTGGCGGATAGAGAAATGCGTGATGGTCTGACCACTCAGGGGTATCAGTCCGGCGATGCTATCAGCATCAATGTGGTGTGCCGCCAGATACTGTTTATCCAGTCCGGTCATCATGGCCAGGTAACCTCCGGCAGAGTGACCGGAGAGGAAAATTTGTGATGCATCACCACCATATTCATCTATATGTTTGAATACCCACGCTACCGCTGCCGCCGCATCTTCGATGTAGGCAGGTGCTTTCACACCAGGTGCCAGCCGGTAGTTCACACCCACGATGCAGATACCCTCGTTCTTCAGTACCGCGGGCAGCTCCTTGTTGCCGCCGGTAAGTCCACCGCCATGAAACCAGACGATCGTAGCGAACTCCTTTTTATCTGTCGGATAGTAGATGTCGAGATTACAACGCTCATTGATATAACTGTCCTTTTGACGGATATCCTCGTTGTAGTAGGGTATATTGGAATGGGTTTTGTAAGCATGCTCCTGGGCATAAGCAGTGAGAGTAACATGTAAGAGGAGAAGTAGTGACAGTAGTGACAGTGATGTTCGTTTCATAATTGATGAAAGAAATGATAAGTGAAAAGTGAAAAAATGTATGTGAGAAATCAGAATACCCATTTCTCATCTCTCTGAGGGGGCGTGCGTTGGTTTCCTTTACCAAAATCGATCAGGTAGCCTCTCAGATCGAAAGAGAGCCAGAGGTCGCCAAGATGAAGCTCGGTATGATCGAGGTAAAGCAGCTGAGGGGCGTTGAAATCGGCCAGCTCAGGGAGTAACTCATATACCTTCTCTACCGGAGTGTCACGCTGTAGTTGTCCCCACCTGTCGTTGAAACCATTGTCTGCCAATGCACGTGTCCGTGATACAATATCTTCCGATTTGATGAGAAACGCATCCTTCTCATCACTGCTCCTGAATATTTTAAAGAGATAGGTTCGCTCCTGCTCTTCAAGCCGGTAGTTGGATTGAAACAGCAATAGATAATCCTTGTATCTGTTTTTCAGTAATGTTTCACGTACGAAAGCCATGAAATCGCGTTTCACATCCTCCTCTGCAGCGTTCACATCCCATTGAAGGGTTTGGTGAACAATGTTGTTTTTCCATCTGGTTGTAGACTTACCTGAAAAGGTGAGTATGTCACAACCAGTCAGTAGCGAAACAGAGAGGATTAGAAGTGCGATTCTTGATATGCCGGATTTACGCATAGGTCATTTTTTTGATAATCAAAAGTTATCGGGCTCAGTCTTTGCCGCGGTAGCGGTGATGGTTCTGAAATCATCGTCGAAATGAGTGAGGAGCATCTCTGTCAGTTTAACGTGGAACGTTGTGTATAGCTTAGAGGTGATATGCTTCCTGTCTTTTCTCTTTAACAAGCCAAAACGTAATTGGTTCTCATCCACCCATATCTGCGGCTTGAAGAAAGCCTCGTTCCTCCATAACAGTGTCCCGTAGGTGAGTCGCCCATCTTCTGTACGGGCCCATTTGTCAGCTTTCCTGCTGTCAATAGCTTCGTAAATCTTATCGAGCAGCAGATCCGGATTATCGGTATATATAATAATTGCCATTGTGATTGCTAAATTTATCTTTTATTTCGAATTCTTATAACTGTCTATCGCCTTTTTAACAGATCCGTGGAGGAGGAGCAGGTTCTTCGCCTGTTCATAGGAGAGGGAGAGTTCATCTACAATCATACGTGTACCCCTGTCGACCAGCTTCTGGTTGGTGAGCTGCATGTTGACCATGCGATTTCCTTTCACCCTTCCAAGCATGATCATGGTGCTGGTGGTAATCATGTTCAGCACCAGCTTCTGTGCTGTCCCCGATTTCATGCGGGTGCTGCCCGTCACATATTCGGGACCGACAATGGGTTCAATCTTTATCTCCGCTTCAACCACCACTGGTGAGTCAGGGTTGCAGCTGATGGCACCGGTGAGGATACCTTTCTCCCGCGCCCTGCGCAGTGCCCCAATAACATAGGGTGTTGTACCTGAGGCTGCGATACCCACCAGCACATCATTCACATTGATCTTATACTCCATCAGGTCTTCCCACCCTTTTTCTATGTCATCTTCCGCTGCTTCCACAGGGTTACGCAGAGCGCTGTCGCCACCTGCTATCAGCCCGATCACGTAGCTGTTGGGCATGCCGAAAGTGGGTGGTATCTCGGAAGCGTCGAGCACTCCCAGTCGTCCGCTCGTGCCAGCACCCAGATAAAAAAGGCGTCCCCCGCGCCGCATGCGCTCAACGATACCTGTCACCAGCTTCTCTATTTCTGGGATTGTTTTTTCAACAGCTAGTGCCACCTTCCGGTCTTCAGCGTTTATCTCTGTCAGCAGCTCCATCGCCGATTTCTTTTCCAGATCGTTATAGAGTGATTCCTGTTCAGTTATTTTTATGAATGTCATTTCGATGTTTGATTTGGGATGTTTGATTTGGGATTTG
>Ga0209347_1004494_pt1 | contig 14436 bp, 16 predicted proteins | sample AutmiccommuBRH23_FD_187382 | JGI IMG/M metagenome (GOLD analysis project Ga0209347, IMG submission 187382) | Deep subsurface microbial communities from Mt. Terri, Switzerland - Autotrophic microbial communities BRH/23 (SPAdes) (version 2) | ecosystem: Environmental > Aquatic > Deep subsurface >... | reverse complement strand
GCTGATCTTGGTCACCCCGGAGACGATATGGGCGACGTCCTTGCCAAAAATATTGTAGATCTCATCAATGGAGGAATGGGTGTCCTCGACCACGTCGTGGAGGAGGCCGGCCGCGATGCTGACCGGGTCGAGCTTCATTTCGGCCAGGATATTGGCGACTTCCAGGGGATGCGACAGGTAGGGCTCTCCGGAAAGGCGCAACTGCCCCGAATGGACCCGCGCGGAATAAATGTAGGCGCGGTCGATGATGTCCACGTTTGCATCCGGATAATAGTCGTACAACCTATCCAGTATGTCGGTGATCCGTATCATCGCGCGCCTGGTCTGCTTTGGTTATCAATACGCTTTTGCAAATATCACCCGCTTTTCGCTTCCGCCGTTGCACTCGATACACCGGCCATCTTCTTTTTTTGCATCAAATGGGATGCACCGGATGGTTACGTTGAGCCGTTCCTTGATCGCCGCTTCGCAAGTGGCACCTCCGCACCAGTGGGCCATGGCAAAACCGCCATGGATTTCAGGCCGGTCCGCGTTTTGGGGAGTGAAAAAGCGGTCGAACTCTTGTTTGTCATCAATGTCGCGGGTGTTTGCTTCACGGAAGGCGAGTGCCTTTTTGAACAGGTGGTTCTGGATATCATCGAGAATGTCGACGACCTCGTCGATAAACCGATCCCGGGTCATGGAGACGCTCGCTTTGCGGTCCTTGTCCCGGCGGCCCACATAGACTGAATCTGCGGCAATATCCTTGGGACCGATCTCGACCCGCAGAGGAATACCCTTCTTGATCCACTCCCAGTTCCGTGCGCCGCCGATATTCCGTTCATCGATTTCGACCCGCAACGGACTGCCGTGATAGAGCCGCCCCCGAAGCTTTTCCGCCAGATCCCGGGTAAAGGTCATGACCGTTTCATTGTCGGCCTCTTTCTTGATAATCGGCAGAAGCACCAGGTGGGCCGATGCAACCCGGGGAGGAAGAATCACGCCGTTGTCATCGCCGTGGGCCATGACCAGTCCGCCGATCAACCGGGTGGAAACCCCCCAGGAGGTGGTCCAGCCGTACTGCTCCGTCTCATCTGCCGCTTGAAACCGGATATCGGAAGCCTTGGCGAAATTCTGCCCCAGAAAATGGGAAGTTCCGGCCTGGAGAGCCTTTCGATCCTGCATCATCGCTTCGATACAAGTGGTTGTCTCCGCGCCTGGGAACTTTTCAGCGGGAGATTTTTCTCCCGTGATCACCGGAATGGCCAGGTATTCCTCAACGACTTTTTTATACAGGGTAAGCATCATGAAGGTCCGGTCAACAGCCTCGTCCCGGGTGGCGTGGACGGTATGCCCTTCCTGCCAGAGAAATTCGGTGGTCCTCAGGAAAATCCGGGTCCGCAGTTCCCAGCGGACCACGTTGGCCCACTGGTTGATCAATACCGGCAGGTCCCGGTAGCTGGTAATCCACTTGGCGAAGGCATCGCCGATGATCGTCTCGGAGGTCGGCCGGACGATGAGCGGTTCGGTCAGAGGGGAGGCGGGGACCAGGCGACCGTCTTCGGTCTTTTCCAGTCGGTGATGGGTCACAACGGCGCATTCCTTGGCAAACCCTTCCACGTGGGCGGCTTCCTTCTCCAGGAAACTGATCGGGATGAACAGGGGAAAATAGGCGTTTTTCACCCCGGTCGCCTTGAACATTTCATCGAGGTATCGCTGGATGTTTTCCCAAAGGGCGTATCCCCAGGGCTTGATCACCATGCATCCGCGCACCGGGGAAAGCTCGGCCATGTCCGAGGCCTTGATCACCTGCTGGTACCATTCCGGGTAATTCTCTTCCCGGGTGGGAGAAATCGCGGTCTGTTCCTGTTTTGCCATTATTGAAATCCTTACGTCAGAATTGTGCTTTTAAAGAATGTGGTCGAAGTGGACTGAATGGACGATGTGGACTGTCCATGCCGTCCATTCAGTCCATTCAGTCCATTTTCTCCTGATCTTTTTGGAACTCCTGTTCCTCGAATTCCGCGACAGCCTCAAGAAGGGCATCCACCAAGCAGTCCTCCGGAACTTTCCGAATCACTTCCCCTTTTTTGAACAGCACGCCGAAGCCTTTCCCCCCGGCGATCCCCACATCGGCTTCCCGGGCCTCGCCGGGGCCGTTGACCACGCATCCCATGATCGCCACCTTGACCGGTGCGGTCCGGGTCAGGAGCGCTTTTTCCACGTCCTCGGCAATTGAAAACAAGTCGATGTTGCACCGCCCGCAGGTGGGGCAGGAGATGATTTCCGGTCCCCGCCGCCGGATTCCGAGTCCTTTTAAAATTTCGTACCCCACCCGGACTTCCTCGATCGGGTCCCGGGTGAGCGATACGCGGATGGTGTCGCCGATGCCGTCCATGAGAAGGGTGCCGATCCCCATGGCCGATTTGACGATCCCGGAATAGAGCCCTCCCGCCTCTGTGACCCCGACATGGAGGGGGATATCCGATTTTTTCGACAGCATCCGGTAGGCGTCGATGGTCTGGAGCACATTCGATGATTTAAGCGACACCTTGATCGCATCGAAATCATATCCCCCGAGCCGGTCGATATGCCGGAGCGCGCTTTCGACCAGGGCTTCGGCAGTGGGCCCCCCGTGTTTTTCAAGCAGATCCTTTTCCAGGGAGCCGGAATTGACCCCGATACGAATGGATATCCCGCGGTCCCGGGCCGCTGCCACCAGAGTCCGGACCCGGCTTTCGGAACCGATGTTCCCCGGGTTGATCCGGATGGCATCCGCGCCCGAACCAATGGCCGCCAGGGCAAGTTTGTAATCGAAATGAATATCGGCGATCAGCGGGATGGTGATCTGTTCCTTTATGGCCGCAATGGCTGCCGCCGCCTCCGGGTCCGGGACGGCCACCCGGATGATATCGCACCCGGCCGCTTCCAGGCGCTGGATCTGGGCAACGGTGGCGACCACGTCCTGGGTAAACGTGTTGGTCATGGACTGGACGGCAATCGGTGCGCCGCCGCCCACCGGAACGTTACCCACGCGAATCTGCCGGGTTTTTTTTCGTTGGATGGAAATGGGCATGTTCACATAAGAAATCAGGGTGATGAATATGGATTTGCCGGAAAATGCAATTGATTTAACATAATTTCAATAACAAACCCCGCATTCGAGTTCAAGCGAAATAAGGGAGATTGGGGGCGTCGGCGCATCGCGAGGGCGGGTTCACTCTAATCAACCCGTCATTTGACGTCCCGGGATTTGCCAAATACTTTTCTGATCATGAATGAGAAAAAACGCCCTGTACTTCTAAGCGGCATCCAGCCTTCGGGCAACCTGATGATCGGCAACTATATCGGTGCGATCGCCAACTGGGTGCGGTTGCAGCAAACCTGCGACTGCCTTTTCCCTCTTGTCGATCTCCATGCCATTACTGTTCGTCAGGATCCGGCAGCGCTCCTGGCCCGCTGCATGGAATTTATCGCCTTATATATTGCCTGCGGGATCGATCCGGAGCGGAGCACGATTTTCATCCAGTCCCATGTCCCGGCCCATTGCCAATTAACCTGGGTGTTGAACTGTTTCACCCCGGTCGGAACCCTTGAGCGGATGACCCAGTTCAAGGAAAAAGCGGAGAAAAGCAGGAAGGCCGCCAATGCCGGCCTTTTCACCTACCCGGTGCTCATGGCCGCCGATATTCTTTTGTATGGAACGAATCTGGTGCCGGTGGGGGCGGATCAAAAGCAGCATCTGGAGCTGGCCCGGGGTCTTGCCCGGCGATTCAACCGGGTATACGGCGCGATTTTCACCATCCCCGAACCGTACATTCCGGAAGCCGGCGCAAGGATCATGGGACTGCAGGACCCTCTCGCCAAGATGTCCAAGTCGGACCCGGAGTCCCGCAACTATATCGCCCTTTTGGAAAACCCGGATATGGTGCGCCGGAAAATCCGGTCGGCCGTCACCGACCCGGGGCGGGAGATCCGGTACGATCCGTCGGATAAACCCGGGGTATCCAATCTCATCAGCATCTTAACCGCTGTTTCTGGAAAATCGGTTGCCGCCATCGAAAGCGAGTATGAAGGGCTCGGCTACAGCCGCTTCAAGACCGAGTTGGCTGAGACCCTGGTCAATTTCCTGGAACCGATCCAACAGCGTTTTCGGGAGGTCTCCCGCGACCGGCAATACCTGGTTCGTATCCTGGGCGCCGGAGCGGAATCGGCCCGTCAGCGGGCCGGGCCGATGATCGCGTCCGTCCACGAGGCGCTCGGGCTGATGGCAAAGTAAAAAAGCCCAACTTCTGCGTTGCGTTTCATCCCGCGTCACTGCGACGTCAAGTACGCCTCATTCCGCGGTATTCGTGCGCCTTGAATTTGGACTTTTTACTTTGCCATCAAAACCGACTTTTTACGAGTTCATCAAGCATCCTGCGCTGAAAATAAACCACAGAGTCACCGAGATCACAGAGGAAAGCTATTTGTTTTAATAATCTTTTCTCTGTGTCCTCCTTGACTCTGTGGTAAAAAGAGCTTTTTACCATGAATCGTCAGCTGTGAATTGTTGAGTGGAATGGAGGGAAAATGGATGACATGCGGGACAAGAGTACAGGACCGGCCGATTCCGAGATCCGGAAGGTCGTAACCCAACGGTCGAAAGACGGCCAGCTCCCCTGTGCGCAGGCGTTTGCCGCCGCCGGGGAACTGGGGGTGGCGCCGGCCGTGATCGGCCGCTACGCCGATGAAATGGAACTCCGGCTGGTCAAATGCCAGTTGGGGTTGTTCGGGTATCAGCCCGAAAAAAAGATTGTTGAGCCGCGCAATCCGGTGGAACCGGAAATGAAAACAGACATTATGGCCGGTCTGGAAAGCGGGAAACTCCCCTGTGCGACCGCCTGGCGGATCGCCGACCGGCTGGGATTGCGGAAAATGGCCGTGAGCGGGGCCTGCGAGACCCTGGAAATCCGGATCAAGCCCTGCCAGTTGGGGGCTTTCTGAAGATGGCTCGTCAAAAGCATTGGGCGAGGGTGAGGTCGGGATGGGGGTGAATCGTTAGACATTGCGCATGCACGAAAAAAAGCAAGGGCGGGTTTGAAACCCGCCCCTACGGAGCATCCATTTTACAATGAAATTTTTGCAGATGAGCTTCCTTGGAAGCTCAATATATCTTACGTCAGAAACGGATTGGTCCGGCGTTCCATCCCGATGGTGGTGCTCGGGCCGTGACCGGTAAATGCCGTCACGTCATCGCCAAGGGGGAACAGCTTGTTCTTGATGCTGGCGATCAGGGTGGCGTAGTCGCCCCCCGGGAAATCGGTGCGCCCGATCGATCCGGCAAAAAGGGTATCGCCCACGAACACCATTTTATCGGTGTGGAGCGAAATGCCGCCCAGTGAGTGGCCGGGGGTGTGGATCACATTCAATGTAATGTCGCCGAACGTGATCCGGTCGCCATCCGTGATGGTCCGGTCCGGCAGGGGCGAATTTTCCGCGGCCATGCCGAAGGCGGCGGCGGCCTCGCTGAGCATGCCGAGCATCGGCGCGTCATCCGGGTGTATAACCAGCTCGGCGCCGGTGGCGTCCTTCAACCGCCGGTTGGCCCCCACGTGATCGAAATGGGCGTGGGTGTTGATGATGTATTTGACCGTCAGCTTGTGTTCGGCCAAAGCCAGCAGAATACGGTCAGGTTCGTCGCCCGGATCGATGACCACGGCCGACCGGGTCTTTTCGCATCCGAGGATGTAGCAGTTGGCCATGATCGGCCCCACCGCGAGTGTTTTCAGGATCAAAGCCGTTCTCCACTCAAAAAAAATTATAGGAGGTTCTGCATGAGGTTTCAGGAAGAACATGAATTCCTTTATGAAACGTCATGTTCTTCCTGGTTTTTCTATTGTCCGATCCGCTTTTTCGTCTGTTCGACGATTTTCAGAAGGGAGGCCACCTTGTCCCGGGGACGCGGGCTGACCAGTCCCTTGAAGAGCGACTCGGGGAGATTCGCTTTCAGGTAAGTTTCCACATCGAAAGTTTCCCACCAGCAGTCGAGAATTTTTCCGCAGGGGAAATCGTCTTCCCCGCTGAGCATGCAATAGCGAAAGGGAATGTCGCTTCCCAGGCGCGGGCAGCGCCGCTCAAGATTGTCCCTGGTTTGATCGTCCATGGCTTAGCGGCTCTTTAGCTGCTGCGGTTTCGGATAATCCGAAAACACCTTTTCAGAAGCATTGAGCTGATCGTCGGACATTTCGATATCCTTGATTTTTCCCGACAGGAACGCCTCGTAGGCGCCCAGATCGAGAAGGCCGTGGCCGCTCCAGTTGAACAGGATGGTCTTTTCCTTCCCCTCTGCCTTGGCTTTCAGGGCTTCATCGATGGCACAGGCGATGGCATGGGTGGTTTCGGGGGCGGGGATAATTCCTTCGGTCCTTGCCACCAGTATCCCTGCTTCGTAAGCCTTGCGCTGGGTGATCGATCGCGGCTCCAGGAGCCCTTCGTTTACCAGCTGGCTGACCGTGGGGGCCATCCCGTGATAACGCAGCCCGCCGGCATGGACCGGGGGCGGTACGAAATCATGGCCCAGGCTGTACATGGGGAGAAGCGGCGTATAACCGGCCGTGTCGCCGAAATCGTAGACAAACGGCCCCCGGGTGAGTGTCGGGCATCCGGCCGGTTCCACCGGGATGATGTCGACCTTTTTGCCGTGGATTTTATCATAGACGAACGGGAAGGCGAGCCCGGCGAAGTTGCTTCCGCCGCCGGCGCAGCCGATGACCACGTCCGGGTAGACGCCGATCTTTGCCAGCTGTTTTTTTGCTTCCAGGCCGATGATCGTCTGGTGGAGCATGACATGGTTAAGGACGCTTCCGAGCGAGTACCGGGTCTGACCGGTGGTGTCGCTGACGGCGGCTTCAATCGCTTCGCTGATGGCGATCCCCAGGGTTCCCGGGGTATCCGGATTCTTTTCGAGGGCATCGCGTCCCGCCTTGGTCAGGTTGCTCGGGCTGGGGATGCACTCTCCGCCCCAGGCGGCCATCATGGTCTTCCGGTACGGTTTCTGGTCAAAGCTGATGCGGACCATGAAAACCTTGCACTCAAGGCCGAACTGGCTGCAGGCAAAGGAAAGGGCGCTCCCCCACTGACCGGCACCTGTCTCGGTGGTGATCTTCTTTATGCCGAACACCTTATTGTAGTACGCCTGCGGAACGGCGGTGTTCGGTTTATGGCTTCCCGGGGGGCTGACCGCTTCGTTCTTGAAATAAATTTTGGCGGGTGTATCGAGTGCCCGCTCCAGGTTGTAGGCCCGGACCATGGGGGCGGGGCGCCAGATGCTGAGCACGTCGAGAACTTCATCGGGGATATCGATCCAGCGCTGGGTGCTGACTTCCTGTTCGATGAGGTTCATGGGAAATACCGGGGCCAGCATATCCGGAGTCACGGGTTTTCCGTCCGGGCCGAGGGGCGGATTCATCTTGATGTCGGCCAGAATATTGTACCATTGCCGGGGAATTTCATCGGGTTTCAGATAAATCACTCTGTCGTTCATCGGGGGCTCCTTTTGTTATTGATCAAGTCGTTGGCAATGTGCGGGTGAACCCGTGTGGTCACGGCTCTTTCGGCGCGGCGCCGCCGTCTGTAAACTGCTGATAGACGCTGTCGAGAATGCCGTTTATGAATGCGCCGGATTTTTCCGTGCCGTATTTTTTCCCGATGTCGATGGCCTCATCGATCGCCACTTTCGGCGGAATTTCATCGCAGAAAAGCAATTCGTAGACGGCAATCCGGAGAATATTCCGATCCACCCCGGACATCCGGGAAATTTTCCAATTGCTCGAAGTGCCGATGATCCGTTCATCGATGTCGTTTAACCGTTCAATAACGCCCTTGACCAGGATCAGGAAATATTCCTGTGTTTTCTGGGACGGATTGATCATGTGACATATTTCATCGATCAGTTCATCGGTATCATCTTCGAGCATATCGATGCAGAAAAGTGCCTGAAGCGCCAGTTCTCGTGATTTACGACGATTTTTCATGAGAGCGGGGTCATTATCAGGTCACAATTTCGAACAGGTTCGCCATTTCGATGGCGGCGATGGCGGAATCAAATCCCTTGTTCCCCGCCTTGGTGCCGGCCCGTTCGATGGCCTGTTCAATGGTGTCGGTGGTAAGGACCCCGAAAATAATCGGGACCCCTGTTTCCATGCTGGCGGCGGCAACCCCCTTGGAAACCTCGGCGCTGACGTAATCGAAGTGGGGGGTAGCCCCCCGGATGACCGCACCCAGGCAGATCACCGCGTGATATTTTTTCTGGGCCGCGATCTTTTTGGCCACCAGCGGGATCTCGAAGGCTCCGGGGACCTTGATGACATCGATGGCGTCATCCGCGGCCCCGCTGCGGACCAGGGCGTCGACCGCGCCGGAAAGAAGCTTTTCGGAAATGAAGCTGTTGAACCGGCTGACGATGATGCCGAACCGTTTCCCCTCGGCGATCAGGTTGGCTTCGATGAGTTTAGGCATGGCTTTTCCTTTCCGTTTTGGATTTCTGGTCCGGATCAACACTCAGATAATGCCCCATTTTCAGCTCCTTGCATTCCAGGTAGCACCGATTGAATTCGTTCGGCTCGATCTTGATCGGCACCTGTTCCACCATGCTCAGTCCGTATCCTTCCAGGCCGACGATTTTCTTCGGGTTGTTGGTGATCAGGCGCATTTTCTTGACCCCGAGGTCGGCCAGAACTTGGGCGCCGATGCCGTAATCGCGAAGATCGGGCTTGAATCCGAGTTTTTCATTGGCCTCGACCGTATCGTATCCCTGGTCCTGGAGCACGTATGCCTTGAGTTTATTGACCAGCCCGATCCCCCTCCCTTCCTGGCGAACATAGAGCAGGACGCCACTTCCCTCGGCCTCCATCATCCGCATGGCATTATGGAGCTGTTCCCCGCAGTCGCACCGGAGGGATCCGAAAATATCGCCGGTCAGGCATTCGGAATGGACCCGGACCAGGATCGGCTTTTCCGGATCGACTTCCCCTTTGACCAGGGCGATGTGCTGGAAATCGTCCACATCGTTTTCATAGACCATGATCCGGAAGGGACCGGCGATCTCCGTCGGTATTGTGGTTTCGGCCACCTTGCGGACAAACGATTCGTTCCGCATCCGGTATTCGATCAGGTCGGCAATGGTGCAGATGCCGATGCCGTGTTCGTCGCTGAACTGCTCCAGCGATGGCATTCGCGCCATGGTACCGTCGTCATTCATGATTTCGCAGATGACCGCCGCCGGCTTCAACCCGGCCAGCCGGGCGAGATCAACCGATCCTTCGGTCTGGCCGGTCCGGACGATGACGCCGCCGCGGCGGGCGCGCAATGGAAATACGTGTCCCGGCCGGACCAGGTCGTCTGGGGTGGCATCATCAGCAATGGCGGCCTTGATGGTGGTGGCGCGATCGGCGGCGGAAATCCCCGTGGTCACACCTTTTTTGGCTTCAATGGATACCGTGAAGCCGGTTTGAAAAGGGGAGGTGTTGTTGCTCACCATCATGGGGAGCTGCAACGCCTGGATCTTGTCCGGGGTCAGCGCCAGGCAGATCAGTCCCCGGCCGTACCGGGCCATGAAATTAATGGCCTCCGGCGTTACGGCTTCGGCCGCCAGGGTCAGATCGCCTTCGTTTTCCCGGTCCTCGTCGTCGACAAGAACCACCATTTTCCCGGCGCGGATCTCCTGGATGGCCTGTTCAATCGTTAAATGTCCCATAAACTGTTCTCCTGAATAGGATCGGCCGCATACGACCGGTGGGAGATGGCCGGCGGCGTCGATATTAATTTATCAATAAGAATCAAAGGAATCCGGTTTTCGCCAGGAATTCCATATTAACGGCGGGAACGGGCGTCTTTTCCCCTTGGTCACCCGTGCGTCCAGCGACAAATCGTTCCACATATTTCCCGATGAGATCGGTTTCGATATTGACCCAGTCTCCGGGACGTTTCAACCCGATGGTCGTGATTGCGGCGGTGTGCGGGATGATGGTCACCTCGAATCCACCTTGATCACGGGTGTTGATGGTCAGGCTGATCCCGTCAATGGCGATCGATCCCTTGGTGATCATGTACCGGGTCAGCTCTTCTGAAACTGAAACGCCGACGACCAGCACCCGGCCAAGGTCCCGGATATAGTCAATCCGCCCTTTGCCGTCAATATGACCGGATACCAGGTGGCCGTCCAGGCGGTCCGAAAGGCGAAGCGCCCGTTCCAGGTTGACCCGGGTTCCCGGTTTTGCCTCGCCGAGCGTGGAGCGGGACAAGGTTTCAGGGGAAACATCGGCGGCAAACCGGCCGCCCGATATCGTCACGGCGGTGAGGCAGGCGCCGTTGACGGCGATACTGTCACCGACCCGTGTCCCATCGAGGGCGCGGTCCGCAAGGATCTCCATCCGTTTGCCCGCTTCGGCCGGGCGGACGGTGGTAAGGGTCCCCAGGGTTTCGATGATGCCGGTGAACATTAAAAATAATGCCTATAACTGTGCTAAGGGAAAGCTAAACCGAATTATGAGTGGTCAATTATTAACCACATCCCCTTCAATCAGGAAATCGTCTCCGAAGCGGCGGACGTCCATGTTGGCGACCCGGATGGCATCGGCCATTTTTTCCGGACCCGGTCCGCTGCAAAGGGAAATGCCGTCTCCGCCGAGGATTTTCGGCGCATAAAAAAAACAGATCCGATCGACCACACCCGCCCGAAGCACACCAGCGGACAACTGACCGCCCCCTTCAACCAGCAGGCTGGTGATCCCCATCCCGCCGAGGTGGTCCATGAGGGCATCCAGATCAATCCGGTCCTCTTTTGCGGGAATGTCGAGGATACGTATGCCCCTGTCGATCAACCGCTGTCGCTGGGCATTGTCGCTGAGCTGACCGGAAACGATCAACGTACCAGAAACCGATTCCCCCTGCAACACTTTCGCATCTTCAGGAATCGTCAGACGGGTGTCAAGAATAATTCGGACCGGATCCCGGCTCCGGCCATGTTCCCGCCGGGTAGTCAGGCGCGGGTCGTCCGCCCGGATGGTATTGACCCCGACCATGATGCCGTCGACCGCATGGCGGAGCTCATGGACATATGCCCGGGCGGCTTCTCCGGTAACCCACCGGGAATCGCCCGATTGGGTGGCAATTTTTCCGTCCAGGGTGGCGGCGCACTTGAGGATGACATACGGCCGGCCGGTCCGCACGTGCTTGAGGAAAAAGGCGTTTAATCGTCGGGCCTCCGGCTCGAGGATCCCGGTGACGACCTCAACCCCGTTTTCCCGCAGGCAGGCATTTCCCCCGCCGGTCACCTTCGGGTTGGGATCGTCCATGGCAGTAACCACCCGTGATATGCCGGCCGCCAGTACGGCAGTCGTGCACGGGGGGGTGCGGCCGTAATGGTTGCACGGCTCCAGGGTGACGTAAAGGGTGGCGCCCCGGGCCTGTTCCCCGGCCTCGGCGATGGCATTCACCTCGGCATGCGGGCCGCCGGCAAACTCGTGCCACCCCCGTCCGACCACCTCCCCGTCTTTCACAATAACAGCGCCGACCATCGGGTTGGGGGAGGTAAAACCCCGACCCTCGGCCGCGAGTTCCAGGGCCATGCGCATGTAGTCGGTATCGTTCGTGGGGATTACCTCTGATCCAGCAAGGTTTTCAGTTCGTTCACGAAATCGTTTACATCCTTGAAATCCCGGTAGACGGAGGCAAATCGTACATAAGCAACTTTATCAAGGTCATGAAGCCGGAGCATGATCTTCTCGCCGATGATTCGGGAAGGAATTTCCTTTTCCTCGGATTCGCGCAGGTCTCGCTCGAGTTCCTCGATAAAGGCTTCAATGGCATTCATGCTGATTTCCCGCTTTTCACAGGCCCTCTGGATTCCCGCACGGACCTTGTCGCGGCTGAACACTTCCCGGCGCCGATCCTTTTTTATGATCATCAGCGGAATTTCTTCGATGTACTCGTAGGTGGTAAACCGTCTGGCGCACGAGATGCATTCGCGCCGCCGCCGGATGGCGTTTCCTTCCTTGCTCAGGCGGGAGTCGATCACCTTGTTGTTGTTCTCACCACAGAATGGGCATTTCATGGGCAGACATCCTGGTGTTCGGCGGGGTTTACCTGGCGGGGCACGATTCCGGCTTCGTGGAGAAGGACGGCTGAGAGTTCGTCGGCATATCCCTCTTTATAAAAAATATCGCCGATCCCGGCATTTATAATCATTTTGGTGCAGATGGAGCAGGGAAGGTTCGTGCAGTAAAGCGTTCCCCCCTGAATGCTGACCCCGTGATAGGCCGCCTGAATAATAGCGTTCTGTTCGGCATGGATCCCCCGGCACAGTTCATGGCGCTGCCCCGAGGCGATGTTCATGGTGGCGCGAAGGCACCCCGCCTCCACGCAATGGGCGATTCCGGCGGGCGCCCCGTTATAGCCGGTGGACAGAATCCGGCGATTCTTGACGATAACCGCCCCGACGGCCCGGCGCAGGCACGTGGAGCGCTTCGCCACCAGGCTGGCAATGTCCATGAAGTAGGTGTCCCAGGAGGGGCGGGTATCGATCGTCGGCATTTTTCCGTCCAATGCGCGTTGATGAATTTGTTTTTTCCTGCCCCGGGTGCTTCGGTCAGGATGCTTCCATAAAGAGTGGAAACTGCTGGCAGAGTGCGGCGACCTGCTTGCGGATTCCCGCAATGGCGATGGTATCGACCGGGTCGCGGAGCGCTCCGGCGATAAACCCGCCGATCCGTTCCATTTCCGCTTCCTTCATGCCTCGGGTGGTGACCGCGGGCGTGCCGATCCGGATGCCGCTGGTGACGAACGGACTTTCGGTATCGAAGGGTACCGTGTTCTTGTTGACGGTGATCCCGGCCTGCTCCAGTGTTTTTTCGGCCAGCTTGCCGGTGATTCCCAGGTTTCGAAGGTCCGCGAGCATCATGTGGTTGTCCGTTCCATCGGAGATCAGCCGGATGCCGTTTTTCATCAGGTAATCGGCCAAAGTCCGGGCATTGCGGACGACCTGCGCCTGGTAGTTCTTGAAATCATCGGACATGGCCAGTTTCAGGGCCACGGCCTTGGCGGCGATCACGTGCATGAGGGGCCCGCCCTGGATTCCCGGGAAGATTTCCTTGTTGAGTTTCTGGGAAAGGTCATTCCGGGCCAGGATCAGGCCGCCTCGCGGACCCCGCAGGGTCTTGTGGGTGGTCGAGGTGACCACGTCGGCGTGGGGAACCGGCGACGGGTGAAGACCTGTGGCGACCAGGCCGGCGACATGGGCCATGTCGACCATGAAGTACGCGCCGATGGATCGGGCAATTTTCGAAAACGCCTCAAAGTCGATGAACCGGGGGTAGGCACTGGCGCCCGCAATGATCAGTTTGGGGCGGTGCTCCCGGGCGAGTTGTTCGACCTGTTCGTAGTCGATGATGCCGGTTTCTTTTTTGACCCCATAATGGAGGAAGTTGAAAAACCGGCCGGAAAAACTCGCCGCCGCCCCGTGGGTCAAGTGCCCGCCATGCGACAGGTTCATGCCGACAATCGTGTCGCCCGGATTCAGGAGTGCAAACAGGACTGCCATGTTCGCCTGGGAGCCGGAATGGGGCTGCACGTTGGCGTATTCGGCGCCGAACAATTGTTTGGCCCGTTCGATGGCCAGCGCTTCGGCGACATCCACGTGTTCGCAGCCGCCGTAATACCGTTTGCCCGGATACCCTTCCGCGTACTTGTTGGTGAGCACGCTCGCCTGGGCAGCCATTACCGCGGGGCTGACGATGTTTTCCGAGGCAATCAGTTCAAGGGTGGTGGACTGGCGTTCATATTCCAGGGCGATCACCCCGGCGATTTCCGGGTCGACCTTTTCCACGGCGTTCAATTCAGACACTCTATTTTCCGCAGTCTTGTTCATGGGTCTTTTCGCTTGCTCTTCATTTTTGAAAGGTTTGCGCCATCAGAATTCGCAGAATTTTCCCAGCCGGGTCCGATGCCGACCGCCATCAAACGGGGTATCAAGCCAGGACCTGACGATTTCCTTGGCCAGCTCCACGCCGATGACCCGGCCGCCCATCACGAGAATGTTGGCGTCATTGTGACGGCGGCTCATAATGGCCGAAAACAGGTCATTGCACAGGGCCGCTCGGATCTGGGGATACCGGTTGGCCACCATTGACATGCCGATGCCGGTGCCGCAGATCAGGATTCCCCGTTCGTATTTGCCGGTGGTAATCTGCCGTGCGACCATGTTTCCGAAATCGGGGTAATCGACCGACTCCTCGCTGTGGGTGCCGAAATCGTCTACCTCGAATCCGAGGATGAACAGGTATTCCCTGATGGTTTCCTTCATCTGAAAGCCGGCATGATCGCAGCCGATGATGATCGGTTTTCCGGTGTCCATTGTGTTAATCGTTCCGTGACCTGGCGCGCGTTATTGTCTTAAATCCGTTTGGCATTCAAATTATA
>Ga0209347_1004493_pt1 | contig 14438 bp, 16 predicted proteins | sample AutmiccommuBRH23_FD_187382 | JGI IMG/M metagenome (GOLD analysis project Ga0209347, IMG submission 187382) | Deep subsurface microbial communities from Mt. Terri, Switzerland - Autotrophic microbial communities BRH/23 (SPAdes) (version 2) | ecosystem: Environmental > Aquatic > Deep subsurface >... | reverse complement strand
GCTGACCAAGCCGGTGGCCAGCGGCACCACGCCGATCCATCCCCACACACTGGTGTACTCGGGTCCATAGAAGCCCAACGGCGAGGCGATGAGGGCGAGCCCCGCGATGACGCGTACGATGCGGTCGAGCATGCCTTCGTTCTTGATCATGAGAGGTCTCCGAGCAGTTGTGCCGCGGCGGCGGCTTCGTGAAAGCAAGACTAATATTTAAGCCCAAGCTTCGAACTGACGTGGATCAAGCGGGGTGCCCGATCGTACCGGATGCGACGCTGTTACCCGGTCCTGAGCGAGAAAAACGCATGCCCTGCCGCGTGCGGGCAAAAGGGCTTAGACTTGGCAAACCGAGTCTGTTGAGGGAGCGGCGATGCTGAGAGCGTTGGGTCGTGCGGCAATTGTGGTGCTGGCGGTGCCCGTAGTGCTCGCGCCCGCGCTGGCGCAGTCCGATGCGGTCGATGCCGACAAGGGGCGGCAGCTGGCCGAGACGCTGTGTCTGCGCTGCCATCTCAACGAGGGTCAGGGCGAGAAGCAGGGACCGATGGGCATTCCCGGCTTCGCAGCCGTCGCCAATCGGCCGAACCAGACGTTCGATGAGATCATCGAGTGGCTGAAATCGGTCCCGACGATGATGCCGGACCACCACCTCACGCAGGACGAGATCTATGATCTCGCCGCCTACATCATGACCTTGCGCAAGCCGCAGTAGCGCGCGGCGCTGGTCACTTGTGCGAGACCTCGTTGGCCATCATGCGGGTCGCAAACGCGAAGATGTAGCCCGTCGACCAGCCGAACATCAGCACGCCCGTCGCAGCTTCGAGAGGACCCAGCATGCGCAAGTGCGGCGGCAGAACCGCATCCGCATAGCCGACGGTGGAGTAGCTCGACAGCGAGAAGTAGAGCGACGTTGGCAGATCGTCGAAGCCGCCGACGAGATAGTAGGCCACGCCCCAGAAGGTCGACTGCAGCAGATGCGAGGCGAGCAGCGCGGTGAAGACGAGGAACAGCATCAGCGCGTGAACGCGAAAGACATTGAAGACGCGCAAGTGGGTGCTGCCAATGAGGTGCACCATCATGCGCGCGAGGACGACGGCGTGCACCGCGACGCTCAGAAAAATCAAGAAAAGCGCCAGTAGAATCAGTCCAAGCATGACCGCTCCGCTATCGAGTCGCTTCTGCTGGAAAGCGTGCTACCTGTCGTCTGGTGCGTCAAGCCGAGGCGGGCGGCGCAGCCGGGCTACATTTGCAGGGCGATGGCGAACCCGAGTGCGCCTGCGATGAGCGCGGCGCCGAGCGCCCAGCTGAGCAGCCGTCCCAGGGCAAAGCCGCCGGCGGTGACGCCGAGCGCGATCTTGGCGATGCTGTTGGAGACGACGGCGACCAGAATGGCGATGGCTGCACTGGAGGAGCTGAGCCCGTCGGGGGCAAGGCGTGCGAGCGACAAACTGATCGCATCGACATCTGCGAGGCCGGACAGCGCAGCAAATCCGATCGCGCCCTCCGAGCCCGCCCACTCCGACATCAGCTGGGCGAAGGCCATGATGACGGCAAGCAACGCGCCGAACTGTAGCACGGTGACGAGATCGAACGGGTTCTTCAGATCGAGGGGCTTCTCGGGTGGACTGTCCTGCCAGGTCCAATCCGCGAAATAGCCCGCGATCAGCGCCTGAGCCAGAGCGGCCAGCACCAACGGCAGAGCGACGAGTGCCAACAGCTCGATATTGACGATGGCGACAAGCACGATGACGCGCAGCATCATGATGCCGCTCGCGAGCATGATCGCGGCCGCAAACAGACGTCGGCGCTCGGGATACTCGTGCGCAAGGCGGGCCATAGACAGCGTCACCGCTGTCGATGAGACGAGGCCGCCGGCGATGCCGGAGAGCAGCACGCCGACGTGGGGCCCTGCGTAGCGGATCGCCACGTAGCCTACGAACGAGAACGCCGCGATCAGGATCGTCAGCAGCCAGACCTCGCGCGGGTTGGCGGGGAACCACTGCGAAAACTCGCGGTCCGGCAGCAGCGGCAACAGAATCACCGTCATGGCGGCGAGGATCAGCCCCGCGCGCAGCTCCTCCCAGGTGAGCCGCTTGACCCATTCGTGCAAAGCCGATTTCAGCGCCAGCAGCAGCGCGGTGGCGACGCCCGCCGCAGCCGCCGCGGTCACGTCGCCGACGACGGCGAAGGCTCCGAGCACGAAGGCCAGCATGGCGGCCACCACGGTCGTCGCGCCGTAGGTGTCGTCGTGCACCATCTCGCGGTAGCGAAAGAAGACGACGGCGCCGGCAAAGGTGGCGAAGGCGAGCGCCAGAGCGATGACGCCGGCCTCGCCGAACTGGGCGGTGAGCGCCCCCCAGATTCCGCCCAGGAGCCCGGCAAGGGCGTGCGTGCGCAGGCCCGCGGTCCGGTCGCCCTCCGGCTCCTCACGCTGTTTCCAGCCGCGCTCGATGCCGATGACGAGGCCGATGGCCAGCGCGACGGTCAGGCGCTCTATGAGCTGTGAAGTATCCACGGGGCGGCGGCCGGTAGCTGGTTCAAAGTCGTCGGTGAACGACGCTAGCCCAGAATTCTAACCATTTCTGCCTCGCCTTGGGGGCCGAAAGGGCAAGGCAGAATGGCTTGATAGCCGCTGAGGGTTAGGGTACGAGACTCTGAAAGAAGATGCGAAAATCCCGAGGGAGGATCTCACAGTGGCGATCGAACTGACTGGTGGCCATCCGGCAATGGACTACACCGAGCACGACCGCACCTATAAGCGGTTCATTCAGTTCACTAAGGTCGGGATCGTCTTTCTGGTCCTGCTTCTGATCGGGATGGCTTATTTCCTCGTCTAATCCTTCTCGTGGCGGCCGCTTTCGACGGCGTAGAGATTAGCGGGATCTTTCTCGCACAAAGTGCCGCTGCGGTTGCCGACCTCAGGGATTCTCCGCACGATCGGAAGGCTTCATGGTCACCATAGCTGTTACAGCGGAGGGGGCGGACGAGCCGCGCGTCGCGATCTCGCCGGAGACGGCGAAGAAGCTCACCGCGCTCGGTGCCACGGTGAAAGTCGTGGCAGGCGCAGGTGCGCGCTCGCGCTTTTCCGATGATGCGCTCAAGGCGCAAGGCGCCCAGATCGTATCGAGCGCTGCAGACGCTCTGGCCGGAGCGGACATTCTCCTCAAAGTGCGTCGCCCGAGTGCGCAAGAGGTGAGCGCGCTGAAGCCCGGCGCGCTCGTCGTCTCCATGCTCGATCCTTACGGCGACCGCGCGGGCCTGGAAGGGCTCGCGGGCACGAACGCCTCGCTGTTCGCGATGGAGTTCATGCCGCGCATCACGCGTGCGCAGTCGATGGACGTGCTCTCCAGCCAGGCGAACCTTGCCGGCTACAAGGCCGTCATCGATGCCGCGGCGATGTTCGAATCCGCCATGCCGATGATGATGACGGCTGCGGGTACCGTTCCCGCCGCCAAGGCCTTCATCATGGGCGCTGGCGTTGCCGGTCTGCAGGCAATCGCCACCGCGCGGCGCCTCGGCGCGCAGGTCTCCGCGACCGACGTTCGCCCCGCTGCCAAGGAGCAGGTCGCCTCGCTGGGTGCGAAGTTCATCGCCGTCGAGGACGAGGAGTTCAAGCAGGCGCAGACGGCTGCCGGCTACGCCAAGCCGATGTCGGCCGAGTACCAGGCCAAGCAGGCCGAGCTCGTCGCCAACCACGTCAAGAACCAGGACATCGTCATCACCACGGCGTTGATCCCGGGACGTCCCGCGCCGCGCCTCATCACGCGTGCGATGGTGGAGAGCATGAAGCCGGGTGCCGTGATCGTCGACCTGGCAGCCGAGCGCGGCGGCAACTGCGAGGTGACCGAGCCGGGCAAGACCGTCGACGTGAACGGCGTCAGGGTTTTCGGCCCGCTCAACCTGGCCGGCGAGGTTCCTGTCAACGCCTCGAGCCTCTACGCCAAGAACCTTTTGACCTTCCTCACGACCTTGATCGACAAGGACGAGAAGGCCCTCAAGATCGATTGGGACGACGAGATCGTTAAAGGCACGCTCGTCGCCAAGGACGGCAGGATCGTTCATCCGAACCTGAGCCAGGGAGCGTGAGACGATGAAGCGCGCCGCTATCTTCCTTCTCGCCGCTCTGTTGCCCACCGCGCCCGCGTTTGCCGCCAGCGGCATCGGTGGCACGATCGAACCCGTTATCTACGAGCTGATGGTGTTCGTGATGGCGATCTTCGTCGGATACTACGTCGTCTGGAGCGTGACGCCGGCCCTGCATACGCCGTTGATGTCGGTGACCAACGCGATCTCCTCGGTGATCGTCGTCGGCGCGCTGTTGGCGGTCGCGGTCGAAGCCGGCGTCGGCGGCATCGTGAGCGGCAACAGCCTGGCATCGAAGTTCTTCGGAGTGCTCGCACTGGTGATGGCGGCCGTCAACATTTTCGGCGGCTTCCTCGTCACGCAGCGCATGCTCGCCATGTACAAGAGGAAGGGCGACAAGAAGTGACGAGCAAACCGACCGTGACCGGCACCGGGGGAGAGCGCCATGTCGCCTAATCTCGTCGCAGGCCTGTATCTCGTTTCTGGCGTGCTGTTCATCCTCGCCTTGCGCGGGCTCTCTAGCCCGGCAACGTCCCGGCGCGGAAACTACTCCGGCATGATCGGCATGGCGATCGCCATGGGCACGACGCTGGCAGTCGCCGCACCTCAGCTTCCCATCACCTGGGGGCTGATCATCGGCGGTCTGGTCGTCGGTGGTGGCGTAGGCGCGGTGGTCGCGCGGCGCATCCCGATGACCGCAATGCCCGAGCTGGTGGCGGCCTTCCACTCGCTCGTCGGCCTGGCCGCGGTTTGCGTGGCCGCGGCCGCGCTCTATGCGCCATCCTCGTTCGGCATCGGCACGGCCGGAAACATCCATTTCGCCAGCCTGATCGAGATGTCGCTTGGCGTCGCCATCGGTGCCATCACGTTTACCGGCTCGGTCATCGCGTTCGCCAAGCTGTCGGGGCGTATGTCGGGCAAGCCGATCATCCTGCCGCTGCGCCACGTGATCAACCTGGCGCTGTTCGTCGGGCTCATCTACCTGATCTACCTGTTCTGCCTGTCGGGCGGCGATCCGCTGCTGTTCTGGGTCATCACGCTGACAGCGATGCTGTTCGGCATCCTGATCATCATCCCGATCGGCGGCGCCGACATGCCGGTCGTTGTCTCCATGCTCAACTCCTACTCGGGCTGGGCTGCCGCGGGCATCGGCTTCACGCTCTCCAACATCGCGCTCATCATCACCGGCGCGCTGGTCGGCTCTTCGGGCGCGATCCTGTCCTACATCATGTGCAAGGGCATGAACCGCTCCTTCATCTCGGTGATCCTGGGCGGCTTCGGCGGCGAGACGGCGGGCCCGTCCGGCGACGGCGAGCAGAAGCCGGTTAAGCTCGGTTCGGCGGAGGATGCCGCCTACGTCATGCAGAATGCGGGCAAGGTCATCATTGTACCGGGCTACGGCATGGCGGTGGCGCAGGCTCAGCACGCGCTGCGCGAGATGGGCGATGCCCTGAAAGAGGCCGGCGTCGAGGTCAAGTACGCGATCCACCCGGTCGCGGGCCGCATGCCCGGCCACATGAACGTGCTGCTTGCCGAGGCGAACGTGCCCTATGACGAGGTGTTCGAGCTGGAGGACATCAACTCCGAGTTCGCGCAGGCCGACGTGGTCTACGTCATCGGCGCCAACGACGTCGTCAATCCGGCGGCCGAGACCGACAAGACCTCGCCGATCTACGGCATGCCGGTGTTGCAGGCTTGGAAGGCCGGCACGGTGCTGTTCAACAAGCGCTCGCTCGCCTCCGGCTACGCCGGCATCGACAACCCGCTCTTCTACAACGACAACACCGTGATGGTGTTGGGCGATGCCAAGAAGATGACGGAAGAGATCGTCAAGGCGCTCTCGCACTGACGGTGGCGCGCCAACGCAAAGCCACCGATGCTCTCGATTGGGTGCGGCTCACGCTTTGCGTGATGCTCGCGCTGGTGCCGGCTGGCGCCAGCGCCGACGAAGGCTTCCGCATAAACAATCGACCTGAAGCGGTGCGCGCCATCTGGCCGTCCGTCTATGCCTTCGTGTGCGAGGGCCGCGGCAGCGTCTACGTGGCGGCCGCCTTCCTGGTGAAGCGGGTCGAGCTCGATCCGCCGGAGACGCGCCGGCGCGCCCGCACCGACTACTATTTCGTCACCGCCGGGCACGCGATCCAGGAGTGCGACCTGCCGCGCAAGTTTCTGGCCGCTAACACAACCAGCCCCAGTTCGAGCCCGACGGCATCACCGTTGCGCGCCAGCCCAGGAAGCTCAAGGACGTCGAGCTGGTGCGCCTCGACGACGCCTACGATCTCGCCGTCATCAAGGTGCAGGCGAACGCGAGCCTGGCAATCGGAAAGCCCGTCGATGTCGGCGACGCATGCGAGGGCTCGCTCGGCCACGAGGTCTATGCCGTCGGATTTCCCGGCGTCAAACTGCGTGGCGGCCTGCGGGGCTGGCATGAGGTGAAGCGCTGGAGCAAGGGGCGCAACATCGGCATCGGCACTGCCGACTTTCGCGGGACGAGCTCGCGCTACTTCGCCTCCACGGTGGATTCGCTACCCGGCAATTCCGGCGGGCCGGTCGTGGACACCGAGGGCCGCTTCGTGGGCGTGGTCGCCAAGGGCGTGGCGGGCGCAGACAACGGCTTCCGCTACGACGTCAACCCGCAAGACCCGCGGGATTGGCAGACGTTCATCGTGCCTTGCTACGGCGTGCGCCGGCTGCTTTCCCACGCCGGTCTGCGCTAGCGCGCGTTGGTCGGCGGCGGAGCGGCGAGGCGGCGACGCTCTCGAGCAGGAAGTCGAGAAAGGCGCGGACCTTCGCCGGCGGCAGATTGCGCGAGGGATGATAGGCGTAGAGGGGAAAGCGCTCCTCCGCCCAATCTTTCAGGATCTGTACGAGCTCGCCTGCTGCAAACAGCGGCTCGACGCCGAACTCCACCGTCTGCGCGATGCCGAGGCCGGCCGCGCAGGCCGTCAGCTTGGTGGCGAGCTCGTTGAAGACGAGGCGTCCGTCCGCCTCGACCTCCACAACGCGCCCGCGGCGGTGAAACTCCCAGGGAAACGGTCGTCCCGTCACCGGGTCGCGGTACATCAGGCAGTCGTGGTGAACGAGTTCCTTGGGGTGCTCTGGGCGCCCGCGTCGGGCGAGATAGGAGGGCGCCGCGCAGGCGATGATGCGGGTATCGAGCAGCTTGCGCGCAATGAGGGTCGATGGCTCCGGCTCTCCGAAGCGCACGGCGACGTCGACGCCTTCCGCAATCATGTCTCCCAACCGGTCGCGCACGAGGATCTCCAGCGACAGGTCGGGATAGGCGCCCATGAAGCTCTGCAGGCGCGGGGCGAGCACCAAGCGCGCGATCCAGGGATCGACATTGACCCGCAGTCGCCCCTGGACCGCATTGGCGGCGCCGGCGGCTTCGGTGGCGGCATCCTCAAGACCGCCGAGGAGCGGGAGCACCTGCGCGTGGAAGCGGCGCCCCTCGTCGGTCAGCGAGACAGCGCGGGGCGTGCGATCGAGCAAGCGGACACCGACGCGTGCCTCTAGCCGAGCGATCGCGCGGCTGACGCCCGATGGCGTGAGGCCGAGCGCGCCGGCGGCCTTGACGAAGTTTCCTGCCTCGACGACGGCGGCAAGAACTCCGATGCCGGACAGCAGGCGGCTATCGAACGTCATGATGATCTCCAGTCATCTTAATATGAACAAAGATGCGTTAGTGTCAAATTGTCGGGGCTCTTACCTCTGGCTCATCGCAATGATGAAACACGGAGATGTGCCATGTCGGCTTTGGAATTTGCTCAAAACGAAACGCCCCGGACGACCAACGCGCTGAAGGACAAGCGCATCGCAGTGCTGGGCGGAAGCTCGGGGATCGGTCTCGCAACTGCGCAGGCTGCTGCCCGCGAAAGGGCGCAGGTCGTCGTGGTCTCGAGCCGCCAAGAGCGGGTCGACGAAGCCCTCGCGAGCCTGCCCGAAACGGCCGAGGGCGACGTCACCGACCTAACGGATGCGGCCGCGATCGAATCCCTGTTTGAGCGTCTGGGCACGATCGATCACCTGGTGTTCACGGCAGGAGAATCTCAGCAGCTCGGGCCGCTCGCGGAAACCGACGTCGAAGCCGCGCGCCGCTTCTTCACGCTGCGCTACTGGGGTGCGTTTCTCGCGGCGAAGTCTGCGGTCGCGCGGATCCGCAACGGCGGCTCGATCGTGTTCACGTCCGGCATTGCCTCGCAGCGCCCGCTTGTCCGGCTGGTCGCTCGGAGCCAGCATCTGTGCGGCGATGGAAGGCCTGACGCGCGCGCTCGCGGTCGAGCTTGCGCCGGTGCGCGTCAACATCGTCTCTCCCGGCGTGGTCAAGACGCCGCTATGGCAGCCGATGTCGGGTGAGGACCGCGATGCGCTCTACCGCCAGACGGCGCAGCGATTGCCCGTTGGGCACGTGGGCGTGCCGGAGGAGATCGCGGAAGCTCATCTCTATCTCATGCGCCAGACGTACGCGACCGGCCAGGTGCTGACGGTCGACGGCGGCGCGGTGCTGGTGTGACGAAGCAGAAGAGCGGCGGCGCGGGTGCCGCCGCTGCTTGTGCTTGTCGTGCGCCGGCTACCCGGAGCCGGCTGCGGGAGGCAAGCGAGATTGGCTTCGCCTCAGGTCAACGAACGAACAGCTCTCGCAGACCGATAGCGAGGAGTAAGAGCCCGGCGGTGCCTTCCGTCGTGCGCCCAACGCGCTGCAATACGCCACCATGGCTTTCCAGAGCTTTGGCGAACCCATCTTTGAGCAGGATCGCCCCTGCTGCCACGCTCGATAGCGTAAACATCACGCCCAGCATCATGGCGGCAGCAAACACCAGTCCGGCCGCAGGAACACCGCGGCTGATCGCCAGAACCATCGCAAAGAGCGTCAGCGGACATGGGATCAAGCCTGCCATAATGCCGACGAACGTCCCTTCGGAGTGGTGCTCGGGCGGACCTCGCCAGGCGCGGACGACCATCCAGACACCGATGAGCGCGAGCGCTCCGCGACTGATGCTCTCGAGCTGCGGCGCCCGGCCTGCGCTGGTCAAGCCGGTTTCGATCAGAGGCAAAGCAAGGATGGCGATGAGCACGGCCGTGAGGATGTGCGTCACGGAAAGAACGATGGCGACGCCGACGGCCTCCATGAGCCTGAACGGTGATCCCACGAGATACGTCGCGAGCACCACCTTGCTGTGCCCCGGCGTCAGCGCGTGCACCGCGCCGAATACGATCCCGAGAGGAAGGACCGTCAGCAGGGCAGTCCAATCGCGGGATGTGGCGAAGACCGCGACGTCGGAACCAATGCTGTCCCTGATGGCGCCCTGGATGTGAACCAGAAACGACATGATATCTTGCCACATATCAGCCCGCGCTCAGCCGGTTTGTCGGGGATACTCGTCAATGACGAAGGCATGGCCGTGACGCAATCCCAATTGTCTGGGCCGGCTTGGCATTTTCAAGCCTCGGGAACGGAACCATGACGCTTCCTCGTGCCTTCTAGGTGATCTTCTGGAGGCAGGCCATCCGCCTGCGCCAATTTCGCCGAAAAGTGAGCTAGTCTGCGGCTCGACGATCCGACGCTTGAGGGAAGCTCATGGTCCGCGTGGTTTTCACGCCCAACCTGCAGCGCCACATCGCCTGCCCGCCGCTCGAGGTGGAGGGGACAACGGTGCGCGAGGCGCTGGATGCTGCTTTCGCCGATAATGAGCGCGCACGCACCTACGTGCTCGACGATCAGGCGGCGCTTCGCAAGCACATGAGCGTCTTCGTCAACGGTGCCCGCATCCGCGATCGCGTGCACCTGTCGGATGCCGTCCCCGAAAATGGCGAGATTTACGTGCTACAGGCGCTCTCCGGTGGGTGAGCTCGCAAGCGTCGGAGAACAGCATGAGCAATCGCATTCTGGTAGCAACCCGCAAGGGCCTGTTTATGGTCGAGCGGCAAGCGGGCGACGTCGCCGGCTGGAAGGTGACCGGCTGTGACTTCGTCGCGGATCACGTCTCCATGGTTCTGGCCGATCCCCGCGATAAGCGCGTCTATGCGGGCCTCGATCACGGGCATTTCGGCGTAAAGATGCACCGGCGCGATGACGGCGGCGCCTGGGAGGAGATCGCCACGCCCGCGTATCCGGAAAAGCCCGAAGGTCTGGAAGACAACGACATGTGGGGCCGGCCGATCCCGTGGAGCACGTCGAAGATCTGGGCGCTTGAGACGGGCGGCCCAGACGAGGACGGGCTGATCTGGTGCGGCACGCTTCCAGGCGGCCTGTTCCGCTCGACAGACAACGGCGCGAGCTGGGAGATCGTCCGCTCGTTGTGGGATTTTTCCAGGGTGAAGAAATGGATGGGCGGCGGCGCCGACCTTCCCGGCATCCATTCGATTTGCGTCGATCCACGCAACTCCAAGCGCGTGAAAGTGGGCGTCTCCTGCGGTGGCGTCGTCACGACTGACGATGGCGGCACGACCTGGGACAGCCAGATTTCCGGCATGCGCGCCGCCTACATGCCGCCCGAGCAGGCGTTCGATCCCGATGTGCAGGATCCGCACCGGCTGGTGCAGTGCCGCGCCGATCCCGACCGGTTCTGGGTGCAGCATCACAACGGCATCTTCCGATCCGATAACGGCGGCACGGCGTGGGAGGAGATCACCGAGGCCGGGCCGTCGACGTTCGGGTTCGCCGTCGTCGTGCATCCGAGCGAGCCGGATACGGCCTGGTTCGTTCCCGCAATCAAGGACGAGAAGCGCATTCCCGTGGACGGCAAGGTCGTGGTGACGCGCACCCGCGACGGCGGGCGCACGTTCGAGACGCTTCGCAACGGCCTGCCGCAGGAGCACGCCTACGATCTCGTGTTCCGGCACGCGCTCGACATCGATGGAAGCGGTGATCGCCTGGCGTTCGGATCGACGACGGGAAGTCTGTGGATCTCGGAAGATCAAGGCGATAGCTGGCAGACCGTGTCGGCAAACCTGCCGCCGGTCTATTGCGTGCGCTTTGGCTAGAGCGCCGACACTCCCCAGATAAGTCCGGAAAAGTGTCGAACGCCGTAGGGTGCGGCGCGCGTGCAGCGTATTGTGCGCGCGTTTGAAGCCCCCGCGAGGAGGAAGCCCATGCGCATTGGCGTGCCCAAGGAGATCAAGGTCCACGAGTATCGCGTCGGTCTCATCCCGGCGAGCGTGCGCGAGGCGGTCGTGCACGGCCATGAGGTCCTGGTCGAGACGCAAGCGGGTGAACGCATGGGGCTCATCGACGACGACTACGTCAAGGCTGGTGCCAGGATTGCATCCTCAGCACAAGAGGTGTTCGACTGGGCCGAGATGATCGTCAAGGTGAAGGAGCCGCAGCCCAAGGAATGCGCCATGCTGCGCGAGGGGCAGACGCTCTTTACCTACCTGCATCTGGCGCCCGATCCCAAGCAGGCCAAGGCGATCATGAAGTCGGGCGCGACCGCGATTGCCTACGAGACGGTGACGAGTGCGCGCGGAGGCCTGCCGCTGCTTTCGCCGATGAGCGAGGTGGCCGGGCGCATGTCGATCCAGGCGGGTGCGCACTGTCTGGAGATGGAGCAGGGCGGCCGCGGTATGCTGCTCGGCGGTGCGGCCGGCGTCGCGCCGGCCAACGTGGTGGTGCTCGGCGGCGGTGTGGCCGGCGTCAATGCGGTGCGCATGGGTGTCGGGCTGGAAGCCGCCGTGACGTGCATCGATATCAACGTCGACCGGCTCTACACCCTTGATCAGCAGTTCGGTGCCGCGCTCAACACCATCTTCTCCACTCGCCAGGCGATCGAGGACTACGTGTTGGCAGCCGACCTGGTGATCGGTGCCGTGCTCGTTCCCGGTGCAGCCGCCCCCAAGCTCATCACCGAGGCGCTGGTGAAGGAGATGAAGCGCGGCTCCGTCATCGTCGACATCTCGATCGACCAGGGCGGATGCTCGCAGACCTCGAAGCCGACGACGCACGCGCATCCGAGCTACGTTGCGCACGGCGTCGTCCATTACTGCGTCACCAACATGCCGGGAGCCGTGGCGCGCACCTCCACGTTTGCCCTCAACAATGCGACGCTGCCGTTCGTGCTGGCGCTGGCGGACAGGGGCATCGCCGGCGCGCTGCGCTCCGATCCGCATCTGATGGCCGGCCTCAACGTGCACCAGGGCCGGATTACCCACCCTGCGGTCGCCGAAGCCTTGGGAGTGGACTACGTGGCGGCGGCCACGGCGATCGGCGCCTGAAGCTGCGCGACTGAAAAAGGAACGCCGGGCGCTAAGCGCCCGGCGCAGGTCAGAGGGAATTCTTTGAACGACTAGCTGATGAACGGATACTCGAACGATAATCGCCTCTCAGGTTGCGAAAATGAATCTATGCAACCTTAGATGGCATGCTGCATGTTCCGACGGCGTTAGCAAGCTGCCGTTTTTCGGTCTATGCAACCCATGGTGGGCGTCGGACGGCGGGGCCCTTTATCTCTCGTGCACAGACCGTTATGCGGTGAAGTAGGTGCAGCGCTCGACGGGATGGGCATGCAGTTGATCATCAAGATCGCGGCGTTTCTGGCGGTCGCGTACGGGGGAATTGCCGTTGCCGCGTTCATCGCGCAGCGCAAGCTCATGTATTTCCCCGATTCCGAGCGCGTCTCGCCGTTGAGCTACGGTCTCATCGGGGTCCGGGAGCGGGTGCTCACTGCACCCGACGACAATCAGCTCGTCGCCTGGACAGCGCGCGCGGCGCCGGGGCAACCGACCGTGCTCTATTTCCACGGCAACGCCGGCAATCTGGGGAGCAGGTCGGAACGCGTTCGCAAGTACGCCGCGCGCGGTCTCGGCATGCTGATGCTCAGCTATCGGGGCTATAGCGGCTCGACCGGATCGCCGAGCGAGGCCAACAACGTCGCCGACGCGCGCCTAGCCTACGATACCCTGATCGCGGACGGCGTGAAGCCTGAGAACATCATCGTCTACGGGGAATCGCTTGGAACGGGCGTTGCCGTGCAGCTCGCCGCGCAGGTCCCGGTCGCCGGCGTCGTGCTCGATGCGCCCTACACCTCGATCGTCGAGGTGGCGGCGTCGGCCTATCCCTACTTCCCGGTGCGCTGGTTTCTATTCGACCGCTACGAGACGATGAGCTACCTGCCCGGCGTGCATGCGCCAATCCTCATCCTCCATGGCGAGGACGACCAGATCATTCCCGTGCGAATGGGGCGGGCGGTCTATGCCGCGGCCCATGGGCCAAAGGAGATCGTCACATTCCCCGGAGCCGGCCATTCGAACCATCATCTTTTCGGTTCGAACGAGGAGGTCTTCCGATGGATCGACGCGGCAGCACATCGTGCCGCCGGCAAGAAAGCGGAAAAACAAATGCGCCCGTGAGCGGTTCACGCTGGGCGCATCGGACTTGTCGTCTGGAAGGCGTTTCCCGCGCTTAGCGGCGGGCGGCGCCGGCGCCGCGCTGGACCTTCGGCTTGCTGGGCAGCAGACCCTCGCGCTGCAGGCGCTTGCGGGCGAGCTTGCGAGCACGGCGGACTGCCTCGGCCTTTTCCCGGGCCTTACGCTCGGACGGCTTCTCGAAGTAGTTGCGGAGCTTCATCTCCCGGAAAATGCCCTCGCGCTGCATCTTCTTCTTGAGCGCCTTGAGGGCCTGATCGACGTTGTTGTCGCGGACGAGTACCTGCAAGCGTGCCTTCCTCTAATGAGCGGTTCTAGAACGCAAAATCGCGACGAGTGCACTGGCACGCCTCCCGTGCCGGGCATTCGTCGGGCGAAAGTGCGCGCTCTCTAGCAAAAAGCCGTTAATTTGTCCATCGCCACGAACGGGCGTTTTCACGGCTCTTTATCGGCCCCGGACAAAGAGCCCAGCCAGTTGACGTGGCCCATTTTGCGGCCCGGCCGGGCCTCGGCCTTGCCGTAGAGGTGCAGGCAAGCGTGGGGCTCGCCGGCAAAGCGCTCCCAGGCGTTGACCTCATCGCCGATGAGATTGTCCATTCGGGCATCTGAATGTCGTTCAGTTAAACCCAACGGCCAGCCGGCGACGGCCCGGATGTGGTTCTCGAACTGGCAGATGGCGCAGGCATCCTGGGTCCAGTGGCCGCTGTTGTGAACCCTCGGCGCGATCTCGTTGACGATCAGCGGCTCGGAGCCGCCGACAAAGAACATCTCCACCGCCATGACCCCGACGTGATCCAGCTCCTCGGCGATCGAGGCGGCGATCTCGCGCGCGCGGGCTTGGTAGTTGGCATCCAACCGGCACGGCACGCTCGAGGTGCGCAGGATGCCGCCCTCGTGGCGGTTGACCGGAATGTCGTAGCAGTCGATGTCGCCGTAGGCACTGCGCACGAGGATCACAGAGACCTCGTGCTCGAATTGGACCATGGCCTCGAGCGTGGCGGGCG
>Ga0209347_1004491_pt1 | contig 14445 bp, 11 predicted proteins | sample AutmiccommuBRH23_FD_187382 | JGI IMG/M metagenome (GOLD analysis project Ga0209347, IMG submission 187382) | Deep subsurface microbial communities from Mt. Terri, Switzerland - Autotrophic microbial communities BRH/23 (SPAdes) (version 2) | ecosystem: Environmental > Aquatic > Deep subsurface >... | reverse complement strand
AGCCAGGCTGAAGTTGCCACCAGTCAGGGTCGACGTCGTGAAGGCGAAGGACTGGTTGTACGCCGCGCCATCGTTGATGACCTTCTTGATGATCACCGTGCCCAACGCCTCGTTGGTGTAGGTGCAGTCGAGGACGTCGTCCTCGTCATCGATCGCAAAGGTCACCTTTGCGCCGAGGATCGTGGGCGTCACCCCAGAGCTGTCGGAGCAGTCCAGACTCTTGAACGCCCAGCCGACGGGCGGGGTGCCCTCTTCGACGGTGTAGCCGGAGCCGAAGAGCACCGTCTGGCCGTAGTCATTCACGCCGTCATCGGCGAGCTGGAACGTGTCGGGCGTCGCCGGGTCCGTGCCGAAGGCCTTCGTGTAGTCGAACAGCGTGGTGTTCGGGTCCTCGTCCGGCAGCGTCTGCTTGCGGATGATGACCTTGCCGCAGTTCTTCAGGTCGATCCCGACCGGGGAGATGAAGTCCTTGACCTGGGACGTGAACGCGTCCGATGAACGGCTCTTGAGCATGGCCGACCCGAAGCTCGTGCACTTCGTGTCGTCGAAGATGAGGCGCAGGTCGATCTGGGCCTCACCAAACGTCCGGGCCTGCTTCTCGCCCAGACCGTCTGAGTCCGCAGCCGGGATCACGCTGCTGCTGATCGTGCCGACGGCACACGGACCGCCGCCGCAGCCGGTGCCGGCGTCGAGGTCGATCGAGGTCCCCCATGCCGTCCCCTGCCAACGTCGGGCGGAGATGTCGGCCCGGGCACCGCCCTGGTCGATGGCGTACTCGATGAGCAGGTCGTCGGTCAGCGGGCCGGGTCCGTCGCCCGTCCGGACCTTGTTCGGGCTACCCGTGCAGTTCACGTTCGACTGGTTGAACTCGAAGTCCATCAAAGTCGTGCCACTGGGGTCGCTGACGCGGCTCCAGGCGAGATTGAGGAACCCCTTGTTGCCCGTGGTGGCGGCTTCCTCCCAGACATGGAACGTGAGCAGGTCGCTCTTGTTGTTCGGGATGGTGCCGGTCGTCTCGGCTGGACACTCCGTGTCCTCCTTGACGCCGCCCTTGTACGAGTTGTCGGTCTGGCCGGTCGGCAGGTCCACGGCCCGCTGCTCCGACACCGTGCCCCAGTCCTCGGACGGGGCCGCATGGTCGCGCTTGAGGTTGGCATCGTCGTCGATCTCGAAGTTGCTACCAGCGAGCGTGGCGTCGCCGTGACTCGCTGTGGCGGGCGGTGAAACAAGCACCGCGAGCGGTAGGGCGAGCACCGCCAAGGCGGCCAGCCAGCGCCGGCGTGCCGTGGGTTGTTCGTGCCGGCCTCGCTTGGGTCGGCCGCGGGATGAAGCCAGGGAACTATTCATGGTGAGTTCTCCGTTGCGGTTGATTCGCCCGGCCCCTCGCACGGGCGTTGAACGGTGAACTCGGCAAGTTGGTGCGACGCGGCCCCACCCCGGTGGTCTGTTGTTCCCCCCGAGCTGCGGATCATCTGTGGCGTCGCGCACAGGCTCAACCGAGCTCATTCCTGACGCTACTCGGGCCGAGGTGACATGCATCACGAACGAGCAAAGCGGTGAGGAAGGTCCGGAAAGTCCTTGACCGAACGGTGAAATCCACTGAGATTAAGTGACTTTGGCGAGATTGAGGGACTTTGGCGACATGTACCGCTATCCGCAGGCCGCGCCAGGTCTGGTCAGACCGGGAAGCCCACGTGCGCGAGCGCCTGGCGGACGAGCACGCCGTGCGACCCCGACATCTCGCCGCGCATCGCCATCTCGGCGGCCTCCTCCGGCGTCACCCAGGAGAGGTCGAGCGCGTCCTGCTGCGGCTGGCAGTCGCCGGTCATGGCCACGATGTAGGTGAGTGAGACCGCGTGCTGGCGCGGGTCGTGGTAAGGGGTGACCCCGCGTGTCGGGAAGAACTCGGCGACCGCGATGGGCTGGGGCGAGATGGGGATCCGCGGCAGGGCCACCGGACCGAGGTCGCTCTCGACGTGTCGAGCGAGCGCGTCCCGGATCTTCTCGTGATAACGGACGCGACCGCCGACGACCTCCTGCCCGATGCCGCCGTCGTCGTCGGCGCGGAGCAGCAGGCCGAGCTGTGTCACGACCCCGCGGTCGTCGACCCGCACGGGCACCGCGTGGACGTAGAGCATCGGGAGGCGCCCGCGAGCGCTCTCGAGGTCCTCGCGGCTGAGCCAGGCAGCGCTGGTCTCCAGGTCGGTGTTGTCGCCCATGTCGCCTTCCTATCAGGTGCTGGTGCTGCCAGGACGCGTCGCCCACCGGCCACCGCCGAAGACGACCTCCGGGTTCATGATCCCGGACGGGTCGAAGACGGCCTTGATCGCGCGCTGCCGCTCCACCTCGCGCGGGCCCACCTCCGCGGCGAACCAGCGGCGCTTGACCGACCCGATGCCGTGCTCCCCGGCGACGGTCCCGCCGAGGGACAGCCCGAGGCGCATCAGCTCGTCGAACGCCCCCCAGGCCAGCCTCCGGGCGTCGTCGTCCCCCGGGGGATAGACGATCGACGGGTGGAGGTTGCCGTCGCCGGCGTGCCCGCTCACCGGGATCCGCACGCCCAGACGCTCCGACACCTCGGCCGCCCCGCGGACATAGTCGCCGAGCCGGCCGACGGGGACGCAGACGTCCTCCGCGATCCGCGACCCCAGCGCTTCGATCGCGGTGCTCAGCACGCGCCGGCCCTGGAGCAGCAGGTCCGCCTCCTGCCGGTCCTCGGCCACCGCGACCTCGAGCGCCCCTGTGCCGGTCATCAGCTCTCCGTACCTCGCGACGTCCTCCGCGGCGTGGCCGGGCCGGTCCGACTGGACGAGCAGCACCGCGTCCGCGTCAGCGGGGAAGCCGTAGTCCCCGAATGCCTGCACCGCCTCGAGGCTCGCCCGGTCGAGGATCTCGAGCAGCGACGGGCGGTGCCGGTCGAGGCGCAGGGTCACCACTGCACGGACGGCGTCATCGAGGGAGCCGAAGGTCGCCAGCGCGGTCAGCGCGGGGTCCGGCGCGGGGAGGAGCCGCGTCACGACGCGGGTCACGACGCCGAGGGTCCCCTCGGACCCGACGAGCAGCCCCGTCAGGTCGAGCCCCGTGACGCCCTTCGCCGTCCGGTGCCCCGTCCGCATCACCTCGCCGCCGGGGAGCACGACGTCGAGCGCCGTCACCCAGTCCGCCGTCACGCCGTACTTGAGGCAGCACAGGCCGCCCGCGTTCGTCGCGACGTTCCCGCCGATCGTGCACGTCCCGGTCGACGCGGGGTCCGGGCCGTAGAAGAGCCCGGCCGCCGCGGCCGCCGTCTTGAGGTTCGCGTTGACGACGCCCGGGCCGACGACGGCGATCCCCTCGACCGGGTCCACGGTCTCGATCGCGTCGAGGGCCTCGACGTTGAGCACGATGCACCCCTCAGTCGCCCGCGCTCCGCCGACCCGGGACGTGCGCGCGCCCTGGGGGACCACCGGGGTGCCGGTCGCCTGGGCGTGCTGGAGCACGGCGACCACGTCGGCGACGTCCCGGGCGCGCACGACCGTGTAGGCGGAGGGGACGTCGCGCGAAGGTTCCCTGGGCGCGGGGCCGGCGTCAGCGGCATACGTCCGTTTGACGTCCTCGTCGGTCACGACGCGGGACTGCACGCTGGGCGGGAAGGTGGTCACGCTCACAGGCTAGACTTCGGTGCACAGGCGTCTGAGCCGTCATCAGCGGCGAGCCTCCGGAAGAACGGTCCCAGCCCGGCTGGGCCCCACTAGACCCGGACGGGTGGGCCCGTCACAGCCTGGACAAGAGTGGTCGTATGCCGCTGGGCTCGCTTTCCGGGTCCCGCGCGGTCGTGCGGCAAGCGGGGTGGTACCGCGGCGGAGCTCACGGGTGACGTCGTCCTCGTGAACGAGATCCCACGAGCAGTCCGAGCCACGCAGCAGCAGGAGACCACGACCCATGGTGTACCCGAAGGTCAGCACCGATCCGTCCGGCGCCGTCGACAGCAGGGCGGGCGTTCCGTCGAGCCCCCGCTTCCCCGAGATCGAGGAGCGCGTCCTGAAGTACTGGGACGAGGACGGCACCTTCATCGCCTCCGTCGAGAACCGCGCGGCCGGTGAGAACGGCGCCAACGAGTTCGTGTTCTACGACGGGCCTCCCTTCGCCAACGGCCTGCCCCACTACGGGCACCTGCTGACCGGGTACGTCAAGGACATCGTGCCGCGCTACCAGACGATGCGCGGCCGGCGCGTCGAGCGCCGGTTCGGGTGGGACACCCACGGCCTGCCCGCCGAGCTCGAGGCGCAGCGCCAGCTCGGGCTCAAGACGAAGCAGGACATCCTCGACCTCGGCATCGACACCTTCAACGACGCCTGCCGGGCCTCCGTGCTCAAGTACACGGGGGAGTGGCGTGACTACGTGACGCGTCAGGCGCGGTGGGTCGACTTCGACCACGACTACAAGACGCTCGAGCCCGGCTACATGGAGTCGGTCATCTGGGCCTTCAAGACGCTCTACGACAAGGGGCTGGTCTACGAGGGCTTCCGGGTCCTGCCCTACTGCTGGAACGACCAGACCCCGCTGTCCAACCACGAGCTGCGGATGGACGACGACGTCTACAAGATGCGTCAGGACCCGGCGGTGACCATCGGCTACCGCCTCGAGACCGGTGAGCTCGCACTGGTCTGGACGACCACCCCGTGGACCGTGCCGTCCAACATCGCGATGGCCGTCCACCCCGACATCGACTACGTCGTCGTCGAGTCCGACTTCAGCGGGACCACGGAGCGCTACGTCATCGCCGAAGCCCGGCTCGCCTCCTACCGCAAAGAACTCGGTGGCTCGGACCCTGAGTCGCTCCAGGACCGCGTGGTCCAGCGGCTCAAGGGGTCCCAGCTCGTCGGCCGCAGCTACACGCCACCCTTCAACTACTACCTGGGTCATCCCAAGGGCCACGTCGTCCTGCCCGCGGACTACGTCACGATCGAGGACGGCACCGGCCTGGTCCACATCGCCTCGGCCTTCGGTGAGGAGGACAAGGTCCTCACCGACGCCTTCGGCATCGACGTCGTCGTGCCGGTGGGGCCGGACGGGCGCTTCACCCACCCCATCACCGAGTACGAGGGCATGCACGTCTTCGACGCGAACGCCCACATCGTCGACCACCTCAAGGCGCGGACCCGCGGCGAGGGGGAGGTGGGGAGCACGACCGAGGGCACGGTCCTGCTGCGCCGCGAGACCTACGACCACAGCTACCCGCACTGCTGGCGCTGCCGTGAGCCGCTCATCTACATGGCGGTCTCCTCGTGGTTCGTCGAGGTGACCAAGATCAAGGAGCGGATGCTCGAGCTCAACCAGGAGATCGCCTGGACGCCCTCGCACATCAAGGACGGCCAGTTCGGCAAGTGGCTGGCCAATGCGAGGGACTGGTCCATCTCGCGAAACCGCTTCTGGGGCAGCCCGATCCCGGTGTGGAGGTCCGACAGCCCGGAGTACCCCCGGATCGACGTCTACGGGTCCTTCGAGGAGCTCGAACGGGACTTCGGTGTCGCGGTGACCGACCTGCACCGGCCCTTCATCGACTCGCTGACGCGCCCCAACCCGGACGACCCGACGGGGCAGTCGACCATGCGCCGCGTGGAGGACGTCCTCGACGTGTGGTTCGACTCCGGGTCGATGAGCTTCGCCCAGGTGCACTACCCGTTCGAGAACGCCGAGTGGTTCGAGCACCACTTCCCCGGTGACTTCATCGTCGAGTACATCGGCCAGACCCGTGGCTGGTTCTACACGCTGCACGTCCTCGCCACCGCCCTCTTCGACCGGCCCGCGTTCAAGTCCTGCATCAGCCACGGCATCGTCCTCGGCTCCGACGGCCAGAAGATGAGCAAGTCGCTGCAGAACTACCCCGACGTGACCGAGGTCTTCGACCGGGACGGTGCCGACGCGATGCGCTGGTTCCTCATGAGCAGCCCGATCCTGCGCGGCGGCAACCTCGTCGTCACCGAGCAGGGGATCCGCGACGGGGTTCGGCAGGTGATGATCCCGCTGTGGAACGCGTGGTCGTTCTTCGCGCTCTACGCCAACACCGCGCGCGGCGGGTCCGGCTATGCGGCGCAGCGCTCCACGGCGTCTCCTGACGTCCTGGACCGCTACCTGCTCGCCAAGGTCCGCGAGTTCGTCGCCGAGATGACCGAGGAGCTCGACGCCTACGAGATCGCGGCGGCGTGCGACACGATGCGGTCCTTCCTCGACGTGCTGACGAACTGGTACATCCGCCGGTCCCGAGACCGCTTCTGGGGCGGCGAGTCAGCTGAGTCGCTGGCCGCCTTCGACACCCTGTGGACGGCGCTCGAGATGGTGACCCGGGCGATCGCGCCGCTCCTGCCCCTCACGACCGAGGAGATCTGGAGGGGTCTGACCGGTGAGCGGTCCGTGCACCTCGCCGACTATCCCGATGCTGGGGAGCTGCCCGCCGACCACGAGCTGGTTCTCGCCATGGACCGGGCGCGGGAGGTGTGCTCCGTCGGGTCCAGCCTCCGCAAGGCCAACGGGCTCCGAGCCCGGCTGCCGCTCAGCGGTCTGACCGTCGTCGCGCCCGAGCCCGCAAAGCTCGAGCCGTTCGCCTCGATCATCCGGGACGAGCTCAACGTCAAGACGATCACCTTCGTCGACGTCGAGACGGCCAGCGAGGCCGACTTCGGCGTGACCCAGCGGCTCACCGTCAACGCCCGCGCGGCCGGCCCCCGGCTCGGCAAGGACGTCCAGGCGGCCATCCGGGGCAGCAAGACCGGCGACTGGTCCGTCTCCGCCGATGGTGTCGTCACCTCGGGTGGGCTCGAGCTGCTGGCGGGCGAGTACACCCTCGAGACCGTCGTCGCGGGCGAGGGCCAGCATCCCGGGGAGGCGGCCGGCTCCCTTGCACCTGCCACGGCGGCGGCCACGGCGATGCTGCCGGGCGGTGGGTTCATCGTCCTCGACACGCACGTCACCCCGGAGCTCGCGACCGAGGGCGTGGCGCGGGACCTCGTCCGCGCCATCCAACAGGCCCGCCGCGATGCGGGCCTGCACGTCAGCGACCGGATCAGCCTCACCATCCAGGGAGCACCTGAGGTCTTCGAGGCCACGGTCACGCACCGGGACCTGCTCGTGGCCGAGACGCTGGCCACCCAGTTCTCCTCGGCCGGGCCCGAGCACCCCCTCGCGGACGGCACGGGCACCACCGTCACCGTCGGCGACGGCGCGCCCGCGACCATCGTGGTGGCCAAGGCATGAGTGGCATCGAGTCGACGAACCGCCCCGACCCGGCAGCCGAGGGCCCCGACCCGGCAGCCGAGAGCCCGGGCGATGGTCTCCTGGTGCGCACCGCCGGGGGCGACGACCTCGAGGCGGTCCTCAGCATCGGGCACCGCACCTGGCCGCTCATCCACGAACCCATCGCCGGCCTGGACTACGTCGCGATGGGCCTGGCCAAGTGGTGGACCGCAGACGTCGTGACCGCCTCCATCCGCCAGGGCCGCACCCTGGTCGCCGAGCTGCAGGGCACCGTCGTCGGCATGGCGGCCTTCGGCACGCAGGACGACGAGTTCGTCATGTGGAAGCTGTACGTCCTGCCCGAACACCACGGCCGGGGTGTCGGCTCCGCCCTGATGGACGCCGCCGTCGCCCGTGCGCGCGAGGCCGGACATCCGCGGATCACCGTGGCCTACCCGGACGGCAACGCCTACGCCGAGCGCTTCCACCGGGCCCACGGCTTCGTCGAGACCCACCGCGAACCGTCCGGTTCCGGCCTGCCCGACACGGTCTGGATGGTCCGCGAGCTCGCGGCTCAGGAGGGGGAGAACGCATGAGCGGTCAGCCGGACGGGCCCGCCCAGGAAGCGGCCCGCAACCTCGAGGAGATGAAGCGCCTCCGCCAGATCGAGGAGGCGATCCTCGCCCGGGCACCCGAGAACGACATCGGACCGTCCCTCGAGCGGATCGCCGCGGTCATGGAGCTCGCCGGGGACCCCCAGCGCAGCTATCCCGTCATCCACCTCACCGGCACCAACGGCAAGACGTCGACGAGCCGGATGATCGACACCATCCTGCAGGAGACCGGACTCTCGACGGGGCGGTTCACCTCGCCGCACCTGCAGGACATTCGTGAACGGATCAGCCTGTCCGGCAAACCGATTCCGCGTGACAAGTTCATCGCCGCGTATGACGAGGTCGCGCCCCTCATCGAGCTGGTGGACGCCAGGTCCCTCGCCTCGGGTGGCCGGCGGATGAACTTCTTCGAGGTCCTCGTCGCCGTCGCCTTCGCCGCCTTCGCCGACGCGCCCGTCGACGTCGCCATCGTCGAGGTGGGACTCGGCGGGTCCTGGGACGCGACCAACGTCGCCGACGGCGCGGTCGCCGTCATCACGCCCATCGACCTCGACCACACGCACCTCCTCGGTGACGACGTCGTGGACATCGCGCACGAGAAGAGCGGCATCATCAAGCCCGGATCCATCACGGTCTCCGCGCTACAGGCCCCTGAGGTCGCCGCCGTCCTCGCTGAGCGGGTCGAGGAGGTCGGCTCCGAGCTCCGGCTCGAGGGCGACCAGTTCGGCGTGCTCGGACGCGACCTCGCCCTGGGCGGCCAGCAGGTCAACCTCCGCGGCCTCGCCGGCGACTACACCGACCTCTTCCTGCCCATCCACGGGGCACACCAGGCGAGCAACCTCGCGATCGCCGTGGCTGCCGTGGAGAGCTTCCTCGGCGGCGGAGAACACGCCCTCGACGGCGAGGTGCTCGCGGCCGCCGTGGCCCGGATGACGTCGCCCGGCCGGCTCGAAGTGGTCCGGCGCTCACCCACCGTCCTCGTCGACGCCGCGCACAACCCGCACGGCGCCCGGTCCCTCGTCGCCGCCCTCGACGAGGCCTTCACCTTCACGCGGCTCGTCGGCCTCGTCGGCATCGTGGCGGACAAGGACGCCACGGCGATCCTCGAAGCCCTCGAGCCGAGGCTCGACCACGTCGTCATCACCCGCAGCTCCTCCCCGCGCGCCCTCTCGCCGGTGCAGCTCGGAGCGCTCGCCGCCGACATCTTCGGCGAGTCCCGGGTCACGGTGGAGAGCAACCTGCCCGAAGCCCTCGACCGCGCCATCGGGCTCGCCGAGGAGGAGGGCATGGGCGGCGGGGTCATCGTCACGGGCTCGGTCATCACGGTCGGCGAGGTCCGGCTCCTGCTCGGCGTCACGGACGTCTGACCCCCGCATCGAAAGAGCAGTTCGTCCCCACTCCCGGGCCAGTCGCCCCCCGCGAGACGGGGGACGAACCGCTCTTTCGATGCGCCACGTAGTCTGTCCGCCATGCACCCCGTGGTGAAGCTGGTCCTCATCGTGGCCGTCGTCGTGGTCATCGCCGTCCTCTACGGACGGATCTTCGGGCGACGCGACCGGGAGGAGCGCTACGCGGGCCTCACCGACGCGGTGCGCACGAGGATCAGCCACGAGATCAGCGCCGGCCACAAGATCAACGCCGTCAAGCTCTACCGCGAGGCGACCGGCGCGCCGCTGCCCGACGCCAAACGTGCCGTCGACTCCTGGTTCGTGCCTGGACAGGGACCGGGAGTCCGCGACGCCGCCGCGTCCTGGACCGAGGGACGGCTCACCGCGGAGGCACGCAGCCGCATCAGCGGGCTCGTCGCCGCCGGCCGGCGCGAGGACGCGATGGCGCTCTATGCCCAGGCGACGGGGGCCAGCGACTCCGAGGCGCAGGCCATCATCCGGTCGTGGGACACGACGCAGGACTACTGAGGGCCACCCGCGCATGCACCGTCTGACCTTCTACGGGGAAACCGGTCGGTTCACGTGGCGTATGCTGGCCACGGTGCTCGTCGGCCAGTCCATCAGCGTGTTCTTCGGCGCGCTGGTCGCCCGGGCCGTCGCGGCCACCGGACCGGACTCGCAGCGGTCGACCACGTACCTGCTCGTCGGCACCGGACTTGCGATCCTCGGCGTCCTCGCCGCCGGCCTGCTGCGGCGGCCGTTCGGCGTCACCCTGGGGTGGTTGGTCCAGCTGCTCACCCTCGCGAGCTCCCTCATCGTGCCCGCCATGCTCGTCGTCGGCATCATCTTCCTCGTCCTGTGGGTGACCTGCCTCGTCATGGGCAGCCGGATCGACGCGGCCCAGGCGCCCGGCCCGGACTCCGGGGCCGATGGCGTCGGTAGGGTGGCCGAGTGACCATCGAACGATCCCTCGTCCTCGTCAAGCCCGACGGTTTCCAGCGCGGCCTCAGCGGTGAGGTCCTCCGCCGCATCGAGGCCAAGGGCTACACCCTCGTCGCTCTGGCGATCCTCACGCCGACCGTGGAGCAGCTGGCCGCGCACTATGCCGAGCACGAGGGCAAGCCCTTCTACGAGCCGCTCGTCGAGTTCATGAGCTCCGGCCCGGTGACCGCTGCGGTGATCGAGGGCCAGGACTGCGTGCGAGGTTTCCGTTCCCTCGCCGGCGCCACCAACCCCACTGAGGCCGCACCCGGCACCATCCGCGGGGACCTGGGGCGGGACTGGGGCCTCAAGGTGCAGCAGAACATCGTGCACGGCTCCGACTCGCCTGAGTCAGCAGCCCGCGAGATCGGCATCTGGTTCCCCGGGCTCTGAGCGCGTCCGGCGAGGGACCGGCCGGGCGGCAGTGGCCACCGAGCCCGACACCTCGGCTGCTCCGGCGTCGAGGTCCACGATCCCGGCAGCACGCCGGGGCACAATCCCCGTATGAGCCCGATCCCCGGACTGCGCCCGCTCGGGCGTGATCTGGCGGTCGACCTCGGGACCGCGAACACCCTGATCCACGCCCGCGGACGGGGCGTCGTCCTCGACGAGCCGTCCGTCGTCGCGGTCGAGGCGCAGTCGGGTCGGCTCGTCGCCGTGGGCACGCAGGCCAAGGAGATGCTGGGCCGCGCGCCCGGAACCATCCGGGCGGTCCGGCCCCTCCGGGACGGTGTCGTGTCGGACGCCGACGACGCGGAGCTGATGCTTCGCCTGTTCATCGACCGGGTCCGCACGTCCCGGATCGCACGGCCGCGGATGGTGCTGTGTGTCCCGAGTGAGGTGACGGGCGTCGAGCGCCGCGCTCTGGAGGACGCGGCGCTGCGCTGCGGCGCCCGCCGGGTCTACCTCATCGAGGAGCCGATGGCTGCGGCGATCGGTGCCGGCCTGCCCATTCACGAGGCGGCCGCCAGCATGGTCGTCGACATCGGGGGTGGCACCACCGACGTCGCTGCCATCAGCCTCGGGGGGATCGTCACGTCCGCGTCACTGCGGGTCGCCGGTGACGAGATGGACGAGGCGATCATCAGCCACGTCAAGGCCGAGTACTCGCTGCTGCTCGGCGAGAGCAGCGCCGAGGAGATCAAGCTCGCGGTCGGCTCCGTCTTCCCGCTCGGTGCCGAGCTGTCCACGCGAGTGCGTGGCCGTGACCTCGTCACCGGGCTGCCGAAGCGCATCGAGCTCGGGTCCGCCGAGGTGCGCCGCGCCATCGAGGGCCCGGTGCTCCAGATCATCGACCTCGTCCGGGCCACCTTGGACGTGTGCCCGCCGGAGCTGGCCGGCGACATCCTCGAACGAGGGATCACTCTCACCGGCGGCGGCGCCCTGCTCCGTGGACTGGACGAGAGGATGCGTCACGAGCTGGGAGTCCCCGTGTCGGTCGCCGCAGACCCCCTCCACGCCTCCGTCCGCGGCGCGGGGCGGTGCGTCGACGAGTTCTCGGCGCTCGAGCGGGTCCTCACCGTCAACCACAGGCGCTGATCGGCTGCGATGTCGAACCAGTCCAAGCCCCGGCTCCTTGGTCTCCTGCTCGTCGCGACCCTCGTCGTGCTCGTCGGCGACCTGTCGGGCCACCCGGCCGCCGACGCCATCCGGTCCGCGGCCGGGACCGTGGTGGGCCCGGCTCAGCGGTTCCTGGCCGGGGTGCGGCCCGCCCAGGTTGCGCAGCTGTCCGCGGAGAACGCCGAGCTGCGAGCCGAGGCCGATCGGCTCTCCAGACAGCTGCACGTCCAGAGCCAGCTCGAGGAGCTCGTCGGCGCGGGCGTGGTGACGGGGCGGACCGCCGTGATCGGGCAGGTCGTCGCGAGCGAGGTCAGCGCAGTGGGTGGTCGTTCGCTGACTCTCGATGTCGGCTCCCACGACGGGGTCGTCGTCGACTCGACCGTCGTCAGCGCCGCCGGCCTCGTCGGTCGGGTCGTCGCGGTCGCCCCGTGGACGTGCGACGTGCAGCTCCTCGGGGCCGCGCAGTCGCTCGTGGCGGTTCGCGTCGGCGAGCGCGGCCTGCTCGGGACGGTGGCGCCGGTCCCGGTGGGCGGCGGGGACGACAGCACTCAGCTGGCGCTCACGCTCGCGCAGCCGGGCAACCCCCACGTGGGTGATCGGGTCACGACGCTCGGGAGCGTCGGGGGCCGCCCCTACGCACCGGGGATCACCCTCGGGCGGGTCGTCTCCGTCGATCCCGACCGGGGTCGCGACACCGTGACAGGACGGGTGGTGCCCGCGGTCGACCGCGAGAGCATCGATGTCGTGGCGGTGCTCATCCCGGAGGCTCGGGCCCAACCTCGGCCCGTCGTGGGTGACCGGACCGGAGAGGAGCCACGGGTCGGATGAGGCCCTCGCTGCTCGGACTGCTGCGCGTCGTCTACGTCGTCTCCGCGGCCCTGCTCATGACCACGGTGCTGCCCCGCCTCGGGGTGCCCGTGCCGTTCGTGCCCGACCTCGTCCTCATCGGCGTCGTCTCGAGTGCGGTGCTGCGGGGGCCGGTCCACGGGGCGCTGGTCGGACTCGCCGCAGGCTGGGTCCTCGAGCTCGTCCCTCCGGTCGGAGCGCCGATGGGGCTGCTCGCGCTGACCCTGATGCTCGCCGGGGCGGTGGCGGGGTCGTTCCGGCGCACCTCTGCCGGCTCGTGGCTCCGGCCGTTGGTGGCGCTCGTCGTCGCGGGGGTCCTCGTCCTGACGGGCCGCGCAGCGTCGGCGGTCCTGGCGGAGGGGGGCCTCGACCTCACGGCGGCCCTGGCCACCCTGACCGCGACGATCGGTGCCGGACTGATCGTCCTGCCGGTCCTCGTCGCCGTGGACCGCGCCCTCGTGCGCAGGAGGCTCGGCTGACATGCGATGGGTGCGACGGCTGCGACGGCTGCGACGCCCTGAGCTGGCGCCACGGACACCACGGGGGCGACGGCACGGTCGAGGTTGGGTGTCGGTCGGGGTCCTCGCCGCGCTCTTCGCCCTGCTCGTGGGACGGCTCGGCCAGGTCCAGCTCGTCGAGGGCCCTCCTGCACAGAGTGCCTCGGCCGGCCTGACGACCCGCCAGGTGACGGAGCACGCCACCCGCGGAGCGATTCTCGACCGTGACGGTCGTGCCCTGGTCGCCAACCGCTACACGACCACGGTCACGGTCCCGAGGTCGGTGCTGCTCGACGCGCCGGACGGCGGACGTTCGTTGGTCGCGGCCGTCGCCACCGCCCTGGGGCGTCCCTTCGACGACCTGTGGGGAAAGACGATGCTCTGCGGGACGGCCGGGGCCCCTCCTGCGCCGGTCTGCTTCAACGGGTCGCCCTATGTGCCCATCCCCCTCGCCACGGACGTCGAGCCCCGTGAGGCGCTCAGCCTCCTCGAGCGCCCGGAGGCGTTCCCGGGGGTGGGGGTGACGGTGGATCCCTCGCGTGACCACCCCCTCGCGGGAACCGTGTCGGCCGCACACCTCGTCGGCTACGTGGCCCGGCCCACGGCGGCGGAGGTCGCGACCGGCACCGGTGCGATGGACGCCGAGGACCTCGTCGGGCGAGCCGGGCTCGAGGCGGAGTACGACGAGGTGCTGCGCGGCACGAACGGCCGGACGACCGTCTCGATCGACCCGCGCGGTGCCGTCATCGGCACGGTCTCATCGGTCCCGCCGACCCCGGGGCTCGACCTGCTCACCCACATCGACACTCGCATCCAGGCTGCTGCCGAGCGCGCCCTCGCGCGGGCCGTGACCCGCGCCCGCGCGGACGGACACCCTGCTGACTCTGGTGCCGCGGTGGTCCTGGACGTCACCAACGGTGCGGTCGTCGCCGCCGCCAGCCACCCGACCTACGATCCGGGGATCTTCGTCGGGGGGATCACGGCCGCCGACCTCAGGCGCCTCACGAGTGAGCAGGCCGGCGCCGCCCTCCGGTCCCGGGTGGTCGCCGAGACGTACCCGCCGGCCTCGACGTTCAAGGTCATCTCGGTGCCCGCGGCGGTCGCGGCCGGAGCGTCCCTGAAGGGCCGGTACGAGTGCAGTCCGAGCTACCGGATCGGTGACCACGTCTTCAACAACTACGAGTCGCGGGGCTACGGCCCGATCGACCTGCACCGGGCCCTCGTGGTGTCCTGCGACACGGTCTTCTATCGGCTGGCCCACGAGGCGTGGCTCGACCAGGGCGGCATCTCGGCGCCGCCCGGACGGCCGGACCCCTTCGTGGCGATGGCCCGATCCTTCGGCCTGGG
>Ga0209347_1004490_pt1 | contig 14449 bp, 12 predicted proteins | sample AutmiccommuBRH23_FD_187382 | JGI IMG/M metagenome (GOLD analysis project Ga0209347, IMG submission 187382) | Deep subsurface microbial communities from Mt. Terri, Switzerland - Autotrophic microbial communities BRH/23 (SPAdes) (version 2) | ecosystem: Environmental > Aquatic > Deep subsurface >... | reverse complement strand
GCGCCGAGAGGAGATCAGCCGCGATTTAGCAAGAAAGCGCATTCCTCGATCGACGACAGGCCACGCTCGACGAAACGCGGGTTTCTGGGAACGCCGCTGCGCGCGGCCACTTCCTTAACGGAGAAATTGCCGCCGAAAAGCCGCTGCACCTGATCGCGCGGCACGGCGAACGGCGGGCCCTCCATCTTCGACTGATCATAGTCGAAGGTGACGAGCAGCATCGCTACCGGCGACGGCACCAGCGCAGTCAGCGTCTCGGCGTAGCGCGGCTGCATGTCGGGCGGAAACGCCACCAGCGAGGCGCGATCATAGACTCCGGCAACGTCGGCCAGCGCGGCGGCGGGCAGCTCGAAGAAGTCGCCGCACCACAAGTCATAAGGTCCGGCCCGCTTGACGGTGAGATTCCCCACTTGCTCGCACTCGGGCGTCAGCCCGCGCTCGGCGAAGAACTCGTCGACTGCGATCTCGCTCAACTCCGCGCCGATGACCTTGTGGCCCTGCTCGGCGAGCCAGACCATGTCGAGGCTCTTGCCGCACAAGGGCACGAACACCGTCGCGCCCGAGCCGAGCGACAGCTCCGGCCAATGCTTTTGAAGCAGGTCGAGCACGGTGCTCTGATGGAAACCGATTTCCTTCTGCTGCCAGCGGCTGTGCCAGAATTCAGCTTCCATGCTCAAAGTCTTCCTTGTTGCGCCCGCCTCAGGACCGGTAGTCGGCGTTGATGTCGATATAGCCGTGCGTCAGATCGCAGGTCCAAATCCGCGACCGGCCGGGGCCGACACCGACATCCGCTCGCACGACGATATCGGAGCCCTTCATGTATTTGGCAACCACGCTCTCCTCGTAGCCCGGCGCGCGCTCGCCGTTCTCGGCAACGAGAAAGTCCCCGAACCAGATCGAGAGCTTGTCGCGATCGGCGGCCTCGCCGGACTTGCCTACCGCCATCACGATGCGACCCCAGTTGGGATCCTCGCCGGCGATGGCGGTCTTGACCAGTGGCGAGTTGGCGATCGCCAGGCCGATCGTGCGCGCGGCGCGGTCGTTCTCGGCGCCCTCCACGTCGATGGTGACGAATTTGGTGAGCCCTTCGCCGTCCTTGGCGACCAGGATGGCAAGCTCCTGCATCAGCTCGCCGAGCGCGGTCTTGAAGCCGTCGAGGCGCGGGTCGGACGCATCCGCGATCCGCGGTGCGCCCCGCTTCTCCGCGGCCCCCGTAGCGAAGGCGATCAGGGTGTCGCTGGTTGAGGTGTCGCCGTCGATGGTCACGCAATTGAAGGTGCGGTCGGCTTCCTTGGCGACGAGCGCCTGCAGCGCCGGCTGATCGATTGGAGCGTCGGTGAAGAGGAAGCACAGCATGGTCGCCATGTCGGGGGCGATCATGCCGGCGCCTTTGCAGAAGCCGTTGATCGTCACTTCGACGCCGCCGATCTCGGCGCTGCGCGAGGCGAGCTTGGGGAAGGTGTCCGTCGTCATGATCGCGCGGGCGGCGGCCTGCCAGGCCCCGGACACGGCATCAGCGGTGAGCTTGTCGAGCAGGTGGGCGAACTTGCCGGCATCCATCGGCTCGCCGATGACCCCGGTGGAGGCGATGAACACTTCCGAAGGCGTGCAGCCGGCCGCCTTGGCGGCGGCCTCAGCGGTGATCTCGACCGCCTCGTGGCCGCGCTTGCCGGTGAAGGCGTTGGCGTTGCCGGAGTTGACGACGAGGGCGCGCGCCTTGCCGGACTTGAGGCCTTTGGCGCACCACTCCACCGGTGCCGAGCGCGTCTTGGACTGGGTCAGCACGCCGGCGGCCACGGTGCCGGGATCGAGCACGGCTACCAGCAGATCGGTGCGGCCCTTATAGCGGATACCGGCCTCCGCCGTCGCAAAGCGCACGCCAGCGATTTCCGGAACCTCGGGAAGCGCCTTGGGCGCAAAGGGAGAGACGGACGTGACGTGGCCCATTTGGGGTCTCCGGCGCTGGCAATTGCGCGCCACACCAAACAGATCGGGCCGCTTAGATCAAGCGGCCCGATGGGGTTTTGGATGGCTGTGAGGCTTACTGCTTGGGCGCAGCATCCGGCGCGGGTGCGGCGGCGGGAGCCGGCTCCTTGGGCTTTTCGGCCGCCTGCTTGGCCTGCTCGTCGACCTGCTTCTTTATGTCTTCGTCGACGTACTCGAGCTTGGCCTTCTGGCGCATCGCTGCGGCCTGCTCCTGAGCCAGGCGCACGACGAGCGAAGCCATGATGGTGTCCTTGACGTCCTCGAAGGAGGGCGGCGGCTTGCGGCGGCGATCCTCGAGCTTGATGATGTGCCAGCCGAACGCCGTCTTGACCGGGTCGGAGACCTCGCCCTTGTGCATCTTCACCACGGCTGCCTCGAACTCGGGCACCATCTGTCCCTTGGTGAAGTACCCGAGCAGGCCGCCGTTGGCCTTCGAGCCGGGGTCGGTCGAATTCTCCTTGGCAACTTCGGCGAAGTCGGCGCCGGCCTCGATCTTGGCACGCAGCTCCTTGGCCTTCTTCTCGCTGTCGACAAGGATGTGGCGGGCGGCGAACTCGTCCTCGGGCTGCAACTGGGAGACTCGGGCGTTGTAGATCTTGCGGGCCTCGTCCTCGCCGACCTTGCTCTTCAAGGTCTGCTCGAAGTAGCGCTCGCGCAGCACACGCCGGCGCAGATAGCGCATCTGGTTCTCGAACTCGGGCGTCTGCGCGAGCTTGGCGTGCTCGGCGGCCTCGGCAAACAGCATGTTGTCGATCAGGTATTCGGCGAGCGCCCGGCGCTGAACCTCCGGGGGCAGGCTGGCGAGATCGCTGCCGATCTCGTTCTTGGCCATATCCATGTCGGCTTCGGTGATCGACTGGCCATTGACCCGTGCGACAACCTTACTGGCGTCGTCGGCGGCTGCGGCCACTTGGCCCGGGGCGAAGAGCATGACGGCCACGGCAGCGAGGGACGCAAGCAGGCGCCAGTCAGGAAGCGTTCGATGCATGTTCAGTCTCTGTTGGTTCGGTGAGTGAGCGGGAGGAAGTGCCAAGAGTTCATGCCGGGAATAGGGCATGGGGCTTAACTGGGCGCCGAGAGGGCCCATATTTCAGGGCACCATGGATAGAGGGCCCGCCCGGGCCTGCCAAGTTACGAATTCGCCATCCGAGGGGCACTTTCGGGGGACCGATAGGGCGGTCAGCATGCGTTGACAATTGCAGGGTGCGGTCCTTATGTCTCACCCGCCGGCAGTCGGCCCGTTCTCGGCGCTCTCAACGCAGTTCAGGCGTACCATATGACCCCGGGCGCGGATCCTCCGGTGGATTCGACTTGGGGCGGTTCAATTGCAGGCGAAAAGCGGCTGCACGCGGGAATTTTAAGGGACCTTTCGAATGCTCTCCACGATCGGCGGATACGCGGCAAAAATCTTCGGCTCGTCCAATGAGCGCCGCGTCAAGGGGTATCGCTCCCGTGTTGAAGCCATCAATGCGCTGGAGCCTGAGGTTGCAGCCCTGAGTGACGAGGAGCTCAAGGAGCGCACCAACGAATTCCGCCGCCAGCTCGAAGGAGGCGCCACGCTCGACGAAATCCTGGTCCCGGCCTTCGCCACAGTGCGCGAGGCCGCCAAGCGGACGCTGGGGCAGCGCCACTTCGATGTGCAGCTCATCGGCGGCATGGTGCTCCACGAGGGCAACATTGCGGAGATGAAGACGGGCGAAGGCAAGACGCTGGTCGCCACGCTGCCCGTCTACCTCAATGCGCTCGCGGGCAACGGCGTTCACGTCGTCACCGTCAATGACTACCTCGCTCAGCGTGACGCGGAATGGATGGGGCAGGTCTACCGCTTCCTGGGGCTTACCGCCGGCGTCATCGTGCACGGGCTCGACGACGAGCAGCGCAAGGCCAACTACGCCTGCGACGTGACCTACGGCACGAACAACGAGCTTGGCTTCGACTACCTGCGCGACAACATGAAGATCCATAAGGAGGAGATGGTTCAGCGCGGGCACACGTTTGCCATCGTCGACGAGGTGGACTCGATCCTGATCGACGAGGCCCGCACCCCGCTCATTATCTCCGGACCGCTGGAGGATCGCGCCGACCTCTATCAGAGCATCGACGATCTGATGAAAGATCTGGTCGCCGAGCACGACAAGATCGAGAAAGAGATACGCAAGGCCAACGGAAAGGCCGAAGTTGCTGAAATCCTGAAGACGCAGGGCTATCTGGAGCTCGACGAGAAGCAACGCCAGGTCTCGCTGACCGATCTCGGCAACGAGCGCGCGGAAGCGATGTTGGAGGAACGCGGGCTACTCAAGGGCTCGCTCTACGACGTGGAGAACGTCACGCTCGTTCACCACATCACCTCCTCGCTCAAGGCGCACAAGCTGTTCCAGCGCGACCGCGACTACATCGTCAAGAGCGGCGAGGTCGTGATCATCGACGAGTTCACCGGCCGCATGATGCCTGGCCGGCGCTATTCGGAAGGTCTGCACCAGGCGCTCGAGGCCAAGGAGCACGTGGAGATCCAGCCGGAGAACCAGACGCTCGCCTCGATCACCTTCCAGAACTACTTCCGCCTCTACGACAAGCTTGCCGGCATGACCGGCACGGCCGCGACCGAGGCCAGCGAGTTCATGGACATTTACGGCCTCGAGGTCATCGAGATCCCGACCAATGTTCCGGTCCAGCGCATCGACGACGACGACGAGATCTATCGCACGGCGGCTGAGAAGTACGACGCGATCGTGCAGTCCATCGCGGACTGCCAGCGGCGCGGCCAGCCGATCCTGGTGGGTACCGTTTCCATCGAGAAGTCGGAGCAGCTCTCCGAGCTCTTGAAGGACAAGAAGTACATCCAGGAACTCGGCCGCAAGTCCAAGTCACAGGCCGACAAGCTGAAAGACGGTCGCGACGACGAGCTCAAGACCTACCTCAACGAGATCGGCGACTACCTCATCGAGATCGGCTCGCGCTCCCGAGGCAACGACTATCCGGTTTCCCACAAGGTGCTGAACGCGCGCTATCACGAGCAGGAGGCGCATATCGTTGCGCAGGCCGGCGTCCCCGGCGGTGTGACCATCGCCACCAACATGGCCGGCCGCGGCACCGACATCCAGCTCGGTGGCAACGTGGACTTCCGTCTGAGAGATTGGATCGAGGAGGAAACTCAGGCTGGCCGCGCTCCCGATGACGCTAAGATCGAAGAAAAGCGCAAGGAGCTGCAGGCGGACGTTGCCGGGAAGCGCAAGCAGGCTCTGGAGGCCGGCGGCCTTTACGTCCTCGCCACTGAGCGCCACGAGAGCCGGCGCATCGACAACCAGCTTCGCGGCCGTTCGGGCCGTCAGGGCGACCCGGGCCGCTCGAAGTTCTATCTGTCGCTCGAAGACGACCTGATGCGCATCTTCGGCTCGGACCGCATGGACAGCGTCCTCAAGACGCTCGGTCTGCAGGAAGGCGAGGCCATCACCCATCCCTGGATGAATAAGTCCCTGGAGATGGCGCAGAAGAAGGTCGAGGCGCGTAACTTCGACATCCGTAAGCAGATCCTGAAGTACGACGACGTGATGAATGACCAGCGCAAGGTCATCTTCGAGCAGCGTCTCGACATCATGGGCGAGGACGACGTCTCCGAGACGATCCACGACCTGCGCCATCAGCTCGTGCAAGAGCTCGTACGGCAGAACATCCCCGAGAAGGCCTATGCGGAGCAGTGGAACACCGCGGCGCTGACCGAGGCGATCTCCGACATTTTCGGCATCGATCTTCCCATCGACAAGTGGGCCGACGAGGAAGGCATCGCCGACCAGGAGATCGAGGAGCGCATCCTCAAGGAGGTCGACGCCAAGGCTGCCGCCAAGGAGCAGGAGCTGGGGCCGGAGAACTTCCGCCAGATCGAGAAGATGGTGCTCCTGCAGACCCTCGATCACCTATGGCGCGAGCACCTCGTTACGCTCGAGCACCTGCGTCAGGTCATCGGCTTCCGCGCGTATGGCCAGCGCGACCCGCTGAATGAATACAAGACCGAGGCTTTCGTCCTGTTCGAGACCATGCTGGGCCGTCTGCGCGAGGGCGTCACCGGCCAGCTCATGCATGTCGAGCTGATGCCCGAGCAGCCCGAGCTGGAGGAGGTGGATCTGCCGCAGATGGAAGCCCACCATATGAATCCGTTCTCGGGCCTCGACGAGCTCGCGCTTGCCGATGCGGCGATCGAGGCGGAGCGGCAGGGCATCCAGGCGCCGTCGCCGGAGAAGCGCGCACCGCTGCAGACACGCAAGGCGCCCGGCAGCGACGTCGATCCCAACAATCCGGCGACGTGGGGCAAGGTATCGCGCAACGCGCTGTGTCCGTGCGGGTCCGGCAAGAAGTACAAGCACTGCCACGGCAAGCACGACTAGTCAGCGCTTCGCGTCGAGCCAAGAGGGGGATCAGGGCATGGCGGTCACGATCTACCACAACCCGGCCTGCGGCACCTCTCGCAATACGCTGGCGATGATCCGCGCCAGTGGCGAGGAGCCTGAAGTCATCGAGTATCTGAAGACTCCGCCGACCAAGAAGCGGCTGAACGAGCTCATCAAGGCGATGGGAATTTCGCCGCGCGAGCTTCTGCGGCGCAAGGGCACGCCCTACGACGAGCTCGGTCTTGACGATCCTGCGCTGACGGACGAGCAGCTCATCGACGCCATGATGGAGCACCCGATCCTCATCAACCGGCCGATCGTCGTCACAGCCAAGGGCGCAAGACTGTGCCGCCCGTCCGAGGTCGTGTTCGAGATTCTGGAAAACGCGAGCGCCGAGCCGTTCACCAAGGAGGACGGCGGGGTCGTCCAGGCGACGGGCGCGAAGAAACCTTAGACGGCCGCAGGTGCGCTCAGCTCATCGCTCCCTGCGTTTCGGGATGCCGGCGCTCGATCAGATAGTCGCGGTGGAAAAACAGGATGAGGTCGGTTTCCTGGCGCGCGATCAGCGGGCTTTGGGCGGTCACCTCGACGATTTCGCAGGTGTTCTTGCTCTGGTGATCGGTAAAAAAGAGCGCCTGATAGCCGAGATCGAACAGAAGCTGGACCACATCGCGACGGTGCGTGCCGAAACGCAGCTTCTTGTCCTTGTGCAGCTCCAACAATACGAGGGGGCGGCGCGTGGAGAGCACCTTCTTTCCGCCGTTGAGAACGGCGCCTTCGTATCCCTCGACGTCGATCTTGATGATGTCGGGCCAGACGCGGCTGGACTGCGCGTAGTGATCCAGCGTCGTGATCAACGCCTGTGCGCTTTGCAGCTCGCGAGTCTTGTCGCCGCGCAATGCGAACTTCAGCCGCCGCCACCAGGCTTCGCGCGCCTCGCGCGGGTCCGGGCGCGTCTCAAACATCATGCCGTGCGCGTACCAGATCTCGACCTCGCCTTTGTGCGTGTCGCTGATGCCGGCAAGGTGCGCCTTAACGCGGGAGCCTAGTCCTTCCTTCGCGAGGTTTGCCCGCAACGTCTCCAGGCGCGGCGGCGTCATCTCGAACGCGTGGGTCGATACCGGCACGCTCTGGTGCGTGGCTGCGATGCGCGAGAAGTAGCCGATGCCCGCGCCGACATCGAAGAAGACGCGCGCATTGAAGCGATCGATGAGATAGCTGAGGACGAGTGTCGTCGTTTCCTCGTAGATCGTAAGCTTCGCCGCTTTGTGCGACGGTTGTGGTGGGCCCAGCGTCGTCCAATCCATTGGACGGTGTCCCGGCACGATGACGTTCACACCGTTCTCGTGCTGCGCAAAACCGATGTGCGACGACTTCAGATGGTTAGTGATCTCCTTGCGAAGATCTTCGGCAGTCAGATAGGCGATTGCATGCACGACGCGCCGTCCCACTCGTTGGCCGATCGGCCGACCACCCCTCTCGCCGAAAAGGCGCTAGCGGCAATCTCGTTCTAAGCTCAAATGAATCGCGTAACACACGGTGTCGACTACGTGTTTCGCCAACACCTCATACCGGATTTGTGGCTTAACTCCGGTTTCGTGGTGTCTTTAAGGCCACCGTTGGCACCGTTCAACGCCACATCGTCTCATACGAAATGCTGAGGTCGGATACAGCGGCCTTGAACTCGGCAAGGTTAAATTGCTCGAAACAGGCGCGCGCGCCGGCTTCAAAGCCTTGGCCGGTGGCTAGCTTCTTGGCGAGAATAACCGACGCGATCGCCGGTACGTATGGGCCATGTCCCGACGTGGCAACGAGATTCCAGTTGAGCTCCTTAGGCGCCCCGCTGTTATCCTTGCCGTACAGAGTAATGAACATGCCGCCCGCGTCGCTGCCGAGGAAACGCAGGCTGTGCTTTGCCTTGAGCAGCACGCCGCCGAGCCTGGAGAGGCTGTGCATAACTTTGCCGCGGACCAGCCAGGACAGTAACCACAAGCCGATCTGAAACAGCTCCACCTCGAGCCCGGCGTAGAATCGCGCCGAGCGAAGTGCGGGGTAGTGCATCGGCAGAAGATCGAGATCGGGCACGTTGACGTCGCTCATCCAGCGCGTGCCAAGACCGGGGAACGCATGGCGGTGCAGCCCTTGCCAACCGTAGGCGATCTCCTCGCGGCCATCACCCCGGCGTGTGAACGGCTTGCCGACGCCTCCGAGGATCGACGCAACGGTGGCCACGCCAGGATCGAAGCTGTTGCCGGGCGATATCCCGATCTCGATGTCGTCGAGCTTGGCGAATGCATCCGCGTACGCGCGCACGACGGCGGACGACAGCCCCGGCACCGAGCTTGCGCCGCTGATGACGCAGACGTCGGCAGCGCGGGCTTGCGCGTCGAGGCCGGCTATTCCACAAACGAACGCACGCGCGTCCGCCAGATCGATGTAATGGCAGCGCGCCGCGATGCAGGCCTGCGCCAGGTCGTAGCGCTGCTCCTGGAACGGACCGGATGCATTGATGAGAACGGTTGCCTGAAGCGCGGCGATCTCGTCGCCACTCGTGCGCGTCGCATCGAGGCGGGCCCACGAGATCTTGGCCTTTGCCGTGTGGCTTAGCGCACGGGCATGGGCTTGCGCCTTCTCGCGCGAGCGCCCGGCGATGACGATCTCGAGGTCGGGCTCGCGTGCAAGCCGCTCCGCTGCATGCGCGCCGAAGGCGCCGTAGCCGCCGACGATGACGATGCGGCTCACCTGTCGCCTCCGGCGCGGGGCCGTCTAGCTCGCGCTTTCCGGCTGGCTCTTCTCGTTGCCCTCTGCGTGGGAGTTCGATGCGCCGTGGCCGCCGCCGGATATGCGGTCGGACAAAGCCAGAAGCACGCTCGAGACGACGAAGACGACATGGATGATCACCAGCCACATGAGATCGCGATCCGAGACGGTCGACACCGACATGAATTGCTTCAAGAGCTGGATCGCGGAGATGGCGACGATGGAGGAGAGCAGCTTCAGCTTCAAGCCGGTGAAGTCGATCGTGCCCATCCACTCCGGCCAGTCTCTATGGCCGCTGTGATCGATCTTGGAGACGAAGTTCTCGTAGCCAGAGAAGATCACGATGACCACGAGCGAGCCGGTGAGCGTCAGGTCGACGAGCGCCAGGATGCCCAGGATCACTTGGGATTCGGTCGAGGTGAATGCGTGCGTCGTGATGTGCGCCAGCTCGTAGGCGAACTTGATCAGGAGTACGAACAGCGCCAGCGCCAGTCCCAGATAGAACGGAGCCAAGAGCCAGCGGCTCGAAAAGAGAACCGTCTCCAGCGCGTTCTCAATGGACTTCATCAGTGGCTGCATGCGTGTGCCCCCAGGCGATTGCTCAAGTGCCACTAAAGTAGGAAGACCGGCCGCGGTGCGCTAGGCCCCGGCCGGCCGGCCCGGCGGTCTATGCACATGGGGCACTAGCCGGAGGGGGCACTGGCGGGATTTAGCACCGCGCGGGACGGAGCACCGCGTAGGACGCGGGGGGCGTCGCATCGAGCCCCCGCGCGTCTTCGACGGGTCAGTTGCTGAGCGACGCCTGGCGTCGGCGCTGCTTCTTGCTCTCGTCGGGGGCGCGATAGCCCCTCAGAGCGCCGATGCTCGTCGCGAGTCCCTTGGCTTCGGCAAGCTTCTCGCGCAGGGCGGTGAACTTGCGGCAGCTCGGAAGCGGCAGCGAGCAGGTGACGATCGATGCCGTCCGGCTGGAGACCGGTCCGGCGGTAGGCGCGACCTGCAGGAGGGAGTGCTTCGCCTTGATCGTCTGCTCGGGCAGGCTTGCCGTCGTCAGCGGCTCGGGCGTCTTTGTCGGCGCCTCGACGACGCGCGAGTTGATGTCCTCGATATCGCGGACCTGGGCCACCGTCTCGGGGCAAACCGTGATCGGCCCCGGGTTCGCACCATCCAGGCTACCGGCCTCCTCGAAGTGGTAGCTCGTGCCGCAGACGCTGACGCGCGGCGGCTGGTGCGAGCGCTCGAAGATGTCGTAGCCCTCTTTGAGGTTGCGCCAGAAGTCGTGCCACTTGGGATTGTCGTAGCGGGTGAGATTGGCCTTCGTCATCCGGAACGGGAAGACGTGGATGTGGACGTAGGACTGCCCGGCCTCCAGAGCCCGCACGGCCAGATCCCGCACCTCGTTGGCAACCGCATTGGTCATGGCGAAGCAGCCGATGGAGGCGCAGCCGCCGTGGATCAGGATGTCGGAGCCGGTCCGGTCGTGCACCTGATCGAACGGATTGGGGTAGCCGATGTTGATCGACTTCGGCCAACGCGGGCCGCCCGGATGCGCCTGCGGAACCGTCACGGTGTAGAAGCCCTCCGGCGACTGGCGGTCGCCTTCCTTGAGCTTGGGCCCGAGCGTTCCGGAGAAGTAGCAGATCGGATAGGTGGCGAACCGGGTGTAGTTGGAGCCGGGGCCGCGGCTCACCCAGACCTCGAGTTCGGCTTCCGCCTTGAAGATGCGAATGAGGACGGCTGCATCTTTCGAGAGCCCGCGCTTGGCGAAACGCTCCTCGATGTTGCCGAGCTGAGGCGTGCCGGGCAAAGGAAGCTTGCCCGCGCGCGCAGCTTTCTTGCGCGCAGCAAGCTCCTCGGTGAGCTCTTTGACTTCCAGTGGGAGAGAGGATGCTGGGACCGACCAAACGAGCATAGCGCTCGCAAGCAGGACAGCAGAGACCCCCCGAAGGTTACGCAGTGCTATTGACGTCATGGACCTTTTCTCTGACTGCCGGTTTCCAACGCGCCGCTTGAACGCGCAAGATGCCCGTGGGTCGCATGCGACAATGGGATCAAGTAAATCGTGGCCGTGGCGTGGCGGGGACGGCTCTAACCTTAACTCTTAAGCTTCTCAGGCCGGGCACTTCTCGCTGATTACTTCGGTTTCAGAGGGCGAACCTGGCTGAAACACGTAGCGGCCGCGGCAAACATTGACCTGCGGCGGAATGTTGCTCCGCTCGAACAGATCATTTCCCTCTTTCAGTTGCCGCCAGTAGGAAGCGTTCTTGTCCTTCGCATGCCAGGCCATGTTCTTGTCGGTCATGCGGAACGGATAGACCTGCGCTTGAAAGCGCGCCTGCCCATTGTCGAGCGCGCTGGTCACCAGCTTCCAGACCTCGTCGATGACCGCATCGGTCATGGCGTAGCAGCCGATCGACCGGCAATCACCGTGCACCATCAGGAACGATCCGGTGCGTCCGTGCGAGCGATCGAAGGCGTTGGGAAAGCCGAGATTGAACGACAGGTGGTAGCTGGAGTTCGGGTTGAGGGCGGTCTTGTCGACCGTGTAGAAGCCCTCCGGCGATTGCCGGTCGCCCTGCTTCAGCTTCGGACCGAGATTGCCCGACCACATGCAGATCGGGTAGGTCGCAAAGCGCTCGTAGCGGTCGCCCTTCTTGAGCCAGACCTCCAGCTCGAACTCGCGCTTGAAGATGCGCAACAGAACGGGCGCGCCGAGCGTCATGCCCTTGGCAGAAAGACGTCCGGGAAGGTCGGTGAGGTCGGGCGTGTCAGGCAGCGTCTGCCCGGTCGAGGCGAGCGTCCAATGCTCGATGCGCTTGGCGCGGATCATCTCGCTTTCGTAGAGCTCGAACAGCTGCGGCCAAAAGGCGACCAGCGCACCGGCGATGATCGCAGCCAGGACCCCAACGACGACAAGCGTCTTGAGCAAGCCGTTCATGCGCTACCGAGCACCACCGTGGGCGCCACCCTCCTGCTGGGGCCGGGTGCTGCCGGTGGTGTCCGGGACAGGTCCGCCAAGGCCGTACGAGGTGGCGAATTCGCCGCTCGAGGGCCGCGAGGCGAGCGTCGGCTGAGGCGGCGTGATGGCCGACGGGTTGGCGCTGGCGAAATCGCGCATCTTCGGGCCGGGCACGGTAATGCGCTCCTGTGCGACCTGCAGCTCGCCGGGCTTGGGCTGGAACGGCGTGACGACCGGACGCTGGAAGCGCGGGCACATGCCGTCGGGTCGGAAGCTGGCGTGCGAGGGCATCGAAACGTTGACGATGTAGCGGCGCTCGCAGACCGCGACCGTCGGTGGGATGCGGTAGACCTCGAAGAAGTCGTAGCCCTGCTTGAGCGTGCGCCAGAACCCGTAATTGGCGTTGTTGCGGTGGCGCGCCATCTTGTCGTTGGTCATGCGGAACGGATAGGCATGCACCGCGAAGCTCTCCTGCCCGCCGCGAAGCGCCTCACGAGCGAGACCGTAGATTTCCTCGATGAGCGCATCCGTCATCGCGTAACAGCCAGCCGACCGGCAGTCGCCGTGCACCATCAGGTGCTGGCCGGTGCGCTGCAGGGAGCGGTCGTAGGCGTTCGGGTAGCCGATGTTGAACGCCAGGTGATACTTGGAGTTCGGGTTCATCTGGCTGGAGCTGACGCGGTAGAAGCCTTCCGGCGCCTGGCGGTCGCCCTGCTCCCGCTTCGGCCCGACGTCGCCGGACCAGTTGCAGATGGGATAGGTTTTGAAGTGATAGAAGCGGCCGTCGTCGCGCGCCTTCCACACCTCGAGCTCGGACTCTTCCTTGAAGATCCGGACGAAGATGGGCGCTCCCTGGTCCATGCCCTTGCGCCCGAGCAACATCAAGGTGTCCTTGCTCAAAGGCTGCTCGGAAGCAGGAATTTGCGGGACGCCCCCGCCGCAGGCCGCAAGCAAAAGAGTAACCGTCAGCGCTGCGAGTGCAGCGCTCAAGCGGGCTCCTAGCTCTGAGCCAAGGATGATCATACGCATACGCAGTGCCCCTGGCGCACGGTGATCACCATCGATCTGCGATCCTTAAGATAACGTTAAGGTTACGAGATTCCTAGCGGTCGAGCACGCACAACCAACCGCTCCGTCCCCAACGGAGTATTGCGACGAGTTGGACGGTAATACGGCGGGGAAAATGCGCGATTCGATCCCAAAAGCCTATGTGACTAAAGGGCTTGGCCGATTTCCATGAATCGGGTGTGGCGCTGCTTGCGGATCTCGGCCGGGGTCTTTCCGTCATATTCGGAAAGGGCGCGGGCGATCGCGTCGCCGGTGGCCTTCATGATCGTCTCGCGGTCCCGATGGGCGCCGCCCACGGGCTCGGTGATTATCACGTCGATGACGCCGAGCTGATCCAGGTCCTGGGCGGTGATCTTCATATTGGTGGCCGCATCGATGGCCTTGCTGGAATCGCGCCACAGGATCGAGGCGGCGGCTTCCGGCGAGGCGACCGTGTAAATCGCGTGCTCCAGCATGAGGATGCGGTTGGCGGTGGCAATGGCGACGGCGCCGCCCGAGCCGCCCTCGCCGATCACGACGGCGATCAGCGGCACACCGATCTTGAGGCAGCAGTCGGTGGAGCGGGCGATGGCCTCGGCCTGGCCGCGCTCCTCCGCGGCGATGCCCGGATAGGCGCCGGCGGTATCGATTAGTGTAATGACGGGCAGGTTGAAGCGCTCCGCCATCTCCATCAGGCGCACCGCCTTGCGGTAGCCCTCGGGCATGGCCATGCCGAAGTTGTGGCGGATGCGGCTTTCGGTATCGGAGCCCTTCTCGTGTCCGATGACCATCACCGAGCGCCCGCGGAACCGGCCGAGGCCTCCGACGATGGCCTCGTCCTCGGCGAAGTAGCGATCGCCGGCGAGCGGGGTGAAGTCCTCGATCAGGGTGTTAACGAAGTCGAGGCAGTGCGGCCGCTCGGGATGGCGCGCGACCTGCGTCTTCTGCCAGGGCGTCAGCTTGGAATATGTGTCCACCAGCGCCGCTCTCGCCTTCTGCTCGAGCTTCTTGATCTCCTCGGCAATCGAGACCGGTCTGTCCTCGCCTTCCAGAGCCCTCAGCTCTGTAACTTTGCTTTCCAGCTCGGCGATCGGCTTCTCGAAATCGAGGTAGGTACGGATGGCGACGGGACGATCCAAGTGATGTCTCACAGCGGTTTGTTGGGTGCGCGCGGGACAATCGCGCCGCCGCTCCGGACCTGTCAAGTCAAGCTAGCAGCCGGCGACTTAACTTGGCGTTGCCGGGACCCCGCTAACTCTTCCTTGCCAGGGGATGGTGCTCCTCGACCAGCCGCTTTAGCCGCTCCTCGAGCACATGT
>Ga0209347_1004489_pt1 | contig 14450 bp, 11 predicted proteins | sample AutmiccommuBRH23_FD_187382 | JGI IMG/M metagenome (GOLD analysis project Ga0209347, IMG submission 187382) | Deep subsurface microbial communities from Mt. Terri, Switzerland - Autotrophic microbial communities BRH/23 (SPAdes) (version 2) | ecosystem: Environmental > Aquatic > Deep subsurface >... | reverse complement strand
TTGTAGCACTAATAATAATTATTATTTTACTGCTAATAATTATCGGTCAACTACGAAAGCCCCGAAAACCGATCTGCCCGCCAAAACCTTGTCGGAGATTATTATTTTCTTAACAGCCTTAGCCTAGGTGTGATCACCTAGGCTTTCTTTATAACTAATTACATGGTCCTGATATTCTTCTTAATTCTTCTCCCTCATCCAAGACCACGCTCTCCTCTTTTTCCTTCGAGCACTCAGGACACCAGAGATATGAGAAAAATTTCTTTTTACAAATCGGACATTGAAAAAGCACGGGTTCAATTCTCGTTCTCTTAGGCCTACTTTCACCGCGTTAAGGAAATAGAAAAATATCCACAAATTATGGATATTATGGATATATTTATTAAATCACTCCTTGACATTCGCATAGTACTATACTTGATAATAGTCGTCACTCTGCAAGCTGAACAGAATACATTATTTTCTATAAGTTCCTGTATATTTCGGGGTAGCTTTGCCCATTTCTGAGCTGCTTTGAAATCTAGTACTGACATTACGCCACCTCTTTCCCTTTCAATACGCTCTTAGGGGATCTGTTGAAAATCTTAAATATACGATATCACGCTCATAGTAGTTCATTTCTGGGTAGCCCTATTATCTACAATCATAAATAGTACCTTACTGTCAGTTTTGTCGACTTCCCTTTGGGCGGCGCAAAAATAATATCATAGTCATAGTTAAGTTTCTTAGTCATTGCATCGCAAACAGTTGGAGTTGCATTTACAAGCCCCAATTCCTTTTGTAAATCGCCTGCTCGTAAAATATAAGTGCTTTCCCCTGCTGCTTTTTTTTGCTGCAAAAGATTGGATATATAGTTCCTTACTTCGAAGACTGACATATTTGAAGCTAAGGGCTTCTCAATTTTGGGCAAGACTGAAGTAGCCCTCTTCTTATTCGTGGGCAAATTTATCGGATTCGTCATCTGCCTAAATCTAAGACTATCCTTAATAAATCCTAACTCCTCGATTGTCAACGGTTCCGCATCGAGTCCTTGGGTTAACCACAACCCACTCCGAATAATTCTATCCACAGGGCTATATCTTCCGAGCCAGTTATTATCTGGATAAAAGTCATCTGAACAATTCAAGAGTGCAATCAGAGCTTCTTCTATCCGCAGTCTTGCTTCTTTATTGTTAATGGGAAAGCACACAAAGGATATATTATTATGCAAGTAATCACTAACGGCGGTTTCGATTTCCGCCTCTTTTACTTTGTCGATGGTGGCTGTGTTCTTTTTGTTGGACATATCTAGTGTCCAAAGATCGAGATATGGATCATTATTTTTACTGAGCAAAGCTTTGCCGATGTTTTTCCTAAAAATGCTCCCGTCTTTATTTTGACTGATAAAATGGTCTCTTAATCGTGCCTTTAAACGGCCCTCCGCTGTGTGAGTCCCCACTCGTACAATCCTATCGAGTTCCCCCTGTTTTTGAGCTTTCTCGAACATTATGTAGATTCCATCTTCAAAGGGAATCTTAGCAATCATTTGATAATCCATTCTTGGCATCATATTAAATAACAGATGTACCGCTTTGCACAGATTCATTTCACGCTCAAGGGCTATTAACCGTTGAAGTGCAGGTTGCCTTTCCCCTTGCCGTTTGCCTTCTAAAGGCAGGCAGACGTTTGTGATACTTGGCAATAAATATTTGCAATAATTGTTGCCAGCCAGAATAATAAACTCATCCTTTTCAAGAGATACTTTGTCCTTTAGCTGTGCTAAAACATTCTTGCTCCAGTCTTTCTTTTCTTCCTCAGATTTATCTAAGAGCGTATCATTGTAGGGTGCTAAGACCTTATCTTTGAGAACAAGTCCATATTTTGCAGAAAGTATGTAAATATCGTCTGCAACAATTTCTGCATAAGCAAAGGCAAGACGAAATGTTGAGCTTTTGGAATAAAGCTCAACGGCAGGGCAATCGTAGTCTTCTTTTAGGCTTGTACATGATATTAAGGCTATTCTTGACACTGTCACACCTTCTTTTGTCTTGATTGTTTCCCGTATTTAAAGGTATGGTCTATGGGAGGCTGGAGTTCCAAATGCTTATTCTGATGCATCTATTTTAGAGGCTTCTACTTGAAGCAAGACTAACGGGTTTCCTGACAGCTTCCAATGTTCGTTTGTTCACGCACCCAAAGACCTACCTCGCTAATTATTGCAATCGCTAAGCGTCGGCGGATATGTTGTTATGCGATATTCTGCCTTCATCGATTACTTTTCCCATAAAAGCTTCCTCTTTCGCGGTTGCTGATTCCTTTCTGCACTTTCCAAGGTATATAGTGCCTGAAACAATCTTAGACAATCGGCTTGATTCCATTCATATGGGTCTCTACCATGTAATATCCAATGCCTATTAATAATTTGTGGCCGTTCTTTATCGAATGACTTATTATCAAATAATAGTAAAGCAAAGTAATAAAACGAATTCCATGAATGTCTTCGGTCTAAAGATGTATCAATATTTTTTGCTCGTTCTCTACATAAACCGATAATCCCTGTTTTGCTTGTTCTGCTTAATTTAGCAATCGCCCCTTCAATAACAGTAATTAATGCAGGAACAGTAACAAGATATAATTCGCTTCTGTATGTTCTAATGCACTGTTCAATTAATTTATACCATCTATCGTAGAGTTTAGCTGAGTAAACAGAATTGAACATACAAAATAATTTATGATTATTTGAGTAATGTTCTATAAAAAACTGATCCACAACTAATCTATCATGAGAAATTGTTACTAACTCATTTATTTGAGCTGGGCTTAAATCTATCGGAAAAGTCCAACCGTATGTCGCTAATGATTTATTACAGTTATCCATATAATCATCATAGCTTTCCATCATATTCTCCTTCTACAGCCTTTTCCAATACGCATAGCAAGATCGCAGGCGCCCTCGATTAGTATGCAAGTGTTTTTGGCGACACCTTACTCTGTAATGATCCTCACAAAACAAGTACGCCTCCGCGGACCGTCAAATTCACAAAAATAAATACCCTGCCAGCGACCAAGCAGTAATTTCCCTTCATGAATAATGACATTTTGGGATGCTCCTACTGTGCTTGCTTTCAAGTGAGCCGCAGAATTCCCCTCACTGTGCCGATCTTTGGCATCTTCCCATGGGTAAATCTCATCAAGCCTCCGAAGGATATCTTTTTGTACATCCGGGTCCGCATTTTCGTTGATCGTTATCCCAGCTGTGGTATGAGGGGAATAAACTACGATAAGTCCGTTTTGCACATTTTCCTGAACCCGAATTCCTTCAACCTGTGCCGTAATTTCGAGCATTTCGTCCCGTCTCTTGGTCTGCAGCTTTATCTCATGAATCATGGCGTATTCTCCCATTTTACAGATTGGTTCCGCTCAAAACATCTCTTAACTTTTCAAGTTCCTCTTTAGTTAGCGTGACGCCCTTCCCCATCTTAGAATGATCCGGCGACCATTCCCTGATATCATATTTTGGATCCTTGTCGTTCCAGCTTACAAGATTAAGTTCCTTTTTCCAGCCTTTTGGTGATTCGGATAGAATCCCAATTGTCTCTTTAATTTCGAATTTGATGTCGGCCATTTCAAATACCTCCGTCAATAAATTAAGATTATCTCTCGTAATTCACCCATCCTTATTATTTCACTTCAATAGTAAATTTCTAAGTTTCAAAAATCCCTCAACGCATAACTAGTTTCATAATGGGAAAATTTCAGGCAAACAACGAAAAATGTTCGTTCCAAGGCAAACTCTCAGTTAAACGAATTCCCCTAGACTTTAATAGTTCAATATGCTCTGACGAAGGGACAATGAAGAACGCCCTCAAGGTTCCTCGTTTGTAAAGCAACGCGTATATGTTATCAATGCCGAATCTTTCCTTTAATTGATCTAATCGTTCTTTCACCTGCATTTCAGCTGGGCCGCTTCGGCATAAATGATGATAAATAACCAAACTTTGTCCGCGCTTTACGAAGGGAACCAATTCCTCAAAGTATGTATATTTTGGCGCGGTCTTTTGATGGGATTTAACTGACTTTACCTCTAAACCATTATCAGGATCGACAAAAATCACATCGCAGCCCAACGTCGCTTCAAGTGCTTTGCTACACCAACGGTTCCTGTAACTAATCCGATCGTTTCGTGCAGCAGGGCTATTGTTCTGCGTGCCCTCATAACTTAGGGGCGTCTCGTAAAAAACAGTCTTTGCTGGTAGCACACTGAAATCTTTAATTATCGAAACATCTCTTTTATCTGCCTTAATGATCTCAGATAATGAATCATAAAGAGCTGGATCACCGCTTCTGAAACGTGCTAGATTAGTCGATGTCTGCTCTAAATAACGAATATGTTTCCCGTCATCGTTGTGATTCTCATCGGGTACAAGATACCAAACCACTCCCAATGATAACTTCAATTCGGTGCTATTTCCCATGCACAATGATTTTAGTAGAGGGTATTTGCCAAAATCCCCAATATCACCGACATATCTGTTTTGCATCCTAGTACTCCTTCTTCTCTTCTGTACTTCACTCTTTCTACACGAATTCCAGATTACTTAAGTAAATGAAAAAGGTCTCTTTTAAGAATTTCTAATACCTTTCGCCTAAATGGTTCAAAAGAATCTCCTTTTCTTTCGTAGTATAGGAAGTGACGACAAGCCATGATTACTCCCGTTTTACCGTTAGAATAGTTGAATTCCAGCAACGGAGCATGTTGTTCCATTTCTTCTATTGACTGTTCAATATCAATTGTGTTAGGAGAAATCAATCCTCGACTAACAAAAATATCAATAGCATGATCCACCGTCTTCTTACCGTGTAAGATTATTAAGCTAGGCTTAAATTCTGTGACCAGACTAAAAAATATATCCTTACCTTTCTCGATCACAAACTTTGATTCCTTTTTAAGTGCCTTTAAATTGGCTGACGGGTATAGAATAGCATCGGTTTCTAGAATCGACGCGTCTGTATAGTTAGAGAGCCAAGAGAAAAATGAGTTCATACCGATTCGGGTACGAAATACTTCATCCTTATCCTGGCTAATTCTACTTGCTGTAATAATCCATGAACTCTTTGTAGTTTAGAAGTAAGTCGACATACTTATCTATTTCCATGGTCTCAGGGAATATTGGAGTTGATGGGTTAATCCCGACAAAGAATTGTCTACCTTTGATAAATCACCCTTGCAGAAAAAAGGCCGATAATAGGCTTTGCCAAGTTCTGGAGCACAACACATTTGCTACATTTCGGATAAAAGAAATAGTACCCATAATGTTCCAACTTATTGATGTCATTTTGTTTTATTCTCCAGCTTATACTTACTATGTTTTATAGCGCTAGCCAGGTTCACTAAATTGAAAAGAGCAATTTTGCTAGGTGATAAGTAAGGAGCTGAGCAGAGTTTCAATGCCGTCAAATCATTGCAAGAGCGAGGCGAACCCTATTCGCACGTAAGACACTTTCAACGACAATCTCTAATTTTTGTTTCTTTATATTCACTACGAAAATATTGCTTTTTCCAATGCATTGTCCTTTGTTTCCGAAAAGTATACTTCTATCAGCCTATACGGCCTGCCACATCTATGAGATATAAATAAGTCTTTTAAATTAACTTGTACATTTTTTAATTATACCAAAACTAAGATTTCGCTTTCTGCTCTTAGTCGAATAGGCTCTAATGCCCGAAATTGCGTTAAAATATCTTGATAGAGATTTCCCAGGTACTTAGGAGCAGATATTGTCAAAATAACCGCATAATCTATTCTATCGTTATTACCTTGACGCCCCATGCCGTGCAAGACCAAAAATGGGTTGCTTAATGAGTCGGCTCGTAGACGATCTGAACGCTTTACGACCGTATCCCATTTCAATTCGCCCCTTCTAGCCTGCTCCGTTTGGTAACTATTAGCGCTACGGGACACAGGAAGAGCACTTTGAATCCAGCCTTCGGAAAGTAATGCGGTTACCTTGTCCATATCTCTTACAAGGTGTTTGACATTCTGATTTTTATCTTTACTGAATCTAAACTTTTGATCGTCTGGATGAAAAGAGTCCTCTATCGCCGACTGAGTATAGTCTTCAACATGGAGTGAGTTCACCTTCGACAAACAAGCAATTGTCCAATCCAGTTGAACAGTTCCAGTTCCTGTTAATGTAGTCGGTATAGGTATAGGAAGTTTTGCATACTTAGTTGGTTGAATAGAACTCGCAAAAACAATAGTAACATGATTATCTGTACAAAGTAGCATATCGTCTACTGATTGATCCAATAAACCATAACCAATTTCATTATCAGCAAGGCCTGGATTCTTTGCACCGTGAATTAATAACCCTCTTGCTACTAGAGGATTAAATCGTTCACATTTTGCCAAAATATTTCCAGCCTTTCCTGCAACTATAGGAGAGGCGAAGCTTGTTCCAGCAGACATAAATCGAGAATTATGGTCCAGTGAAACTAACTGAATTGGGCAATTATTATCTCCTCCGAATGCAAGTAAATCAGGCTTAACTTTACATCCTTCACGTCCTTGTCCTATACAACTATAAGAGGCTCGAATTCTATCGCCCGTTTTATAATTGAAAGTAAATGCACCCACGCCAAGACCATTAACTAAATCGGAAGGAGCCTGTATGCGATTAAAAGGCTCAACAAGCTCGCCATCATTACCTACCGCAACAACAAATAGCTTGCGATAGTTCCATGCAAGTTGATCCAGCGAAAACGTAAACCGGGATATATCATCATCTAGGATTGCTCCAGATGGCCCGAACGAAAGATTATATATGCTTATGTCGTCCCTACTCGGGACCACTTGTTCGATAATATCTATAGCTTCATATAAATCAATATCGCAAGGATCATTTAAGGGCAACACACGAAAACTCTCCACTGAAACAAGAGGTTGTTTTACCTGTTCTTCATCTTGATAATCATTTAAAGGACCGTACAGTATAGCTCCCGCTACACCATTTCCGTGGGCAATTCCTTCTTCAATAGGAGAAGTGTCAATGACTCTATTCTCTTTTACATACTGACTTAGCAAAGGGTTGGAACAATCTACTCCGCCATCAAACATACCAACCTTAATAATTGAATGTGCAGCATAAGCGGCAGGTAAGGGTGGAGATGATAGTTTTCCCAAATCTCTCATTCCCGGAAAAAAATTTATCTTGAGTGGATGAACTGTTCTTAAAGGGTTAAAATCATAGATTTTTTGCAAGATTTCACGATCAACCGTGCTACTAATAAAAGTTGCTCCCCCTGGATAACTAGCAACTTTTACGCTTTTTTCATCAACACCGTTCTTTAACAGTAAGTGTCTAAACTTTTCTATGACTTCCGTCGTTTCGTTTTCAAAAGGATGCAGAACCATCTCAACTTTTCCTGATTTCCAATCATCAGGAAAGCCTACAATTATCTCTTTTGGATCCAGAAGAGATAATTGTTCAATTTTTTGTACGTCCATCTTAAAAGCCTCGGAAAGTTGAAGTCCCCTTCTATCCAATATTTGATCAAATTTTGAAAGCTGATCAGAGACCTTAACAAAATGCATTTTACTATAGTTATACACCCCATTATCATCTAGGTATAACCATTTTCTCGACCCAACATTTTCAATTTCAGCTTCTCTAAAAAGAACTGTTGGAGTGTATGACTTAGCTAAAAACTTCGAATTCAAGCGTAGGGTGATTACAATATCATCCATTCTTTTTTCTATAGGAATGTGTTCTATTTTTTGTTTAAGATCTAGAATATTGTTCTTAATCAAATCGCGGGCCTCGATATACGAGCGCGGGAAAGTTGGTTCACCGCCTCCAAAGCCCTTTGTTGTAGGCTCGATAAGCCTCTCGCCATTTCCAATGATTGGATATAATTTTCGATCTTCCGTCAACTTCTATTCGCTCCTCTCGTTCTTAAGATGATAACTCACCGTTGGGGTCGATATTTTTAGCCATTTTGCAATTTGAGCTTGCGTAACTTGTGAACCCAGAGCATCTTTAACAGCTCTAGCAAATACACCATTAAACTTGGATGAGTTAGTAGACATCTTATTCCTAAATTCTTCAATAATTAGAGGCATTGGCTCAGATTCTTCTAATATTATCTGCCTAAGTATTTGATTGGACATTTGACAAATATCAGCCGGGCTCATGCCTTCCGATAGGTAGGCCATTACACCTATAAACTTTGAATCAAATTCAGGAACCCTGGATCCCAATGTTTCAGACCATAGTTTTTTTCTGATATCAGTATCGGGAAGCCCAATTTCAATTGCTCGATCAAATCTTCTCCATATTGCTTTGTCGAGCATATTAGCATTATTAGTTGCGGCAATTACTATTGAATTTACAGGCCACTCTTCCAATTCTTTAAGTAATACATTTACTATCCTTTTGAGTTCTCCTATGTCAGTAGGGTCATCCCGCCTCTTAGCAACAGCGTCGAATTCATCGAGAAATAAAATACACGGGGTACTTTTTGCATAGTCTAATACCTTTTTAAGGTTCTGACCCGTTTTCCCAAGATAACTTGAGATCGATGCCGCCAAATCAAGCGTAATTAGAGGCATGGATAAGCGAAACGAGAGAAAATGCGTTAGAAAAGTTTTCCCTACCCCGGGTGGACCATATAACAATAAACTAGTTGGCGGTGTTACTCCCGCAGACAATAGTTTAGTCATCATTTTCCTTTCAAGAATGAATTTCTCTATGAGGTTTATTATTCTTTCATCAAAGAAGATAACTGGTTCGACAAACTCAGGTTCACTTATTGTAGCAAGAGAAAGCAGACTATCTCTATCTGTCGGCATAGGTTCAAGACCAATTGAACGAAAGGCTGAAGCTCCAACTCCAGTAAACGATAATGCTTTTGCTATCTCATCTGCCACACTAGGGTATTCCTTACGCAAACTTCGGATCATCCCTAGGCTAGATGCCTCAATCGTCCTTCTGTCACCCTCCAACGATGCACGCACTAATTTAGGCAGCATTCCCAGACAATTTTTTACGCTCATATTAGAACACTCCAAATTAATATATTTTATCTAATATAAACATTATAGTTAATTAAGGGGCCTTGGTCAATATTATTAGATGACTAATTCATATTTATATTTATCTAACATACATCAATGACCTCAGATTTACATTGTCCTATTATGATCAACAAAAAAAGCCATCACCATTACAGTGAGGGCTCATGAAAAATATTACTGCAGTTCGCATGGGTTTCTTCAACCGGCATAATCCTAGCACTCTCGCGGGTGTGTGGATTTATTGATAGCAGCTAATGGATAATTGGTGACTGTGTGATGTTGTAAACGAACTTAACTCGCCCATCCACTAGTCCGAGGGGCATGATTGTCTTGTGATGATGGATTATCGACAGAATACTTTGATATAATATGCTGTTGCAATTATTATCCCTCAGCCACCTCAATTTTCACTTTAGCATACTCCCTATCCATCTTATAAAGCTCATCACGGACACGCTGCCTCAGATCAACTGCCGGTCTCACGCAGTATTTTACAAATTCCTCACTTGTCACATTTAAGTCCGGGAAAATTATTTTCAGATAGGCAGTTGCCAGCCGAACGATTGCTTTTCTATCTCTTAGGTCATTACAATTAAGCAGATGCATGTTCAGATTCACATAGTCAGCAAATTGGGGTTCACTGCGCAGATTATGCAGAACCTCAGAAAAGAAATCACCTTTGAACCCAAGGTACATTGAAGGAGTATCTTTTGATATTCTAGGCATAAGCCATCCCGCAATGATCCCGTGAAGCCTATCAATGAAAGCTGTCTCTCTTAGGAAGTTCGGTATTTCATTAAAAATACCATCTTCCATATACATAGGGTTATGATCTTCATCCAGAGTTATATTTCCTAGCATCACAAAACCGGCTTCTGCACTAGCTTCAGTATTGCCACGGCTGAATCTACCTGATTCAAGATAAACTTTCAGGCCTGCAACAAGCTCACCTGTGGCGTCCCCTTGTATGCTTTGGACTTCATCCAGGACAACCAGATCATATCTTGTTACAAGGCCTGGGGTGTTATTTCCATTGTGATGAAACATTACTGCAGGAGACACCTTACCACCGCCGACAACGCGAGCATATCTCGATACATTTCCATAGACGAATGATTTACCAGTACCTTTAGGCGCGAGCTCTACCAGATTGACCCTGGGTTCTACCATCGGTAATATTCTGGTTATGAGGACATTCTTTTGTTCATACTCATAAATTGTGGGGTTGAACCCCATGCTGGAAATAATAAGGTCTATCCATTCTTCTGTGGAAAAATGAGCTCTGCATTCTTTGTAATATTCAATATCAACACTTCCCACCTGAAAAGGCTTAAACTCCTTCATCCATAACTGCCCCTTTTCTTTAGGAGCAGATGGAGGAACATAAAATAAATCAGCCACTCCCCATACACCACTGGTAAGAAGCAGATTAGTCTTGTCAACGATTGAATCATTAATGAATGCATCATTCGAATCCAAGAAAGGAATTTTCAAGGCCCTTTTCCCAGTTTTAAGATTGACTGACACACTATAGTCATCAAGTAATTTGACATTTTCCATATTTAAAAGTCTGTTTTTAAATTCTTCTTTTTGGCCTTTTTGCGGTAAGTACCGATTAATAAATGCAGATATCTTATTTCTGGACTCCTCAGTAAGTTCCCCATCTTCGAGGAAGTTATAGAGAATCCATTCTCCAACATAGGTAGGAATTGCCCTCGAAGCAAAACCAGCTTTATGGATCATATTTTTATTTATGACAACTTCCCCATAGTAGTCATACGCAATTTGCTCAAATTGCAACATACATCTTGCCCCCCTTTCTAAAACAACTCATTAAGATCAACTTGGGTTTCCTGAGCGGACTTCATATTTATTGGAAACTCATGATCTTGCTCATATTCTTTTCCCAGAAAGAAAAAGCTAATTTTTATCGATAATTTTTCATTTTCCGAAGAAGACTTCAAGATCCTCACCTTTTCTAAATGAATATCCATCTGACTCTCTTTCTCAATTTCCTGTAACCTATACGCTCCCTGTTCCCAACGAATATTGGTATTGTGAATAGTAATCTTGATTTTATTGAGAGCGTATTCGTTATGATTTTTAATAGTCAGCTGAATCGTACTTGTTGTAGAATACCTAAATCCACTACTTCTAAGAAGCATTTCCGGTTGAATCAACGTCACGTTCACTCGCTCAAATTTAAGCAAAGGTATGATGTTTTCTTCTGGGGTAATGCCCCCATGCACATAGAAACTCAGATCAGTCGCCATAAAACGATTGTAACCCTTGGCTATAAGATAGTTTTCTCTTATACCATAATTATTTCTATCCAATACATAACACAGGTGTCCAATGCTATCCTTGTAAATATCAAACTTCTTATCAGGAAGCGCAATAAACCTATAAGCACAATCCTCAGATTTCGATTTATAGTATTTAGAGTCAATTAAATTCATTTGTTCTTTCGATATCTTTGTGCTTCCATGATCTGATGTGAAATATACTTTGATTGTATTCTCGATCCCAAGACGCTTTGAGAAATTCACCAATTTGTCAATCATAGCCTTCAATTCCTCTTGAATTCTAGAACTAATTGGTAAAGCTGAGTCATTCTGACTTTCATGAAGAATTTTATCAATACTTAAATAGTTTAAAATATAGAGTTTGGCCGTCTTTTCAAGTATAGAATCCAATTTACCTATATCTGATAGATATTGAACCTTCCCCCCCAATAACGATTCCCATTCCTTGGACATATTTTCATAACTCTTAACTTCTGTGTTAAAAGGTTGTCCACTAAAAATAGCGGTTTTAGAAACAGAAGTTTCGGTAGGGATCATTGATATCATGGGTTGATCCATCGTTGTACTGAAGCCTTTGCTGCTGAGGTAGTCCTTACATAAGGGTGCAAATTTGTAGTTAAAATTATCAATAATGACTAAAAAAGACAGCTCATCTTCTTTGAAAAATGGACTTAAATTTGCCATTGTTCTATGCAGCATACTTCCTTCACTGGAGATAATGCTGTCGTAATTATTAAAAATCCAATCTCCATACCTCGTGGAATAATTGTCTATTTTAGTGTCACAAACATCGTTTGCTTCCATCCAGAATTTATAGGGCAAATAATTATCTGTTGCCCATGAGATCCATTGATTTAGCGTTGCTAAGTTTTCTGGATTTACAACCTCTGCTGGTGGCACGATATTATTAAGTTTCTCATCAAACATCGAGTCCAGTTGCGTCCCTGTTTTAAATTTCGCTCGCACATGATGGAGTATTGATGCATCCAAGACACTTCGATTCTGACCAAGCACACTATAAACAAATTGAAGTTCTTCGTTAAATAGCCCAGCTAAACATTCTATTTCCCTAACAATATCATCATATGTTAAGTCGGATATTGTTCTTTGGTTTAATAAAATTCTTATGTTCCTCTGAATATCGAGTGTGTCCATTCCTATGGGAATAAACGCCTCTTCTTTTAATCGAAGCTTTTCAAAGCTTTTAGTAAGCTCTCCAATAATGTCTTTGGCAAGACTCTTTGGGTAATCTTTCAACATCAAATAAGCCGCAACTTTAGTAAGAAGGATTTTGGGGTTCTCTAAATAGGCATTGATAATGTCCACTTGATAGTCTTCATGACAGTTTTCCTGCCAGAGTTTCATTCTTACTTTATACACTTTATTTAAGATAATTTTGTCCTTTGATGCAGTCAGTAAACTCGAATCAATTCTTTTTAGAAAATCCACCAGCTTGGGAAAGGGGAAGTGACTGTTTATAAAGTAATTCCCAAGGTAGTGATTGAGTATATTGTCAGCAAAATCCATCCCAATATTAAATGATATTTCGCCTATCTTTTGATTAAGCTCATCTCTTACAATATCTTCCTCACTAATATAGTTAGGAATTTCGATTCCGACTAATTCTTGAAAGCGTATTCTTGGTGAATTAATTTTAAAAGTAATCTTTTCAGAATAGCGTTCCTGCATCTTTTGGAGATAATTCAGACAATACTTATTTTGGACTACAACCACTAAAGGCAATTGATTATAGATAGCCTCTAAGATAGCTATGTAAGCATCAACATAGTCCTCAATTTTTTTAACCATAACATCGGAATGGTCAGTATAAGTCTTTTGCAAGTCGGAGTATACAATAATTCTACTCATACATTACCCCTTAAAGTCATTCAGTAAAGCTTTTAATACTTCTTTAAAGTCATTATCTTTTAAATTGTATTTTGATTTCGTCTCATTGAGAATGCTTTTTAAACACTTTTTAAGGCTCTCTTTATCTTTTGGTAAAGTTACCTGAATCTCAGGGGCTACTTCCTTCCCTGGAACACCGAATGTTAACTGTTTAGGAACATAATGTACCTCAAACTTTTTTTCTTCATTAACGAGTTCCAAAGTAATGATCTTGCTATATTTCCCTTCGCTATCCACACCACAGAATCGAATTGTTTTATTTTTCTCTTTAGTTTCCAATTGAAAAATGCTACTTCTTTCTTCTCTTTGAGCATTGACATCTTTGGGATCGCAACCATTTGAAGTTATGAATATCTTTTTGTGGTCTTCTTCTGGGATGATATCCAGTTTTAAGGTCCCAATATAAGTCACCTTAGTGCTGTCACCCGATTTAATTTGATTAACATCCTTACCGTCTACATTGTACTTCGGAGGGCTAACGGAATATAACCCCTGTTCAACATGTGCTTTACCGGCTTTTATCTTTTGAATCAATGAATCCGTTTTATCAATTGTCCATTGCTTCACTGAACCCAAGTGATAACTGTCTGGAAGCGTTTTTGCTATCAGCTTTTCAACGTCAATTGATTTTCCAAGGTGCATCACAAGCGGCTTACTATCCTCATTTTGAAGTTCATTATTAAAATTCCTTTGCATTTCTGATAAGCCTTCAAGCCATTGGTTAATGGAATGGCTGATCCCGTCGGAGGTTGAATCGCTCGAATTAAATATCAGTTTAACTTCATTGAATAGTTTCTCCCGTACAAGATAATATCCTTGCTCTATAAGCTCTTTATCTTTCCTAAACTTTGTCATGATCACAAGGACGTCTTCCGTTAAAACTAAATCCTGCCGGTCATATCCGTAAATCGTCTTAATCTCTTCAAGGATAAAATCTCGGGCGCTCACACTATTGATCTTGTTGAATACCTCGATAAAACGTTCCAATTCATCGGCTTTATAGATGTTTTTAACCTTACAAATTACGTCCAGTCCCTTATACCATGCTTTTAATTGTTCATGCAATAGGTCAATCGTTACTGTAGTCTCAATCGTGAGGCTCTGGTTACTAATCAACTTAGAGAGCTCTTTCATAAAAAATTCATCATGCGCTTGTACTTGTTTGTACTCCATGACGGCA
>Ga0209347_1004488_pt1 | contig 14455 bp, 11 predicted proteins | sample AutmiccommuBRH23_FD_187382 | JGI IMG/M metagenome (GOLD analysis project Ga0209347, IMG submission 187382) | Deep subsurface microbial communities from Mt. Terri, Switzerland - Autotrophic microbial communities BRH/23 (SPAdes) (version 2) | ecosystem: Environmental > Aquatic > Deep subsurface >... | reverse complement strand
AGGGAGGGCTCCCTGGAGATGCTGGTAGCCACCGATGTTGCCGCCAGGGGTCTGGATATCACCGGGGTCACCCATATATATAACTTTGATATTCCACAGGATCCGGAAGGCTATGTCCATCGTGTGGGCCGTACCGGACGGGCGGGAAAAACAGGCGTTGCCATTACTTTTGTGACCGCAAGAGAGATTCGTCACCTTAAAGTTATTGAGACCATGACCAGGGGTAAAATTGCCAGAAGGCCCGTTCCCACAGTTAAAGAGGCTTTTGAAGGGCAACAGAGGCTGGCCGTGGAGAGACTTCTTCTGGCAGTAGAAAAGGGTAATGTTGACAATTACAAGGGGATGGCCGAGGGGCTGCTGGAGGGAACGGACTCGGTTACTCTTTTGGCGGCAGCTTTAAAGGTTCTAACCAGAGAATCCGATAGGACCCCTGTTACACTGACCGAGGAGAGGCCTCTCAGAATAAAAGAAAACAAATACGCGGGGGCCGGACATAGAGGATATTTGAGGGGCGAAACAGGGAAGAAAGTCTTCCACCGGGATGGCGGGCTTGGGCAAAAAGGGCGGTTTAAAAGTCGCTCCTTCTAAGGATTTTACTCCGGAAACAGCTATAAGCGATAAGCTTTTTTGTCCACAGAGTGCACAGAGATCATAATTTCCTATCCGGGTGTTTCAAGGGGAGTGCCCCCTTGCTTCTGGGCGGGAATGAGGAGCGATAAGGAATGTGTTCGGTGGAAAAGTGAATTTCATCAATTATGAGTATATTGTGATCTTTTAGTCTCTACGGCAATAAAGCTTATGGCTTAAGCTTACCGCTTACGGCATTTTCGTGAAAGGATTTTTTATTAAATGTCTAATATTGGTAGTTTGCGGTTCAGAGTAATTAATATTAATTAACTGACGGGGTAGGCAGTTCGACCTGGTAATGGTGGACATTTTCCTGGATAATATGAACGAAATAATGTAGATTTACCGGGCCTTTCCAAATGTACCCCAGGTTGATAGGGTTAAGATATTGATAAAAAATACTTGGGCCGGCAGGAAATATTAAGCCAATACCGAAATATGAAGCATAATGTATGTTTTAGTTGAAGTACGGCAGCAGGTATCCGGTAATTATTTACAAAGGGTAGTATGGTAGGACGGCAGTAAAAGCGGATGCGGTTTTTAAGGCAATGCCTTGGGAGGCCTTTTTCTTGCTACTTTTGGCAGGGTAAGTCTCCAGTCCATCTTCTTTAAGCTCCTGCGGGAGTTTTTTTATTGCAATTAAATTGGAGGAGGGGATAATAACTTTGAAAAGATCGTTGTCAAATCAAGGCTGGAAGTTACTGCTGCTGCTGGTGATGGCGGCGGTGGTGGCGCTGGCAGGCTGTTCATCCAAGGCGCCTTCGGCGGACCAGGGGAAAAAGCAGGGCACGGTGGAGCTTAAGCTGGCGCATTTCTTTCCCAGCACCCACCCTGCTGAAACCGAGCTGATCAAACCCTGGGCTAAGGCCATTGAAGAGGCCACCAATGGCCGGGTGAAGGTAACCAGCTATCCCGGCGAAACACTGCTGAAGGCCGACGGGGTTTATGACGGGGTGGTCAGCGGAATTGCCGATATGGGACTTTCCTGTTTCTCTTATACCCGGGGACGCTTTCCGGTGCTGGAAGCCTTCGAGCTGCCCGGCATAACCTACAATAACTCAAAGGTGGCCAGCAAGGTTGCCTGGGACGGGATCAGGCAGCTTAATCCCAAAGAGGTGCAGGATACCAAGCTCATGATGGTGTTCACCACCGGCCCCGGGGACCTGTTCACAAAGGTTCCGGTAAGGAGCCTTAACGACCTGAAGGGGCTTGAAATAAGGGCCACCGGACTTTCCGCCAAGACACTTAAAATGCTGGGGGCCAACCCGGTGGCAATGCCCCAGTCTGAGGCCTATGAGGCGCTATCCAAGGGGGTTGTGAAAGGCAACCTTTCTCCCGTTGAGGTGCTGCAGGGCTGGAAACATGCCGAGGTTACCGAATACCTTACCCCTACACCGTTTCTTTACAACACGCTGTTCTTTATAACCATGAACCTTGATAAGTGGAACTCACTGCCCCCGGACACCCAGAAGGCCATAGAAGGGGTTAATAAAAAATATTTTGAAGAAGTGGCCATGGGCCTGTGGGATAAGCAGAACCAGTCGGCATTGAAGTGGGCTGTGGATACAAAGGGCATGAAGGTTATAAAGCTGGCTGACGGGGAAGATCAAAAGTGGATACAGCTTATCAAGCCCATTCAGGATGAATTTGTTGATACCGCCAGCAAAAAGGGGCTGCCTGGAAAACAGGCCCTGGATACGATAAAAGAATTGTCTGACAAGTATAATAAAGAATACAAGTAGGCTGTAGGAGGTCCCGATGTCATGAAACAATTTACCGGACTGATTACAGGAATAAGCAGGGCTTTGGATAGAATAGCAGGCTTTTGTATGGTGGCCGTCATGCTGCTGATGGTGGTCAATATTTTGCTGAGGGTACTATTCAATCGCCCTATACTGGGAACCTATGATTATGTTGTCTTTTTAACGGCGCTGATCATTGGGCTGGCTCTGGCCCACTGCGCAGTTCAAAATGGGCACATTGCAGTGAGCTTCGTGGTTGAAAAGCTGCCGAAGAAAATTCAGGAGGCGGTAGCTACAGTGACGACCACTATAGCTATGCTCTTCTGGGGTCTGTGTGCCTGGCAGATGGGCGTATATGCCAATAAAATGGCGGTAAGCGGTGTGGTTTCATCCACCACCCAAATTCCGTTATACCCCTTTATATATATCGTTGCCTTTGGCTTGCTGGCCCTTTGCCTGGTGTTGCTGGTGAAGGCAGTAGAATCATTTAAGAAAGTGACATTTGAAAGATGAGCCCTATATCAGTTGGTTTAATCAGTATAGCAGCATTTTTGGCGCTTTTGATTTTCCGGGTGCCCATTGCTTACGCCATGGCTCTGGTGGGGTTTCTGGGGTTTAGCTACCTGACCTCGCCGGGGGCGGCGTTTAGCATGGTGGCCAAGGAAATATACTCCACCTTTTCTTCCTATTCTCTCAGTGTAATTGCCATGTTCGTCTGGATGGGATTCCTGGCCTACTATTCCGGAATTGGCACCAGGCTTTATGTATTTGCCTACAAGCTCATCGGCCATTACCCCGGGGGGCTGGCCATCGCCACTCAGGCAGCCTGCGCTGTATTTGGAGCCATCTGCGGTTCAAACACGGCAACGGCGGCCACCATTGGCGCCATTGCCCTGCCGGAGATGAAAAAATACAAGTACGATGCCTCCCTGGCTACGGCCAGTATAGCTGCCGGTGGGGTGCTGGGGGTGCTCATCCCCCCCAGTGTAATATTCATCATTTACGGTATAGCAACCGAGCAGTCGGTGGGCAGGCTTTTCTTGGCCGGCATTATACCGGGGATTCTTCTTATGCTGCTGTATATGGCCGCCATATATATGGTCGTTCGCCGTGATCCCGGACTTGGCCCCGCCGGTCCCAGGGCCGACTGGAAAGAAAGGCTGGAATCACTGCGGGGAGGATTGGGAGAGGTCCTGGTTATATTTTCAATATCCATGGGAGGGCTGTTCGCCGGGTGGTTTACCCCCACTGAGGCCGGAGCCGTGGGCGCTGCCGGTGTTTTGGGTGTTGCTCTGGTGCAAAGAAAAATTACCTGGGAAGGTTTTACAAGATCTCTTTTTGACGCCACCCGGACCACCGCCATGATTATGCTTCTGGTGTCCGGGGCAATGGTTTTTGGCCGCCTGATGGCTATAAGCCGGGTGCCCTTTGAGATGGCTCAATGGGCCGGAATGCTGCCCCTCCCACCCTTTGCCATTATGGGCATAATACTGCTGATATACCTTGTTTTAGGCTGTTTCATCGATGCCCTGGCCATGGTGCTGCTGACCATACCAATATTTTATCCCGTTGTGGTCAATACGCTGGGATATGACCCCCTCTGGTTTGGGGTAATTATAGTGTTAACGGTGGCCATGGGTGTGATAACGCCTCCGGTGGGCATGAATGTCTATATAATAAAGGGGGTGGCCCCCGATGTTCCCCTGGAGGTTATCTATAAAGGGATATGGCCTTTCCTTATTGCTCAGATAATATGTTTGGCAATGCTGATGGCCTTCCCCCAAATAGCCACACTTTTGCCGGGTATTCTTATGTCAAAATAAACTTTCGCCACAGTGTATGATATAAAAAGTGGTTTAAACAAAACCCTTGGGAGGAAGAAATTCCCAGGGGTTTTGTTCAGTATCAGCCACAACTGGAATATTGACAAATAAATGCAATTTTCGACATAAAATATTGATTCAGTTTCCCCCCGCGTATTTTATAGGGGAAGAAATGATCGTCTGGGGATAGTCGAAATAAGGGGAAAATTAAACTATTAACAGCCGATAAAAATAGCAGGATATTCTGTATTATTTGTCAAAACTTCGATTAATACGTGAAATTCCCGATTTGGCGGCGGATAATTATAATAATATGCGACAGATGTTGATATACATAAAGTTATTTCCGGCTATATATTCTGCGGTGTTGATTGGAGGTTGTTTAGGAGATGTCCAAGATACTTATAGTTGACGACGAGCCACATATAAGGATACTACTGGAGCAAACCCTTGAAGAGTTGGAGGATGAGGGGGTTGAGCTGCTAGTGGCGGTCAATGGCGAGGAAGCTCTGGAAGTCATTAAAAATGAGAGGCCCCGGCTTGTTTTTCTTGATGTGATGATGCCTAAAATGAACGGGTTTGACGTATGCCATACGATAAAAAACCAATTGGGAATAAATGATATTTATATAGTGCTGCTTACCGCAAAGGGCCAGGAGTTTGACAAGCAAAAAGGCATTGAGGCGGGAGCGGATATATATATGACAAAGCCCTTCAATCCCGACGAAATAGTGGAAAAGGCCAGAGAGATAATGGGGTTATGATTATATATCAGGAGAGGTGTATTCTTTATTTATGCTGAATGGTATTATTTTTACCGAACAAGAAAAATGTGAGGCGTGTTCCGCCTGCCTGAGGGTTTGCAAAACCAAATCCATAATTATCCGTGATGGAAAATCAACTGCAATTAAAGAAAGCTGTTTAAACTGCGGCGCCTGCACTATTGTCTGCAGCAAAAAGGCCAAGAGATACAAGAATAGTATTGACAGTGCCGAGCAGATTATAGCAAGCCGAAAGACAGCCGCAATACTGGCCCCCTCCTATGTAATTGTGGCGGTAAAAAAATATAACTGCGCTCCGGAGCAGTTCTGCGCGGCCCTTAAGAAGCTTGGTTTTGATCAGGTGTACGAGGCAAGCTTCGGGGCTGATGTGGTTACAAAGGTATATACGGAATACATTGCTGACCAAATAAATAAAAAGGGCAGGGAAGATACCCATGTTATTGCCAGTCCCTGCCCTTCACTGATGAATTATGTAGAGAAGCACGTTCCATCCCTGATAGACGAATTTGCGCCCATTTTAAGCCCTATGGCGGCCCAGGCGGTAATGGTAAAGCATTGGAACAGCGACAGCGTGGCCATAATAGGCGCCAGTCCGTGTACGGCCAAAAAGTCGGAGTTGCTGGATGAGGATCTGGGGCTGTATGATGAAAAGCTGACTTTTGAAGAGCTTATTGAACTGATTGACCGAAAGGGAATTATTCCATCGGAGCTTCCGGAAATCGAATTTGATGGCATACAGGCCTTTTACGGCGCTGGATTTCCCATATCTGGAGGGCTGACCAAAACACTGGAGCTGTTTACCGAAGAATTGGGATATGACCCCATAGGCAGTGACTATCTAATCCTGGAAGGTGAAGACAGGAGTATTCACTTTTTAAAAAATATGGCAGCTAAAAAAATGAAAAGCGGCAATTTATCAGGATACCCGCTGCTAATTGACATCTTGTACTGTGAAGGCTGTATTATGGGTAAGGCCATGGGCGTTGAAAGCGACCTGCTGGAAAGCAAGCGGATTGTCGCGGAGTATACCAGAAAAAGATTTAAAAGATCACGCATTGATTTAACCGGAAAATATAAAGACTACTCCATTCTGGTGAAAAATACCGTAAAGGCCCCTGAATTTGAGCGCTGGCTGGATATTCTGGATAACCTTATAAAGGAAAACAAATTCCATCGGACGTGGAACGATAAACACTATGTTAGGAAAATGCCCAATGAAAATGAACTGAAATATATTCTGGAGAGTGACGGAAAACACTCTGCGGAAGATGAACTTAATTGCGGGGCCTGCGGCTATGATACATGCAGGGAGAGGGCAGTAGCGGTATATAACGGTGAAAATGTTCTGGGCGGCTGCATCGTCCATATGAAATTCGAAGCAAAAATCGACCATGAGGAAAACCTAAGGCTTCAAAAATCATTGCCGTTGCCGACACTTACGACGCCATTACCACCGATCGGCCTTACAGAGATGGTTTAAGCCATGAGATCGCTGTGGAGGAGATTAAAAATAACGCAGGATCACAATTTGATCCCGCTATAGTGAAGGCATTTTTACGAATAGATGTTGCCAGTCTTAAAAAGAATTCCAGTTTATAATGTTCCGTCTGCAGGTGATGAGATATTAAAAAAAGTGTATTAATCTTTTTTTTATTGTTTTCGTACATAGCTTTCGCTGCATCGGCAGGTTGTTCCAGGTCTTCCGGCAAGGGTGGGCCAGGTGATACCGCAGGCATTCCCGCCGGTAATATTGTGAGAATACAAGCTCCGGTGGCGCCTCCGTGCATACCGCTGGTTTCATTGCCCCAGGGGCAGGGGGTCCAGGTCATCTGGTATAAAAGCATGAATGAAGCCACCCAAAGGATTATAGAGGGTAAAGCCGACGTGTCAATTATTCCGGTTAACTCCATGGCTCTACTTTACAATAAGGGTGTACAGGTACAGCTTGGGGCCGTAAGCACATGGGGTATTCTCTATCTGGTGTCCGGCGATCCCGGGGTCCGGGAATGGAAAGACCTTAAGGGTAAAAGTGTTGCCGTGGGCGCCAGAGGATTCAGCCCGGACCTTGTTTTCAGGGGGCTGCTGCTGAAAAACGGGCTGAAGGCAGGTGAAGATGTTAATGTTTTTTACGGAACCTCGTCAGAAATAGCTCAAATGGTTGTTGCCGGGAAACTATTACTGGCTGTGCTGCCCGAGCCGCTGTTAACCTCGGTGCTGGCAAAAAACGGCCAGGTTAAAATAATAATGAATCTGGAGCAGGAATGGGAAAAGGCTTTTCCTGAAATACGGGGACTGCCACAGGCCGGTCTGGCTGTAAGCAAGAAATTTGTGCAGGAACAACCTGCCGCCTGGCAGCAATTCAGCCGGAATTACGCCCAAAGCCTGGAGGCCTACGTGGAGAATCCCGAAAAAATCGGCCCGCAGGAAGAAAAGGTGTTTGACCTTCCGGCAGAAATAATAAAACAGTCCCTGGACCGAAGCTCATTAAAATTTCAGAGCGGCCGGGAGTCCATAGAATCGGTGCACAGGTATCTTTCCCAAATTCAGCTGATTGACCCGGATGCCATCGGAGGTAAGGTTCCCGACAAGGAGGGGGATTTTTACCTGTGAACTCTGTTATGCCGCTTAAAGCAGGGCGTTCATTGCTTACCTTTGGCGTAATAGCCATCATATGGAAGGCCGCTTCCCTGACCACAAATCCTCTGATTTTCCCCCCTCCGGAAACTGTGGTTAAAAGCCTGGTCGGCTTATTATCGGCGGTAGAGACATGGAAATTAATGGCCGGCACTGCAAAGAAGGCGATAACTGGTTTGATTGCGGCCATAATGGCCGGAGTGGGCTGTGGAATTATAATGATGCCTATTACTCCGTATATAAGGCCGGCAGTGGCGTCGCTTCAGAACATCCCGCTGGTTTCATGGGTTCTTCTGGCCATTATCTGGTTCGGTTTCACCGACACCAGTGTTTCCTTTGTGGTATTTGTAGCAACCCTGCCGGTAATATATCTCAATACAGTGGCAGGGGCCTCGGCTATCGATCCCCGGCTTCTGGAGATGGCAAAAAATTTTCGGATACCCACTGCCCTAAGGCGGTACGGAATAGAACTGGCTTCGGTGGCCACCCATATATCCGCGGGTGTATCGGTGGCTATTGCCATTATGTGGAAGTCGGTGGTTATGGCCGAGTTGTTTGCCTCCAGCCCCGGAATAGGGACGGCAATGGAAATCAGCCGGACTTACCTGCAAACAGACAGGCTGATGGCCTGGACATTGTTGCTGGTTATTCTGGGCCTGTTCAGTGAATACCTATGGCGGCTGGTACTCCAAAAAAGGCTGTTTGCCGGCATTTACAGGGCAGGCCTGCGGTGGCTGCCTGCCTGTTCCGGCGTCCCGGGCAAAGTTAATGGAGGTATTTTCAAGGCTGATCAAGTAATGAAGTGCTTCCGGCATAACGCAGAGTATGTAAGAGTATTAAACAATGTGTCGCTGCAGTTGCATCCGGGAGATAGAACGGTGCTTACCGGCCCTTCGGGATCGGGAAAAACCACGCTTCTTCGCATCCTGGCAGGCCTCGATGAGCCGGACGGCGGACTGGTCACCCGCAGCAAAAAATATGCCTGCATTATGTTTCAGGAACCCCGTCTGCTGCCCTGGTTTACCGCTGAAGAAAATATTATACTGGCCCTGCGCGGCCGGATGCCGTTTAAAGAAGCCCGGGCTAAAGCCAGGAATATGCTGGGCCGACTTGGTATCCCGGCACATTTATATCCTGAACAACTAAGTGGCGGAATGAGTAAGGCGGTTTCCCTGGCCAGGACTCTGGCTGTAAAGGCCGATGTGATCCTGCTGGATGAGCCGTTCTCGTCATCTGATGCCGGACAGAAAAAGAGAATGGTCGATTTAATAAAAGATTCAATAGGACCTGAGAATATTTTAGTTGTGGTGTCCCATGAAAGCGAAAATGGAGACTTGCAAAACAGTAAGGTCAGTATTATGGATTTGCAAAACAGGCCGGAGCAGGTGGATACCGGAGACTGGAAGTCAGGAGGAATTGGGTAAAATGGCTAAGAGGCAGTTGCAGCTCGGTTGAATTCCGCACTGCCTGCTATAGCCTTTTTAGTTACTAAGACTGTGTATGGGGGCGGGAACCCTACCGCCCCTTTGAATAAAGTCACTGCTTCCGAACTGACTTACTTTCATTACAGGGCCAGACCCCAATAGCCCTCCAAATTCCACCACTTCACCCACTTCTTTGCCCGGGGCCGGTATTATCCTAACCGCCGTGGTTTTATTGTTGATTACTCCAATGGCTATTTCATCGGCAATGATGGCGGAAATTGTATGGGCCGGTGTGCTTCCCGGAATCACGATCATGTCCAGTCCCACCGAGCACACGCAGGTCATGGCCTCCAGTTTTTCCAGGGACAGTGCCCCGCTCTTGACAGCGTCAATCATGCCGGCGTCCTCGCTAATAGGTATAAAGGCCCCGCTCAACCCCCCAACGTAGGAGGAGGCCATTGTGCCGCCCTTTTTCACGGCGTCGTTCAAAAGGGCCAGGGCTGCGGTGGTGCCATGGGCCCCGCATTTCTCCAAACCCATTTCCTCCAGTATGTGGGCAACACTGTCCCCAATGGCAGGGGTGGGGGCCAGGGACAGGTCTACTATACCAAAGGGCACTCCCAGCCTCCGGGAGGCCTCCCGGGCCACCAATTCACCCATTCTTGTAATTTTGAAGGCTTTCTTTTTTATGGTTTCGGCCACAACACCGAAATCGGCTCCCTTGACCTTTTCCAGGGCTGATTTTATGGCCCCTGGGCCGCTAACCCCTACGTTGATGACGCATTCCGGCTCCCCTACGCCGTGAAAGGCCCCGGCCATAAAGGGGTTATCCTCGGGGACATTGGCGAAAACCACCAGCTTTGCGCAGGCCAGACCTCCCTGATCGGCGGTAAGTTGCGCCGCCTCTTTAATAATAAGCCCCATTTCTCTCACTGCGTCCATGTTGATACCAGCCTTGGTGGTGGCCACATTTACCGAGGAACACACCTTCCGGGTGGTGGCCAGCGCCTCAGGTATGGAACGGATAAGCCTGCCGTCCCCTTTGGTGTATCCTTTGTGGACCAGGGCTGAAAATCCCCCGATAAAGTTAACTCCCGCAGTATCTGCGGCCTTATCCAGGGTTTGGGCAAACCTCAGATATTTTTCTTCATCACTGCTTTCGGCCACCAGTGCTATGGGAGTGACTGATATTCTTTTGTTTATAATGGGAATTCCGTACTCACGCTCTATTTCCTCACCAACCTTAACCAAATCCCTGGAAAGGCGTGTAATTTTATCGTAAATCCTGATGCAGGCAGCCCCGGCGTCGGGGTGGCAGCAGTCCCGCAGGGAAATTCCCATGGTAATGGTTCTTATATCCAGGTTTTCCTCCTGTATCATTTTTATTGTTTCTATTACCTCAAACGGGCTTATCATTTTTTTCCCCCTAAATCCTGTGCATAGAGCTGAAAATATCCTCATGCTGTATTTTCACTGAGAGTCCCAGGTCACTGCCTTTGCTTTCGAGGCTGTCCGAAAGATCGGAAAAACTAATGGAGCATTTGGAGACATCCACCAGCATCATCATTGTAAAAATATCCTGCATTATGGTCTGGGTCAAGTCCAGTATATTCACATTGCATTGGGCCAATATCGTGCTGATTCCCGCAATTATTCCCACCCTGTCCTTTCCAATGACTGTTAACACCGCTCTCATGCAGTCCCCTCCTCATTATATTGTTTGAATTATATAATCGGCGGGGTGGAATGGCAACCGATTATTGTCCACGGTGGCGAAGTCCGGGAAAACAAAAGAGGTTTTGCGCTGAAGAGCAAAACCTCTCAATTTCCCTTTGCCATTATTGTGTCAGACTTTAAAGTGTTTTACTAAAAACTCCATTCTCTCGGCCATATCTGCCAGGTCGGTGGCGGACTTGCTGGTTTTATTGGCTCCTGCGGCGGTTTCTGCGGACACCTGGCTGATTTCCTTTATGCTATGGGAGATCTCAACGGCCCCCTGGGAAATTTCGGCGGCATCCCTGGCCACCAGGGCCACTCTGTCCGAAGCCTTGGTGATGCTGTCCGAGGCGTCATTGGCTGAAATAGAAAGCTCATTGATGGACCGGGCCACCTCCTGCAGACCTTTGGAAGTCTCGTCAATATTTTGGGCAGCGTCTCTGGCATTGGAGGCCGCATCGGAAATCTCCCGGGTGATTAGGCTCACCTTTTCGGCTGACAGCACTACGGACTTGGATATTTCCCCGGTGGATGCCGACTGTTGGGTGACCGCCGAGGCTATGGTATTGGTGATGTCTGTGGTTTCGTCTATTACCCGGGTGATGGTTTCCACCGCCTGTACAGCCCCCACCATATTCCCTTGCATGGCCTCAATCTGAAGACTTATTTCCTCGGTTGCATCGGCTGTTTGCCTGGCCAGTTCTTTCACCTCGTTGGCCACTACTGCAAAGCCCCTGCCGGCCTCCCCGGCCCCGGCTGCCTCAATGGCGGCGTTTAGGGCCAGCATCTTGGTCTGCTCTGCTATGTCGTTGATCACATTTATTATCTTTCCTATCTGTTTGGAGGAGTCATTAAGCTTTCTTATTATATCCCTGGTTTCGTTAGCCCTGATACCGGCGTTGTCGGTGATTTGAATGGACCTCTCGCAGTTGCTGCTGACTTCATTAAGGGAGATGTTAATTTCCTTTACAGCAGTGGCCACACTATTCACCGAGGCCGACATGTCCTGAGCCGAAAGAGATATTTTGTTGATGCTGTCGGAATTCTGCTCCACCGAAACGTTTACTTGCTCCAGGCTGACTGATATTTGTTCCGAGGCCGAGGCTAGTTTTTGAACGCTGTTGTACATGTCCTCCAGGGCTGCCGCGTTCATATTTATGTAGTTGCTGGTTTCTGAAGAGGAGCTGGCTGTTCCGGTTATGCTTTCGGCAATCTGTCCCGCAGCTGAGTTCACAATGCTTATTTTTGTATTCATTTCGGTGTTCCGGGCCGCCATGGTTTGTGCCATGGACGACATTTCTTTCAGTGATTTATTTATGATGATGGAGCCGTCCCGGATATCAATAAGCATCTGTTGTATTTTTTCAATGAATTGGTTAAATGACGAAGTCAGCTGTCCTATTTCATCCCCGGTTTTAACCTCACCCCGCACGGTGAGATCACCCTCCTTGGAGCGGGCCATCAGCGCCTGAATATCCCCTAAGGGCCTAACCAGTATCCTGCTGAAGAAAAAGTTCCAGGCCAGAAATGAGAAAATCAGCAGGGCCAGTGAGGCTCCAATTACCGTGATATATATGTTATTAACCATCTGGCCGATAGCTTCTTTGGATATTCCCACGTACCAAATGCCTATGGTTTTGCCCTGGGCATTTTTGATGGGCTCATAGGCAGTCTGGTATTTTTTGTCCACCACCACGGCCTCGCCGTAATATCTCTGGCCACGGACCAGTACCTCGTCGGCCACATTTTGACTTACTTTGGTATTTACGGCCCGGGAACCGTCCTGCAGCTTTACATTGGTGGCAACCCTGATATCCCCATGAAATATAGTAACGGTTCCTCCCGTCATGTTTCCGATATGGTCAACAATGCCATAGTTGCCTCTCATCAGTGTGCCGCCCTTATACAGTTGGCCCTCCTTTTCCTGCCACTCCCCCGGTACGGAAAGATTGAGGATCTCGTTCCCCAGGGCCAAATCGCTTCGCACCTTTTCCAGTACTGCTTTTTCCACTCCCGCGGTGATGATCCGGGTAACATTTAACACTGTGGTGAGCGCGAAAATAAGAAGAATAACTAAAAATAAAAGGCCCAGCTTATATTTGATTGAAATGTTTTTGACCTTCATTTTCTGATAAGCACCTCTTTTTCAATAGTCCGGGTCTTCAGCGACAGTTGTTTCCACATATACCTGTAATTCCGCATGGAACTCCATTTTCCTTTCCAATTTTACATTTTTTCTCCTGTGATTTACAACATGGGATGAAATGGACACGCGTTAATATTATGGTAATGCACATAACATATACCATAATAGAAAATGTATTCCATGGAAGGTCGGATGTATTTTGTTTATAAAGCAAAAAGGAGTAACTGTATGGTTTACCGGACTTAGCGGCGCGGGGAAGACCACCGTTGCCGGTGAGGTGGAAAGGGAATTGAGGGAGAGAAATTACAGGGTGGTGCTGTTAGACGGTGATGACATGCGCAGGACCATAGCCAGGGATCTGGGTTTCTCCAGGCAGGACAGGGAAGAAAACATGCGTCGTATTGGTTTTATGGCATACTTCCTCACCCGGTTCAATTTCATCGCCCTGGTATCAGCCATTTCGCCGTACCGCACAATGCGCGGCCAGTTGAGGGATTTACTGGAGGATTTTATTGAGGTGTATGTCAATGCTCCTCTGGAAGTCTGTGAGAAAAGGGACGTTAAAGGACTATACAGTTTGGCCCGCCTGGGAAAAATAAACCAGTTTACAGGAATTGACTCACAGTATGAAGCGCCTCTTAACCCCGAGGTGGAGTGCCTTACCCACCGTGAGAGCGTGGCCGAATGCGTTAAAAAGGTGCTCGATGAACTGGGCAGTCAGGGCTATATAGAGCTTTCAGGTGCTCCGGGAGTTTCAGTTGGGGGTAAAATAGTCAACGCATGATGGATCAATGTATCTCCTTTTGGGCAAAAAGGACTTTATTTCACAAATGTGTTTTAGAAGGATTTCTACTATGTATCTTGAAGTAATAAAACTTGAAGTAATAAAAATCGAAATTTAAAACGTTTAAGTGAGCCCGTCGATAAACAGGCAAGCGCTGGGCGAACAGATGTTTTTAGTTACCTGTTTTTTAGAATCGGTCAATAAGGTTTGCAATAGTCGGCATCTGAGTTTCGCAGAAGTCATAACACCACTTTAAAAACGCAACATAGACTTCATTAATAACAAAATAAGTAGTGATTTTGTGCAAAATATAGCCTAAATCCCTCAATAAATGATATAATTAATAAAAATGTTAAGGGGGATTTGTAATGGGTAAAAATAAGTTCAAAAATTACGATCAAGGTGACTTTTATAGTGCTTATTTTTACTCTTACATGCCTAATAATAAATTCCTCGATAATGTTGATAAGATAATAGACTTTAAAATATTCAATAATATTTTCGACCATTTCTATTCCGATATTGGACAGAAAGCCTTTTCGCCGGCGATGCAGGTAAAGGTTATCTTTCTCCAGACGAACTACGCCCTTTCCGACAGGCAACTTGAAGAGCGCCTAAATTTTGATCTTTCCTGGAAAAAGTTTGTTGGTTTACCTGCTGGCTTTTTCGGCTATGATCACAGCACTCTCGGGCTGTTCCGGGATAGAATAGGCGTCGATGGCTACAAGGCGATTCATAACTACATTCTGGCCCAGATTGTAGACCGGGGCCTGATTG